>CAEZYY010000002.1_pt1 | contig 158224 bp, 162 predicted proteins | sample 7265861 | NCBI WGS metagenome assembly CAEZYY01 (sample SAMEA6813946, study PRJEB35770) | freshwater metagenome | biome: Freshwater; feature: Freshwater reservoir; material: water | place: Czech Republic | collected 2016-08-15 | depth 30m m | reverse complement strand
CGGGACTGACCAGCGCACAGGCGCTGGTCAGTGTGGTGCCTCCCCTGGGTCTCGAACCCAGAACCTGCGGATTAAGAGTCCGTTGCTCTACCGTTGAGCTAGAGAGGCAGGAGCAGCGAGTCTAACGACTCACTGCTTTGATTGGGGTGACCGACGGGAATCGAACCCGCGACCTACAGGACCACAACCTGTTGCTCTACCAATTGAGCTACGGCCACCAAGGAGTAACCATTGTGGCATCTGGAGTGCCCAACTCCACTACCGGACTACCACTCCGTGTCAGTCCTGCTGCGACCGCGTGCGGCGCCGGGTAGACAGGAGCCGATGAGCACCCTCTCGAGACTGACCCTCCCGCGCCTGGTGGCGCGAGCCCTGCTGCGGCGATGCCCGTGGTGTGCCGGCAAGAAGGCATGGTTCCGCTCGTGGTTCCGCCGGTACGACCGATGCCGAACTTGCGGCCTGCGCTGGAACCGGGGCCAGGACGGGTTCGAGTTGGGGGCGATGACGGTCGCCGTCGTCATCACCGGGGGAAGCGTGATGCTGTTTCTCTCCATCTCTATTGCGGTGTCGTACCCCGATTTCCAGGTCGTTCCCATGGCACTGATCGGCGCGGTGATTGCGTTGGTCATGCCCGTGCTCACGTACCCATTCACCCAGACGCTCTGGTCAGCGTTCGACCTCCGGGTGCACCCGCCCACCCAGGAGGAGTTCCTTCCCGACACGCCCGTTGAGCTGCTTCCCGTCGCCCTCACCAAGGCCGAGGAGGCCCGGGCCGTCAAGGCGACGGACATGTGGGCAAGCCCGTCTGGGCAAGGGGAAAAGCCCTCTTAATCGAACATATGCTTGCACGAACAGCCGTTCGCAGTTACACTGCTGTCGTTCGTGAGCGGAACCCTGTAACACCCCTTCCGTAGGGTCCCACTCACCGAATCGAGGCCGGCGGATCCGGCCTCCACGAAGCAGCGGCGACACCCCGGAGACCCTCCGGGAACGAAAGGAACGGCAATGAGCACGGATCGTGAGAAGGCGTTGGAAATGGCGCTCGCCCAGATCGACAAGCAGTACGGCAAAGGTTCCATCATGCGGATGGGCGAAAAGACAACCATGGCGATCGAGGCCGTGCCGACCGGCGCCCTCGCCCTCGACATCGCCCTCGGCATTGGCGGCATTCCCCGCGGCCGCATTGTGGAAATCTTCGGTCCGGAATCCTCCGGCAAGTCCACGCTGGCCATGCACCTCGTCGCTGAGGCCCAGCGCAACGGCGGTATCTGCGCCTACATCGATGCCGAACACGCCATGGACCCGATCTATGCCAAGGCCATCGGCGTAGACATTGACCAGTTGCTGATCTCCCAGCCCGATACCGGTGAGCAGGCCCTGGAGATTGCCGACATGCTGGTCCGGTCCGGGGCGATCGACGTGATCGTCATCGACTCGGTGGCGGCCCTCACGCCCAAGGCCGAGATCGAGGGCGAGATGGGAGACACCCACGTCGGCCTGCAGGCCCGCTTGATGTCCCAGGCGTTGCGTAAGCTCACGGCCAACCTCAACAAGACGAAGACCATCATGGTGTTCATCAACCAGTTGCGCGAGAAGATCGGCGTGATGTTCGGTTCGCCGGAAACCACTCCGGGTGGCCGAGCGCTGAAGTTCTACTCGTCGGTCCGGCTCGACATCCGTCGAATCGAGGCGATCAAGGACGGTGCCGAGGTCGTTGGTTCCCGCACGCGGGTCAAGGTCGTCAAGAACAAGGTGGCCCCGCCCTTCAAGCAGGCAGAGTTCGACATCATGTACGGCAAGGGGATCAGCCGGGAGGGTTCGGTGCTTGACCTGGGCGTCGAGCTGGGCATTATCAAGAAGTCCGGTGCCTGGTTCACCTATGAGGGTGAACAACTCGGGCAGGGCCGAGAGAACGCCAAGAACTTCCTGAACGCCAATCCCGAGATCATGGTGGAGGTCTCCGAGAAAGTGAAGATCGCCGCCGGGCTTGGGGACAACCTCGAGGACTTCGTCGCCGAGGAAGAAGAGGACGAGTCCGTCGAGGTCGATTGACCACGATGCCCGCTGAAGGGCCTAGCCGAACGCACCCCGGTGCGCTCGGCTAGGCCCTAGGCTTTTTTGATGGCCAAGAGTTACGTCGTTCGCACCTTCGGGTGCCAGATGAACGAGCACGACTCCGAACGCATCGCTGGACTGCTGGAGGAAGACGGCCTCGTGCAGGCCGAATCCGAAGAAGACGCCGATGTGGTGGTGCTGAACACGTGTTGCATCCGGGAGAACGCCGACAACAAGCTGTACGGCACCCTCGGTCACCTGAAGACCTGGAAAGGTGAGAAGGACGGTCGTCAGATTGTGGTCGCTGGCTGTCTTGCCCAGAAGGACAAGGACCTCGTGCGGGACAAGGCACCGTACGTCGACGTAGTGCTCGGCACCCACAACGTGCACCGAGCGGCGATCCTCATGGGTGAGGCCCGAACGAGTGGCCCGATCACCGAGATCCTCGACGAGGCGGTCATCGACGACCACGCCATGTTCCCGTCGGCCCTCCCGGCACAGCGTGAGACGTCTTACAACGCCTGGGTCACCATCCAGATCGGCTGCGACAACAAGTGCGCCTTCTGCATCGTTCCTGCAGTGCGCGGTGTAGAGATCAGCAGACCGTTCGAGGACATCGTCACCGAGGTGCGGGCGCTCGCTGCTGCGGGCGTATCCGAGGTGACCCTGCTCGGGCAGAACGTGAACAGCTACGGCCGCGACCTGCAGCTTGCCGCAAGGCAGGGGGGCGATACCGACGCCCGGGTGCGTCCGTTGTTCGCGGACCTGTTGGGCGCCGTCGGTTCGGTTGCTGGCATCCGCCGTGTCCGCTTCACGAGCCCGCACCCCAAGGACATGCGCCCGGAGACCTTCGCCGCAATGGCATCGGTGCCCAGTGTGTGCGAGCACCTGCACTACCCGCTGCAGTCCGGCAGCGACGCAGTTCTTGCCGCCATGCATCGGGGGTACACCGCCGACCGCTACCTCGAGCGGCTTGCGCAGGCCCGGACGCTGATGCCGGATCTCGCGGTGTCCACCGACATCATCGTGGGGTTCCCCGGTGAGACCGAGGAGGACTTCGTCCGCACACTCGAGGTGGCCAGCGCCGCCCAGTTCGATTACGCGTACACCTTCCTCTTCTCGCCCCGGCCGGGCACCGAGGCTGCCGAGATGCAGGACCGCTTCGTGGACGCCGCCGTCGCCTCCGAGCGCTTCGCCCGGTTGCGTGTGGTGATCGAGCGGTCCGCGCTCGCCAAGCACCGCGAACGCGTGGGTCGGGTGGAGGAGGTGCTCGTGGAGGGTCCGTCCAAGAAGGATCCGTCGGTGACGAGTGGCCGCACGCGTCAGAACAAACTCGTGCACTTCACGCCCCCGAAGCCGCTGCGCCCGGGGGCCTACGCCGAGGTGGAGATCGTTCACGGCGCGCCGCACCACCTGATGGGTGAGTTCCGGTCGCTGCTGCAGGACGCAGCCCACAAGGTGCGTATCCCGGTGTCCTCGGCCCAGTGAGCAGATCAGGCGGGGCCGCAGTCCCGGCAGTCGCCATCGTGGGCGCGACAGCGTCGGGCAAGAGCGACCTCGCAATGGCGATCGCCCGCCTCGTACCCCGCGTGGAGATCGTGGCGGTTGATGCGATGCAGGTGTACCGCGGCATGGACATCGGTACGGCCAAGCCAACGCCTGCCGAGCGAGCCGAGGTCCGCCATCACGGCCTCGACCTCGTCGCCCCGTCGGAACCGTTCACGGTTGCAGATTTCCAGCAGATGGCCAACGAGGCCCTCGGAAGCATCTCGTCGCGAGGGGGCGCTCCCGTGTTGGTGGCCGGCACCGGGCTGTACCTCTCGGCACTCGTCAACCACCTCGAGTTGCCGGGCTCGTGGCCGGAGGTCCGGATCCGCCTCGAGCACGAGGCGCTCGGGGATCTGGGCGCGATGTTCCAGCGTTTGGAGACGCTGGATCCCGTCGCCGCCAGCAGGATGGAACCGACGAATGCACGTCGGATCGTGCGGGCGCTCGAGGTGTGCGAGGGCAGCGGCCGCACGTTCAGTTCGTTCGGGCCGGGTCTGGAGACGTATCCGCAGAGCGAGATCACCCAGATCGGCCTGCGCTGGACACGCGAGCGACTCGCCGTACGCATCGAGGGCCGGGTGCACCGCATGATCGAACAGGGTCTGTTCGGCGAGGTCGAGCGGCTCGCCGGGTTGGGCGAATTCTCCCGAACTGCCCGACAGGCGCTCGGCTACAAAGAACTGCTGGACGTGCTCGACGGGCTGTGCTCACTCGACGAGGCGGTCGAGACCATCATCGTGCGTACACGTCAGTTCGCCGTCCGCCAGGATCGTTGGTTCCGCAGGGACCCCCGCATACGCTGGATCGATATCGAGATGGATTCGTTGGAGGCGTTGCCCGTGCTGGCAGAAGCGGTGATGGCATGAGCGGTGCAACAGTACGCCTCACCAAGCATCACGGACTCGGCAACGACTTCTTGGTCTGGATCGGTGGGCTGGAGGGCCGAGGCAGCGAACTCGCGATCCGCTGGTGCGATCGACACCGCGGTATCGGCGCTGACGGACTGCTGCTTGCGAACCTGCGTCCGGACGGCGCGTGGCGAATGATCCTGTTCAATGCAGACGGATCCCGTGCCGGCATGAGCGGCAACGGCATTCGCTGCTTTGTCCAGGCTGTCGGTGACTCCAAGCCCGGTACGTACCGGGTGGTGACGGACTCGGGCGAGAAGCAGGTGGAAGTGATGCCCACCGACGACCCCGCCGTGATCATGGCGAGCGTTGCCATGGGCGTTCCCGCCCCCGGCATGCCGTCGCCGTCGTGGGACGCTGTGGGGGTGCACCCCGATCGCCCGGTGTCGCACATCGACATGGGAAACCCGCATACCGTCGTGGGCGTTGATGACGTGGCCGTCGTGAACCTCGTTCACATCGGCACACAGGTTCCCGACGTGAACCTTGAGATCGTCATGCCCGGTCCGGAGGAGCACGCGATCACGATGCGCGTCCACGAGCGTGGCGCCGGGGTGACCGAGGCATGTGGCACCGGCGCGTGCGCCAGTGCATGGGCCGCGCTGCAGTGGGGCATGTTGCAGGCAGGCGCCTCCGAGGTGCTCGTCCACATGGATGGCGGCGACGCGACGGTTCGCTTCGACAGCCCGACCGAGGGCGGGTTGACACTCGTCGGGCCCTCGGCGCACATCGCCACCGTTTCCATCGATCTCTGATGCCCTACAACGAGGCGCTCGGCACCACGCTCATCGAGCGCTCGTTCCGCGAGCGAATCGTGCTCGTCGGCGTCACCCTCCCGCCCGACGACGCAGACGACACCGAGGCGTCGCTCGCGGAACTGCGCCTGCTTGTCGACACTGCGGGTGCCGACGAGGTGGCCCGCCTCACCCAGTCACGCGATCGCCCGGACCCGAAATTCTTCCTCGGCAAGGGCAAGGCCGAGGAACTGAGGGAGCTGTGTCTTGCTGTCGATGCCGACACCGTCGTGTTCGACAATGAACTCACCCCCGGCCAGCAGTACAACCTGGAGCGCCTGCTCGGCCGAACTGCGCTCGACCGCACGGCAGTCATCCTCGACATCTTCGCCCAGAACGCGCACACCCAGGAGGGTAAGGCGCAGGTGGAACTGGCCATCTTGAGATACCGGCTGCCGCGTATGCGCCGTGGTGCAGAGGCAGCGATGTCCCAGCAGTCCGGCGGCATCGGCACGCGTACGCGCGGCAAGGGCGAGACCAAGCTCGAAGTGGACCGTCGCGCGATCCAGCGCCGCATCGATCACCTCGTTACCGACCTCTCGGAGATGAGCCGAACCCGGTTGCTGCAGCGCAAGGGTCGCGACCGCAGCGGCCTCGTCAACGCCACGATCGTCGGCTACACGAACGCCGGAAAGTCCTCGCTGCTGAACCGTCTCACGGATGCGGGTGTGCTCGTGGAGGACCGCCTGTTTGCCACGCTGGACCCGACCACCCGGCGCCTCTCGCTGCCCGGCGGCGAACCGGTCCTGCTCACCGACACCGTTGGGTTCGTGCGCCGCCTCCCTCACGGGCTCGTGGAGTCGTTCAAGAGCACCCTCGAGGTGGCCACCTCGGCCGACTTCCTCATCCACGTGGTCGACTCCAGCGCCCCCGACCCCGAGGGCCAGATCCGGGCGGTGCACGAGGTGCTCGGCGAGATCGAGGCGGGACGGGTCCCCGAGCTACTCGTGTTCAACAAGGCCGACGTCGCACCCGCCGAGGCGGACCGTCTCGTGCGGAGCCACGAGGGTTCCGTGGCCGTCAGCGCCCGGACTGGCGCCGGCATCGACGGGTTCTTGCGTACGCTGTCGGATCGACTGCGGGCAATGGCCCGGGTCACCGAGCTCATGGTGCCCTACGAACGGGGAGACGTCCTGGCGTCGATCCGGCGGGAGGGCGAAGTGGTCTCGGAAACCTACGAGGAAGAGGGGACCAGGGTGCGAGCACGCCTCAGCGACGCTTCAGTCGGACGGCTGTCGGACTACGTCGTCGCGCCCGCCACCAACGAGCGTGGGAAGGTACGTCCGGCATGAACACCAACGTCCCGGCAGGCTTCGTGCCGCCCCCGTACCCGTACGACCGTCTCGATCGCTTCAAGCCTTTCGGCGACGCGCTCGAGGGCGGCATTGTGGACCTGTCCATCGGCACGCCCTGCGACCCCCCGCCGCAAGCCGTCATCGATGCACTCGCCTCCTCCAACAGCGAACGCGGCTACCCGCCCTCCATCGGGACCGATCCGCTCCGCAAGTCCATCGCCGCGTGGATGAACCGGCGCTTCGGCATCGAGGTTCCGCTCGGCCAGATCGCCGCCTGCATCGGCACCAAGGAGTTCGTGGGCACGCTGCCACAGTGGCTGCGCTTGCGCTCACCGGCCCGCGACACTGTGCTGTACCCGGCAGTTGCGTACCCCACCTACGAGATGGGCGCCATCCTCGCCGGGTGTCGCGCCGTACCGGTGCCACCGGCACCCGGCGGCGGATTGGACCTCTCGGCAATCAGCGACGACGATGCTCGGCGGGCACTGCTGCTCTGGGTGAACAGCCCGAGCAACCCCACCGGTGCACTTGATGATCTCGGCGCCGCGGCAGCATGGGGTCGCTCCCACGGCGTGCCGGTGTTCAGCGACGAGTGCTACGTGGAGTTCACCTGGGACGGTCGTGGGCGCACCATCCTCGAGCACGGTCTCGAGGGCGTGGTGGCAGTGCACTCGGTCTCGAAGCGTTCCAACCTTGCGGGCCTTCGTGTGGGCTTCTACGCAGGTGATGCGGAGATCGTCAACTATCTCAAAGAGGTGCGCAAGCACGTCGGCATGATGGTGCCCGGTCCCGCCCAGGCGGCCGCCGCAGTTGCGCTCGCCGATGACGTGCACGTCGTGGCGCAGCGAGACATCTATCTGCGTCGCCTCGACGTGATGGCCCGGATCCTCTCGCGGTGGTCAGGCATCGACATCGCACTCCCCGCAGGCGGGTTCTACCTCTGGTTCGACGCGCAGGACGGCTGGGCCTTTGCCGAGCGCTTGGCCCGAGAAGGCGGGGCCCTCGTGAGCCCCGGCGACTTCTATGGGGCCGGTGGCGCCCAGAACGTCCGCGTAGCGGTCGTGCAGCCAGACAACCGGATCGCCCTCGTCGGAACGAGACTCGGCGTTGGCCCGCAGGGGGATCGCTGATGTCGCACCAGCAACCCGGTTATCAGCAACCCGGTTACCAGCAATCGGGCTACCCGGTGGCCCGACGCAGTGGCGGCACACTCGTGGTGATCGGTGTGCTCCTGGTGCTCATCGGCATCGTCGCGGGCGGTGCGCTCTACGTCTCCGGCAAGCAGAACTACTCCTCGAAGGTGAAGAACCTTGTCACGCAGTCCGGCGCGCTGTCGGGATGTGTCACCGACCTGACGTTCGAAAAACCCGGGATGTACACGCTGTACTACGTGTCGAAAGGTTCTGTGCGCATCAACGGGGCCAACGATGGTTGCGCGAGCGCTGACGTGGTGCCGGTCGCGGCTGACCCGAACCCGCCCGAGATCGCGCTGAAACTCACGAACAGCGATGGCAAGACACTCAGGCTGTCCGCGCCCGCCTCCTCAACGGTCATCCGGGACAGCGGCGTTGTGGCCGAACCGTATCGTCAGGTCAACATCAGCGTGGTCGGCGACTACCAACTGGAGGTGGCCTCGCCGGACACGGGACTTCCCTTCGCCCTCGGCGTCGGGCCGGCCATCAATAAGACGTCGTCGCTGCTCGCGCTCGTCGTCGGACTGGTGGGCGTGGTGTTCGGCGCGGGCGCTGTGCTGCTCGGCCTCGCTCAGGGAACCGGCACGGCTGCGTCGCCCGGGTACGGCGCGCCGTACCAGCAGTCGCCTGCCCAACCACCGTCCGCGTCCCCACCGAGACAGGCTGCGTATCCCGCCCAGCCCCAGCGCCCGGCGATGGCCCCGCCGGTTCAACGGCCCGCCCAGCCCGGCGCCCAGCGCCCGACTCAGGCGCCCGGCGCGCGCCCGCAGCAGGTCCCGCCCACCGTTCGCCAGCCACAACAGGGTGGTGCTGCGCCGACGGTTCGTCAGCCGCAGCAACCGGCGTCGGTGCCGCCGCCCGTCCAGCGTGACGCCCAACAGCGTCCGCAGCAGCCCGGGACCGGGCTGCCCCCGATTGTGAGTTCGCTCGACGAGAGTGGATCCATCTCCAGCCCGCCGCCCACCCAGCGCATGCCGAGCAGCGGGTGGGAGCGCCAACCCGCGCCGCCGCCGACGCGTCCCCTAACGTCTCAGCGTCCGGTACCCCCGCCCCCTGATCCCGATGAGGACTCCGACTGAGATGACAGACCTGCAGACCCGTATCGAACACCTCTGGGAAACGCGTGACACGCTGCAGGCCGGTGACGCCGAGGCGTATGCCACGGTGAAGCAGGCCATCGACCTGCTCGACCGTGGCGAGGCCCGAGTTGCGGAACTGGTCGGCGACGATGTCGTGGTCCACCAGTGGCTGAAGCAGGCGATCCTGCTGCTCTTCAAGCTGTCCAAGATGGAGACCACCGAGCTCGGTCCGTTCGAGTACGCCGACAAGATCCCCCTCAAGCGGGATTATCAGAAGAACGGCGTGCGTGTGGTCCCCGGGGCGAGTGCTCGTTGGGGGGCGCACCTCCAGCCGGGTGTCGTGATGATGCCGAGCTATGTGAACATCGGCGCGTACGTCGGGTCCGGCTCGATGGTGGACACCTGGGCCACGGTCGGATCGTGTGCCCAGATCGGCAAGAACGTGCACCTGTCCGGTGGCGTGGGGATCGGCGGGGTGCTCGAGCCCCCGCAGGCAGCGCCGGTCATCGTCGGGGACGAATGCCTCATCGGCAGTCGGTGCATCGTTGCCGAGGGCGCCCGCGTGGGCGAGGGGGCGGTGCTGGGCGCTGGCTGCATCCTCACCGGCTCCATCCCGGTTATCGAGGCGTGGTCCGGCCGCGAGGTGTCCAGAGGGATCGTGCCGTCGTGGACGGTTGCTGTCAGCGCCACCCGTGTGCGGACCTTCCCGGGAGGCGACTTCGGCATGCCGTGCGTGCTGCTCGTCAAGCAACTCGAGGCCGGCGAGCGCCACGAGAAGTCCAAGCTCAACCAGGTGTTGCGCGACCACGGTGCCGCGCTCTGAGCGGAGAGGCTCGCATGACAACCGATCTGCTCGGGCTCACGGCTCAGTTGGTGGATATCCGCTCCGAGAGTCACCACGAGGGTGAGATCACGGACTGGATCGAGACTCGCCTGCGTGCACACGCCCCATGGTTGGTCCTCGATCGTGTCGGCCAGAACCTCGTGGCACGCACGATGCTCGGCCGGGGGATGCGGCTGGTTCTTGCCGGACACACCGACACCGTTCCCATTGCGGACAACGTGCCGAGCCGCCTCGACGGCGACGTGCTGTGGGGCTGCGGTACCTCCGACATGAAGTCCGGGTTGGCGGTCATGCTGGAACTCGCCTGCACCGTGCGCGAACCGGTACCGGATGTGACCTTCGTGTTCTACGAGGCCGAGGAGGTTGCTGCCGAGTTCAACGGTCTCCAGCGCCTCTTCCGGGAGCGCCCGGAGTTGCTCGCCGGTGACGTAGCGCTGCTCGGCGAGCCGACGAATGGGGAGATCGAGGCCGGTTGCCAGGGCATTGTGCGCTTCTGGCTGACGCTGAGGGGTGCCCGTGCCCACACGGCCCGCCCGTGGATGGGGCGCAACGCAATCCATCGTCTCGGACGGGTGCTCGCGATCATCGAGGCATGGCCGGGCCGGGAACCCGAAGTGGACGGCTGCCGGTACCGAGAGTCACTGCAGGCAGTTCGGGTCGACGGCGGAATTGCCGGGAACGTGGTGCCCGATGCCGCCCGGGTACTCATTGCGTACCGCTTTGCGCCGGATCGCACGGCCGACAGCGCGATGGAGTACCTCCGGGATCTGCTCGCGACCGCAGTGGAGCCCGACGACGAGATCGTGATGGACGACGTGTCGCCTGCCGCGCAACCCGGTCTGTCCCATCCGCTCATCCGGGCACTGGTGGAGCGCAATGGCCTCACCGTGACAGCCAAACTCGGCTGGACCGACGTGGCGCGTTTCGCCGAACACGGGATACCGGCAACCAACTTCGGTCCGGGGGACGCAACGCTGGCGCACACTCGGGATGAGCGCGTGGCACGCGCACCGATCGAGCGGACGTACGCCGCGTTGCGCGAACTGCTCGAACAGGGCTGCTGATCGAACGCTGATGCGTCAGTCGAGACGACGCAGCAACGTGACCACCTTGCCGTAGATCTCCACTTCGCCTGCATCGAACGTCATCGGTTCGAGACGGGGATTGTGGGGGATCAGGGTGACCTTGTTGCCCTTGCGCTGCCAGGTCTTCACCGTGGCCTCACCCCCGGGGATCCCGACCACGACGGTGTCGCCATTGCGCGCCTCGTGCTGCTGGCGGGCAACGACGTAATCGCCGTCGAGGATTCCGGCGTCCACCATGGAGTCCCCGCGGACCTTCAGCATGAACAGGTCTCCGTCGCCCGTGAAGTCGAGCGGAAGCGGGAGCACCTCTTCCACGTTCTCCTCGGCGAGCACGTCAACACCGGCGGCAACGCTGCCCACGAGGGGGACGTGGCGAACCGGTCGGCGTTCGATTGCGGCACCGGACCCCGAGTCGTACCGAACGAGCATGGCCCTCGGCTTGGAGGGATCGCGCACCAGGTATCCGAGACGGGTGAGGGTCTCGAGATGGTTGTGGACCGTGGAGGGGGAGTTGAGCCCGACCGCCTCGCCGATCTCTCGAACGGAGGGCGGGAAGCCACGTTCGCTGATGTTGGTCTCGATGTATTCGAGGATCTCGCGCTGTCGTGGTGTGAGGCCGGTAGCTCGCATGGCCGCATTCTAGGCAAACGCCCGTTCGAAGAGCAAACATTCGTTCGACAAACCTTTGTTCTGTTTCAGGTTGACGTCGAACGAATGTTTGGGCACACTACGAACAGTCGTTTGGGGAACGGACGTTCCCTGTGAGGTCAAGGAGGCCACCATGGCACTGCCGCTGCAGATCGAACCCATTGAGTACCGGCGCACGTGGGATAACGCTCACGCTCCGGTCAAGTTGCACCTCATCGTCGGTGGTCAGGCCCAAGGCCATCGCCGGCTCAGCCACTCCATCTACCTCAGGCGCCGAGTCGCAGCACTGGTGCTGCTGGTGGCTGCACTGGGGCTCGGATTGTTCCTCGTCAAGCAGATCAACGCAACATCAGACGTGCTGTTGCCTACCGTGCCGATGTCAGCCCAAGAGGTCCCCTCCGACGTGAGCGCCGACACGCCGGGCACACTGCGCGGTCAGGTCATCGTGCCCGGGGGTATCTATGTCGCCCAGCGCGGGGACACCCTGTGGGTGGTCGCCCGGGCGCTCAAGCCCACCGGGGACCTGTCCGGCACCATCCGCAAGCTCGTCCGCCTCAACGGCGGCCCGTCGCTCGAGGTCGGTCAGCGTGTGGTGTTGCCGAGCTGAGCGGTGCGTACATAGCGGAGGAACAGGTACCCGTCGTCAGTGCACACCTGTACCAGTTCCATCCTCTGCAGCACTTCTGTGTCGCTCGGGTTCACTACTCGCTGACCCGGACCTCCGACGAGGTGTGGGGCAACCGTGAGGTTCACCTCATCCACCAGATCAGCGTGGAGAAGGGCGGCATTGAGCGTGGGTCCTCCCTCCGCATGGACCAGATCGGCATCAAGCGCAGCGATGGCGGCTGCGAGGTCAACGGTGTCGCCACTCGATCGCAGGGCGGGCAAGCCGTGCGAGGGAGCCTCTGCGGTCGTGATGAGGAACCCTGCACCCGACTCGAAGAGCGGAAGGTTCACGTCCACCTGTCCGGTGGCCGTCACCACGCCAACGCGTTGCCCGGCTTTGCGAGGGGCCCGATACCGCTCGGTGTGGGCTGTCGCGGATCCCACGATGATGACGTCGGCACGTTCCCGCAGCGCCGCCAGAACTGCTAGATCGCTCGGCCCGCCGAGTCCGGTGGACCGGCCGGCAACCGACGTGGTTCCGTCGATGCTCGCCACCATGCACAGTTCCACCCACGGTCGATGGGCCGGACGAACCTGGCCGATGGTGCGGTACAGATCGATCGGGTCAACACCAACCTGGGGGCCCGGAAAGATGCGCTGCACGCGAGTGATTGAAGCACCTATCCCCAGTATCCACACCCCGGCTTGTGGATAGGGGTGTGGACGGGTTCCGCCGCTGCGGCCAGACGCCAGTACGCAGAGGTTGTCCACAGGGAAATTCACGGGTTATTCCCCTTTCTCCCCACAGGCAACGGTCTCTAGGGTTGACCTCGAACGAGCGTCTGTGGCGGGGGCCGCGGCAGACGGGGCGGTAAGCATCTTCGCTGTGAGGGGGTGTCAGTCCGCCGTGGGATTTCGGTCCTGAACCTGCACCCTCGCCACCGACGCTCAGATCACGACGGGGTCACTCCTGGGTGCTCTGAACAGCGTCATGGAGTAGCAAACAAGTGTTGACACGGCCGTAACTACACTGGTGTAATCTAGATCCACTAAGCGGCAGGGTTTCGGGGGAGCCCCCGCCCTGAAAAAATGGTCAACCAGACGCTTCTGGCGACCTACAAGACCACGGAGGGTCCGTGGTGAGGAACGGAACGAAAGGAATTACAGCATGGCGGTCGCGCCGGAGCAGCTTGGGATCGGTATTGGGCGGCATTTCACCACCCCGGGTACACACCCGTATGACGAGGTCGTGTGGGAGCGACGGGACGCTCGCATCAGCAACTGGAAGGACGGTTCGGTTGCCTTTGAGCAGCTCGACGTGGAATTTCCAGTGGGCTGGTCGCTGAACGCCACGAACATCGTTGCTCAGAAGTACTTCCGTGGTTCGCCGGGTACCCCCGAGCGAGAGTCCTCGCTGCGCCAGGTGGTTGACCGTGTGGCCGACACCATCGCCACCTGGGGCACCGATGGCGGCTATTTCGTGGATGCCAACGAGGCCGAATCCTTCCGCAACGAACTGAAGTTCATCCTCGTCACGCAGCGCGCCGCGTTCAACAGCCCTGTGTGGTTCAACATCGGCGTCAAGGGTGTGCCGCAGCAGGCGAGCGCATGCTTCATCCTGTCGGTCAACGACACGATGGATTCCATCCTCAACTGGTACCGCGAAGAAGGAACGATCTTCAAGGGTGGTTCCGGTGCAGGGATCAACCTCTCCCGCATCCGTTCCTCCAAGGAACTCCTGCAGGGCGGCGGCACTGCCTCTGGCCCGGTGAGTTTCATGCGTGGTGCTGACGCTTCGGCCGGCACCATCAAGTCCGGTGGCAAGACCCGCCGTGCCGCCAAGATGGTCATTCTGAACGTCGATCACCCCGACATCGAAGAGTTCATCTGGTGCAAGGTGAAAGAGGAGCGCAAGGCGCGTGTGCTGCGCGACGCAGGCTTCGACATGGACCTCGATGGTTCGGATTCGTTCTCGATCCAGTACCAGAATGCGAACAACTCGGTCCGTCTCACCGACGACTTCATGCACGCCGTGAACGACGACGCAGACTGGAGCCTTCGCTCTGTGATCGATGGATCGGTCGTCAGCACGATGCGTGCGCGTCACCTCTGGCGCGAGATCGCCCAGGCTTCGTGGGAGTGCGCGGATCCGGGTCTGCAGTTCGACACGACGATCAACAAGTGGCACACCGCAGCGAACACCGGTCGAATCAACGGCTCGAACCCCTGCTCGGAGTACATGCACCTGGACAACTCGGCGTGCAACCTTGCGTCGATCAACCTGCTGCACTACCTCGACGAGGAGGGCAACTTCGATGTCGAGGCATTCCGTCACACCATTGAGGTGATATTCACCGCCCAAGAGATCTTGGTCGGCAATGCCGACTACCCGACGGAGTCGATCGGCAAGACGAGCCATGCGTTTCGTCAGCTCGGTATCGGCTACGCAAACCTCGGTGCGATGCTGATGGCTCTCGGTTTCGCCTACGACTCCAACGAGGGTCGTGCGTGGGCGGCCGCCATCACATCGCTGATGACCGGCCACTCCTATGCCACCTCGGCACGGACCGCCGGCCGTATGGGCCCCTTCGCGGGCTTCTCGGAGAACCGTGAGCACATGCTCAAGGTACTCAACATGCACCGGGAGGCTGCCTACAAGATCGAGGGAACCTCAGTGGTTCCGAGCGAACTGGTTGCCGCGGGCCAGCAGGCGTGGGAGACCGCCGTCAGCGACGGTGAGGCCTTTGGTGTCCGCAACAGCCAGGCATCGGTACTCGCGCCAACCGGCACGATCGGACTGATGATGGATTGCGACACCACGGGCATCGAGCCCGACCTCGGTCTCGTCAAGCTGAAGAAGCTTGTCGGTGGCGGCAACATGTTCATCGTCAACCAGACGATCCCTCGGGCGCTGCGTCGCATGGGTTACACACCCGGCCAGATTGAGGCCATCACGGCCTATATCGACGAGAACAAGTCCATCCTCGGCGCCCCGAGCCTCAAGCCGGAGCACGTCGCCGTGTTCGCGTGCTCGATGGGTGACAATGTCATCCACTACGAGGGTCACGTGCGGATGATGGGTGCCGTTCAGCCGTTCATCTCCGGTGCAATTTCCAAGACGGTCAACATGCCCGAGGATGCAACCGTCGAAGACATCGAGAGCCTGCACTTGCTGTCCTGGGAGCTCGGCCTCAAGGCTGTTGCGATCTACCGAGACAACTGCAAGGTTGCCCAGCCGCTGTCCACGATGAAGAAGGGCGACAAGGGAGAGGGCGAGGGAGCAGACGTTCCCGCCGCTGCAGCCGCCGGTGTTCAGGTCATCGAAAAGATCATTGAGCGTGTCGTCAACGTTCCGGTGCGCCAGAAGCTGCCGAGGACTCGGGCAGCACGGACGTTTGAGTTCCGCGTCGCTGACTGCAAGGGCTTCGCCACCGTTGGCGAGTACGCGGACGGTCGTCCCGGCGAGATTTTCCTCACGGTGTCCAAGCAGGGCTCCACGCTGTCGGGAATCATGGATGCGTTCGCGAAGAGTGTCTCTTATGGCCTCCAGTACGGCGTGCCCGTGCGTGCCTTCGTGGAGGCGTTCGTGAACAGCCGCTTCGAACCTGCAGGCATGACTGACGATCCGGACATCCGCTTCGCGTCGTCCATCATGGACTTCCTGTTCCGCAAGCTTGCGCTCATCTACCTGCAGCCCGCCGAGCGTGCCGAGCTCGGGATCTTCTCGATCGATGAGCGCACGCAGCCGACACTGCCGGGTGTTGAGGAGTCCATCGTGTACACCTCGATGGGCACCGATCTTGCGTCGGACCCAAAGTCGGTGCCGTCGGTGAGCGAGCTCGCCGCCTCCATCGAGATGGGCCTCGCCCCGACCGCTCCCAAGTCAGATCACACCCCGGGCATTGGCACGCCTCGGCCGGTGTACAAGAGTGACGCCCCGATGTGCATGCAGTGCGGTGTACAGATGCAGCGGGCCGGTGCCTGCCACGCCTGCCCGTCGTGCGGGAGCACCAGCGGTTGCAGCTGATGTGAAGTGACATCCGAACAGCGCGGTGATACGCACGTTCAGTAGTCCAGCAACCGATTGAGGGGGAGGCTGATCGCCTCCCCCTCGTGCTTCAAGGAGGTATGGGTGTTCAACCCCCTCAAGCCTGCAGGCGAACCCTGGATGCTGTTAGCGTCGGGTGGCGTTGGCTCACAGGCCTTCGGGCATGACTGCCAAGGGGAAAATGAGAGAAATGTCAACCTTGCACGACGCCACGACTTCGTTCTATGAAGCGCTCAACCTTGTGCTCAAGGGCGACGCCGAGCCGATGCTGAACCTGTGGTCTCAAGCGGCAGACGTTACCTACATGAGTCCGCTCGGTGAGCTGCTCATTGGTTGGGCTCCGATCGAGGCAAGCTGGCGCGATCAGGCTGCGAATCTGCAGGGCGGACCGATCATCCCCGAAGACGTCCACGTGATCGAGGCCTCCGAAATGGGCATCGTCGCTAATTTCGAACGTGGCTCGGTCGTGATCAACGCGGAGAGTATTCCGGTCGACATTCGTGCCACGAGTGTGTATCGGCGAGAAGGCAACCGGTGGCTGATGGTCGGCCACCACACCGACAGACTCTGAGGGCCCCTCGCTCGGCTGCCGAGCAGGCCGGCAAGTTCGTCGTTTGACGAGACCCCGGGCCCATGGTGCCCGACGCCTCGCCGAAGTCCGACAGTTGATGGGCGACAGCGGAATGGAGGTGCCGCTTGACGGAGGCATCTGGCAAACTGCTGCACTGAGTGACGGGGTCGACGCGTCATGAACCCCCGGGGGCACACACATTCTTCGTCCGTCTAGTGCACCAATTCGGATCCTGCTGCGCGACAGCGTGCTCGAGAGTGCGGGCCCGATCATCGTGGGCGTCGTGAATGTGACTCCTGATTCGTTCTCTGACGGCGGGAGGTTCGCGGACGCGCTCGGGGCGATCGAACACGGTGTGCGCCTCGTCGAGCAGGGCGCACAGATTGTCGATGTTGGCGGCGAGTCCACGAGGCCCGGTGCTGCGGCGGTCGGCCCTGCAGAGGAACTTGGGCGGGTGCTCCCAGTTGTTGCAGGGCTCGTCTCGCGCGGCGTCATCGTCAGCATCGACACTCGTCATGCCGAGGTTGCCCGCGCTGCGCTGGGGAGCGGTGCGGCGATCGTCAACGATGTCTCCGGGCTCCGGGACCCGGTGATGCGCGACGTGCTCGCCGAACACGATGTTCCGGTGGTGATCATGCACACCCCGGTGGACAACCCCGCCACGATGCAGCGCCACGCCCAGTACGACGATGTGGTGCAGTCGGTGGTCGAGTTTCTCCGCGAGAGGGTGGCATTCGCCGCGGCCGGCGGTGTCACACGGGTCATCGTCGATCCGGGTATCGGCTTCGGCAAGACCACCGACCACAATCTCGAGGTCCTCCGTCGCCTCGAGGAGGTGGTGTCCCTCGGCCTGCCGGTGTTGGTGGGTGCCTCCCGCAAGCGGTTCGTGGGGGAGATCACCGGCGTCGACGCCCCTGGGGCCCGATTGGTGGGGACCCTCGTTGCGCACCTCGCCGCCCTGGACCACGGCGCGAGCATGCTGCGGGTCTACGATGTGGCCGAACACGTCGAAGCGGTGCGCATGTGGCAGGCACTGAGCGCCTGAACCGAGGCCAGCTACGACCAGACGGACCGGCGCCGTTGTGCCGGACCGGACCGGTCAGAACTCGCGCAAGAGCCTTCCGGCACCGTGGAGCGGAAGGCCGAAACCGTTCTCCCGGAGCGCGTACCACAGCGTTGTCGGGTTGATCGCGACGATCGGCACGCCGGTGCGGGCCTCCAGCCGATCAATGACGTTCAGCATGCTCATTCCGGTACCGCACTGCACGACGGCATCGAGACGATTGGACCTGGTGGCAAGTACCTCCACCACTGCCTGCTCCTTGGCCTCGTCGGGGAGGTGCGCGATGTGGCGGAGGTCCGTAGCGGTGAGGCCAACGCTGGCGACCACCTCGATCCCCATGTCGTTGAACATCTGGGTCGCCGAGGCGTTGCCACCTGCCTCGAACGGGGTCAAGATCCCGATCCGCTTCGCCCCCAGCAATCCGAGGGCTGCCTGCACGGCATCGTGCCAAGTGGCCCACGACAGATCGGAGAGACGCTGGATCGCGGCCATGGTCTCGCGGATCGGGTCGAGCCCAAACAGGATGTGCTCGAGGCTCAGCCCCATGATCATGTACTGCGGCCGGCCCAGAGCTGCAGTCTGTACGGCGGCCTCGAGCCCGCTGAGGAAGCCCGCGCGGAACTCGGCGATCCCTTGGGGTGTGCTGATATCCGGTCTCGGGGTGATGACTGGGGTGGTGTGCAGCCCCACGCCATCGACACCTGCAGCCTCGCTATTGGCGACGAGCAGGCTCCACAGTTCGTGCTCCATGATCGTGTTGGTTGCGGGGATGAGCAACCCGAAGCGCCGGCCGAAGCTCCGCACATCCGGGTAGAGCCCGGTCGGGGGTTGCTGCGGCGTGAAACGCTCGTCATGAGCCCCGTTGACCACGGCTCCGCCCGTGAGCACGTCAACGTTGACGTCCGGGATATTCAGGGCTTTGCCCGAGAGCGCTCCGCTGACCGGCGGCGTCGAATTGGACACAGTGGTGCTACTGGCCCGAGGTGAGCGTCACACTGTCGACGCCACCGATGAACCAGTCTTCCTTGTCGATCTCCTCGAGGATGACGGTTACCGCTGCGGGAGGGCAGGAGAGGTTCTTGACGAGAACCTCGGTGATCGATGCAGCGATGGCGTTCTTGGTCTCGGCGTTCGCCCCGGACCAGAACTGGGCTCGTACAACCGGCATAGCGACTCCTGTGCTGATGATGACCCGAAGATGCTTCTCCGGCCCGTGAACAGTACCTGTTGGCCGCGAGCCGGCGCAGAGGTTCGCGCACCCGGGTCGGGTCAGGTGGCGCACTCGGATTCGGCAACCTCGGCGACATAGGGGGTCGTCTCGTCGAAGTCGACGTAGAACGACGGATCCTCCTCGTAACTGGGCACCTGGTCGAGGTCCTTGAGTGCCGTGCCGACCACCGCCGCCCCGCCCACGCGAGCCAGCCACTGGGCGAAGACCTCGCCGGCGTTGCGCTCCTCGGCAAACCGCCGTACAACACGCGCCACGGCCTCCGGGGCGGTCTTGGCAGGGAGGCGCAGCGCTTTCTGCCCGAAGTGGATCTGCTCTTCTCCGACGTACCCACCGAGCAACAACTGGTAACCCGGCAGCGAGTGACCGTTCGCACGGCGCTCCGCCCCGAACAGCCCGATATCAGAGGCGTGGTGTTGGCCGCACGAGTTGGTGCAGCCCGAGATATTGACCCGGATGCCGCCGACCTCGGCGAGACCTTCTTCCTCAAGCCGTTCGCCGATCGCCTTGGCGAGACCCCGCGATTGTGTGACAGCGATGTTGCACGTGTCGGCACCCGGGCACGCAACGACGTCGCGGGCCAACTCCGCGCCCGGTCGGGCCATATCGATGGCCACGAGGGCGTCGTACAGCGGGCGCCGTTGCGCTTCGGTGAGTCCGCGGAACACGACGTTCTGACGGTTGGATAGCCGCACATCGAGTTGCATCAGGCGTTGGATACTCGCCAGCGACTTGAACTGGGACGCGGTGATGTCACCCAGCGCTGCGTACGCAACGGCGGACACGGTGCCCTTGGCTGCACCGCGGGTGATGCTGGCCCGTGCCCATCGCTCGAAGGGGTCCGAGGACGTCAGTTCGACGCGGACACCCTGGCCGACGGCGGTGACCTCTCCGGTCGTTGCGCGTCCGGCAGGGGCGTCACCGACGGCGGTGACCTCCGGAGGGATACCTCCGGGCCACGAGGATGACGCCGGGAGCGTGTGACGGATCTTGATGACGCGTCGGCGAACCTCGTCGATGCCGAGTTGGTCAACGACCCACTTGAGGCGGGCGCGCAGTTTGTTGTCACGGTTGCCGGTTTGCTCGAACACGCGCAGCACGGCCTCGACCGTGGGGAGCAGGTCCTCGCGGGTCGTGAATTCCTCGAGGGCAAGAGCCGGGTGCGGAGTGGCACCGAGCCCTCCGGCGATGTACACACGAAAGCCGGTCTCCACCGAGCCGTCCTCGAGCGTTCGGGTGGCAGCCACCACGCCGACATCGTTGAACATCGCCTGGCCGCAATCCGTGGAACAACCCGAGAAGTTCACCTTGAACTTGCGGGGGAGCCGCTGGCCGAGCGGGTTGCGCACGAAGTGTCGATAGACGGCTTCGGCCCAGGGTGTGACGTCAAGATGCTCGTACGGGCACGCGCCGGCGAGGTGACACGCCATCACATTGCGCACCGTGTCGCCACACGCCTCGCGGCTCGTCAGGCCTACTGCGGCAAGCTTGCGGAGGAGGGCGGGGATGTTGCGCAGTTCGACGAAGTGGAACTGCACGTTCTGGCGAGTGGTGATATGCCCCCACCCACGCGAGAACTCGGTGGAGATCTCGCCGAACAGCTCCAGCTGCTCGGCGGTGATGGAGCCGGCGGGCACCTTCACGCGCACCATCTGGTTGGTCCCGCCCTGGCGCTGGCCGTAGATGCCGTTGTTCAGCCGCATCACCCGGAACACGTCCTCGGTGATCTCGCCGGCGAGGTACTGGCCGATGGCCTCCTCGAACCGTTCGATGTCACGGATCTGCTCGGCGTCGAGATCTCTGGGTTGCGGTGCGGGTGCGATGGTCACGAGTACTCCTGGGGCGGGTTTGGACGGTCAGGGTCCGGGGGTCTGGCCGATTTCGCGCAGCGCATCGTGCAATGCGGTACGGAGTCGGCGGGTCTGGTCGGGGGAGAGATGGGCAACGAGGCCGGTGCCGGGGCGGCCGAGGTCCTCGACGGTGAGGACGACACGCGGCTCCGCGTCGTCGTAGTCGTCGCAGACAGCGACGGCCCACGAGAGCGGTGTTGCGTCCTCGAGCCCGGCGGGGAGTTCATCAGGACCGAGTGGTTGATCGTCGATCGAGCGGCGCACGGTCAGACCACCGCGCCGGTGGGGACGATGTGCGGGCTCGTGAAGTCGAAGGCGGCAACGGCACCGATGACGATGGTGCACGGCGCCTCGAGCTCAGCGGTCCCGAGCAACCCAAGTGTTGTACGAGTGGTGTGCTGCTCGGGTCTGGTGCCCCAGCGGATCGCCGCAACAGGGGTGGACGGGTAGAGACCACCAGCGATGAGGCGCGCAGCGATGGAGGCGCGATACGCGACGCCCATGAGGACAACGATCGTGGTGCCGGTCTTGGCGAGGGCTTCCCACGCCACCTCCTCGGCGCCGCCGGATTCGCGGTGTCCGGTGACGACAGTGAAGCCGACCGACACGCCGCGGTGTGTTACCGGGATGCCGGCCGCGGCGGGTACTGCTACCGACGATGTGATGCCGGGAACAATCGTGTAGGGAACCTCCGCTGCCCGGAGTGCCTCGGCCTCCTCGCCGCCGCGCCCGAACACAAACGGATCCCCGCCCTTCAGGCGCACCACCTCGATCCCCTGGCTGCCGAGGTGGACAAGGAGGGCGTTGATGTTTTCCTGTGGGGTGGGCGCGCCCGGACGTTTGCCCACATCGATGAACTCGGCTCCCGGCTTGGCAAGCGAGAGGATCGACGCGTCGGCCAGTCGGTCGTGAACAATGACGTCGGCAGCAGCGACGAGGCGCGCCGCTCGGACGGTGAGGAGCTCCGGGTCGCCGGGTCCGGCGCCCACGAGGTGCACGGTCACTTCGCCGCCACCTCGGCGGCGCCGATTCGGTCCGCAAGCACTCGCGCGATGAGCGGCTCCCAGTCGAGACCTTCGGTGCTTAGGCCGTCGGCGTGAATGCGGGCCCGCTCGAGCGCGAGGTCGTTAACCACCGTGGCCCATTCGTCGCCGAAGTCCTGCTCGAGACGGCGCCGCAGCCAAGAGGACAGCGCCGGGCTCGCGCCGCCGGTGGAGGCCGTGAGCATGAGCGAGCCGCGCCGCACGACGGCGGGCAACGTGAAGGCGCAACGGTCCGGGTCATCCGCTGAGTTCACCCAGATCCCGAGCGCCTCGGCCTCATCGTAGATCTGCTGATCGACCGCAAGGTTTGCTGTAGCCGTGATGACGAGGCGGAATCCGGCAGCGTCCCCCGTGCGATATTCCCGCTCGATCAGCGAGACGGGCAGGTTGCGGAACCCCTCGTGTACGAGGGGTGCGAGCACGGTAACTGCGGCCGCGCACTCGAGTAGCTGCTCGGTCTTGCGAAGCGCGATACGTCCCGCGCCGACGACGAGACAGGGGCGTCCATCCAGGTTGAGGTTTACGGGGAATTGCATGGCGTTCCGAGCGTCGATGCGGCTGGTGGAACCGCAGCGTAGTCCCAACGCGGGCAATACTCCATAAAGTTGATAGGAAATGTCGACTTTATGGTTGTAGACTGGCCGGCCCGCTGCCGTCGAGCCGGAATCAGTTGCTGAAGGCCACGTCGTCCCAGACGGTGTAGCCGGCCTGATTCGCGCGGTTGTCGTCTTTGTTGATGAGCGTGAGCGTGTAGCTGCGCCCGGCCGTCACGACGACCGTGATCTGCCTCCACGTTCCAGTCGGCGTACAGGTCTTGCCGAGGACGGTGGTGGTCTTTGCGGCCGTGTTGTCCCGCAGTGTCGCTGTGGCGTAATCACGCGAGGTGTTGTTCACCGGGCAGACGTTGTAGTACCAGAAGGCAAGTCGGGTTGAACCCGCCGGGGCGGTAGCCGTCTGCACGATTTGGGAGGTCCCGTTCGTGGGCGCAGTCGAGCCGCTGCGGGCTCCGTAGGTGCCGGTGTGGGCGGTGGTGACCACAGTGTTCGCCGCCCCGGAGGCCGTCCAACCCGTAAGCGTTCCGGACTCGAAGCCGGGATTGAGCACTGAGTTCACGACGGGCGCCTTCACGGTGAGCGTAAACGTCGCCGTCTTGTTTTCCGCGGTGCCGACGGCGCGAACGGTGATGGGGTAGGAGCCGACCGCGGTGCCAGCGGCTGCCGACAGGGTGAGCGTGGTGCTCGCTCCCGAATTGACGGTGGTCGAGCCGAACGTCGCTGTCACGCCGGACGGCACGTTGGTGGCCGACAGCGCGAGAGACTGGGCGTTGCCAACTTTGCTGAGCGACACCGTGGACGCCACGCTGCCGATGCCCTGGGTGGCGGCACCGGAGGTGGGGGAAAGCGTCACGCCGAACGAACTGACGGTGAGCGTGTAATTGGTGGTGGTACTCGTGAGCGGACCGGTGCCCGTAATGGCGATGCTGTAGCTGCCGGCCGGTGTTGCGCCCGTGGTGGAGATCGTCATGGTGGTAGACGATCCGGTGGCGATTGGCGTCGAGCCAAAGGCGGCGGAAGCCCCCGTGGGCAGACCCGACGCAGACAGATTGATCAACTGTCCGGACCCGAGGGTGGTAGCGGTGTTCAGCGTGGTCTGCACCGAGCCACTGGGCGTGGTGCTGCCCGACAAGGGCGAGGGTGCGATCGTGAAGCCGTCGGTGGGCGGCGCGAGGCAGCCCGGGAGCGAGAACGAGGAGACCCGTGTTGACCAGTTGAATGAGCCCGAGGTCTTCAGGTATTCGGTGGAGAACCAGAACGTGCAGTCGTCGGCAGGGTCGGTGTTCATGGTGGCGTAGTCGCCCCAGCGGCGCAGCGAGCCGGTCTGGGCGCCGGTTGTCTGAAGCAGCACGGTCTCTCCCTGGGTCATCGTGCCGAGGGGGTCTCCAGCCAGGCGGCCGGTCACTGCGATATTCGGGTTGGAGGTACTACCGGAGATGGAGTAACCGAGCGCGATGTTGCCGACCTTGTCCATGGCGATGGAGGGCATCCAGCGGTGGGACGTGGTGGTGGGAATGAACGTTCCCTGTTGGTACACGGATGCGTTGTTGTTGGCATCAAGGCGGATCTCGTACCAACGGACGCCAACGGTGGATCCGACCTGCACCGAGTGCGACACGACGAGCGATTGGCGGTCTCCGAAGTTCCAGTACGCGTACCGGTTCATCAATCGATCGCCGAGGCCATCGAGGGTGTTGGTGGAGTCCAACTGGGTGATGCAGTTGCCGCCACCGCAGGCCATCGAGTACGTCGAGATCGTGAGCGAGGACGGGCCGGTGAAGGTGGTGTTCGCAGGTGTGGTGAAGTTCGGCTTGAACTTCCAGACAGCGAGGTCATTGTTGGACACGCCGAGCGCAATGATGGGGTTGGGCGCTCCGGCAGGCGGCGGCGTTGCGCTGTCGGCATCGCCCGCGAGCAGGCCGCCATACGACGATGAGGTGTTGTAACACTGCTGTGTAGCAGCGAGCCCGGAAAGCATCGAGACGCGGTCCATGGCGCAGACCGTGGCGTACAGCCACGAACCCGCAGCCGAAAACATGTTGTACGTCACGTAGTACGCGTCCGGCCAGACGGCGAACTTCGGGTAGTCGGGGAAGTTCGCGAACTGGAACGAGTAGCGGTAGTAGGCGCCGGTGGGATCGTTGGTCTGGGACACGGCGACACACTCGTAATACGGGCCGCTCGACGAGGAGACATTCGCAAACTGGGTAATGATCCAGCGCTCGGCATAGCGGTCGTAACGGACGACTCCGTCGCCGTCGTTCGAGGTCTGGCACGCACCGCCGAAGCCGGCGAAGATCGAGTTCGTGGCCGATGGTCCGTAAAGGATCGCGCCCGACTTTGTCTGGATCGTGAGACCGCTGTTCACGATCGTCATGACGTGGGACGGGCCGACGGCGGAATTGGTATCCGGAGGAGCGCTGTTGACAGTGAACGTCGAATATCCCCTGCCGATGGAGTCGAACCCCGCGCCGAGCGTCGGGGAGGAGGAACTCACCGGGCCCGCAGCCGAACCGGTGATGGATCCCTTCTGGCGTGCATTGCGCAGCGGTCCGATGAGGAGTGTCTGCGCCGCAGGGTCAACGCCGTTGCCGAGTACATGGGGGATGATCTTCTTGCGCAAGAGTTTGCGGGGCTTGTTCGTGCCGTCGTTCTTCGTCGGTGCGGCAGTGGCGTCGCCGTCCGCTGAGGCACCCTCCTCCTGGCTGGGGGGCTTCTGGGAGAGATTCCGCAGCTCTGGTGAAACGTCGTGGCGATGCGTGCGAACGATCGTGAGGTCCTCGATCGGGGCCACGCGTTCACCGGGGTCGGGGGCACTCGAGTTGCTCGACGGGTTGTCCACGGCACAGGCGGAAATGCTGGCAAGGGCCACTACGGCGGCGAGCATTCGGGCACTCAGGCGGCGGCTGGGCATGACAATCCTTTGTCCGGTAGAACCAACATGACGCTACCACTTTGTGCCCTTGGTGAGCCACGGATTGCGAGAGTATGGACGTACTGCGGCAGGGCCTTGACGGGGCGCTGAGCCACTCCGCTGCGCTTTGGGAGAGGCTGCCGTGCCGGTTGGGGCTACTTCCAGGCGAAGACGGGCTGTTCGTAGCCGGCTACCCGTTCGCAAACTCCCTCGATAGCCACCCTTCGGAACTGCAGCATGACCGCCGCAGTAGGTGCGTGGATGGTCGAGGTGTTGAAGAACATCTGGACAACGGGCCGATCGGACTCGGGGATGCTGACGAAGGTCGGGGCGTCGGGGCGCTGCAGTTCGGAGAAGGCGACGTGGTGGACCGAATGCACCTCGGCTGGGTTGGGTGTCATCGCTGGGCTCTGCCCGCCCCACACGACGACGGGGGTAATGCAGTATCCCGAGCGCGTGACGTAGTCGTCGAGCACGCCGAGCACCTGCTCCTCGGGCACCGCGAGCCCGAGTTCCTCCTCGAGTTCGCGCAGGGCGGCCTGTACGGGGGTCTCGCCGTCGTCGAGACGACCACCCGGGAGGGCCCACTGGCCCCCGTGGGACCGCAACGACGAGGAACGCTTGGTGAGCAGGATGCCCGGTTCGTTCGCCTCGTGCGTCACCACCACGGCAACGGCGGCGTGGCGAAGGCCGTTGAGGTCCACGCCGAGGCGCTCATGCACTGCGAGATTCGAGCGGAGCGCGGACATGAGTTGGGACGGGTCACTCACCACCGACACACGGTAGGCGACCGGGCTTGGAGACCCACTACGTTTCGGATGGGGTGAGTGACCGCTCGGCCCGGTCAGAAGGGGTACACACCGATGAGCTCCACGCTGGAGATCCAGGCACCCATGCAGGGAACGATCGTTGAGGTTCAGGTCAAAGTCGGTGACCTCGTCCGGCTGGGGCAGCCCCTGTTGATCATGGAGTCGATGAAGCTCGAGCACGTCGTCGAGGCGGAGATCAACGGCGTGGTCCGTCTGCTCTCGGTCTCACCGGGCGAGACGGTCAAGGAGGGCCAGGTGCTGGTCCGCATCGAGGAGGCCGAGGTGTCGGCAGCGGCGGAGCAGGAGGTCGCAGAGGTTGATCTCGACCGCATCCGCCCCGACCTCGCGGCGGTCATCGAGCGCCACGCCATCGGCCTCGACGCCGCGAGGCCGGACATGGTGGAGCGGCGCCGCAAGGTGCACCGCCGAACCACGCGGGAGAACATCGCTGACCTCGTCGACGACGGCACGTTCGTGGAGTACGGACCCCTCGTGATCGCGCCACAGCGGCGCAGGCACTCGGTGGAATACCTGATCCGGCGCACACCTGCCGACGGTCTGGTCGGCGGGATCGGCGAGGTGAACGGCCATCTGTTCGAGGGCCACAAGAAGCAGGTGGTCGCCATGTCGTACGACTACACAGTGCTCGCCGGCACCCAGGGCGGACAGAACCATCGCAAGAAGGACCGCCTGTTCGAGCTGGCCGAGAAGTGGAAGCTCCCCGTGGTCCTCTTCACCGAGGGTGGTGGCGGCCGCCCGGGTGACACTGACGGCATGGGCGGCTCGGGGCTGGACTGCCTCGCGTTCTACTTGTTCGCTCGCCTCAGTGGAGCGGTGCCGATCGTCGCCATCAACAGTGGCTATTGCTTTGCGGGCAATGCGGCACTGCTCGGTTGTGCCGATGTTGTGATCGCCGCAAAGGACTCCAACATCGGGATGGGTGGCCCCGCGATGATCGAGGGTGGTGGTCTCGGTGTGTACGAGCCGAAAGAAATCGGCCCGATGAGCGTGCAGGTGCCCAACGGTGTCGTCGACATCGAGGTGGAGGACGAGATCGAGGCCGTTGCCGTCGCCAAGAAGTATCTCTCGTACTTCCAGGGTGCGGTGAGCGAGTGGGACTGTGCAGACCAGCGGCTGCTGCGCTCGGTCATCCCGGAGAACCGCCTCCGCATGTACGACGTTCGCACGGTGATCGACCTGATGTTCGATACGGACTCCGTCCTCGAACTGCGCCCGCGCTTCGGCGTCGGGATGATCACGGCGTTCGCCCGCATCGAGGGTCGGCCGGTCGGTGTCGTCGCCAACAACCCGGCACACCTCGCCGGGGCCATTGACAGCGACAACGCCGACAAGGCGGCGCGCTTCATCCAGCTGTGCGACGCCTTCGACATCCCGATCATCACGCTCATCGACACACCCGGGATGATGGTGGGCCCCGAGGTCGAAAAGACTGCGCTCGTTCGGCACTGCTCACGGCTGTTCGTCACCGCCGCGAACGCAACGGTTCCGATGGTGTCGATCGTCCTGCGTAAGTGCTACGGCCTCGGCTCGCAGGGCATGGCAGCGGCAACGCTCAAGGCTCCCGTCATCACCGTGGCGTGGCCCACTGGTGAGTTCGGCGGTATGGGCCTCGAGGGGTTCGTACGCCTCGGCTACCGCAAGGAGATCGAGGAGGCAACCGCCGAGGACCCGGAAAAGGGTGAGGCGCTTTACCGGCAGCTCGTCGACAAGATGTACGACCACGGCAAGGCCCTGAACACGGCGACATGGTTCGAAATTGACGATGTCATCGACCCGGCAGAGAGTCGCAAGGTGATCTCCCGTGCACTGGCCGCCACGCCGCCACCGCCCGCCCGTGAGCACAAGAAGCATCCATATATCGACACCTGGTAAGGCCGGGTCAGGCGCGGATGATGGCCGACAGCATGGCCTGCATTTTCGCCTGGGTCTCGGCGAGCTCGGACAGCGGATCGCTGTCGGCAACGATGCCGCCGCCTGCGTAGAGCCTTGCGGTCCGACGGTCTTCGCTGAGCCGGGCACAGCGGATAGCGACGGCCCACGTGCCGTTGCCGTCCGCGTCGACCCAGCCGACCGCCCCACCGTAGGGCCCACGCTCGATACCTTCGACACGGTCGATGAGCCGCAGCGCCTCATCCCGCGGGTGGCCGCCGAGCGCCGGTGTCGGGCAGAGGACCTCCACGAGTTCGAGCACGTTCGGAGCCGGGTGGGAAAGCCGGCCTTCGACGAGCGTGCCGAGGTGTTGCACGTTGGCAACTTTGACGATGGAGGGCTCTGGCTCCCAGTCGAGATAGCTGCACCAGGGGAGCAAGGCGTCGTGCACCATCTCGATGACGATGCGGTGCTCGATCTGGTTCTTGGTGGAGGCTACGAGGGCTGCGGCGAGACGCTCGTCCACGGTGGGGTCGCCGACGCGTGGAGCGGTCCCTGCGAGAGGGTGCGATCGGACAGTGTCACCGGCGCGCGAGACGAGCAGTTCTGGTGAGGCCCCGAGGAAACCGTCAATGCTGTACCGGTACGAGGAGCCGAAGGAGGACCGGAGTCGGAGCAGGGTGGCGTGAACGTCGATCGGCCTGCTGGAGCGCACCACGACGTCCCGGGCGATGACCGCCTTGGTGATCGAGCCGTCGCGCACGGCATCACGTGCAGCGGTGACCGCTGCGAGATAGGTCGCCTCGTCCACGCCGGGCTCGATGCTGAACGACGAGACCGTCGGGGAGGGTGTCGGTTCGGCGTCGATGTGGTCGGTGGTTCTGTCGATGCGCGTGATCCACTTGCGCCCCTCGCCGTCCTTGCCGACCACCACACGGGGGATCACCAGGGACCACGGCTCCCCGGGCCGGAACGGCTTCACCCCGAGCGCTATCGCGCCGGTTCCCGGCCCTCCCACGTCGCCGTCCCGGTCGATCGCGGCGAGGAACTCCGCAACCTCACGGCTATCGACCGTTGCTGCAACGCCGCGTGCGGCAAAGCCGACACCGTCGCGAACAAAGAGATACCCGGTGGACCCTGCCACGTCATTCAGATCGACGTCTGCGTCCAGCGCCTTGGTGACGGCTCGCATGGTTCGGGTTAGCGGCGCGTGGCCGTGATGAGCTGTGCTGCGCCACCGAACAGCAGGACACGCTGCACCGAGGTGAAGCCTGCCTGCTCCAGGCGGGCGAGCATCTCGGGCGCTGGCGGGAGGTATGCCAGCGACTTCGGCAGATAGCTATAGGCCGAGCGGTTGGAGAGCAGGCCCCCGATCATTGGGACCACCTTCTTGAAGTAGATCCCGTGGCCCCAGCGGAGGAACCGGTTCTCCGGCTCGCAGGCGTCGAGCAGGGCGACACGACCGTGCGGTCGGACCACCCGAGCCACGTCGTCGAAGAATGCCCCGAGGTCAACGAAGTTGCGCAGGGCAAACCCGCAGGTCACCCCGTCGGCGACGCCGTCGGCGAACGGCATCATGCAGACGTCACCCTGCACTCGAGGGGCGCCACTGCGCTGGTCGGCGCTGAGCATCCCGAAGCTGAAGTCCACCGAGACCGGCCGGTGGCCCTGATTGGCGAGTTCGATGCACAGGTCGCCGGTGCCCGAGGCGAGGTCCAGCACGAGACTCCCGGCCGCAAGATCGAGATCACGGACCGCTCGCCTGCGCCAAGACACGTCGAGGCGGAACGTCATGAGCCGGTTCACCATGTCGTACCGGGGTGCGATGGTGTCGAACATCTGTCGAACAGCCCGATGCTTGGCTGCGCCGGTCGGCAGGTCGGCGTCGAGCGGCGGACGATCAGCCGACTGGTTCATGCCCCCGAAGGCTAACGGAGGGGCGCGGCGGCCCGAGCGGGCTCAGGCGAAGAGGCGGAAGATGATCTCGGCAACGCAGGAGGGCTTGGTGGCGCCCTCCACTTCGAAGGTGAACTCGAGGGTGATCTCCACGCCGCCGGTAACGTCTTTCACCTCGACCAACTTCACGCCGAGGCGGAGCCGTGAGCCGACGGGGACGGGCGAGGGGAAGCGAACCTTGTTGGTGCCGTAGTTGACCCCCATTGAGAAGCCATCCACCCGTACGACCTGCGGGTAGAGCACCGGGCCGAGCGACAGCGTGAGGTAGCCGTGGGCGATCGGTGCCCCGAACGGGCCCGCTTTCGCACGCTCGACATCGACGTGGATCCACTGGTAATCACCCGTGGCCTCAGCGAACTGGTTTACCCGCTCCTGGGTGATGTCCATGTACGGGCTGTATCCGAGATGCTCGCCGACGAGCGACTTGAGCTCCTCGGCGCCGTTGATGACTTTTGCTGCCATCCCCCCTGTGTACCAGATCGTCGATCGTGCCGCCTAGGGCGCTCCGGTTCGGGACCTGCTACAAACCCATACTGTGCCCGATTTCCTGACCACGTTCGCGCAGACCCAACCCGACAAGCCGTCCGTGATCGACGATCGTCCTGACGGCACGGCGGTCAGCATCGACTACGCAACCCTCGAGACACGGTCGAACCAGTTGGCGAACGTGCTGTTGGCGCACGGCGTGCGCCAGAACACTCGCGTCGTCTGGTGCGGAAAGAACTCGATCGGCACGGTGATCGCGATGAACGCGACGCGCAAGATCGCTGCCACTGCTGTTCCGCTCAACTATCGGCTCTCCGACGAGGAGGCGGCCTATGTGGTTGATCACTGCGATGCCGAAGTGGTGTACACCGATGCCGAATACGCCTCGCTGTTCGCCCGGATAGCGCCGTCCACGCCGAAGGTACGTGCGGTGCTGGTGTTCGACGGAGTGGTTCCGGATGGGATGCTCGACGCAGATTTGCTCTGTGTGGCGGCAGCGTCAACGCCGCCCCCCGTGGACCCCTCGCTCGGACCGGGGGACACGATGATCTATACCTCCGGTACCACCGGCAAGCCCAAGGGGGCGTTGCGGCGAGGTGCTTCTGGAAGCGTGCAGGTGATGGCACTGCTCGATTACATCGGCTACCGCAACGACGACGTGTACATCACGACCGGCCCGCTGTATCACTCGGGCCCCGGGTCCTTCCTGAGCCGGGGGCAGCTGTTCGGCCAGACCTCGGTCATCCAGCGCAAGTTCGACGCGGTTGACTGGTTGCGACTGGTGGATAAGTACCGATGCACGTCGACGTTCTCCGCCCCCACCCCGATCCGGATGATCTGCAGCACACCGACAGACGTGATGGGGCGATACGACCGGTCCTCGATGCGGGTGATGATCGGCAATGCAGCACCCTGGAGCATGGCGCTGAAGCATCAGTACCTTGAGCACTTCCCGGCCGAGAGCCTCTGGGAGATCTATGGCTCCTCGGAGCTTGGTGTGAACTGTTTGCTCCGTCCGGAGGACCAATTGCGCAAGCCGGGGTCCTGTGGACGGGAGGCCCCGATGGTGGAGATCCGGCTGTACGCGGAGGATGGGTCGATCGTCACCGGTGCCGGGCCGGACGCCGTTGGCGAACTGTTCGTACGGGCCCCGGCCGTGTTCTCCGATTACCACAAGGAGCATTCCCGCTACCTCGACGACCAGCGCGATGGATTCCAGACCGTTGGCGATATCGCGTACCGGGATGACGAGGGATACGTCTACATCTGCGACCGCAAGAAGGACATGATCATCTCCGGTGGCGTGAACGTCTATCCAGCCGAGATCGAGGCGGCGCTCGAGCTTCACCCCGATGTCTACGAGGTGTCGGTGTTCGGCGTGCCGAGCGAGGAGTGGGGCGAGAGCGTCCACGCCGTCGTGGTGAGGAGACCGGGCTCCGCGCTCGACGAGACCCTGCTCGTTGCGCACGCCCGCGAGCACCTCGCTGGGTTCAAGGTGCCAAAGACCGTCAGCTGGATCGAGGAACTCCCCAAGACCGGCTCGGGGAAGGTGCTGAAGCGGGAACTCAGGGCTCCGTACTGGGCCGGAAGGGACCGAAGGGTCTGAGCGGACCTGCTTCAGGCACTCCGGCTACCGCTACGGTGACGTTCCATGGGTCTGCTCGACGGCAAGAACATCGTGATCACCGGCGTCCTCACGGATGCATCGCTCGCCTTCGGCGTGGCAAGGATCGCGCAGGAACAGGGCGCCAACGTGGTGCTCACGGGGGCGGGTCGGGGCCTCAGCCTGACCGAGCGCACTGCCCGCAAGCTTCCGCAGCCGGCGCCGGTTTTCGAGCTGGATGTCACCTCCTCCGAGCATCTCGCCCGGGTGCGCAACGACGTCGCCGCCATTTGGGATCGTGTCGACGGGGTGCTCCACTCCATCGGGTTCGCGCCGGAAGCATGTCTGGGCGACGATTTTATGGCCGCTCAGTGGGACGACGTAGCGGTCGCGATCCACGTCTCGGCGTACTCGCTGAAAGCACTGGCCGACGCGTTTGTGCCGCTGATGCACGGTGGCGGCTCGATCGTTGGGCTGGATTTCGACAACTCCGTGGCCTGGCCCGCATACAACTGGATGGGCGTCGCTAAGTCGGCACTCGAATCGACCAGTCGTTATCTCGCCAAGGAATTGGGCCCCCGGGGCATCCGCTCCAACCTTGTTGCGGCCGGACCGGTGAAGACGATGGCGGCCAAGTCGATCCCGGGTTTCCGCAAGTTCGAGGACGTGTGGGACGATCGTGCACCGTTGGGGTGGGATGTCACCGACTCGACTGCGGTGGCGAAGGCCTGTGTTGCTCTCCTGAGCGACTGGTTCCCGTCCACCACGGGCGAGATCATTCACGTCGACGGCGGCTATCACGCCGTCGGTGCGTGACCCGTAGCGAGATTGGGGAGTGAAGGACATGCGTATCGGAATCTTGGGTGGGACCGGACCGGCAGGATCAGCACTCGGCGCCCGTCTGGCGTCGATCGGGTACGAGGTCGTTCTCGGCTCCCGCTCGCGTTATCGCGCACTCGAGGCAGTCGACAACATCAAGGCGGAGCATCCCAGCCACACGCTTGCCATCGAGGCGGGGGACAACAGTGACGCCGCCCGTTGCGACGTCGTGGTCATCGCCACCCCGTGGGACTCGGCGGCCACGACGGCTTCGGAGAACGAGGCCGATCTCGCCGGCAAAGTGGTCATCTGCATGGCGAACGCGCTCGTGCGGGTGGGTAAGGAGTTCCAGCCGCTCGTCCCGCCGCGCGGGAGCGTGGCGGCACACGTGAGTGCTGCGGTGCCGAGTTGTCGCCTCGTGGCGGCTATGCACCACCTGCCTGCCAAGGAGCTCGGTCACCTCGATCACCCCATCGACAGCGACGTGCTGATCTGCTCCGACGACCCGACGGCGACAGCGGTGGTCATGGAGATCATCGGGAAGATCCCCGGGTGCCGGCCGCTCGATGCGGGCGAGCTCTCGAATGCCATGGCGATCGAGGCGTTCACGGCGGTGCTCCTTCAGCTGAACGTGAAGTACAAGACCAGGGTGGCCCCGAAGCTCACAGGGATCAAGGGCTGAGGCCTACGCTCTCATGTCGATGAAGCTCTACGACACGGCGAGGCAGGCGATCGTGCCGTTCGAGCCCGGACCGACCGTGCTCATGTACACGTGCGGTATCACGCCGTACGACGCGACGCATCTCGGACACGCCGCCACGTTCGTGTCATACGACGTGCTCCAGCGCCGGCTCATCGACCTCGGCCACACAGTGAAGTGCGTTCGCAACGTCACCGACGTGGACGACCCACTGTTCGCGAAGGCCCGTGAGCTTGGCGTGCACTATCTCGATCTCGCCGCCGGGGAGGAGGCTCGCTTCGAGCGCGACATGGTCGCGCTCAACGCCCTCCCGGTGTTCAGCACGCCCCGTGCCTCGTCGGCAATCCCGGACATCCGCGGCTTCATCGGAATGGTTCTGGATCGGGGTTTTGCCTACCAGGCCGGTGGATCGGTGTATTTCGACGTGTCGAAGTCCCCCGATTTCGGCTCGGTCAGTCACTACACCGAGGAGCAGATGATCGGGTTCGCCCGCGAGCGCGGAGGCGACGTGGACAATCCGGCTAAGCGTCATCCGCTCGACTTCGTCCTCTGGCAGCCTTCGGCTGAGGACGAGCCCTCCTGGGAGACCATGTGGGGACCGGGGCGCCCGGGTTGGCACATCGAGTGCTCGGCCCTCGCCCTGCGGGAACTCGGCACGACAATCGATCTGCACGGTGGCGGAAGCGACCTGATCTTCCCGCATCACGAGTGCGAGCGGGCCCAGAGCGAGGCAGCGACCGGGGAACCGTTCGTCCGCCACTGGATGCATACGGCCATGATCCACAAGGACGGCCAGAAGATGTCCAAGAGCCTCGGGAACCTGATCTTCGTGGACAGGCTGCGCGAGACGTGGGACCCGCGGGCCATCCGTCTGGCGATCATCGAGCATCACTACCGGGTGCCGTGGGAGTGGGATGACACAGTGATGCCCCGTGCTGCGGTTCGCCTAGGACAGTGGCTCGCTGCGTCCGGTTCCGGTTCGGTGCCGGGTTCGGCCATCGCTGAGGTCCGGGAACGCCTCGACGACGATCTCGATACCCCCGCCGCGCTCGCAGCGGTCGATAGCGCTGCCTCCCGGGGCGAGTCCGTCGCCGCAGCGGCCGCGCTCCTCGGCGTTGAACTCGTCTGACGACCCCCGCGTCGTTCCCACGGCTTTGCCCGTCAGTAGGCTCGTGAGCCGTATGTCTGACATCGCTGTGCTCCTTCCCGACGGGTCCTCCCGTTCGCTCCCCGCAGGGTCCACCGCGCTCGACCTCGCAGCGTCGATCGGCTCGCGACTTGCCAAGGCGGCGGTTGCAGCAGTTGTCGATGGCGAGGAACGTGACCTCGGTGTGCCCCTCGCCGGTGGTTCCACCGTTGCGATCATCACGACGGATTCTGATGCCGGCAGGCACGTACTCCGTCACTCCACGGCTCACGTGATGGCCCAGGCAGTGCTGCAACTGTTCCCGGGCGCGCGTTACACCATCGGTCCGGCGATTGAGGACGGCTTCTACTACGACTTCGAACTGCTAGGCGGCCGGACGTTCAGCGCGGACGACCTCGCGGCCATCGACGGGCGCATGCGCGAGATCATCAAGGCTGACCAGCCCTTCGTCCGCGACGAACTTCCTGCGGCCGAGGCGTTGCGACTGTTCGCAGATCAGCCGTACAAGTGCGAGATCATCGAGCGCGTGTCGACCGGCTCGGCTGACGGCGCAGACGCCGGAGAGGTTGGCTCGGGCGAGGCGATCAGCATCTACCGCAACTCGGACTCGTTCGTGGATCTCTGCCGCGGGCCGCACGTGCCCAGCACCTCCCGGCTCGGCCACTTCCGGCTCATGAAGGTTGCCGGTGCCTACTGGCGGGGCAGCGAGAAGGGCCCGATGCTGCAGCGCATCTACGGCACCGCGTGGGAGAGCAAGGACGCCTTGGCTGCGCACCTCCACCGCCTGGAGGAGGCCGAGAAGCGTGACCACCGCAAGCTTGCCGTCGAACTTGATCTCCTCAGCTTCCCCTCCGAGCTCGGAGGGGGTCTTGCGGTGTGGCACCCCAAGGGTGGCATCGTCCGCAAGCTGATGGAGGACTACAGCCGTTCCCGCCACCAGAACGGTGGGTACCAATTCGTGTTCACGCCGCACCTAGCGAACGCGAACCTGTTCCAGACCTCCGGTCACTTGGACTTCTATCGGGACGGCATGTACCCGCCGATGGAGATGGACAACGGCGTCTACTACCCCAAGCCGATGAACTGCCCGATGCACTGCCTGATCTTCCGGTCTCGGCAGCGTTCGTACCGTGAGCTGCCGCTGCGGCTGTTCGAACTCGGCACGGTGTATCGCTACGAGCGCGCGGGGACCCTGCACGGGCTCATGCGGATCCGTGGGTTCACCCAGGACGACAGCCACATCTACTGCACCGAGGACCAACTGCAGGACGAGATTGCGTCGCTGCTCGACTTCGTTATGAGCGTGCTCCGCGCCTTCGGCTTCCACGAGTTCACGGCAAACCTGTCCACCAAGGATCCCGAGAAGTACGTCGGCGAGGACGCCATCTGGGAACGGTCCACCGAGGCGCTCCGCCTCGCGCTCGAGAAGTACGGCCTCCCATACCGGGTGAAAGAGGGCGACGCCGCTTTCTACGGACCGAAGATCGACATTGATGTCAAGGACGCGATCGGTCGGACCTGGCAGTTGTCCACGATTCAGTGCGACTTCAACCTGCCGGAGCGCTTCGGCCTCGAGTACGTCGGCACCGACAGTGCCCGTCACCGGCCGATCATGCTGCACCGCGCGCTGTTCGGATCGGTTGAGCGTTTCTTCGGTGTCCTCGTGGAGCACTACGCGGGGGCCTTCCCAACGTGGATGGCGCCCGTCCAGGTGCGGGTGCTCCCGGTTGCTGGCGTGCATCAGGCCTACGCCGAGACTGTTGTCGCCCGACTCAGCTCCAGTGGGTTCCGCGCCGATTTCGTGGACTCGAGCGAGCCGCTCGGCAAGCGCATCCGAAACGGCAAGGTGGAGAAGATTCCCTACGTGCTGGTGGTCGGCGATCAAGACGTCGCCGCCGGTACTGCCGGGGTGAATCCCCGGGGTGGCGAGGTGGAGCGTGATGTCTCGATCGAGGACTTCCTCGACCGGCTTCACGCAGACGTCTCTGTTGCCGACCTCGACGCATGACCTGGGGTCGGTAATGTCGGAACTGCAGCGCCTCTGGAACGGGTGGCGCAACGAGTACGTCACCTCGGCCGGGGCAGCTGGTGGTGTCGGCGCCGACGATGCCACGAGCGGCCGCGGATCGGTGTTTACGCGGATCCTGCGTTCGGGGATGAGCGACGAGCAGGCATACATCGTGTTCCGTGGGGCGGAGGTGTTTGCCATCCTCAATGCGTTCCCATACGCCGTGGGCCACGTGCTCGTACTGCCTTACCGCGAGGTTTCCGAACTGGAACTGCTCACACCGATCGAGTCGGCCGAGTTGTGGCAGGCAGTGTCGTGCGCCGTGCAGGCGATCAAGACGGCCTACCGCCCTGAGGGCCTCAACGTCGGTATCAATCTGGGAAAGCCGGCGGGCGGGAGCGTTAGCCAGCACCTTCACGTCCATGTGCTTCCCCGGTGGAGCGGCGACGTGAACTTCATGGAGGCGATCGCGAACACGAGAACCCTCCCGGAAACCCTGCTCGTCACGGCCGAGAAGATCCGGGAGGCATGGCCCTCAGCCGGATCCCCGGGGCCGGGGCCTGCGGCGGTAGCGTGAGGTTCCGCATGGCAGAGCCGACAACCCCCAATCCCGACAACGTCACCGACGTGCTGCCCGACGACCTGAACGCCGTCGGTTTCGTCGGACCGCACCGCTTCCCAGACAACAGCCGCCGCCGGATCCCGGGTGTGATGTACCTGGTGATCGCCGCACTCTGTCTCGTTCTCTGGATTGTTCGCAACGATCAGGACCCGGTGTTTGTGAACCGGGGAATGGTGATCGCCGCCTGCTTCCTCGGTGCCGCTGGGTTGTTCTCCATCACCTCGGGTTGGCGCATGAAGATCGACGAGAAGGAAGCGCTCGTCGTCGCAACCCGGGCAGTTGGCTTTCCGGTTGGCCATGCCTCCGCCCAGCAGGTTTGGCGTGGCCTTCGGGCCCGGCCGACCTGGCGTGTCCTGTGCTATTCCGCCGAGGACCCGCCACGGCGTCGTGGCTTCGTGCTCGTGGATGCCGTCGACGGTCGCATGATCGAACAGATGGCCGAGGACAATCCGGAGAGCGACTGGGTTACGGAGTAGCCGCGGCCGGTGCCCGCACCGAGCCGATGGCGAGCACCTTGCCCTTGGCGCCGAGAGCGGCAACCACGTAGAAGGTGCCCGCCTGCGGGCGACCGTCAGTGGCAGTGGTTACCTTATTGCGGTTCACGGTAGAGATCTTCTTGCCCTTGGGCAGCGTGTTGCCGTTCCACGAGCGAACTCGAATCACTTCGTACCGCTTGACGCCAGGGCCGCCGAACGGCGTCCAGGAGATCACGATCTTGGCTCCCTTGCGCCCTGCCGAGACGGCGAGTCGGGCAGGTGGGACACGCGTCGCGGGCCGAACGCTCGTAGAGGGGGTTACCGCAGTAACTTCCGGACTCGACGTTGTTGACGGCGTGTTGCTGGTCGGACTCTCCCGGGGCACCTCGGTGGTGGTCCGGGGTGTGGTCGTTGTCGGGGGAGCGGGTCGGGGTGCTTCGGTGTCGATCGGTTCGGAGGACGCCTGCGGTTGGAGCCGTCCGCCGACCACGACATAGCGGGACAGCGGTGCGATGACATCTGAGCCGAACAGACCTTTGGCGCCGGTGCCCGCCTCGACGATCGCCCCCTCGGGAAGTTCCTCGCCGGCGAGGGGCGTGAGTACCTCCCCGTCGGGGAGTCGGACAGTGACGCCCTGGGAATAGGCGACGACAAGTGACGTCTGCGGCGCCGGATCCTGCACCACGACAATCAGCGCGACACTGGCGGCAACACCGACCAACACGGTGGACCCGACCAAGGCGGGCCGCCGGAGCAGGCGTCTGGACGCCGTGGTCTGTCGCCCGGCGGTTGCCCTTGCGGACGCCGCCTCACGCCAGCGAGCAGCGATGCGCGCAACGCTGATCTCGTCGGCGTCGGCTACCGGCAGGCTGCCGAGTTCGTGGAGGGTCCGTTCGAGCCTGTCCTTATCCATCTTGTTCACCTCCCTCATTCGTATTGTGGGCCATTGTGTCCGTCGACACGTTGTCGATTGATGACTTGCTGGAGTGCATTGAGCGCCCGGTGGAGCACGGCGGCTACGACCGAAGGCGTGATCCCCATGATCTCGGCGGTCTCCTGTGGCGACAGCCCTGCGAGGTACCGAAGCGAGATGACTTCCTGGTGGCGAGGGTTGAGTCGGTTGAGTGCCTTGCGGACCGCTGCATGGTCAGAGCGGTCCACGGTGATATCTGCGGGGTCGGGCACCCTGGGCAGGGGGGTCGATTCGATACGTTCCTGCGCCCGGCGCCCTCGAGCGGTCTTCCTGAAGTGCGACGCGAGCTCGTTTGATGCGATGCGGAACAGCCACGGGCCGACGCCTTGGTCGGGCACTTCCAGTCCAGGGAGGTTGCGCCAGGCTCGCTCGAACACGATGGCGGTGATGTCGTCTGCGACTGTGGTGTTGCCGCAGCGGCGCACGGCGAAGGCTCGAACACGATGCACGTACCGGCGGTAGAGCACAGCGAATGCCTCGGGATCATGGGGTGCACGACCCACGAGGTCGCGGTCGCTGGAGGGGTCGTCGAGGGGCACCGGTACACAGTGTGGCTGATTGACCGCGTCGATTGTGTCGACTGGGTTCGGCCGTCGTTGTCCACGGTGACTACAACTCCGAACGTGGTCGATGATTACGGTCCGTGGTGCACCAATCTGTCGGTGCGGTCGCACTAGCCTGAGGTACATGTTCGACGGCAAGTTCCGTGCACCGGTCGAGCGTGCGGTGAAGCCCATCGGCGACACCCTGCGCCGAACCAAGATGAGTCCGGATCACCTCACCCTTATCGGTCTGATTATCGGGGCCGCTGCTGGCGTTGCAATCGGTGCAGGCAAGCTTCGACTCGGTTTGCTCCTTGTCATCCTTGCGGCCCTTCCCGATCTTCTTGATGGTGCCCTCGCGAAGGCGAGCGGAACCTCGAGCCAGCGTGGCGCGTTCTTCGACTCAGTGATCGACCGGGTAACCGACGCATTCCTGTTTGGAGGGCTCGCTTGGTATTTCATCAAGAGTCATCCTGAGCACCCCGAACTCGGAGTACTTCCGATGGCGGTCTTGGCAGTTTCCTCGATCATCTCTTACGAGCGAGCGAAGGCAGAATCGCTCGGTCTTGTTGCCAAGGGTGGGCTGATGGAGCGGGCGGAGCGGGTGATCCTGCTGTGCTTCGGGCTGCTGTTCGACAACCTGCTCGTTTGGGTGATGTGGCTGATGCTCGCGCTCGTGACAATGACGGCGGTGCAGCGCTTCTTCAAGGTCTGGAAGCAGGCTGCGGTGGCGCCGGTGGTGGCGGCCAGGATCGAACAGCGTCGGTCCCGGCGTCAGTCGAGGCGTGGTGCCCGCGCGGATCGGCGTGGTGGCGCTCGACCGAAGGGCGGCCGCTCGCGACCGTCCGCGTCCGCCTGAGGCTTTCGCCTGAATGGCGAGGGAGCAGGGCTTGCTCGGGGAGACACTGACCGCAGCGCGCTACCGGCTCGCTGCCGTTGCGGCGAACGCCCTTCCCGGGCCGGTCGCGCAGAACCTGTGCAGGTTTGCCGGCACCGGTTTGGCGTTGGCATTCCGTGACCGTCGGTTGATCGTGGAGCGCCACCTCCGCAGGGTCAATCCGTTGTACACCGAGCAGGAACTCGAGGAAGCGGTGCAGGGGGCCTTTGACTCCTACGGCCGCTACTGGATGGAGAGCTTTCGGCTACCACACCTGTCGGATCGGGCCGTCGAGCGCGGGTTCACCATGGTTGGCTACGAGAACGTCGTGGAAGGTCTTGAACGCGGCAAGGGGGTGATCCTCGCGCTGCCCCACCTCGGTGGATGGGAGTGGGCGGGTCGTTGGCTCGCGCTGCAAGGCCAGCGACTCACCGTCGTGGTCGAGCAGTTGGAGAACAAGGAACTGTTTGAGTGGTTCCGCAAGCTCCGCTCGGACCTCGGCATGACCGTTGTACCGGTCGGCCCTTCGGCCGCTGCAGCGGTTGCCCGCGCCCTGAAGGCAAACGAGGTGGTGTGCCTGCTCTGCGACCGGGACATCCAGGGTGGCGGTGTGCACGTGGAGTTCTTCGGAGAACGAACGACACTGCCGGCCGGACCGGCGATGTTGTCCTTGCGCACCGGTGCGCCAATAGTTCCGGCGGCTGTCTACTTTGAGCGTCGTTACAACGGTCACCATGCGCTTGTCCGGCCGGCAGTCCCGGCCGAGCGCAGCGGCGCAGGTCTGCGGGACGACGTGCAGCGAGTGACCCAAGAACTCGCGCGGGAGCTGGAGGTGCTCATTCGTCGAGCACCGGAGCAGTGGCACCTGTTCCAGCCCAACTGGCCGAGCGATCCGGGTTACGGGGAATAGCGGGAAATCGCCTTTTCTCGTGCCGCACTCTTTCGTTCAGGTTGTGGCGCGGTGGTGATCGTGGTGGCGGATCGACGCCGTCGTTCGAGCAACGTCTGAGCACACGCGAGTTGATCGGTCGATCGGCCGCCCACCCGGGCGGCCGATCCGCGCTTTGGTCACCGGACAGCGAAGCGAGGTCGGGTGACCGTCACGGGGTCCCGAAAACCTGCAGGCAACCGTGGTCAACCGGTGGGGACGCGTCGATGTGCTAAAAAATGCAGAATTTCTCGGAAAGGTGGAGGCATGAAAAAGGTTCCTTTCGCTTCGATTATCGCGCTGGGTGTGGTTTCGCTGGGCGTTGGTTCGGCTTCGGCCCAGTCCCCAGCGGTGACACCTGCAGCGGTGACGTGTTACGCCCCCGCCACGGGACCTGTTGGTGCAACTGGTCCGCAGGGTGCGACTGGGGTCACCGGTGCGACCGGTGACCCGGCTAACGCCCCGAACGGGGCGCCGCGTGCTGTGCATGTCCGGGGCAAGTATCCGTCGTGCGACACGATCCCGGGTGTCTGCCTCGACGGAGTCATTGCAGGTTCGCAGGGCATGGCGGGGCCAACTGGTGCCAGCGGTCCGCAGGGCGACACTGGGGAACTCGTCCTCAACGGAGCGCCGCGCGCCGTGCACGTGCGTGGAGTGCCGTCGGATCCCTGCGCGGGGATCCCGGGGACGTGTCAGTACGGGCTCCAGGGTCCTGATGGGGCCACCGGTCCGATCGGCGACACCGGCGCCCAGGGGCAACAAGGATCTTCCGCCGGGCCCGCTCGTGCTGCCCATGCACGGCCTGCTGGTGATTTCCTTCCCTCGGACGACGTGATCACCTTGGAGAACTGCAACCTTCCCGAGACGGGCGGTTCGGGAACCTCGTTCCTGCCGTACGCACTGCTGCTGCTTGCGCTCGGTGGTGCGGTGGTGCTTGTGGCGGATCGTCGCCGTCATCGACGCCCCGGCAGAGTCTGACCCCCTCCCAGTATTGGGTTCGATTGACCGCCCCTACCCGGGCGGTCAATCGCTGGGACGACGCATTGCGTCAGGCGTACAGATCGAACAGCTCGCCAATCGCCTTTGCCTGCCCGCCGGATACTGACGACATGACGGCTACCGGTGTGACGCCAACTGAGTACCACTCCTCGAGGCGTTCGCGGACGGTGGACGCCGGACCGTACAGCGTGCAGTCAGACAGCCATCGGTCGCTCATCGCTGCCTGGGCGGCGTCACGGTCGCCGGCCTCCAGCGCGGCGAACGCAGCGCTCATCTCCTCCTCGTAGCCAATGGAGGACCAGTAGTTTCTGTAGTTCGGCATCGAGACGTAATTGATCATTGTCTTGCGGTTCACGGCAGCGGCTGCGGCGACATCGTCAGAGATCACTGTCGGAATCATGCAGTGGAGGGCATGCCCTTGTTTGTGCACATCTGGTACGCGGTCCATTTGCTTGGGCACGTCGCTGAAGGCGGCATTCGCCCAGATCGAGCCCTCCGCGATGTCGGCGGTGAGCTGCAGCATCTTGTCCCTCATTGCAGCGAGGTAGATCGGGGGCAGCGGTCCGGAGAACTTCTCGTTCGCCCGAAGCCGCTCTACGTAGTCACGGGTATCGGCAAGCGGTCGGCCGACCTGCACCCCGAGCCGGCGCGTCATCGGTTCGTGGCTAACACCCAGCCCGAGCGCGAATCGGCCGCCGCTGATCTCGTGGAGATGCGCTGCGGTGGCTCCGGTCTCCTGAGCGGTCGAGTTGTAGATCGGCTGGATGGAGGTGAAGAAGCGGATCTGCTCGGTGCGATGCGCGATCGAGACGCACAGGGCCATCGCCCCGCCGAGCGATGGGCACGACAGGGCGGGGAAGCCGCGGCGGTCTGCCTCGGCGGCAAGATCCAGGATGGCGTTGCGCTTGGTGGGGGTTGCCACCAGCGAGAGAGCAGGAAGACGTACGGACATACCGTCAACGTAGACCCGGGGCTGGGAGGGGTACGGTATGCGCCGATGGATCGCACCGAGGCACCCGGGGGAGCGGCGGCACCGGCACCCTTGCGCAGCCTCCGCATCGGTCTGGTGTGTGCCTACAGCGTGGGCGTTCCCGGTGGGGTGCAGGGTCAGGTGCTGGGTCTTGCCCGCGTGCTTCGCCGGATGGGCCACGAGGTGCGCGTGCTCGCGCCCTGCGACGGTCCTCCGCCCGCTACGTACGTCACGCCGCTCGGCAACAGCATCCCCACCGCAGCCAACGGCTCCATCGCGCCGATCGCGCCGGATCCGTCGTGTGCGCTGCGCACGATCCGCGCGCTGCGCGACGAGTCCTTCGATGTGCTGCACCTCCACGAACCGCTCGCGCCGGGCCCCACCATGACCTCGCTGTTCCTCGATATTGCGCCGGTGGTCGCGACATTCCACGCGGCTGGAGACAGCGCCCCTTACCGCATCTTCACCCCCATCGTCCGGTCGCTGGCCTCTCACATCGACGCCCGTGTTGTCGTGAGCAAGGACGCACTTGCGCTCGCGAGCCGCTACCTGCCGGGCGAGTACGAGACATTGTTCAACGGGGTTGAGGTCGAGCGCTACCGCACCGCTGAACCGTTCAAGACCGATGCACCGACCATCTTTTTTTGTGGCCGTCACGAGGAACGCAAGGGTCTGGGGGTGCTGCTCGACGCGATGGCGGCCCTGCCGCCCGAAGTGCGTTGTTGGGTGGCGTCCGAAGGCCCCGAGACCCCGCTGCTCCGGGCGAGGTACGCAGGCGACCCGCGTATCGAATGGCTCGGTCGGATCTCAGATGACGAAAAGATCGCACGCCTGAAGGGTGCCACGGTGTTCTGTGCACCGTCGCTGCACGGCGAGTCGTTCGGTGTTGTGCTCATCGAGGCCATGGCCGCCGGCACACCTGTGGTGGCGTCGTCGCTGCCGGGCTACCAGAACGTCGCCACGGCGGATGTGGACGCGCTGCTCGTCGCGCCTAACGACGTAGCCGGTCTGAGCACTGCCCTGTACACCGCCTTGTTCGACCGCCCCTTGGGTGAACGTCTCCGGGTTGCGGGTGAGCACCGGGCGGCCGAGTTCTCCATGGAATCTCTCGCTGTTCAGTACGTCAGGATCTACGAGCGGGTCATCGACTCGGACTGGCGTCATCAGCACCGGGCTGGCGAACGGCTGTGGAGGCGCGGGCTGCGCCGGTTGAACCTCCTGTTCTCGCTCGCCCGCGCGCGCATTGGACCGGCGTTGGGTCATACTGCTGCACAACCCGAGGAGGACTCGTGATTCCGCTGATTGTGGTTCTTGCCGTACTGGCGCTCGTTGCGCTGCTGACGGTCATCGCGTACAACCGGCTGGTCCGCCGGCGAAATCAAGTGGATAATGCGTGGTCGCAGATCGACGTGCAGCTGAAGCGTCGTCTTGACCTGATCCCCAACCTTGTGGAGACGGTCAAGGGCTATGCGGCGCACGAGCGCGAGACACTCGATGCCGTGGTCCGGGCCCGCAACGCCGCACTCGCGGCACCATCCACACCTGCAGCGCAGGGCGAGGCGGACACCATCCTGACCGGAGCGCTCCGCCAGTTGTTTGCCCTCAATGAGGCGTACCCGGACCTCAAGGCGAACCAGAACTTCCTGGCCCTGCAGGAAGAGCTCACCGCAACTGAGGGTCGCGTGTCGTACGCCCGCCAGTTCTACAACGACTCGGTTCTCTCGTTCAACACGTCCTTGGAGACGTTCCCGACGTTGCTCCTCGCCCGGATGCTCGGGTTCACCAAGCGGGACTACTTCGAGGCCGAGGAAGGCGCCAAGCAGCCGCCCCAGGTGAGCTTCTGAGGATGCGGCTGGTCGCGGGGCTCGCTTGCCCCGAAACCGCAACGTCACCTCGTTAGCCTGCTGTCCGTCATGCTCGAACTCATCACGGCCAACAAGCGGCGCTCGGCCCTGCTCATTGCTGCTTTCGTCCTGCTGACGGTGGCCGTCGGCCTGTTGGTCGGTTTGCTCGTGGGCAAGGCACTGCTCGTCACCCTGATTGCGCTCGGCGTTGCTGCAGCCATGTCCGCTGTCTCGTACTGGAAGGCTGATGCCATTGCGCTCGCGGTGAGTCGGGCTGTGCCCGCCGACCCGGTGGAGTATCGCCGCCTCCACAACCTCGTGGAGGGCCTGTGCATCGCGAGCGGCCTGCCCAAGCCGCGGGTGTATGTGGTGAACGACCCGGCGCCGAATGCATTCGCCACGGGCCGGAACCCCAAGCATGCAGCACTGGCGGTGACGACCGGTCTGCTCGAGCGGATGAACCGTGTTGAGCTCGAGGGCGTCGTTGCCCATGAACTGTCCCACATCCGCAACTACGACATCCTCGTGTCCACCCTTGCGGTCACACTGGTGGGTGCAGTCGCCCTCGTGTCCGAACTCACCATTCGGATGATGTGGTGGAACGGCGGTCGCGTCCGACGTGCCGGGGACCGGGATGACACGGGTAACCCGGTTGCGGTTGTCGGTTTTGCGATGCTGGCGATTGCTCCGCTGTTCGCCCGAATGATGCAGGCTGCGGTGAGCAGGCAACGCGAAACGCTCGCCGACGTGTCTGCGTGCCACATGACGAGGTACCCGCCCGGACTCGTCTCTGCACTCGAGAAACTGCGCGACGACACCACGGTTACCCACTCGGCAACGAGCGCAACGGCACACCTCTGGATCGAGCAGCCGCTGTCCGGTGTCGGCGATAGCGGTCGGCTTGGCTGGTTGCACCGCATGTACTCCACCCATCCCCCCATTGAGGAGCGGATCGAACTCCTCCGGGAACTCTGAGCAAGGTTCCTATGCGTTGTCGTCGCCAACGGTTGTGGTGGTCAGCGATGCCCCTCGTGGCGGTACTCGTCGCATGTGGAGGGGGATCGAGAGCGGACCCAACCCCTTCTCCGTCCCCAACCGCTTCCGTAACCGATGCGCGAACGGTCACCACTGAACCCGAGCAGGCCCAGCCCACCACGTCCAGCGTGCCGGCAACCCCGCAGTCCTCGGCCAGCAGCGTCCCGTCAACGACCGCTGCGCCAGTGGTTCTCGAGCCGCTCACGGGCCTCCCTGTGCGGGACGAGGCATCGCTGCTGCGCCCGGCCCTCATCGTGAAAGTGGACGGCCATTCCGGTGCTCGGCCGCAGTACGCCCTCGATCAGGCAGACGTCGTGATCGAGGAGATCGTGGAGGGGATTACCCGCTTCATGGCTGTCTACCAGTCGTCGGTGCCCGAGGTGGTCGGGCCGGTTCGCTCGGCGCGCACCCAGGACATGCTCATCGCCCCGATGCTCGACATGCCGCTGTTCGCCTGGTCCGGGGGAAACCGGAAGGTCACGGCGCTGGTCCGCAAATCCCCGGTGGTCAACCTGTCGGCGTCCAGCAGGGGCCTCAAAGGCGTTTGGTACCGCACCAAGCAACGAAAGGCCCCGCACAATCTGCTTGCCCGCGGGGCCGCACTGTTCGCGGGAGCACCCGAGACAAGTCATCGTCCCCCGGCGATGTTCGGCTACCGAGCCCCTGGTGCCGATCCCGGTGGGCGGGATATCAGCGGCTTCAAGGTGGCGATGGCGTCCACGCGGGTTCAGTGGGTTTGGGACTCCAAACGGGCGGCATTCCTGCGTACGTCGGATCTCAAGCCGCACACCGTGGACGGCGGGGGTCAGATCGGTGTCGACAACGTGGTTGTCGCCGAGGTGCGGTACCGCCCCAGCAAGGCGGATCCGAACTCTCCCGAGGCCCAGACCATCGGGTCGGGTAAGGCGCTCGTGTTCACGCTCGGCCGTGTGGTCGTGGGCACGTGGACGCGAGCGAAGACTTCGCAGCCATGGACGTTGACTGACAAAGAAGGCCGCCCGATTTCCCTCACGCCGGGCAGGACGTGGGTGGAACTGGCGACCCCGGCGAGGCTCACCATCATCGATGTCGGGGTGAAACCCAACGAGGTTCCGTGGAAGACAAAGTAAGTCGACGGCCCCGGCGGGGCTCGCCGGTACCATGTTTTCCATGACCGAGAGCACACAGCGCAACACCGGAACCTTCGGCGTCAAGCGGGGGTTGGCCGAGATGCTCAAGGGCGGCGTCATCATGGACGTCGTCACGGCAGAGCAGGCCAGGATTGCCGAGGACGCCGGTGCGTGCGCGGTCATGGCGCTCGAGCGTGTGCCTGCTGATATCCGCAAGGACGGCGGCGTCGCACGCATGAGCGACCCCGAGATGATCGAGAGCATCCAGAAGGTCGTGTCCATCCCGGTGATGGCGAAGGCCCGCATCGGCCACTTCGTTGAGGCGCAGATCCTCGAGGCACTCGGCGTCGACTTCATCGACGAGTCCGAGGTGCTTACGCCGGCCGATGAGGCCCACCACATCGACAAGTACCGCTTCTCGGTTCCCTTCGTCTGTGGTGCCACCAACCTCGGTGAGGCGCTCCGTCGCATCAGCGAGGGCGCTGCAATGATCCGCTCGAAGGGCGAAGCCGGTACGGGCAATGTCGTGGAGGCGGTGCGCCACCTGCGTTCCATCCTCGGGGACATCCGCAAGATCACCCAGGCTGATTCGGCCGAGCTGTTCCAGTGGGCCAAGAACCTCCAGGCGCCGCTGCCTCTCGTCCAGGAGCTTGCCGAGACGGGTCGCTTCCCGGTGCCGATCTTCTGCGCCGGTGGCCTCGCCACCCCCGCGGACGCCGCCCTGGCGATGCAACTCGGCGCAGAGGCGGTCTTTGTCGGTTCGGGCATCTTCAAGAGCGACGAGCCTGCTCGCCGAGCCAAGGCAATCGTCGAGGCAACCACGCACTTCCGGGACCCGCACATCCTCGCCAAGGTCTCTCGGGGACTGGGCGCACCCATGACCGGTATTGGCATGGATGAGATCGCCGTCAAGTACGCCGAGCGCGGTTGGTGAGCGAGATGTCCTCCGCCGGAAGGCCCCCAGGTGGGTACGGCAAGGGTTGGTGTGCTTGCGCTGCAGGGAGCCTTTGCAGCGCACGCCGAGGTTCTGTCGCGCCTCGGGGCTGACGTTCGGGAGGTTCGTGTTCCAGCAGACCTCGATAAGGTCGGGGCGCTGGTCATGCCAGGTGGCGAGTCCACCACGATGTCGCAGTTGCTCGAAAGCTCCGGTCTTTTTGATGCACTGGGCGATCGACTGGTCCACGGGTTCCCGGTGTTCGGCACCTGCGCGGGGATGATTCTGCTGGCGCGATCGGTGATCGGCGGGCGGCCCGACCAGCGATCGTTCGGCGCAATCGATATCTCGGTCGAGCGCAATGCGTATGGTCGTCAGGTGGACAGTTTCGAGGCCGAACTGGACGTGGCTGGGCTCAACGACCCGTTCCCGGCAGTGTTCATCCGTGCCCCCCGTATTTGTGATCTCGGCCCGGCCGTCGAGACACTTGCACTCCACGAGGGCAGCCCGGTGCTCGTTCGTCAGGGCGCCATCATCGCAGCCTCGTTCCACCCAGAGCTGACTGGGGACGGTCGGCTCCACGCATTGTTCCTAGAGTCTCTCTAGTCGTCATTTCCACCCCGTATTCAGGAGGTTCTCGATGTCCGGTCACTCCAAATGGGCAACGATCAAGCACAAGAAGGGCGCGCTGGACGCCAAGCGCGGCAAGTTGTTCGCCAAGATGGCGCGACAGCTGGAGGTCACCGCTCGTCAGGGCGGGGGAGACCCTTCGGTGAACTCGAGCCTGCGCACGGTCATCCTCAAGGCCAAAGCGGCCCAGATGACCAACGACGCCATCGACCGCGCCGTCAAGCGCGGCATGGGGGAGAGTGACGGGGGCACCTACGAGGCGATCATGTACGAGGGATACGCACCCGGCGGTGTGGGAATTCTCATCGACGTGCTCACGGACAACCGGAACCGCACCGGCTCCGAAATTCGGGCGATTTTCTCCAAACTTGGCGGGGCGATGGCCGAACCGGGTGCGGTGGGCTGGCAGTTCTCGAGACGGGGCGTGGTGCAGGTTGCGCGCTCGGCCGGTGAGGACGACGTGATGATGGCGGCACTCGAGGCAGGGGCCGATGACATCTCCGACCAGGGGGACTCGTGGCAGATTGCCTGCGAGCCGTCGGGCCTGTTCGAGGTCAAGGCTGCCCTCGAGGGGGCGGGCCTCGAGGTTCTCTCGGCCGAGTCCACGATGCTCGCGGCCAATGACGTCCCTGTTGCCGATGTCGAGGATGCCCGGAAGATCCTGCGGATCGTTGATGCCCTCGAGGACAACGACGATGTTCAGGACGTCTACAGCAACTTCGATATCTCCGACCAACTCATGTCCCAACTCGACGTCTGAGTAGCCTGAGAGCGATAGAAGGAGCAGCACATGGCAATCGCAGTGGGCGACCAAGCCCCTGACTTCACGTTGAGCGGCACGGGTGGGCGGAGCTATTCGTTGTCCGAGTTCCGTGGAACCCCGGTGGTCCTCGTGTTCTATCCGGGCGACGACACTCCGGTCTGTACCAAGCAACTGAACTCGTACAACCACGACCTTGTGGAGTTCACGAACGTCGAGGCGGCGATCCTCGCGATCAGCCCGCAGGACGTCGCGAGCCACGAAAAGTTCCGGGCCAAGCACGGGTTCGACTTCCCGTTGCTTGCCGACACCGACAAGACGGTCGGCGCGCTCTACGGCACGCTCGGCCCGATCGGCTTCTACCGCCGGAGCGTGTTTGTCATCGACGGCACCGGTGTGGTGCGCTATGCGCACCGAGCGATCGCAGGTCTCACCTATCGCCCTGCTTCTGAACTGGTCGAGGCGGTCAAGGCGGCGCGCTCCGAATGAGCGGTGGGGCGAATGCGGTAGAGGAGGGCCTCGCTGTTGCTCTCGACTTCGACAAGATTGGCAAGATCGGTCGGGCAGGTCAGCAAGTGGTACCGGTTGTCCTACAGGACGCAGATTCGGGCGAGGTGATCTTCCTCGGGTACGCCAACGAGCTCGCGTACAGAGAGACGCTGGCCCGGCGGAGCGCCGTGTTGTGGTCCACCTCGCGCAACGAACTCTGGCACAAGGGTGCGAGCTCGGGCGACGTTCTGCACCTCGTGGATGTCCGCGTGAACTGCGAGCAAAACTCGTTGCTGTACCGGGTTCGCCGGGCAACCGGCGGGGCCTGCCACACCAAGGATCCGGGGACCGGCCAGACCCGGCCGGGCTGTTACTACCGCGTGGTCACGTCGCCCGACACGCTCGAATTCGTGGTCTGACGCTCAGGTTGGCGGTCCGCCACAACCCCTGCGGGTGTCGCTATAATCGAACTCGTGTTCGTTCTCGGAATCGATCCCGGTCTCACGCGCTGTGGCTACGCCGTCCTCGAGACACTCGGGCCGGGCAAGGCCAAGGCGATCGCTCTGGGAGTGTTGAGAACCCCGGTGGATGCCGAACTGCCTGCCCGCCTGCTCTTGCTGCGCAACGAGTTGCGGTCGCTGATCGTGGAGTACCGCCCGCATGCTGTCGCCGTCGAGCGAGTGTTCTTCCAGGCCAACGTGCGCACGGCGATGAGCGTTGGCCAGGCGAGCGGACTAGCGCTCGTGGAGGCCCTCGATGCCGGGTGTGAGGTCGCTCAGTACTCGCCCAACCAGGTCAAGGACGCCGTTGCCGGGTACGGCGCGGCGGACAAGGAACAGGTCCAGAAGATGGTGCAACTACGGCTCGGCCTAGCCGCTCCGCCCCGGCCGGCTGATGCGGCCGACGCCGCAGCCCTGGCCCTGTGTCACCTTGCGATCAACCCCATGCGCCGCAAAGTGGCCGAGGCCACAGCATGATCGGTTCGCTGCGTGGCACGGTGCTTGAGCGCACTGGTGAATCCGAGGTTCTCCTCGAGGTGGCCGGGGTTGGCTATCGGGTGCTCGTATCGCCCCGCGTGCTCGGCGAACTGGAACCGACCACGGCCGCTTTCCTGTATGTGCATCATCACGTGCGGGAGGATGCGGAATTGCTGTATGGCTTCGTCGGGCGCGACGAACGGATCACCTTTGAGCTTTTGCTCAAGGCCAATGGCGTTGGCCCAGCACTCGCCATGGCGATCCTCGCCACACACACACCCTCGGCGCTGCGTGACATCGTCGCCACGGCAGACGTCGGATCTCTGTGCCTGGTGCCCGGCGTCGGCAAGAAAACCGCCGAACGACTCCTTATCGAACTGAGGAACCGTCTGGACCTCCCCGACGGCGTCGTTGCATCGCTCACCGTCCCCGGTGTTGGTGGGTCGGGCGCGGCCGGCGATGTGCGCGAAGCCCTTGCGCAGCTCGGGTACTCGAGCGAGGAGATCCGTGAGGCGATGCGCGAGATCCCTGTAGGAGCGGACGCTTCGACCATGTTGCGGGAGGCACTGAGGTTGCTGGGGGTGCGCCGTGCGTGACGAACTGCTCGAACCTGGGCCGGCCGGCGACGACGAGGTGGTGGAAGAGGTCGGGCTTCGCCCGAGACGGCTCAGCGAATTCGTCGGTCAGCGTGCCCTCAAGGAGCACCTCGGCATCGTGCTCGAAGCGGCTCGCCGGCGGGGTCAGCCCGCAGACCACCTGCTGTTCGCCGGGCCGCCGGGCCTGGGCAAAACCAGTCTCGCCACCATTGTCGCCACCGAGATGGGCGTCCACCTGCACATCACCTCCGGGCCCGCGCTCGAGCGTGCCGGAGACCTCGCAGCGATACTGACCAAACTCGAGGAGGGCGACGTCCTCTTCATCGACGAGATCCACCGCTTGTCGCGATCGGTCGAGGAGATCCTGTATCCGGCGATGGAGGACTTCCAGCTCGACATCGTGGTTGGCAAGGGCCCTGCTGCGTCCTCCATCCGTCTCACGCTGCCGCCATTCACGTTGGTGGGTGCAACAACGCGAACAGGGATGATTACCGGCCCGCTGCGGGACCGCTTCGGCCTCGTCGCGCGGCTCGACTATTACGACCGACAGGAACTCGAGTCCATCGTGACCCGTGCCGCCAAGATCCTCGGCGTCTCGATCGACGATGACGGATCCCGCGAGATCGCGGGGCGCAGCCGGGGAACCCCCAGAATCGCCAACCGCCTCCTGCGGCGTGTTCGTGACTTCGCTGAGGTTCGGGCTGACGGGGTCATCAATCGGACGGTCGCCCGGGAGGCGCTCGCCCTGTTCGGTGTCGACGACCGTGGGCTCGACAAACTGGACCGTGCGGTGTTGCGGGCGATCTGCGAACAGTTCGGCGGCGGGCCCGTCGGCCTGTCGACGCTGGCAATCAGCGTGGGGGAGCAGCCCGAGACCGTCGAGGACGTGTACGAACCCTTCTTGATCCAGCTCGGGTTCATCGCCCGAACCCCGCGGGGTCGGGTGGCCATGCCTGCCGCGTGGGCGCACCTCGGCCTCGACGTTCCGTCGCTGGACCGCGGCACGGCCCCGAACCTCTTCGAGTAGCGGGCACCCGTAGCCTGCTACGGCTATGCGGCTCGCCGATCTCGACTACGGGCTCCCTGAGGAGCGGATCGCACAGACCCCGATCGAGCCCCGGGATGCCGCTCGTCTTCTCGTCGACCGGGGCAGCGCCGCCCCACTCCACCGTCACGTCCGGGAGCTCGGAGAGTTCCTCGCCCCGGGGGACTTGCTCGTGGTGAACGACACTCGCGTCCTTCCTGCGAGGCTGCGGTTGCGCCGCGCTACTGGCGGCAGCGCCGAGGTTCTGCTGCTTGAGCCACAGGATCCTGAGCACCGTCGCTGGGAGGCAATGCTCCGCCCGGCGCGCAAGCTTCGGCCCGGTGAGCAACTGTTCGCCATCGACGGGAACCCGGTGATCGAGGTCGGTGACCGGACCGAGTCCGGCGACACCGTGTACGTCGAGGTGCTGGGGGACCCGAGCCCGCTCGAGGTCTTGACAAGGGTGGGCGAGATACCGCTCCCGCCGTACATCACCACCCCACTGGGGGATCCTGACCGCTACCAAACGGTGTATGCCGCCGAACCCGGATCGGCAGCCGCTCCGACCGCAGGTCTGCACCTCACCCCTTCGCTGCTTAGCGGCCTCGAGGCGATGGGGGTGGGCCTGGCACGGGTGGAACTTGTGGTTGGTCTGGACACGTTTAAACCGGTCTCTTCCGAGGACCCAACGCAGCACGCCATCCACAGCGAGCGCTACCGAGTCGATCCCGAGACGCTGGAGCGGTGCCGAGAAGCCCGTCGCGTCATTGCCGTTGGTACTACGAGTGTGCGGGCGCTCGAGTCTGCGGCCACGTCGGGGCAGTGCGAGGGCCGTACCCGACTGTTCATCCACCGGCAGTACGACTGGAAGGTCGTTGACCTGATGTTCACGAACTTCCATCTCCCGCGAACCACACTGCTGTTGATGATTGACGCGTTCGTCGGGCACCGATGGCGTGACCTCTACGCCACAGCGATCCGGGAGCACTACCGCTTCCTGTCGTTCGGTGACGCGATGCTCCTGGACCGGAGGGCCCGCTGATGAGACCTGTCGAGATGGATGTTGTGGCGCGCGACGGCGCGGCGCGACGGGGTGTCGCTACTACGGCACGTGGTACCTATCACACGCCGCTGTTCATGCCGGTCGGTACCCGTGGCGCCATCAAGTACCTGAGCGCGGCGGATTACGAACGGCTCGGTGCGGAGATCGTCCTCGGCAACACGTACCACCTTATGCTTCGTCCGGGAGCAGAGACCGTGGCACACCTCGGTGGTCTGGCCGCCTTCGCTGGCTGGTCGGGCCACACGCTGACCGACTCCGGTGGGTATCAGGTTTTCTCCCTCGAGCCGAAGATGGACGACGACGGCGTGACCTTCCGCTCCACGTACGACGGTTCTTGGCAGCGCCTCACGCCCGAGACCGCCGTTCGCACCCAGGAACTGCTGGGTGCCGACATCCAGATGGTCCTTGACGTGTGTGCTCCCTTGCCGTCAGCCCCCGACGTCATCCGCACAGCCCATGCCCGCACACTGGCGTGGGCCGAACGCGCAAAGGCCACGCACACGAGGACGGACCAGTCGCTGTTCGGGATCGTGCAGGGCGGTCTCGACCCTGTGTTACGTGCAGAGAGCGCCCAGCGACTTGTCGCGATCGGCTTCGACGGCTACGCCATCGGGGGCCTGAGCGTGGGGGAGACACGCGCCGAGATGCTCCCGGCACTCGCCGCAGCGATCGAGCACCTGCCCGACGACCGACCCCGGTACCTGATGGGTGTGGGGGACCCGGCATCGCTGGTCGAGGCGGTTGCGCTCGGCGTGGATCAGTTCGACTGCGTGCTGCAGACCCGGATCGGCCGTCACGGCACGGCGCTCACCTCCACCGGGAAGCTGCACGTGAAGAACGCCAAGCACACACTGGATCACGCGCCTCTGGACGCAGAATGCTCCTGCGAGGTCTGCTCCCGGCACAGCCGTGGCTACCTGCGGCATCTCTTCCAGGTCAACGAACCGACCGCAGCGCGGATGCTGTCGATTCACAACATCGCCTGGACGTTGTCGCTCATGAGCCGAATCCGGGAGGCAATTTCGGCCGGGACGCTGGACCCGCTGCGCCGGGAGATCCTCGAAGTCTGGGGCTGACCGGGCACCGCACCCGGGGAGACACCTGCGGGCGCCCGGGGAGCGCTAGCCTGCGACGTTGCTGTTCCTACCCGACTGGGGCCCCTGATTGTCCATGTACCTTGCCATCCTCGCCGCAACCAAGAAGTCGTCTGGCTCCGGTCTGCTCACGTTCATCCCGATCCTCGCAATCGGCGGCGCGATGTACTTCCTGCTCATCCGGCCGCAGCGCAAGCGGATGAAGGACCAGCAAGGTCTCCTCAAGACCATCGATGAGGGTGACGAGATCATCACGAGTGGCGGGATCTACGGGTTCGTCACCGCAGTTGACGGCGACGTGCTCTGGGTGGAGATCGACCACGAGAAGAAGGTCGAGATCCGTATCCACCGTTCGTCGGTGTCCCGCAAGATCAACCCGACTGTCGAGCCCGCCGGCGGCGAGCCGGTGGTCGTGGACCCCAATGCATCCCTTCCGTCGCCCACAGACGCCGACCAGGGCAAGGCTGATGACGGAAAGGCCTCCCAGTAACCGATGAAACGTCGGCTGCTCATTTCGCTCCTCGGCATCGTGGTGATCTCGCTCGTCGGGCTCATCACGAATCTGTCCCTGGGGAACAAGCCCCTGCTCGGGCTCGACCTGCAGGGCGGTGCATCGGTCACGCTTCGACCCGCCTACGGGACTCCGGATCCGACTGCGTTCGACGAGGTCGTCAGGCTGTACCGCGAGCGGATCAACAGCCTCAACATTGGTGAGGCCGAGGTCATCCGTCAGGGCAACACCATTGTGGTGAACCTGCCGGGTGTGAAGGACCAGGACCGCGCGCTGCAGCTCATCGGTACCACTGGCAAGGTCACCTTCCGTCAGGTCTTGGCGCGACAGGGCGGCTTTTCCGGGCTTACGGTGCCCCTCACGGGTACCAGTGGGCCGCTTGTCACGGTCCCGGTTACCACGGTTGCCACAGGTGTAACGGCCACGACGGACCCGTCTGCCCCAACCTCGGCGGCCCCAACCACGGTGGCCCCAACTACGGCACCGTCCTCGAGCGAGATCGCTAATGGCCCCGGCCGTCGCCCCGCGCAGGCGGCCACGACCACCGAGGCACCCGCAACCACGGCGGTGGCGTCGACTACGGCAGCAACCGCAACGACGGCGGTCGGTGCAACCACCACAACAGTCGGGGGGCCGACCACCACGGCTGCACCCTTCGATCCGTCTTTGTTGCTCACCCCTGCGGATCAGGACCTGCCCAAGGCAACCGTCACCCTGCCGGACCGTGACGGTTTGGTCATCTACTCGCTCGGTCCCGTCTTCGCTCAGGGCGAGGACGCTGTCGAGACCGCCACCGCAGAGATCGACCGGAACACCGGGTTCTGGCAGGTATCGCTCACGCTGAAGAGCGGTGCGACGGGTCTCGGGGCATGGAATGCAGCAGCACTGCAGTGCTTCCAGAAGGCCACCACCTGCGCAGACGGCGGCATGGCGATCATCATCGACCATCAGGTCATCTCTGCCCCGGTGCCCCAGCAGGCGTCGTTCGACTCCGCACAGATTCGGATCACCGGCAACTTCAAGCAGGCCGAGGCGAGCAACATCGCCCGGGTGCTCAAGTACGGCGCCACCCCGATCGAGATGCGCGCAGAGGAATCACGCACTGTGTCGGCAACCCTCGGCAAGGACTCCCTCCGCGCCGGGATTATCTCCGGCGCGATCGGTGTCGCTCTTGTCCTGATCCTGATGCTCCTGTACTACAGGCGCCTCGCCCTCGTGATCGTCGGCGGCCTCTGTGTCTCCGGCTCGATCGTCTGGAGCATGATCTCGCTGTTCGACAACTTCTTCGTCCTCACCCTTGCGGGTGTCACCGGGATCATCGTGTCGATCGGCGTGACGGTGGACTCGTACGTCGTGTACTTCGAGCGGTTGAAAGACGATATGAAGGCCGGTCGCTCGCTGCGAAACTCGGCCCAACGAGGTTTTGCCTCCGCCTGGAGGACCATCCTCGCGGCTGACTTCGTGTCCCTACTCGGTGCCGCTGTGCTCTGGTACCTGTCGGTCGGCTCGGTGCGAGGGTTCGCCCTCTTCCTCGGCCTGTCAACCCTGTGCGACATGGTTGTGGCCTGGTTCTTCACGAGGCCTGCAGTCATCCTGCTCTCCCGGAGGAAGTCGTTCCAGAAGGGCAAGGTGTTCGGTATCGCCGCCGTTGCGGACACGGTAAGCACGGGGGGTGCGCGATGAGCAACGACACGACAACCACGGCCGGGGCAGAGGTGTCGGTACGCCGTCGTTCCCTCTGGGGGCGCCTCTACCACGGAGAGACCACGTTCGACTTCGTAGGACGCCGTCGGGTCGGTTACGGCATCTCGGGGATCCTCCTCTTGCTCACGGTACTTTTTCTCATCGTTCGGGGCCTGAATCTCGGCATCGACTTCAAGGGCGGCGTGTCCTGGGAGGTCGCGTCGTCCTCGGTGTCCCAGTCAGAGGTGGAGTCGATCCTGTCGGACAACGGGATCTCGGTTCGCGAGGCGAAGATCGAGTTCCTGAAGAGTCGCGGCGGCGGGGATGACCGAGTGCGTGTCCAGGTTCCCGAGCAGACCGCCGAGGTGCAGACTGCGGTGCAACAGGACCTCGCTCAGCTTGCGGGCGTGTCCACCGATGACGTGAGCCGGAACGTGGTCAGCGCTACGTGGGGCAAGGAGATCACCAAGAAGGCGATTGTTGCACTGATCGTCTTCATTGCGCTGCTGTCCGTGTACATCTCGTGGCGGTTCGAGTGGAAGATGGCGATTGCAGCGATCGCGGCAATGTTGCACGACGTTGCGATCAGCCTCGGCATCTATGCGATCCTCCACCTCACGGTCACCCCGGCGACGGTCATTGCGTTCCTCACGATCCTCGGGTTCTCGCTGTACGACACGATTGTCGTGTTCGACAAGGTGCACGAGAACACCAAGCGTTTCGGGAACACCAAGATCGGATACGGCGACATCGTCAACCTCTCCAGCAACGAAGTGCTGATGCGGTCGCTCAACACGAGCATCGCTGCCCTCCTGCCGGTGCTGTCAGTGCTGGTCGTCGGGGCATGGGTGCTCGGCGTCGAGGTGCTCGTGGACTTCGCGCTCGCGCTGTTCATCGGCCTTCTCACCGGTTCGTACTCGTCGCTGTTCATTGCGACACCGATTCTCGCGAGCCTCAAGAGTCGCGAGAAGCGGTATTCCGGGCTCCGTGATCGGCATGCCTCCGGTGACGAGCTCGCTCGGCTCCGGGTCGGTGGGGGTTCTGGGCCACGTGCTTCTAGCCAGTCGGCTGCTCCGGGATCGTTGGAGGCGGCTCGTGCTCTGTCCAACGATGCCGCAACCGTGCTGTCGCATCCCCCGCGCCCGCGCAAACAGCGTCGGCGCTGAGCGCAGGGGTAACCTGCGAGTATGGTCGTTGACGTTGCGGGTATCTCCGGGTTCATCCGTGAGATTCCCGACTATCCGAAGCAGGGTGTGGTCTTCCGTGACCTCACTCCACTCTTCGGCGACGCGGCGGCATTCGCGAGGACGATTGATGCACTCGTAGAGCGTTTCTCTGGTCTGGGTGTCGATCGAGTGATCGGAATCGAGGCACGTGGGTTCATCCTCGCCGCCCCGGTCGCGTACCGGATGGGAGCAGGTTTCGTGCCCGTCCGCAAGGCAGGCAAGCTTCCGTGGGCCGTGGCCCGCGAGGAGTTCGACCTCGAGTACGGGTCCGACAAACTGGAGATCCACCGCGACGCGCTGCGGCCCGACGAGCGTGTGCTCATCATCGACGACGTGCTTGCCACGGGTGGGACCGCTGCGGCGACTGCCCGTCTCGTGGAGGCGCTCGGCGCGAGCGTTGCCGCGCTCGGGGTGGTTCTGGAGCTGGAGTTCTTGCAGGGGCGTGATCGCCTCGCCGGGCACCGGCTTGAGAGCCTGTTGGTGTACTGAGCCTCCTCATGGGAACCGTCGATCGGGTGCTCCCGTGGAGGCGCCAGCCGTCGGCCACGGTGGACGAATTGGCCCCGCTGCTCGTCCCGTACCGCCAGCGCCACCCCAAGGCGAGCGTCCTGCTGATCCAGCGGGCCTACGAGGTAGCGGCGCAGGCCCACGTCAACCAGCGGCGCACGACGGGCGAGAGCTACATCAACCACCCGATCCAGGTCGCACGGATCGTCGCCGAGATCGGCCTCGACGACATCTCGCTCGCTGCTGCGCTGCTGCACGACTCGGTGGAGGACACTGAGCTCACGATTGCCGATGTCGAGGGCGAGTTCGGCTCCGAGGTTGCCGACATCGTCGATGGTCTCACGAAGCTCGAACGCATTCACTTCGACTCGAAGGAGGCGCAGCAGGCGGCGACGATGCGCAAGATGCTCGTGGCGATTGCGCGTGATCTCCGGGTGCTTATCATCAAGCTTGCCGACCGTCTCCACAACATGCGGACCCTCGCAGGGATGCCGGCTGTGAAGCAGCGCCGGATCGCGCAAGAGACGATGGACATCTACGCGCCGCTCGCCAACAGGCTCGGCATGGAGGAGATGAAGACCCAGCTCGAGGAACTGAGCTTCGCCGCGCTGTACCCCAAGCGCTACGCGGAACTGGACCACCTCGTCGCTACCCGGACGCCCGGTCGCGAGGTGTACCTCGCCAGGGCCGTGGGGGAGATCCACTCCAGGCTCGCCGACCTGAACATCGTTGCCGACGTGCGGGGCAGGCCGAAGCAGTTGTGGAGCATCTACGAGAAGATGGTGCAGAAGGGCAAGGAGTTCGAGGAGATCTTCGACCTCGTCGCCATCCGGATCGTCGTGGACTCGGTGAAAGACTGCTATGCAGCGCTCGGATGCATCCACGGCATGTGGCGTCCAGTCGTAGGGCGCTTCAAGGACTACATCGCGATGCCGAAGTTCAACCTGTACCAGTCGCTCCACACCACGGTGGTCGACCACGAGGGCAGGACGATCGAGGTGCAGATCCGTACGAAGGGGATGCACCAGTCAGCGGAGTGGGGGGTGGCGGCGCACTGGGCGTACAAACAGGGCAACGGCGTCGAGGACATGGATTGGCTCAACCGCATCATCGACTGGCAGGACGACACGTCGGACCCGGCCCAGTTCATGGAGCAGCTGAAGGTTGATCTGGAGCCCGACGAGGTCTTTGTCTTCACGCCGAAGGGGAAGGTGGTCCCACTGCCCACTGGTTCTACACCGATCGACTTCGCCTACACCGTGCATACCGAGGTCGGGCACGCATGTATCGGGGCGCGGGTCAACGGCAGGCTCGTGCCGCTCGACTATCAGCTCCGTTCGGGTGAGACCTGCGAGATCTTCACCTCGAAGGTGGAGACTGCTGGACCGTCCCGTGACTGGTTGCAGATCGTTGTCTCCCCGAGGGCGCGCAACAAGATCCGGCAATGGTTCTCGAGGGAGCGTCGTGACGACATGCTCGAGGCTGGAAGGGAGTCAATCACGAAGGAACTTCGTCGCCTCAACCTGCCGATCAGCAGGAATCTCGATGGCGACGCCCTGCTCGCCGAGGCCATCGAGGGGAACTACCAGGACGTCGAGTCTTTGCTCGTCGGCATCGGTGAGGGTCACGTTTCGGCCCGATCGATTGCCCAACGGCTCAATCGTGCTTTCTCCGAGCAGGACGACGAGTTCCTCGCCTCGACAGTGTCTAAACCGCGTTCGTACCGTTCGGGTGCGAACAAGGTTGGTATCCACGTCGAGGGGTTCGACGACCTGCTCGTTCGGCTCTCGAAGTGCTGCACCCCGGTACCGGGGGACCCCATCCTCGGGTTCGTCACTCGCGGCAGGGGGGTATCGGTCCACCGTTCGGACTGTTCCAACGCGGTCTCGTTGGCCCTCGGGCAGGCGGCTCGCCTCATCGACGTCGAGTGGGACCGGGACACGGTAGGTACCTCGTTCCGGGCGGCCGTCGAGGTTGTTGCCCTCGATCGAACCCGGTTGCTGCGGGACGTTGCGAACACGCTGTCCGATCAGCACGTCAACATCGTCGCCTGCTCCACCCACACCGGTACTGACCGTGTTGCCAAGATGCGCTTTGAGTTCGAACTGTCGGACCCGAGCCATCTCGAGTCAGTGCTGCGCACCATCAAGAAGATCGACGGCGTGTACGACGCCTACCGTCTGGTGCCCGGTGGGGGCGGATAGCAGCGGATTGGTCCGGTCCGGTAGACCCGCTCCGGTAGCGTGAAAGACCGTGCCCGAGTATCAGACCAGCCCAGGGACCAGAGACATCCTGGCCCCAGACAGCACCCGCTGGAGGCGGTTGGTCGAAGTGTTCGCCGAGGTCGTCGAGTCCGCCGGTTTCGGTCAGATCATCCCGCCGATGTTCGAGGACCTCGGCGTGTTCCTGCGCCTCGGCGAGGCCACCGACATCGTCACGAAGGAGATGTACGACTTCGAGGACAAGGGCGGTCGTCGTGTCGCGCTGAGGCCGGAGATGACCGCTGGCGTGGTGCGTGCGTTCGTGCAGCATCGTCCGCTCCTGCCGTGGAAGGCGTGGTACGCGGGGCCGAACTTCCGGTACGAGAAGGCGCAGCAGGGCCGCTACCGACAGTTCGACCAGGTGGGTGTCGAGGTTCTCGGTGTGGACGACCCACACCTCGATGCCGAGGTGATCTCGTTGGCGTGGGACTTCTACGGTCGCCTCGGTCTTCGGCAGGTTCGACTCGTCGTGAACTCCCTCGGTGAGCCCCAGGATCGCTCGCGGTATGTCGATGCGCTCCGCGTGTACTTCTCCCAGGACTTGGCTGCTCTCAGCCCGGAGAGTCGCCAGACCCTCGAGCGCAATCCTCTACGCGTGCTCGACTCCAAGCGCGAGCAGGATGCACCGCTGGTTGCAGCGGCCCCGGTGATCTCTGACTTCTACTCAGCGGATGCTGCCGAGCACTTTGCCCGCGTCCTTGCGGGTCTTGACCATCTTGCCATCCCGTACGAGGTCCGTCCGTCGCTCGTGAGGGGTCTCGACTACTACCGCAAGACCACGTTCGAGTTCATCGGTGCGGCGCTCGAGTCGTCGCAGAACGCTGTTGGCGGCGGCGGTCGCTATGACGGTCTGGTCGAGGACCTCGGCGGCCCGAGCACCCCGGGCATCGGCTTCGCGCTCGGCGTCGACCGGACCCTGCTCGAGTGTGACGCCGAGGGCGTCTTCGGCGCACCGGCAAACCCTGTCTCGGTTTTCGTCGTCGACGTGACGGGTGGCGCTGAGGCACTCACGCTCACGCACGACCTCCGTGCCGCGGGAATCGCTTCGGACCGTGCATACGAAGGCCGCAGCATGAAGAGCCAGATGAAGGCTGCGGACCGCAGCGGTGCCACGTTCGCGATCATTATCGGCGGCGACGAACTTGCCTCGGGCGCTGTCACCGTCCGCCCGCTTGCCGGTCAGGTTGGCGACGACCGGACCCAGAGCACGATCCCACGAACCGAACTCATCCCCATGCTGAAGCGAGTACTCCCATCATGACCTCCACCGGAATGCGTACGCACCAGTGCGGCGAACTCAGGGCCGAACACATCGGCCAGACAGTGTCCCTGTGCGGCTGGGTGGCCACCCGCCGGGAGCACGGCGAGCACCTCGCCTTCGTGGACCTGCGGGATCACACGGGCCTCACCCAGTGCGTGGTCGACAACGCTGTCGATGTCCGCCCCGAGTACGTGATCCGTGTGACGGGTGTGGTTGCGGCCCGCCCGGCGGAGAGCGCGAACGACCGGATCGCCACGGGTGCCGTGGAGATCCAGGACTGTCAGGTGGAGATTCTGAACACCGCCGAGGCGCCGCCTTTCCCGATCAATGAGCGTGCGGACCAGGTGGCCGAGGGCACCCGTCTGCAGTACCGGTACCTCGACCTGCGCCGCGAGCGCATGCAGAGAAACCTGCGTGTCCGATCAGCGGTCAACTCTGCGGTGCGCAGCGCGATGGAGGGCCAGGGCTTCGTGGAGGTGGAGACACCGATGCTGGTTCCGTCCACTCCCGAGGGTGCCCGCGAGTTCATCGTCCCGTCCCGCAAGGAGCCCGGCGCGTTCTACGCGTTGCCGCAGTCGCCGCAGCTGTTCAAGCAGTTGCTCATGGTTGCCGGCGTGGACCGCTATTTCCAGATCGCTCGTTGCCTCCGGGACGAGGATCTCCGTGCCGATCGCCAGTACGAGTTCATGCAGCTGGACGCCGAGATGTCGTTCGCCACACAGGACGACGTGCTCGCCGCGATCAGCAAGGCCGTGCTGGATGCAGCCGAGGTGGTGACGGGTGAGCGCCCGGCCCCGATCGAGCGGATCACCTGGCACGAGGCCATGAACACCTACGGGTCCGACAAGCCGGACCTCCGTTTCGGGATGAACCTCACGGAACTTACCGACGCGTTCGCATCCACCGGGTTCAAGGCATTCGCCGGGGCTGCTTGCATCAAGGGGATCAACGCGACCGGTCGGGCCGAAGAGTTCGGTCGCAACAAGCTCGATGCCATGACGGATCGCGCCAAAAAGATCGGTGCGAAGGGACTCGTGTGGCTGAAGGTCGGCGGTGACGGCTCTCTGGACTCACCCGTGGCGAAGTTCCTGAGCGATTCGGAACAGGCAGCAGTAAAGGAGCGCCTCGGTGCGAAGCCGGGAGACCTGCTGCTCGTCGTTGCCGACACGTGGATGACCACCTGCGAGGTGCTCGGCCAACTGCGCAACGATCTCGGGCGCCCGCCCGTGTACGAGGGTCCGTACCGCTACGTGTGGGTGGTGGACTTTCCCCTGTTCGTGAGCGTGGACGAGACCACCGGTCGGCCGCGTCCCGGTCACCACCCGTTCTGTCACCCCAAGCCCGAGGACCTCGACCGGATGGAGACCGACCCGATGTCGGTGCGGGCGCAGGCCTACGACCTCGTCCTCAACGGTTGGGAGCTTGGCTCCGGGTCCATCCGGATCCACGAGCCGGCGCTGCAGCGTCGCGTGTTCAACCTGCTGGGCATCAGCGACGAGGACGCTGATCGCCGCTTCGGGTTCTTCCTCACGCCATTCCGGTACGGCGCGCCGCCCCACGGTGGCTTCGCCTTCGGGCTCGACCGTCTGGTCGCGATCCTCGCGGGCGAGGAGAACATCCGCGAGGTCATCGCGTTCCCGAAGACCCAGAGCGGTTCGGACCCGATGACTAACGCCCCGACGCCGGTGGAGCCCAAGCAGTTGAACGATCTGGGGATCCGAGTGCTTCCGAGGTCCAGCTAACGCCGTGGCCGCTGGCGGAGGGGACTTGTTCAGCGCGGCCGCAGAGGAACACCTGCGCGCTCGGGCTCCGCTTGCAGCCCGTCTCCGCCCCCAGTCCCTCGACGATGTCGTCGGCCAACAGCACCTGATCGGCCCGGGCCGGCCACTCCGTCGCCTGGTCGAGCAGGATCGCCTCACCTCGACGATCCTGTGGGGGCCACCCGGAACGGGAAAGACCACCCTTGCGCTCGTCATCGCACGAACCACCGAGCGCGCCTTCGAGCAACTGTCTGCCGTTACTGCGGGGGTGAAGGACGTTCGAGAGGTCATCGAGCGGGCCCGCGGTCGCCTCGGAGAGCAGGGTCGGCGGACGATCCTCTTCCTTGATGAGGTACACCGGTTCAACAAGTCCCAGCAGGACGCGCTGCTTCCTGCTGTTGAGGACGGGACGCTCACGCTCATCGGTGCCACAACGGAGAACCCGTTCTTCGAGGTGAACGCTCCGCTGCGCTCGCGCTCGACGCTGTTCCGGCTGGAGCCCCTCGACGAGGAGGCAGTGTCGTTGCTCCTCCGACGGGGTCTTGAGGCCGAGGGTGTTGTTGCTGACGAGGATGCTCTCGAACTGCTCCGTTCGCGTGTGAGCGGGGACGGGCGGCAGGTGCTGACCGCACTGGAAGTCGCTTGCGCGCTCGCCTCACCGGGCCCGGTGAGGCTCGAGCATGCCGAGGCAGCACTCAGCACCTCGGCATTGCGCTACGGCAGGGATGACCATTACGACGTCGTGAGCGCCTTCATCAAGTCGATGCGCGGCAGCGACCCGGATGCGGCAGTCCACTGGCTCGCACGCATGCTCGAGGCGGGCGAGGACGCCCGGTTCATCGCCCGCAGGATGGTGATCTTCGCGAGCGAGGACATCGGTCAGGCAGACCCGACCGCACTGCTGGTTGCGGTTGCGGCCGCTCATGCGCTGGACTTTGTCGGTCTGCCCGAGGCACAGCTGAGCCTGGCGCAGGCATGTATCCACCTGGCAGCGGCGCCCAAAAGTAATCGCTCTGCCCTCGCGATCTGGAACGCGCGCAGCGACGTTGCCGAGGGGAAAACGGGCGAGGTGCCCGCACACCTGCGCGACGCCCACTACCGGGGCGCCGCATCACTCGGCCACGGCACTGACTATGTGTACCCTCATGACGCGCCGACCGGTTGGGTCGAGCAGCAGTACGGCCCCTCGGGCGATAGCGGGCAGCGGTACTACGAGCCCAGCGATCGGGGGCAGGAGATCGAGGTGGCCGAGCGTCTCCGGCGCCACCGGGAGGAGGGACAGTGAGTGCAGGCGATCTTGCTCTGGTAGTGGCCGCATTGCTCTGTTGCGTCGGGTTCGCAGCCCTCATCGTGACGCTCCTGAGGGTGCTCGACGCGATGCGTGAGCTGCGCAGCGACGTGCAGCGGTGGAGGGACGAGACCCAGCCGTTGCTTGCCGAGCTTCGGGAATCCGTGGGCGATGCCCGTGACTCGATGTCCCGGGCGAGGGAAGATCTCGATCGATTCGACCGCGTGCTCGGCTCGGCAGAGGCGATCACCGACGCAGTATCCGGTGGCTCGAGGATCGTGCGCGGCGCCCTTGCCACCCCGGTCATCAAGACCGTCGCCCTCGCGTCCGGTACGGCTCAGGGCGTACGACGCCTCCGACGTCTGGAGCGCAAGGGGATCAAGCGCGGCCGGAAGGCTTCATGATCAAGCGTCTCACGTGGTTCTTGAGCGGAGTCGTTGCCGGTATCACCGGTGTGGCCTACGGCTACAAGCAGGTCCGGGCCAAGGCAGAGACCCTCAAACCGGTGAATGTCGCCAAGGGCGTCGTCGGGCAGGTTCGGGCCCGTGTCGACGATGTCCGAGACGCCGTCCGTGAGGGGCGTGACGCAATGCGCTCGAGGGAGACCGAACTGCGCGGAGACCTCGGATTGGGCGAGAACGAGAGCGAGATTGTGTCGGTGGAACCCGGGCGCGTCGTGGTCCTCCGGTCGTATCGGGACCGCCGTCCGGTTCGCAAGCGTGCCTGAAAGCCCTCGGCCGCGGGCGGTCACGTCGTAGGCTCTGGTTCCCATGGCCCGCCAAACCATTCGAACCGCCAACGACCTCCGGACTGCTTGGACTACCTTCTTCGCGGAGAAGGCGCACACCGTCGTCCCGTCGGCGAGCCTGATCCCACACGACCCGTCGATCCTGTTCACGGTTGCAGGGATGGTGCCGTTCAAGCCGTTTTTCACGGGCGACGAAGCACCCCCGTACCGACGGGCAGCGAGTGTGCAGAAGTGTGCGCGGGCTGGCGGCAAGCACAACGACCTGGATGATGTGGGGCGCACGAAACGCCATCTCGTGTTTTTCGAGATGCTCGGTAACTTCAGCTTTGGTGACTATTTCAAGACCGACGCGATCCCGTGGAGCTGGGAACTGGTCACCGAGGTATTCGGGTTCGACGCGGACCGGATTTGGGTGACGGTTCACACCGGCGACGATGAGGCCGAGCAGATCTGGCATGAGCAGGTCGGCGTCCCGATGAACCGCATTCAGCGTCTGGGGGACAAGGACAACTTCTGGCAGATGGGCGATACCGGTCCGTGTGGCCCGTGTTCGGAGCTGCATTTCGACCGAGGACCGGCGTTCGGCCCCGAGGGCGGCCCGCTGCACGACCCTCACGGTGACCGGTACATGGAGTTCTGGAACCTCGTGTTCATGCAGTACAACCAGGCGCCCGATGGAACCCGCACGCCGCTGCCCAAGCCGTCGATCGACACAGGTGCCGGGCTCGAACGGATCCTCACGCTCATCCAGGGTAAAGACGCTGTGTGGGAAACCGATCTGATGGCCCCGCTCATCGATCAGGCGTCCTCACTGACCGGAAAGCGCTACACCGTTGGCGATTATTCAGATCGCGATTCGTTCGCCCTGCGCGTTCTCGCCGAGCACGCGCGTTCAGGCTCGATGCTCATCAACGACGGGGTGCTTCCCTCCAACGAGGCGCGCGGCTATGTGCTCCGTCGGATCCTGCGGCGGGCGATTCGTTTCGCCTACCTGCTGGGTGGTGACAAGTTGGTCATGCCGTCGCTCGCCAACACGGCCGTCGACGTGATGGGCGAGGCCTATCCGGACCTGCTGAAAAACCGTGACTTCATCCTCAAGGTGATGACCCGCGAGGAAGAGGCATTCCGGCGCACCCTCAAGAACGGCCTTGCCATCCTCGACAGGGAACTGGGGGAGGGGCACAACCAGATCAGCGGAGCTACCGCGTTCATGCTCCACGACACGTACGGGTTCCCGCTCGAAGTGACGACTGAGGTAACCGCTGAGCGCGGGGTCACCGTCGACCTTCCCGGGTTCGATGCAGAGATGACCCAGCAGCGAGAGCGGGCCAAGCAGGCGCGCAAGAGCGGAAACGTGGGCGAGGATCGCCTCGTGGCCTACCGCGAGATCGTGGACCAGTTCGGTGTCACAGAGTTCGTCGGCTACTCAGACGACTCGTGCGAGGCTCGCATCCTCGCGATCATCCCGGGCGACGACGACACCGTGGAGGTGTTTCTCGACCGCTCTCCCTTCTACGCAGAGAGCGGCGGTCAGGTGGGCGACACCGGACTGCTCGTGACCGGCTCCGGAACCGTCGAGGTCGCTGACACGACGTTCGCGCTGCCCGGACTCCGCCGGCACACGGGCAGGATCTCGGCGGGAAGTGTGGACGCAGGTCAGCCGGCCCAGGCCAGCATCGACGTGGACCGTCGGTCCGCCATCCGGCGCAACCACACCAGCACACACCTGCTGCACTGGGCACTGCGTGAGGTGCTCGGCGACCACGTGAAACAGCAGGGTTCCATGGTAAGCCCCGATCGGCTGCGGTTTGACTTCAGCCACTTCCAGGCAGTGACGGCTGCCGAGATCGAGCAGATTGAACGCCTCGCCAATCGTGAGGTGCTGGCCAACGATCCGGTTCGCGCCTACGAGACCACCAAGGACGAGGCGACAGCGATGGGCGCCATAGCGTTCTTCGGCGACAAGTACGGCGATGTCGTCCGCGTGCTGGAGGCGGGCGGTAACAGCACCGAGCTCTGTGGCGGCACCCACGTCCGCGCCACCGGTGATATCGGCATGATCAAGATTGTGGGTGAGGGTTCGATCGCCTCGGGCGTGCGCCGTCTCGAGGCGGTTACGGGTTCGGCCAGCGTTGCACTGCTGCAGCGCGAGAGCCGGATGGTGTCCGAGGTCTCGCGTCTGGTCGGCTCCAAGCCTGACGAACTGGTCGCCGGGGTTCAGCGAAAGCTCGACGAGATCAGGGCGCTGCAGGACGAGCTGAAGGTACTGCGCAGCAGGGCAGCAGCCGGCCGGGCAACAGAGTTGGCTGCCGCCGCAACAAACGGAAGTGTCGTAGCCAGGGTGGACGGCCTCCCGCAGTCCGATCTCCGGGATCTCGCGCTTGCGGTGCGCCAGACCGGAGTCGAGATCGTGGTGCTCATCGGGATCACAGACACCGGAGGCGTTGCCCTCGCGTCTGCGGTGGGCAAGGCGCTCGACGTCAACGCCGGGGACCTCGTGAAGGATGCAGCCCGCGCAGTGGGCGGCGGCGGGGGCGGCAAGGGCGATATCGCTGTCGCGGGCGGCAAGGATCCCACGGGGATCGACCTTGCTCTCGAGTTTGCGCGGTCCGCCGTCGACGCGCTCCGCGGCGGCTGATCGGGTGGATCGCACGAGGTTCCGCGCCCTCGGATTGGACCTCGGCTCCAAGCGCATCGGTGTGTCGGTCTCGGACTCGAGCGGGACGATCGCCAACCCCCTGTTGGTGATCCATCGATCGGCGCGGCGTGAGGACGATTACCGAACGATCGCCCTGCTGGCGGTGGAGGAGGAGGTGGACGTGGTGGTTGTCGGGCTACCGCTCAGCCTCGACGGCACACTCGGCCCGGCTGCGAGGGCCGCGGTCGCGGAGTGCAAGACGCTGGCTACGGTTCTCGCCGTGCCGGTGGAGACCTACGACGAACGCCTCACCACGGTCGCTGCGGATCAGGTACTCATGCAAGCCGGAATGCGCGCCGTCGACCGACGCAAGGTGGTCGACAAAGTGGCGGCAACCGTGCTGCTCCAGGCGTGGCTCGACGCGAGGCGCGAGCGACTCCGGCGGGAGAGTGCCGGGTGACGGACCTTCGGGGCAGCGACAGCGAATCTGCACCGTGGTACGAGGTCGCCGCTGGGACCGGCCCTGCTCCGGAACTTGGTTGGGTGGACGACCCGTGGGACGACCCGCCGGGACTCACCTCGGCCGAGACGAGTCGACCGACGCCTCGCGCCAGACTCGTGAAACGGATCCTGCTCGCCGTCGTGGCACTTGCGCTGGTTGGGGCACTGGTTACCGGAGCGGTTGGTCTCTGGGTCATCGTCCAGATCAACCCGCCGGGCGAGCGCGGTGAGGCTGCAACTTTCGTGGTCGAGCAGGGGGACGATCTCGTCTCGGTGTCCACCCGCCTGCGGGCAACGGGATTCATCCGGCATTCCGGTGTGTTCCAGTGGTATGCCAAGCGAAACGGGGGACTGGAGCCCGAGCCGGGTTACTACACCCTGAGACCCCTCGACACGATGGGGAACCTCGCTGCCGCATTGAGGCGCTCACCGAACGCAACCTTCACATCGGTCACCTTTCCCGAGGGTTACACGGTCGCCCAGATGGCCGCGCGCCTCGCAGTGAAGATGCCGCGCCTGCGTTCCGACCAGTTCCTCGCTGCCACGCGCGACGGTGAGGTCACCTCGGAGTTCCTTCCACCGGGCATCCGGTCGCTCGAGGGTCTGCTGTTCCCCGACACCTATCAGGTGTCCAACGCCGAATCCGAGCGGCAGGTGGTTGCTCGAATGCTCCGCCTCACCGAGCGCGTGGGCCGTCAGGAGGGTCTCGACGACCCGTTGCTGCGTGGTCCCCTCAGCCCGTACGAGGTTCTGATCGTGGCGTCGCTGATCGAGCGCGAAGCACGTTTCGACGAGGACCGCCCCCGGATCGCGCGGGTCATCCTGAACCGTCTGGAACTCGGGATGCGTCTCGAGGTCGACGCCTCGCTGTACTACGGCCACGACCCGCGGACACCGTTCGCCACCTTGCGTCGACTTGATTCCCCGTACAACACCTACGTGTACCCGGGCCTGCCGCCGACACCGATCGCGAACCCGGGTCGGGCTTCGATCCGGGCTGCGCTCAACCCGTCGGTAGATCCATCACCCGGTGACCCAATCTGCCGTTCGCTGCTGGACCCGACGAAATGCCGGTATCTCTATTACGTGCTCTCGGACAAGGCTGGACATCACGTATTCTCCGCGACGCCGGAGCAGCATGACGAGAACGTCAAACGCGCACGTGCGGCGGGGCTGCTCTCGTGAGCCGTCCGCCCGTCACAGGTTCCACGCGGCTTGCCGGCGTGATCGGGAGCCCGGTTCGTCATTCGTTGAGCCCGGCGATCCACAATGCGGGATTTGATGAGTGCGGCCTTGACTGGGTCTATGTCGCGCTCGAAGTGTCGTCGGGTTCGGCAGCCGCCGCACTCGAAGGGATGCGAGCGTTCGGGATCGCAGGCCTGTCGGTCACCATGCCCCACAAGGACGCGGTCCATGATTTCGTTGACGAACGCTCGCTCGCAGCGGAGCGAATGCGCGCCGTCAACTGTGTACAGCTAGTCGATGGCCGGCTGATCGGGCACAACACCGACGGTGACGGGTTCGTGGACTCGCTTCGCCTCGACGCAGGGGTCGACCCCTCGGGGCTCAGCGTCGTCGTCCTTGGTGCCGGGGGCGCTGCTCGCTCGGTGATCGAGGCGCTCGCGCGAGCGGGCGCGGCAGGAATCGCGGTGGTGAATCGGACCGAAGCCCGCGCCGTTGAGGCGGCGTCCCTCGGCGGGAAGGTAGGTCGATCCGGAACGCTCGCCGACATTGCCCGAGCGGACCTCGTGGTGAATGCCACGTCCGTCGGTCTGGGTACCGAGGAGATGCCGATAGGCGGTGACCGCCTTCGTTCAGGGCAAGTGGTAGCGGACCTCGTGTACCACCCTCTCGACACGGCCCTGCTTCGGGCGGCTCGGTTCGCCGGGGCGCGCGCACTCGACGGGCTTGGGATGCTCGTGCATCAGGCGGGTCGCCAATTCGAGCTGTGGACCGGCACACCTGCCCCTATAGCGGCAATGCGTGCCGCCGCCGAGGCGGAGCTCGAACGACGAAGGTTATGACCGAGCCGCTCGACGAGTCCTTGTCGGCCACCCGTTGGCAGGCAGCCAGCCGCTGGGCGTACCGCCACCGTCAGGTTCTGGTCCTGACGTGGATTGTGCTGCTGTGGTGGGCGACGTTCTACCGACTGGGCGCACTCCGCCACGATCGCTTCTGGACCTTCGGCTTCGACCTCGGTCTGTTCGACCAGGCGATCTGGCTTGTCTCTCGCTGTAGGGATCCGTTCATCACGCTGCGTGGGCTGGACGTATGGGGCCACCACGGGAACGTTGTGTTCTACCTGTTTGTCCCGTTCTATTGGTTGGGGGCTGGCGCCAAGTTCCTGCTCGCGGCTCAGTTGACGTCGCAGGTCGCTGGCGCGATCGGGGTGCACCTGCTCTGTCGGGACATCATCACCAGATCGAGATGGATCGGGGTCGTGCTCGCCAGCGCGTTGCTCCTGCACCCGAGCATGCAGTTCTTAAGTTGGGAGTACTTCCACCCCGAGACGTTCGCGATCGGGCCGATCGTCCTGTCGTACTGGGCCTGGCGGACGCAACGGTGGAAGCTGTTCTGGGCGTTGACGATCCTCGCGATGTCGTGCAAGGAGGACGTCGCCCTCGTGTACCTCGTCCTCGGCCTGTTGGTTCTGGCCCGGAAACAACTCCGGCTCGGGGGCTATATCGCCGGAGCCGCTGCCCTGTGGTACGTCGCAGTTACCAAGGTGTTGATCCCGTGGCGCAACCCGGCTGGCCCGTTCTACGAGGGCCACTTCTTCTCCGAGTATGGCGGATCCATGGGGAGCGTGATCAGGACCATTCTGCGGCATCCCTCGAGGTTCTGGGGCGACGTCACCGCGGGTTCACGCCGAGCGTTGTATCTCCGGCTGTGGTTCCCCGTTGCGTTCGTGCCGTTTATCGCCGCCGACACGCTGTTACTGGCGGCCCCAATGCTCCTAGCCGTGGTCATCGCCGGTATCCCTTGGGTGCAGGACTACCGCTACCACTACGTCGCGATCCCGCTCGCGGTGACGTTCATCGCGACCGTCGAAGCCATCCGCCGCCTCCGTGTGCCGTGGCGACGGAACCTCGCCGTCGGCACGATTGCCGTCACGTCGCTGATCTCCGCCGTCTCCTGGGGAGTCGGGCCCGGCACCCGGAACTTCGACAAGGGCTATTGGCCCCACAGCAGCTCCGAGGGATATTTCGACATCCTGTTCGGGAATCTCGACACGCAGGGTGACTGGGCCATCGCGACGGCGAAGGCCAACGCCGTCGCGCTCGTCCCGCCGAACGCGTCGGTCAGCGCATCGTTCAACGTCAATCCTCATCTCGCACATCGCGATGAGGTGTACGAATGGCCGAATCCCTGGATCGGGACGAACTGGGGAATCTGCAACATTGACCGCCTCCCCGACCCCGCGAGCGTGCAATGGATCGTGGTGGACCGTCGCTACGTGGAGTCCGATCCGACGCAGGCCCGCCTGCTCGAGCACCTGTTGCGCGAGGAATTCGTTGTGCGCCTCGACGAGGTGGATGTGGTGACGGCGGAACGGGTTCGGCCTCCGTCATCGCCCGCACCCGTTTCCGCCGCCTCCTGCCCGGGCTAGGCAGGATCCGGTCACGCCGGGGGCAGGCCGGTATCCTTTCTGGGTGCTCAGGTACCTGACAGCGGGGGAATCCCACGGCAAGGCCCTCGTGGTCATCATCGAGGGGCTTCCTGCCGGACTTCCCATCACCGTCGAGGAGATTCAGGGCGAACTTGCCCGTCGTCGCCTTGGTTACGGACGGGGGCCGAGGCAGCGCTTCGAGGTGGACAACCTCACCCTCGTCGGCGGCGTGCGTCATGGTCGCACGCTCGGATCGCCGGTCGCCATCGAGATCGAGAACACCGAGTGGTTCCGCTCCGACAAGTGGCACGAGGAGATGTCCCCGGCGCCGGGTGCAACCAAGGACCCCCTGACGCAGGTGCGACCCGGACACGCGGACCTCGCCGGGATGCAGAAGTATGGCTTCTCGGATGCGCGAGACGTTCTGGAGCGGGCGAGCGCGCGGGAAACCGCAGCGCGTGTCGCCGCGGGGGCCCTCGCGAAGAAGTTCCTCGCCTCACTTGGTATCGAGATCATCAGCCACGTCATCCAGGTGGGCGCCGTGCGGGCCAAGGCTGATGCACGCCCGATCAGCTCAGATCTGGCGGCGGTTGACCTCTCGCCGGTTCGCTGCTTCGACCCGCAGGCCGAGGAGGCAATGGTTGCCGAGATCGAAGCGGCTGCCAAGGAGGGGGACTCCCTCGGTGGTGTTGTCGAGGTCCTCGCCTACGGCGTCCCCGTCGGGCTCGGTAGCCACGTTCACTGGGATCGCAAGCTTGATGGACTTCTGGCGCAGGCACTGATGAGTATCCAGGCCGTCAAGGGCGTGGAGATCGGTGATGGTTTCGAGGTTGCCGGTCGCAGGGGCAGCGCAGCGCACGACCCGATCGTGTGGGACGCAGCGGAAGGCCGCTACCGGCGGGAATCTTCTCTGGCGGGCGGTACCGAGGGCGGGATGTCCACAGGCGACCTACTCGCTGTCCGCGCTGCCATGAAGCCGCTCGCCACACTGAACCGCCCCACCCTGAAGACGGTTGATGTCGTCACCAAGCAGGAAACCGTGAGCTTCAGGGAGCGTACCGACGTCACAGCGGTGCCGGCCCTCGGTGTCGTCGCAGAGACCATGGTCGCCCTCGTCCTTGCGGCCGAGGCCCAGCGTAAGTTCGGCGGTGACTCGCTCGACGAGTTCGTCCGCAATGCCGAGGCCTTCGCAGCCGGTCTCCGCTGAGGGGGCAGCGGATGTCCTCCCGGTCGTCCTCGCTCGGTGGGCAGCATCTCGTGCTGATCGGCCTCACGGGTTCAGGCAAAACCACGATCGGGCGGTTGGCCGCCGAGCGTCTCGGCTGTCCCTTTCTCGACACCGATGCGCTCATCGAGGAGCGGACCGGGCGCACCGTTCGGGCAATCTTTGCCGAGGACGGGGAACCGGCGTTCCGTGAGATCGAGGGCGAGGTGCTGGCCGATGCTGTCGCCTCCACCGAACCGTCGGTGATCGCTGCAGCCGGGGGCGCGGTGCTCCGGGAACAGAATCGTGTCGTCCTCCGGGACGCGAATGCCCGGGTCGTGTGGCTGTGCGGCGGCCCGTCGGTCGTCGCCGATCGCGTGAGGGGCGGGGCACATCGTCCGCTGCTTGACAAGGATCCGGATGCGATACTTCGCAAGATGTGGTCCGAGCGCGAACCCCTGTACCGCGAGGTGGCCGACGCCATCGTCGGGATCGAGGGACGCTCCGTGCACGAGGTACTCGAGGCGGTGCTGCGTTGAGCAGTCACCTGCGTGTCACGGTCCCCCTTGCGGGTCGGTCGTACGACGTCCTCGTCGGCAACGGCGTCGTTCGTGAGCTCGCCGGCGTGCTCCCTGCGGGCGTTCGCCGGGTAGTCATCGTCACACAGGCCGGGAACCCAATGACGCCGCTCGCGGATCCGGGTGTGCCGTTCGAGGTACTGGAGATTCCGGACGGCGAGCAGACGAAATCGCTGTCGACGGTCGAGGACCTCTGCCGTTCCTTCGTGCGTTTCGGCATGACGCGCTCAGACTGCGTGATCGGGGTCGGTGGCGGCCTCGTCACCGACGTTGCCGGGTTTGCCGCCTCGGTGTTCCATCGCGGCATCGCCGTCGTTCATGTTGCAACGAGCCTTCTCGCGATGGTCGACGCCGCGATTGGCGGCAAGACCGGGGTGAACCTCCCGGAGGGCAAGAATCTCGTGGGTGCCTTTTGGCAACCCAGCGCCGTGCTGTGCGACCTCGATGCCCTCACGACGTTGCCGCCGAGGGAGACACGCTGCGGCATGGGGGAGATGGCGAAATACCACTTCCTCACCGGTGACGACCTGCTCGGGCTTCCTCTCGCCGAGCGCATCGCTCGGTGCGCAGCGATTAAGGCTGAGGTCGTCGGGGCCGACGAGCGCGAATCGGGTCGCCGGGCCATCCTCAACTACGGCCACACGCTCGCCCATGCACTCGAGACGGCTACCGCTCACCAACTTGCCCACGGTGAGGCCGTAGCGATCGGTCTGGCCTACGCGGCCCGCGTCGCGCACGAACTGGGCCGCATCGACAGCGACCGGGTTCGGGAGCACGATCGTGTGATTGTCGACGCCTACGGCCTCGACAACGCTTTGCCGGCAGGACTGGATCATGACGAACTCGTGGACCTGATGGGCAGGGACAAGAAGGTTGTCAACGGTCTCACGTTCGTCCTCGACGGGGCGAACGGCGTCGAGACGGTTGCCGAGGTGCCTGCGGATGCCGTGCGCCGGGCGCTCACGCGCATGCCGGTCGCTGACGGGCGTGCGAGGATCTCGCCATGATCCTGCTGGTGATCCACGGTCCGAACCTGAACCTTCTCGGTGAACGCGAGCCGCACATCTACGGCTCGTCCACCCTCGACGACTATGTGGCGGCGGTTGAGGAGGCCGCGCGCCCGTACGGTCTCACCGTCGAGTCGGTCCAGTCGAACCATGAGGGTGATCTAGTGGACGCGATCCACACAGCGCGCGGGCGATGTGCGGCGATCCTCATCAACCCCGGCGCCTTCACGCACTATGCCTGGAGCATCCACGATGCGCTGTCGGCCTTCTCCGGCCCGGTTCTCGAGGTGCACATCTCCAATCCCAACGCGAGGGAGGCATGGCGCCACACGAGCGTCGTCGCACCCGTTGCCACCGGAAGCATCATGGGGCTTGGGATGCACGGCTACGAGCTCGCGGTTGCGGCAATCGCCCGCAGGCTCGGGCTGTCGGCGGGGTGACGTGAACGCGCTGGCCCTCCGAGCCGCCAACACGGTGCCAACAGTGGCCAGCGACGCCGATTGGGTGCGGCGCCTTCGCGAGCTGCATCTCATCACGCCCCTGAGGATCTTCGTGATCCTTGCTGCTGCTTGGCTGATCGGCTTCGTGATCCGGTTGGTGGTCAACCGGATGATCCGGGGTCTCGAACGGGCACATGCGATGCTGCCCGGAAGGGTGGACAAGGCCAGGTTCGAGCAGCGCAGACGAACCCTGAGCACCGTGCTGAAGAGCTCGCTCGTGGCGTTGGTATGGCTCACTGCGATCATCTCGGTGATCGGGGAGCTCGGGGTGAACCTCGGGGCCTTCGTCGCCACCGCCACGATTATCGGTGGTGCCCTCGCTTTCGGTGCGCAGACCCTCGTGCGTGATCTCATCGCCGGGTTCTTCATGATCGCCGAGGACCAGTTTGGGGTGGGGGACCTCGTCGACGCGGGAGTAGTGGTGGGCACGGTCGAGCGCGTATCGCTGCGGGTCACCAAGCTCTCCGATGATCAGGGCCGCGTCTGGTACTTGCCGAACGGACAGATCACTAGGGTTGCGAATCTCACCCAGGGGGTCGGTCGAACGGTGGTCGATGTCACGGTGCCCCTCACCGAGGACCTCGGTCGGGTCGGATCCCGTCTGCTGGAGATTGCGGTCAGCCTGCGAGCGGATCCCTCGGTTGCGCCGATGCTCACCGGCGATCCGCAGTTCGTCGGCGTGGAGGAGTTGCACCCTGACGCGGCGGTTGTGCGCGTGGTCCTGCCCTGCATGCCGGCGGGCCGGGAGCCGGTGCGGCGCGCGTTCCTGTCCGCCGTGGCTGAGGCCGAGCGACTTGGCGTGTTGCGGGAGGTGGAGATCGAGGGGGGCTCGACCCCCGAATCCGCTCCCACGGGTTCGTCGCCTTACGGTTCGGGCGCCGAGATCCCGCCAACGGTCTGACCGGGGGTTCCTCGGCTGCGCCTCGGTAGAATCGTACGGCCCCCGAACGTTCGCCCACGAGGACTCTCATGCCCGCCATCAGCACCAACGACTTCAAGACCGGGATGACCCTGGAGCTCGACAACGGGTTGTGGTCCGTGGTGGAGTTCCAGCACGTCAAGCCCGGCAAGGGTGGCGCCTTCGTGCGCAGCAAGCTGAAGAACGCTCGCACCGGCCAAGTGGTCGACAAGACCTTCAATGCCGGTATCAAGGTTGAGCAGGCGCTGCTCGACAAGCGAGACATGCAATTCCTCTACCGCGATGGCGGTGAGTACGTGTTCATGGATACCGACACCTATGAGCAGATGACGGTCGCCCCGTCGGCCCTCGGTGAGGCTGCCGACTACCTCATCGAGAACGCCGTGGCAATCCTTGCGATGTACCAGGACGAGATCGTGTCGGTCGAGATCCCGGCCTCGGTAGAACTTCGCATTGCAGAGACCGAGCCGGGTATCCAGGGAGACCGGGTTTCCGGTGCCCGCAAGCCGGCAACGCTGGAGACCGGCAAGGTGATCCAAGTGCCCCTGTTCATCGGTCCAGGTGAGCGGGTCAAGGTGGACACCCGCTCCGGCGAATACATCACACGCGTCTGATGCCCGACGACAAGGTTGGTGCTGGTGCGCGCAGGCCCCGGCCCCGTCATGACGACGAGCGTTCGGAGGCCCGTGAGCGGGCTTTGACGATCCTGTATGAGGCGCACTCGAAGCGGATTGCCCCGAACGAGGCCCTCGCTGCGCTCGTGATCAGGCCCGACGCGTTCACTTCCCGGCTCGTGCTCGGCGTAGATGCAGAGTCCGAGCGTTTCGACGCACTCATCCGTGAGCACTCGAAGAACTGGTCGCTCGAGCGGATGCCCGTGCTCGACGTGACGATCCTGCGTCTCGCACTGTTCGAGCTCTCGAGCGAGTCAGATACCCCTACTGCGGTGATCATGAACGAGGCGGTCGAGCTCGCTAAGCGCTTCTCCACCGATGACAGCGGCAAGTTCGTAAACGGGATGCTGTCCGCAATCGCTCCGCAACTCCGGGCCTGATCAGCGCACGGCAGAGCGCCCGCGACCCGCGACGCTCTTGAGCGCGTCCCGCAGGCCCCATCCGGTAACGAGCAACATCGACTCGGCAACGATCCGCCCAGACATCTTCGACGTGCCGTACTCCCGGTCCACGAAGGTGATCGGGTGCTCCACGACGGTGAGGCCATCGCGCACGAGCCGGCGAACGAACTCGGTGAGCATCGCGTATCCCTCTGCTCGGGTGGTCTCTGGACGGATCGCCCTCAACGCTTCGGCGGTGTACGCCCGGAACCCGGTGGTGCAATCCCTCACCGGGAGCCGAAGGATGCCGGCCGTGTACCGGTTCCCCCAACGGGACAGCAGGCGACGGTGCCACGGCCAGCGCACGGTTGCCCCGCCCGGCACGTAACGCGACCCGATCACTGCATCGGCACCTGCCTCGATACGGCCGAGCAGCGCCGGGATGACCGCAGGATCGTGAGAAAAATCGACATCCATCGACACGATCACGTCGAAGTCCTGTGAGAGCGCCAACCGGAAGCCCTCCCGATAGGCCGATCCGAGGCCAAGCTTGCCGACACGATGCAGCACCTGGATCTGGCCGAGCCGCTCGGCTGCTTGTTCGGCCAGCTGACCGGTGCCATCGGGAGAATTGTCGTCGATGATGAGCACTGTGGCCGTGGGCACGCTCGAGCGCACTGCCTCAAGGAATCGGGTGATGTTCTCGGCCTCTTGGTAGGTCGGAGCGACGACAATGATACGCACGGTGGACCAACCTAGCGATGTGGTAGGTTCATTGAGCCGTCAAACGGGTCCCGTGAGGCCCGAACGGAGGAGATATGGACTGTGTCCGGAACCGAATTGACTGACGCGCCCCCCGACGGGGGCGTTTTTGCTGAAAGCGGCTCGAAATTCTCGAAAACCGTGATGTCCGCCGACGACATCCGTCGGGCATTGACGCGGATCGCGCACGAAATCATCGAGCGGAACCAGGGCCTCGACCACGTCGTGCTCGTGGGGATCCAGCGGGGCGGTTCATGGGTGGCCGAGCGACTGGGTTCGGTCATCGCCTCGATCGAGCCGGAGTCTGCCGTGCCCGTTGGCCTTCTCGATCCCACCTTCCACCGGGACGACATCGGTCTCCGACCGGTCATGGCAGGGGCCCAGAGCCGGATACCGGTGGCCCTCGACGGCGCAGTGGTCGTCCTGGTCGACGATGTGCTGTTCACCGGGCGCACCGTGCGTGCTGCACTGGAGGCACTGAACGACTACGGCAGGCCCCGGGCCGTCCAGTTAGCGGTCATCGTCGACCGTGGTCACCGTGAGGTGCCGATCCGACCGGACTACGTCGGCAAGAACCTCCCGACCTCGCGTTCGGAAGACGTTGCGGTGACGCCGGAGTCGGTCACCATTCGCGGAGGGCAGGACGCATGAAACACCTCCGCTCGATCGACGAACTCTCAGGTGAGGCCATCAGGTCGCTCCTGGACCTCGCCGACGCGATGGCTGAGGTGAACCAACGCCCGATCCCGAAGGTGCCGGCGCTCCGTGGGCGCACGGTTGTCAGCCTCTTTTTTGAGGACTCGACCCGCACGCGGTTGTCCTTCGAGACTGCAGCCAAGCGTCTCTCCGCCGACACGATGACATTCTCGGTGAGCACCTCGAGCGTGAACAAGGGCGAGAGCCTGCGCGACACCATCGAGACCGTGAGCGCCATGGGCGTCGATGCATTCGTGGTGCGCCACCGGACGAGCGGCGTGCCGTGGCAGATCAGCCAGTGGACGGATGCGGCGATCATCAATGCCGGCGACGGCTGGCACCAGCACCCCACCCAGGCCCTCCTCGATGCGTACACGATCCGGACACGCCTCGGTTGCAGTGGCGGTCTCGAGGGCCTACACATCGCCATCGTCGGGGATGTGAAGCACTCGAGAGTGGCTCGCAGCGACGTGCAAGCGTTCACGAAGCTCGGAGCGCGGGTGACGCTGGTCGCGCCCGCCACGCTGCTTCCTGCGAGTCTCGAGGGGTGGCCGGTCACCGTGTGCAACAACCTCGATGACCTGATCGCCGATATCGACGTGTTGTACCTGTTGCGGATGCAGATCGAGCGACAGGAGCAGTCGCTGGTGCCGTCGCTGCGCGAGTACAGCACGCGGTTCGGCCTCGATGACGTGCGTGCTCGCCGGTTGCAGGACCACGCACTGGTCATGCACCCGGGCCCCATGAACCGTGGTGTGGAGATCGTGGTCGATCCGGCTCTCCTCAGGGGTTCGGTGATCACCGAACAAGTGGCCAATGGGGTGTCGGTGCGGATGGCTGTCCTGTTCCACTTGCTCGGGCAGGGGAGCGAACTTGTCGACGAAAGCGGGGGTCAATGATGAATGAGTGGGTGATCAAGGGAGCGACGATCGTGGACCCGGACGGGACCCGCCAGGGCGACGTTGCAATCTCCGGCGGGCGGATCAGCGAGGTAGGTGCGGACCTGTCGGGCGAGCGGGTGCTCGATGCCTCCGGCTGCATCGTTTCCCCCGGCTTTGTTGACCTCCACGTGCACCTTCGCCAACCGGGGCGCGAGGAGGCCGAGACGGTGGAGACTGGCTCGCGCGCAGCGGCGTTGGGCGGGTTCACGGCGATCGTCGCCATGCCAAACACCGAGCCGGCGCAGGACTCCGTAGCGGTCGTGGAGCAGGTTCGTCGCTGGGGCGAGGAGGCAGGGCTGTGCGAGGTTCTTCCCTCTGGATGCCTGACGCTCGACCGGGCCGGCGAGCGTATGGCCCCCATCGCGGAACTCGCAGCCAGCGGTGTACGGCTGTTCACCGACGACGGCAATGGCGTTCAGGATCCGCTCCTCATGCGCAGGATCATGGAGTACTCCCTCGACCTCGACGTCGTGCTCGCACAGCATTGCGAAGTAGCAAGCCTCACCGCCGGGGCAGTGATGCACGAGGGATGCTGCTCGTCGCACCTCGGCCTCCCCGGCTGGCCCGCAGTCGCCGAGGAACTGATGGTGTTCCGCGACATCGAACTCGCCCGGCTCACGGGGGCCCGGGTGCACTTCCTGCACCTGTCGACGGCCCGATCCGTCGCACTCGTGCGTCAGGCCAAGGCGGACGGACTGAGGATCACTGCCGAGGCCGCCCCGCACCATTTCACGCTGACCGACGAGATGCTCCGCACCTTCGACGCGACGTTCAAGGTAAACCCGCCGCTGCGGACCCGCGATGACATCGCCGCGCTCAAGGTGGGCCTCAGGGACGGGACGATCGACGCAATCGCGACCGACCACGCCCCTCACCCTGCGGCTCTCAAGGAGCAGCCGCTCGACACGGCACCGCCGGGGATGCTCGGTCTACAGACCGCGCTGCCGCTCGCGCTGGGCGAGCTCGGCCTCGACCTCCCCGAGGTAGTCGCACTCCTGTCGTGGAGGCCCGCCGCCATAGCGGGGGTGTCTGACCGGCACGGCACTGCGGTCCGTCCGGGCGCGGTCGCCAATCTTGCGGTATTCGACCCGGAGGCAACATGGACGGTGGACGCTACGAGGCTGGCCTCCAAGAGCAGGAATACGCCGTATCAGGGCCGCACCATGCGGGGTCAGGTCAGACACACCGTCTTTCGAGGCACGCCCGTCGTGATCGACGGCGAGGCACAGCGATGAGCACGATGAACACGATGTATAGGAAGAACTGGACCAGCAATGTCTGAAGCGATCTCTGCACCCACCGAGGGACTTCTTGTCCTCGCCGACGGCTCCGTTTTCGAGGGGGAACTGATCGGGGCAACCCCCGCCGCCGGTGTGGCGAGCGGCGAAGTGGTCTTTAACACCGTGCTGACCGGTTATCAGGAGGTGCTGACCGATCCGAGCTATGCCGGCCAGATCATCACGTTCACGTATCCGCACATCGGGAACTACGGCGTGACCGACGTGGATTTCGAGTCGGTCCGTCCGTTCTGCCGAGGGGTCGTCGTCCGTGAGCTCGCGCGTCGGTACAGCAACCACCGTGCGGGGTCGAGCCTCGACTCGATGCTGCGCAAGTACGGCGTTCCGGGTATCGCTGGCATCGACACGCGGCGCCTGACCCGACGTATCCGCGATACCGGCGCCCTGCCCGCTGCATTTGGCAGCGCCGACGAGTCGACGCTGCTCGCTGCCGCGCGTGGCGAACGTGGTACCGACGGCGTTGACCTCGTCGCTGGGGTCACCACCGAGCAGATCTACAGCGTCGGCGAGGGCGACCGTACGATTGTCGCCTACGACTTCGGGATCAAGCACACCATCCTTCGCCACCTTGCGCGCCTCGGCCGGGTGGAGGTCGTACCCGCGTCGACCTCTGCCGCAGATGTGCTCGCGCTCAGGGCGGCAGGCGTGTTCCTGTCCAACGGTCCGGGCGATCCCTCGATGGTGGGATACGCATCCACGGCAATCGCCGAACTCGTCGGACAGGTTCCGATTTTCGGGATCTGTCTCGGCCATCAGTTGCTCTCGAGAGCGCTCGGCGGCTCCACCTACAAGCTTGCGTTCGGCCACCACGGCGGGAACCATCCGGTGCGCCACGAGGCGAGCGGTCGTATCGAAATCACGAGCCAGAACCACAACTTCTGTCTTGCCCCCGAGTCGCTCGGGGGCAAGGTCGAGGTGACCCACGTGAACCTCAACGACGGCACGAACGAGGGGATGCGGGTGCTCGGTGCGCCCGCGTTCAGCGTGCAGTACCACCCGGAGGCGGGTCCCGGTCCCCACGATGCAGAGTACCTCTTCTCGGAATTCGATCGCCTGATGGGTGGAGACGGTCGCCTGCGGCCCGAACCGTACGGATATCAACCAGCAGGGCTCCGCGCCCCCGCACAGGGAGGGGCAGCCTGATGCCGCGCCGTGACGACATCGAGTCCATCCTCATCATCGGCTCGGGCCCGATCGTGATCGGTCAGGCCTGCGAGTTCGACTACTCAGGGACTCAGGCCTGCCGGGTGCTCCGGAGCGAGGGCTACCGCGTGATTCTTGCGAACTCGAATCCGGCGACGATCATGACGGACCCGGATTTCGCCGATCGCACGTACATCGAACCGCTCACCCCGGACTTCCTCAGCAAGATCGTGGAGCGCGAACGTCCCGATGCGGTGCTCGCAACCCTCGGCGGCCAGACGGGGCTGAACCTCGCAATGGCCCTGTACGAGCGCGGCGAGGTAGGTGTCCCCGGGACCCCTGAGCTCATCGGCGCCAATGCCGAGGCGATAGCGACGGCGGAGGACCGGGAACGGTTCAAGCACGCAATGATCGAGATCGGTCTCGCTGTCCCGGCTTCGGGTGTCGCTCACTCGATGGACGAGGCGTACGGGGTGCTCGAACAGTTGGGCCTGCCAGTGGTCGTTCGCCCTGCGTACATCCTTGGCGGGCGCGGCACGGGCATCGCCGAGACGATGGAACAGTTCCGGATCATCGCTGCGAACGGGATTGCGGCCAGCCCCATCAGGGAGATCCTGATCGAGCGCTCCATCAAGGGTTGGAAGGAATTCGAGCTCGAGGTCATGCGCGACCGCAAGGACAACTGCGTGATCATCTGCTCGATCGAGAACTTCGACGCCATGGGGGTTCATACCGGTGACTCGATCACCGTGGCCCCAGCCCAGACGCTGAGCGACATCGAGTACCAAGAGATGCGTGACGCAGCCTTCAAGTGCATCCGCCGCGTCGGTGTGGAGACGGGTGGGTCGAACGTGCAGTTCGCGGTCGACCCACGGACGGGTCAGCAGGTCGTCATCGAGATGAACCCCCGGGTCTCCCGTTCGAGCGCGCTTGCCTCCAAGGCAACAGGCTTCCCGATCGCAAAGATCGCCGCAAAGCTCGCGGTCGGCTACAGCCTCGACGAAATTCCCAACGACATCACGAAAATGACCCCGGCAAGCTTCGAGCCGACCATTGACTACGTGGTCACGAAGATCCCGCGCTGGGCCTTCGAGAAGCTGCCGGGAACCTCTGGTGTGCTCGGTACGCAGATGCAGAGTGTCGGTGAGGTAATGGCGATCGGGCGAACGTTCCCCGAGAGCCTTCAGAAGGCACTGCGCTCGCTCGAACAGGGTCGTCTCGGCCTCAACTGCGACCCCGCTGAGGGCGAGTTCGCCGGCCGTTCCGACGACGAACTGCTCGGCATGATCGCGATCCCCACGCCCGACCGTGTCTTCCAGATCGGGGAGCTCCTCCTCCGGGGAGTCTCCATCGAACAGGTCCACGAGGCGTGCTCGGTCGATCCGTGGTTCCTCGACCAGATGTCCTCGGTGGTCGAGGAGCGCTCGGCCCTGAGCAGCGCCGGGTTCGCAGCAATGTCCCGCTCTGGCTGGCGGCGCGCAAAGCGGCTCGGGTTCTCCGATGCGCAACTTGGTTACCTGTGGGGCGTGCCCGAGGATGACGTTCGGACTGCCCGTCTGGCCGCTGGTGTGGTGCCCACGTACAAGACGGTCGACACCTGTTCTGCTGAGTTCGACGCAAAGACGCCTTACCACTATTCGACCTATGAGGACGAGGACGAGGTGGCACCGTCGACGAGGCCGAAGGTCTTAATCCTCGGCTCTGGCCCCAATCGCATCGGCCAGGGCATTGAGTTCGACTATTGCTGTGTCCACGCGTCGTTCGCGCTCCGGGAGGCGGGGTTCGAGACGGTGATGGTGAACTGCAACCCCGAGACGGTGTCGACGGACTACGACACGAGCGACCGGTTGTATTTCGAGCCGCTCACGCGCGAGGACGTGCTCAATGTGATCGCCGCGGAGACGCGTTCGAGTGGTGGTGTTGCTCCCAAGGTGATCGTCTCCCTCGGTGGCCAGACGCCGCTGAAGCTCAGCAGCCAGATCCCGGCGGAACTCGTCGCTGGTACATCCTCGGAATCGATCGACCTCGCTGAGGACCGGGCGAAATGGAATGAGCTGTGCGAGGCGCTGCACATCCCACAGCCCCCCGGTGGTACCGCGGTGGACCTTGCTCAGGCGCTCTTGATCACCGAATGGATCGGGTTCCCCGTGCTCGTCCGCCCGAGTTATGTACTCGGTGGGCGTGCCATGAGGATCGTGGAGGATCGCGAGACCCTCGAGCAGGCGATGGCGGAGTTGAGCAGCTTCGGCAGCCTCGGTCGGGAGGGAGGTCTCTCCGCCGAGCGTCCGGTGCTCATCGATCGTTTCCTCGACGATGCCACCGAGGTAGACGTCGACGCGATCCGGGACCATACGGGCGAGGTCTTGATCGGCGGTGTGATGGAGCACGTCGAGGCGGCAGGCGTTCACTCCGGTGATTCGGCATGTGCCATCCCCCCGCAGACATTGCCGGCCTGGGTGGTGGAGGTGATCTCGAGCTACACGTCGGCGATCGCCGACGCACTGGATGTGCGTGGCCTCATCAACGTCCAGTTTGCGGTGCAGGGCACAACGGTCTACGTGATCGAGGCGAACCCTCGGGCCAGCCGGACGGTTCCCTTTGTCGCGAAGGCAACCGGCGTCCCCCTGGCCAAGGTGGCGACGAGAGTGATGCTCGGGTCAACGTTGGAGGAACTGCGGCGCGAGGGCCTGCTGCAGGACCCGGTTCCGGGCAAGCACGTTGCGGTCAAGGAGGCGGTGCTTCCCTTCAGCCGGTTCCCCGAGGTTGACACGGCGCTCGGACCGGAGATGCGCTCGACCGGTGAGGTGATGGGCATCGACGTGAACTTCGGGCGTGCCTTCTTCAAGGCCGAGACTGCGGCCGGGACGCTGCTCCCCACCGACGGGATGGTGTTCCTCTCGCTCAACGACTCAGACAAGCCTGCCGGCATCGTCGTGGCCAAACGATTCAGGGCGCTCGGTCTCAAGATCGCCGCCACCTATGGGACGGCGGAATACCTGGCACGCTTCGGCGTCGACGTAGACGAGCGGGTTGCGAAGATCTTCGAGGCGAAGCGCAACGAGACGGATTCGACAGCGGTCGACCTGATCGAGGCCGGACGGGTGACTTTCGTGGTCAACACCCCGCGCGGCGGTGGGTCCCGCAGCGACGGCATGTACATCCGGATCGCCGCGAACGTCAACGGCGTCAGCTCGGTGACCACGGTGGACGCTGCGCTCGCAGCGGCGGAGGGCATGTCCGAGGTTATGCAGCACCCGACCACCGTGCGGAGCCTGCAGGAGTACCACGCGCGATGAGCAGCAAGGAGCATGACGTGGGCGCCTCGGAGGTGGACCTCTCCACGCACGTCGGTTCGTTGGCGCTCCCCAATCCGGTGATGACGGCGTCCGGTACTGCTGGCCACGGGGCCGAACTGAGCGAGTACTTCGACCTGTCACTGCTCGGTGCCCACGTCGTGAAGTCGTTGGCCCCCTACCCCTGGGAGGGCAACCCCGCTCCCAGGGTGCACCCCACGACCGCCGGGATGATCAACGCAGTCGGTCTACAGGGAGCGGGTGTTGAGCACTGGCGTCGTGACACGCTCCCGCAGCTGCGCGCCACCGGGGCGCGGGTCGTGGTGAGTATCTGGGGCCGGCGGCTCGAGGACTATGCGCTGGCGGCGGCCAACCTTGTCGGTGTCGGCGACGATGTCGTTGCAGTCGAGGTAAACCTGTCTTGCCCGAACCTCGAGGGCCGGGCCGGGATCTTCGCCCACGACGCCGAATTGTCGTCGGAGGTGATGAAGGCGGTGCAGGTGTGTGCGCTCCCTTGCTGGGCGAAGCTGTCGCCCAATACCGACCGCTTGGTCGAGGTCGCCACAGCCGTGAGCGAGGCAGGTGCGCAGGCAGTGACGCTCGTGAACACCGTGCTCGGCATGGTGATCGATACGCAGACCGGGCTACCGGTGCTGGGTAGGGGTGGCGGCGGACTGTCCGGTCCGGCCGTTCACCCCGTCGCGGTTCGTGCCGTCTACGACGTTCGTCAGGCGCTCCCGAACCTCCCGATCGTCGGGGTCGGTGGGGTGACCGATGCAGGGACCGCCCTCGAACTGCTGATGGCTGGGGCGCAGGCCGTGCAGGTGGGAACCGCAACGTTCGCCGACCCTAGGGCGTCGATGAACATCCTCGAGTCTCTGCGTCGGCTCCTCGCGCTGCGGGGTATCGCTGCGATCCGGGACGTCGTCGGTATCGCTCACCGCGGGGGGCTGTCGTGAGCACGATCAGTTCCCTGCTCAGTGCCTCGTGGCTGCGCTCCGGCTCGCTGCTGTGCGTTGGCCTCGATCCCGAACCTGCGAAGTTCCCGGACCGCTTTGCCAACGATCCCTCTCTCACCTTCGAGTTCTGTCGGGACATCATCGACGCAACCAAGGATCTCGTGTGCGCGTTCAAGCCACAGATCGCGTACTTCGCGGCATTCGGCGGAGAGCAGCAGTTGGAACGAACGATCGCGCACATTCGCGCCGTCGCCCCCGACGTGCCAGTGATCCTCGACGCGAAACGCGGCGACATCGGACCGACGGCACAGCAGTACGCGAAAGAGGCGTTCGATCGCTACGGCGCCGACGCCGTCACGGTGAATCCGTATCTCGGGTATGACACGATCGAACCGTTCGTGGAGCGGGGGAGCGTCTTTGTCCTCTGTCGTACCTCTAACCCGGGTAGCGCTGACCTTCAGGGACTGCACGTGGAAGGTGAGCCGCTGTTTCTCCGTGTGGCGAGGGACCTCACGACACGATTCGGTGACAGCGGTCGCCTCGGGCTCGTGGTCGGCGCAACGTATCCAGCCGAACTCGGTGAGGTGCGACAGGTGGTTGGGGAGTTGCCGCTGCTGGTGCCCGGTGTCGGGGCCCAGGGTGGGGACGCGGATGGCGTCGGTCCGGCCATGACCCCTGGGGGTGGTGTCGTCGTCAATTCTTCACGCGCCGTGCTGTACGCCGCACGCGATGATGGCTTCGCTCAGGCAAGTCGGGAAGTCGCTCTCGCGACACGCAATGCACTGGCCGACGTTCACCGGCGCAGGCCCCGCTCGGCATCGTGATTTCGGTCACTCACACTGCATTGATGCCAGTAGAGACCCACTCCCGGGGGGTACGGTTGGGCCAATGGCAACTCCCCCCGTCCTCGATCCCGCCCAGCGTGCCGCCGCCCTCGCAAAAGCAGCGGTAGCCCGTGCAGCCCGTGCCGAACTCAAGAGCAAGTTGAAGATGGGTTCGGTCACCCTTCGTCAGGCGCTGGAGAACGCAGACTCCGATCCGGTAGTTGGCAAGCTCAAGGTGTTAGCGATGCTCGAATCGCTGCCCGGCCTCGGCAAGGTGAAGGCCCGCCGCGTTATGGAAGAAGTCGGTATCGCCGACTCTCGTCGTGTCCAGGGCCTCGGCGCCCAGCAGCGGATCTCGCTGCTCGAGAAGCTGGGCTGATCCTCCCACTGTGGACCCGCTGGTCATCATCGTTTCTGGGCCCGGCGGTGTCGGGAAGGGAACGATTGTGTCGGCGTTGGTCCAACGTGACCCTCGCCTCTGGTTGAGCCGGAGTTGGACCACTCGGCCGCAGCGTGATGGCGAGCCAGACGATGCCTACCGATTCACCACGAGGGACGACTTCGAGGCTCATGCGGAGCGCGACGGTTTCCTCGAGTGGACCGAATTCCTCGGGAACCTCTACGGCACACCGTTGCCCGAGCCCCCGCTGGGGCGCGATGTCGTGCTCGAAATCGAGTTGCAGGGCGCCAAGCAGGTTCGGGAACGCAACCCGGACGCCCTGCTGATCTTCGTCCTGCCGCCGTCGCGAGAGGAACAGCAACTCCGCCTCACCGGCCGGGGGGACGCCCCGGAGAAGGTGTTGGAGCGGCTGCGCAAGGCCGAGGAGGAAGAACCGGAGGGTTCCGAGCTAGCCGATTACGTGGTTATCAACGATGACCTGGAGCGGACGATCGCCGAGATGGCCGCCATCGTTGGCCGGGAACGTCTGTCCCGCTCACGATCACGTTAGACTTGCCCATCCTCCTACCCGTCTCAGACGCAAAGGATTTCCTTCATGGCACGCGCACACGATTCAATGATCAATCCGCCGATCGAGGAACTGCTCGACCGTGTGGATTCCAAGTTCAGTCTGGTCACGCTCGCGGCCAAGCGGGCGCGCCAGATCAACTCGTACTTCAGCCATCTTGGTGAGGGCCTCGGCACGATGGTGCCGCCGCAGGTGAGTTCGGTGGCACGAAAGCCGCTCTCCATTGCGTTCGAGGAGATCGCGGCCGACAAGATCGAGGCGCACCCGGTGAAGCCGGCTGCAGTCGAGGGTGAGGAAGCGGCCGTCGCAGACGGCCAGACCACGCCGGCCGCCGCCGAGGTCTCGGCCTGATCCCTGATGGGAACGCTCGCCGGTAAGCGCATCGTCATCGGTGTCACCGGCGGCATCGCCGCCTACAAGGCCGTCGAGGTGTGCCGTCGTCTCGTCGACGCCGGCGCTCACGTCTCGCCGATTATGACGAAGGGCGCAGAGCACTTCATCGGCCGGTCCACGCTGTCTGCCCTTGCGTCCGAGCCCGTTCAATCGAGCCTGTGGGACGAGGAGTCACCGATTCCCCATACCAGACTCGGTCAGGGGGCGGATCTCGTCCTCGTCGCACCGGCAACGGCCCGGCTCATCGGCGCCTACGCCGCCGGTATTTCGTCGGACCTGTTGACGGCGACGCTGCTTGCAACCCGCGCACCGGTGCTGGTTTGTCCGGCGATGCATACCGAGATGTGGGAGCACCCGGCAGTGCACGACAACCTCGCGACATTGCGCCGTCGCGGGGTACACGTGCTCGAACCCGAGGCCGGACGGCTCGCCGGAGGCGACGTCGGAAGGGGTCGCCTCGCCTCCCCGGAGGCGATCGTGGCAGCGGTGGAGCGCCTGCTGACGCCCGCCGACCTCCACGGCCGCACTGTGCTCGTCACGGCGGGCGGAACGCGGGAGCCGATCGACGCCGTGCGCGTCATCGCCAACCGTTCCTCGGGCAAGCAGGGCTATGCCGTGGCCGCGGAGGCGGCGAGCCGCGGTGCTCACGTGGTGCTCGTGTCCACCGTCGACCTCCCGGTTCCTGCGGGGGACGTTCAGGTGGTGCCGGTGGAGACAGCGGCGCAGATGCAGGACGCTGTCGACCGGCACGCCGCCTCGTGCAACATCGTGATCATGGCTGCCGCAGTGGCCGACTTCCGGCCGGTTACCGCAGCTTCGGGGAAGATCAAGAAAGACAGTGGAGCACCCCAGATTGTGCTTGAGGCAACGCCGGACATCTTGGCCTCTCTCGGAGCCCACAAGCCCGCCGGGCAGGTTTTGGTGGGCTTCGCCGCCGAGACCAGTGACCTGCTGGCGAACGCCCAGGCCAAACTGCTCCGCAAGAACCTTGACCTCATCGTTGCCAACGACGTGAGCCAGCCGGGGGTTGGGTTCCACCATGACACCAACGCTGTCACTATCGTTCGACGTCACGGTGAGCCGCTCACCGTAAGTTTGAGTGACAAGCGGGAGATTGCCAGGGCCGTGGTCGACGCGGCAGTGGCCATTCTCGCACCCCACAGCGAGCCGTAGGCCGAGGAGCACAGCATGCGCAAGTACACGTTCACGTCGGAGTCGGTTACCGAAGGCCATCCCGACAAGATGGCGGATCAGGTATCGGACGCCGTACTTGATGCCATCCTTGCCGAGGACCCGAACGGACGCGTTGCTTGCGAGACACTGCTCACCACGGGTCTGTGTGTCGTGGCAGGAGAGATCTCCACGACCGCCTATGTGGACATCCCGCGGCTTGCTCGTGAGACGATCAAGGAGATCGGGTACGACAACGCGCTGTACGGCTTCGACGGGAATACCTGTGGTGTGATCGTCTCCATCGACGAGCAGAGTGCTGACATTGCGAAGGGCGTCGACAAGTCCGAGGAACTGCGTGCCGGCAAGAGCGGCGAGGACCAGATCAACGCGCAGGGTGCGGGCGACCAGGGAATGATGTTCGGCTACGCATGCGACGAGACGCCGGACCTCATGCCGCTGCCGATCTGGTTGGCGCACCGACTCGCCGAGCGACTGTCCGAGGTGCGCAAGAGTGGGGCGATCCCCTACCTGCGGCCAGACGGCAAGACCCAGGTCACCTTCGACTACGAGGGCGGACGGCCGGTTCGCCTGCGCACGGTGCTCGTCTCCACGCAGCACGCCCCGGGTATCGACCGGGACAGCATCATCCGCCCCGATCTCATCGAGCAGGTCATCAACCCGATGGTGCCCGAGAGATTCCGCGGCGACGATTTCGCCGTGTACGTCAACCCGACCGGTGTGTTCGAAAAGGGTGGCCCCCATGCGGACACGGGTCTCACCGGACGCAAGATCATCGTGGACACCTACGGCGGTATGGGTCGCCACGGTGGCGGCGCGTTCAGCGGGAAGGATCCTTCCAAGGTCGACCGTTCTGCTGCCTACGCCGCTCGTTGGGTAGCCAAGCACGTCGTTGCGTCGGGTGCCGCCTCCCGCTGCGAGGTCCAGGTGGCGTACGCGATCGGTATGGCACAGCCGATCTCGATCCTCGTCGAGACGTTCGGCACAGAGGCAGTTGCAGTCGAGGTGATCGAGCAGGCCGTTCGGGACACGTTCGACCTGCGCCCGGCGGCCATCGTGCGTGATCTCGGGCTGAAGAAGCCGATCTACAAGAAGACAGCGGCGTACGGTCACTTCGGCCGTGACCTGCAGACCTTCACCTGGGAGCACCTGACCAAGCTCGAGGCCTTCCGGGCAGCCGTCGGCACGTGACCGATGGGGCGTTGATCGCCCGGGTTGTACCCGACGTCACGGGGCTCGACAAGCAGTTCGATTACGTTGTGCCGCCCGAACTCGTGGATGCGGTACGGGTCGGCTCGATCGTCCGAGTCCCCCTCGGGCCGCGCAAGGTTCGTGCGTGGGTGGTTGCGCTCTCAGCCACGAGCGATATCGAGAACCTCAAGCCCGTTACTTCGTGGAGCGGTATTGGCCCCGACGAGGCGGTGATCGATCTGGCCCGGTGGGCCGCCCATCGCTGGGCCGGTCGGTTGCGTCCCTTCCTGCTCGCCGCTTCTCCGGCCGCCCTTGTCAAGAAGGCGGTTTCCTCTCCGCCGCGCATGTGGCACCCCGCCGAGCAGCGCGTTCTCGACCCTCTTGGCGGCGTAATCCGTCTCCCTCCATGCACAGATCCGCTGCCGACGCTGCTCGCAGCTTGTTCGTCGGGGCCGATCCTGGTGGTTCAACCGGACGTGGACGGCGCCGGCCTGCTCGCTGCCCGGCTGCGCGGGGCTGGGCTCCGTGTCGCCGTCACGCCCCGTGATTGGGCGGCGGCCGCCGGCGGTGTGGACGTGGTGATCGGGGCCCGTGCCGCTGTTTGGTCGCCGTGTCCGGGCCTCGCGGGCATTGTCGTGATCGACGAGCACGACGAATCGCTTCAGGACGAGCGCAGCCCCACCTGGCATGCGAGGGACGTCGCTGTCGAGCGCGCACGTCGAGCAGCGGTGCCGTGTTGGCTGGTGTCGCCGACGCCGACACTGGAGGCGCTCGCGTGGGCCGGTTCGAGGGCCTCGCGCCCGAGTCGGCTGGAGGAGCGGAACGGTTGGCCGTTCGTGGCGGTCGTGGATCGTTCCGTCGAGGAACTTCCGGTCGCGAGCCCCGTTTCCCGGGCGTTGCTCGAGGCGTGTCGCGATCCTCACCAGCGTGTGGTCTGCGTCCTGAACACAAAGGGACGGGCTCGTCGGCTCGTGTGCAGGGCATGCCGAGCACAGGTGACGTGTGCGGCATGCCACGCAGGGGTCTCCCAGGCCCGGGATGCCACCCTGCACTGTTCGCGCTGCGAGGCAACGCGTCCCGCACTGTGCAACGCCTGTGGGTCTACTCGGCTTGCCGGGATCGGGATCGGGACCGCCCGCCTGCGCGACGAACTCGCAGCAGCTATCCGCCGGCCGGTCGTGGAGATCTCCGCGGACGCAGCGGACGATGCGGTGGCGTCGGCCCCGCCCGACGCGGTGTTCCTCGGGACCGAGGCGGTGCTGCACCGTGTTCGTTCGGCGTCCACGGTGGTGTTTGTCGATTTCGATGACGAGTTGCTCGCGCCGAGGTACCGGGCTGCAGAGGAGGCAATGTCGCTCGTGGTACGCGCCGCCCGTCTCGTCGGTGCGCGGGCGTCGGGTGGTCGTGTACTCCTGCAGACGGACCTCCCCAGGCACGAAGTGGTACAGGCGGCCCTTCACGCAGACCCCTCACGTCTCGTGGAGCCAGAGCGTGAACGGCGTTTGCTCCTCGGTCTCCCCCCGGCGCGGGCGATCGCTGCAGTGTCGGGGACTGCCGCGTCCTCCTGGCTCCAGCCGTGCCCCCTGGGCCTCGAACTGAGCGGGCCCGCACAGGGGCGTTGGCTCGTGCGGGCACTCACGTGGGATGACCTCGCAGACGGCCTGCAGACGCTCGGTCCGCGACCGCGAGGAGTACGGGTTGAGGTGGACCCGCACCGGGTCTAGTCGACGGGGGTGATGCGGAGTAGCCGGTAACCAGCGCGAGAAATCAACCGCTCGACAGACCAACTCTGTTGCTCGAGCCACGTGGCAAGGGAGTCCGACCCAAGGTGTTTCTGCACGACGAGAAGGGCGGACCCACTTGGAGCGAGACGTGAGAGCCACCGAACGAGTAGTTCGTGGAGTGCTTCCTTGCCGATGCGGATGGGGGGATTGGACCAGATGAGGTCGAAGCGGGTCTCGCTCTGGACGTCGTCGGGTGCAGCAACGACGACGTTGTCGGCGCCGGCCCGGACGGAATTGAGGGCTGTGAGTTCCCTGGCGCGCTCGTTCACGTCGACGGCCCACACCACGGCGCCGGGTGAGCGCAAAGCGAGGGCCACCGCGATGGGGCCGGCGCCACAGCCGAGATCAAGGAACGTGCCCGTGGCCGGTGGGGTGGGGGCCTCCGCAAGCAGCAGCCTCGTGCCCGTGTCGAGTGCCCCGCGGGAGAACACGCCCCGGTCGGTCCGCAGTCTGAACGCGAGGTCCGGGAGCGATACGTCAATGTCGACGGGGTCGGATGCAACCTCGGGGGAGTCGTGGAAGTACTGCGAGTCGGACATGAGCGTCGGTAGCCTTACACGTGATGGCTCGCGATATTCGTCTCTTCGGTGACCCGGTGCTCAAGGCCCCGGCTGCGCCGGTTACCGACGTCGATAGCAAGATCGTTCGCCTGGTCGACGAGATGTTTGAGGTCATGTACGAGGCCCCCGGCATCGGGCTTGCGGCACCCCAGATCGGCATCCAGAAGCAACTGTTCGTGTACGACAACGATGGTCAGGCGGGTGCGATCATCAACCCCACCATCAAGGATTCGGGTGGCGAGTGGGTATTCGAGGAGGGTTGTCTCTCCATCCCAGGTCTGTACGTCGAGATCGTCCGGCCCAAGCAAGTGCTCCTGCACGGATGGGACCTCGACGGCAACGAGGTCGAGTTCGAGGCCGACGAACTGTGGGCGCGCCTCATCCAACATGAACTGGACCACCTGCACGGTGTGCTCATGTTTGACCGGATGACACCGGACCAGCGCAAGGAAGCGCTCATCGAGTACCGGCGCCTTCAGGACGAGCCGGTGAAGGCCCCCCGCCGACCGCGGCGCCTTCGCCTCACGTGACCACCACATCTCTCGCAACGGTTCCCGAGTTTCCGAGACGCCTCGTCTATCTGGGCACGCCGGCGATGGCGGTTCCCCCACTGCGGGCGCTCGTCTCCAGCGGCTTTGACATCGCTCTCGTGGTGAGTGGCCCCGACAGGCGTCGGGGTCGGGGCAACGAGCTCTCACCTTCCCCGGTGAAGGCGGCCGCCCTAGCCCTCGATCTTGCGGTGTCTGAGCGTGTCGAGGACGTACTGGGCGTGGGTGCAGACCTCGGCGTGGTGGTGGCGTTCGGCAGTCTCGTCCGGCGACCCGTGCTCGAGCAGGTACCGATGGTCAACATTCACTTCTCGCTGTTGCCGCGATGGCGCGGGGCGGCCCCCGTCGAACGGGCGATCCTCGCCGGCGACACCGAGACTGGCACCTGTTTGATGCAGCTCGAAGAGGGTCTCGACACCGGCCCGGTTTTTGACACCATCAGGGTCCCGATCCGCCCCCGGGCCTCCGCCGACGAGGTGCGCCACGAGCTCGTCGATGCAGGGGTGGAGCAACTGCTTCGCCGCCTCGCAAGCGGGTTGCGCAACCCCGAGCCGCAGAGTGGCGAGCCCACCTACGCCTCCAAGATCCGGCCAGAGGAACTGCGGATCGACTGGGACGCTCCAGCAGTGGTCATTCACCGTTTGGTGCGCCTCGGCACAGCGTGGACGTCATTGCGGGGGCGCCGCCTCCGCATTCACACTGCGGTTCCCGATGGCGCAGCGGCGCCGAACACGCCCGGGTCCCTCGAGGGGCTGCGCGTCACGTGCGGCGACGGGCAAGCGCTCCTGCTCGAGATGGTCCAACCGGAGGGCAAGGCAGCGATGGACGCAAAGTCGTGGGTACACGGCGCGAGACCGACAGTGGGTGAGTTGCTTGGTCACTGAAACGGCCAGAGAGGTTGCGTATCGGGCACTGTGCCGGATCGAGCACGAGGGGGCCTACGCCAATCTGTTGCTCCCGACGATGCTCGGCGAGTCCACGTTGCACGACCGGGACCGCCGGTTCGTGACCGAGCTCGTCTACGGGTGCACCCGGATGCGTCGCGCCTGCGACGTGAGCGTGAACCGCTTCGTTGTGAAGGACCCGGACCCAGAGATCCGGACGATCCTCCGGCTCGGCGCGTACCAACTGATGTACGCGGGCGTCGCTGCGCATGCGGCAGTGGGCGAGACCGTGGAACTTGCGCCGAAGCCCGTGCGTGGGTTCATCAACGCTGTGCTCCGCAAGGTGGCGGCCAACCCGATGCCTCACTGGCCCGGACCGGCCGCGGAACTGTCCTACCCGGACTGGGTGCTCGAGCGGTTGACCGAGGAACTCGGCGAGACGGATGCACTTGCAGCCCTGGTGCGGATGAACGAGGCGCCCAGCGTCACGATGCGCGAAGACGGATATACCCAGGACCTCTCCAGCCAGTGGGTCTCTGCGCTGGTCGGTGCGACTGCCGGCGAGCGCGTGCTCGACGTGTGCTCGGCGCCCGGTGGCAAGGCAACGGCAATGGCCTCCTCGGGGGCTTTCATCGTCGCGGGCGAGGTTCAGGCACACCGCGCCCGCCTCGTCGTGAGCAACGCCCGACGTCTCGGCCTCACCCTCGCGGTGGTGGGCGCGGACGGATGTGAACCGCCTTTCCGGGAGGAAAGTTTCGACCGGGTACTCATCGACGCGCCCTGCTCGGGGCTCGGCGCGCTACGGAGGCGGCCCGACGCCCGCTGGAACATCGAGCCTTCCGACATCGACGACCTCGTGACCCTCCAGCACGGGATCATCGCAGCCAGCGCTCCGCTCGTGCGTGTCGGCGGCACGCTGGTGTACAGCGTCTGCACGCTCACCGCCGCGGAGTCGATCGGTCATCCGATGCCGTTGGGGTTCGAGGCCATCGAGGCCCCGGGCGAGCCGTGGCAACCGTACGGCGACGGTGGTCGGGTGCTTCCGCAGACCCACGACACCGACGGCATGGTGATCCGTCGCTGGCGTCGGATCAGTCCCTGAGGCGCTTGCGCAGCTTCACCCAGAGTGCGTCGAAGGCCTCCGAGACGTCCTGGGAGCGGTACCCGTAACTGTGGATCGGCCGTCTCTCGGCGATCGCCTGGTTCACGATGACGCGTTGGGGCACCGACGGTTGCCAAACCGCCTTCTTGCCGACGGTGCGGGCAAGTTCTTCGATCCTGCGGTCTGCCTCGGCCGACACGGCGGGGAGTTTGTTGATGATCACACCGGCTAGGTCGAGATCGGGATTGGACGTATCCCACACCTCATCGATGAGGTCGGCGACGGCGGTGATGCCGCGTAACCCGAGCGCAGCGGGTTCGACGACGATGACCGCGTGCTGGGCGGCGGTGAGCGCGTTCAGGGTGAGGTTCCCGAGCGACGGTGGGCAGTCGATGAGGACGGCGTCATAGTCAGCGGCGAGCGACTCGATGGCAGAGCGGAGTCTCGACTCGGGCCTGCGCCCCTGACCGGACTCCTGCTGCTGGAGTCGCTGGCTCGCGGGGAGCAGGTCCACCCCGTCGCCCCAGGCGCTCTCGTACACCACCGGCTCGGACTTGCCGCTGAGCAGCTCCGAGGTGGACTCTTTGATGCTGGAGGGATCGACCCCGAGCACCCACGAGGTGGATGACTGCGGATCGAGGTCCACCACGAGCACCCGATTGCCCGCCGCCTGGGCGGCCGCCGCCAGTCCGAGGGTGACGGTGGTCTTGCCAACCCCGCCCTTTTGGTTCACTAACGCCACAATTCTTCCCATTTCGCTATGTTGACACGAATGAGGCCGCGCAATATGCACGTATCGCCGCGGTAGACTGCTCCCCAATGTCAATTCTCTGATTCAGGAGCCCTATCGTGAAGAAGGGTCGTCATCGCCGCTTCGAAGAAGCGCGAAAATTGAAACAAGCCGGTCCCGGGGCCTTTGATCTGGGGCTTGGTAGTTCCGATCGTGAACCCAGTTCCGAAGAGGACAAGTACGCCGCTCTGGCCGAGAAGTACGGGGTCACCTTCGATGAAGATGACGACTCCGACGACGCCGACGCGGACTGACCTGAACGACCGCACTCCGCGGTCACTGACCCCCCAATCAGGCGAAGATGGTCGCCTTTCTCATGCCCCGAACTCCCCTCCGTAACGTTGCCCTCGTCGCGCACGTCGATCACGGCAAGACGACACTCGTGGATGCGCTTCTGCGCGCCACCGGTACCTTCGCAGCGCACCAGGCAGTCGTCGACCGGGTCATGGACTCGAACGACCAAGAGCGCGAGCGCGGCATCACCATCTTGGCCAAGGCCGCCTCGGTGAACTGGAAGGGTGTCAAGATCAATCTGGTTGACACGCCCGGCCACGCCGATTTCGGTGGGGAGGTCGAGCGAGCCCTCACGATGGTGGACGGCGTATTGCTCCTCGTTGATGCTGCTGAGGGCCCCCTTCCCCAGACCCGGTACGTGCTGCAGAAGGCTCTGATGGCCAATCTGCCCGCCATCGTGATCATCAACAAGGTTGATCGTCACGACGCCCGGCCGGAGGAAGTCCTCGACGAGGTCTACCAGTTGTTCATCGACCTCGACGCAGGCGACGAACACATCGACTTCGAGGTCATCTCCGCCGTGGCCCGTGAGGGGCGCACGATGGTTGGGATCGGTATGCCTGCTGAGGACGACGACCTGTCGGCGCTGCTCGATACCATCGTCCGTCGTATCCCCGAGCCTGCCGGAGACGCCTCTGCGCCTCTGCAGGCACTCGTGACCAACCTCGACGCCTCGGAATACCTCGGACGCCTCGCCATCGGTCGCGTCTACAACGGAGTACTGCGTCGTGGTGAGATGGTTGCCCTCCTCGAGGAGGAGTTTGGCGAGGGACAGCCGCCCCTCAAGCGCAAACTGGCCTCGCTCATGGAGTTCTCCGGTGTCAGCCGGGCCGATGCAGACGAGGTCTACGCAGGCGACCTCTTCGTCGTCGGCGGCTTCCCGGAGGTCGAGATCGGCGACACCATCGCCTCCATCGAGAACCCGGTGCCGTTGACGCGCCTTACCGTTGACGAGCCGGTGCTCAATATGACGTTCGGCGTGAACACCTCGCCGATGGCCGGACGCGAGGGCAAGTTCCTCACGAGCCGCCACCTCCGGGAGCGCCTCGAGCGAGAGGTGCTCGGCAACGTCTCGATCAGGCTGAACGAGACCGAGTCGCCCGACATCATTGAAGTTGCCGGGCGCGGCGAGCTGCAGCTTGCGGTGCTCATCGAGTCGATGCGTCGTGAGGGCTACGAGCTTCAGGTGAGCCGTCCCGAGGTCATCACCAAGGAAGTGAACGGAAAGCGTTTCGAGCCCCTCGAGCGCGGCGTCTGTGACATCCCCGACGAGCATGTCGGCACCGTCACCCAGGCACTTGCGCCCCGCAAGGGCCGGGTCGTGGACCTTCGCCCCGGCGATGCGGGTCGCACGATCGTCACCTTCGAGTGCCCGAGTCGTGGGCTGATCGGCTTCCGCTCGATGTTGCTCACCGCAACGCGGGGCACAGCGTTGCTCCACCAGCACCACGCAGGCTGGACCCAGTGGGCCGGAGATCTTCCGTACCGTATCGGAGGAGCGATGGTGTCAGACCGCATGGGGATGGTGACGGCGTACGCCCTCGACAACCTCCAGCTGCGCGGCACGCTCTTCGTGAGCCCCGGGGATCAGAGCTACGAAGGCATGGTTGTCGGCGAGAACTCCCGCAGCGACGAGATGCTCGTGAACGCGGTGCGTGCCAAGGAGAAGAACAACATCCGCACGCACAGCCACGACGATGCCGTGAAGCTTCCGACACCCGTGACGCACACCCTCGAGACAGCGATCGAATGGATCGCCGACGACGAGCTTGTGGAGATCACGCCCAAGTCCATCCGGATCCGCAAGAAGCACCTCGGGGCCGAGGACCGCAGGCGGGCGTCCAAGAAGGGCTGATCAGTCCTTCTTGCGGCGCACAGCCGGGTGCGGCAGGGCGACAGCCTTGGCACGACGCTTGACGAAAGCCTTGAGCTGATCGACGATGAGCGGGTAGATGTGAGGTTCGACGAGCTCGGAGATCTCGTCCTTCATCTCTTCGAAGACACGCTTGGACCCGACGAACGCTGACTGGTCGTTGGTGCACCACCAGTGGAACTCCTCACCGGCGTCTCCCCAGTCGCGGCGCTTCCACTCGCGTACGGTGGAGGTGACGTGTCCGTGGCTGTCGGTGTGCTCCTCCAGCCGGATCGGCAGCTGCCAGCAGACGTCCGGCTTCCAGTCCATCGGGCGCTCACCCGCGTCGAGGGCGCCGACATGGAGTGCACATCCGGCGCCCCGACCGAATCCGGGACGGTTTAGGAAGATGCAGGCACCCTCGTGTACCCGTGTGACGTCGTCGCCGGAGTCGGGGTCCTTGTCGAGCCAGCCGAGCTTCTTGGCCTCCTTGCGGAACTGCCACTGGTCCGCGGTGAGGCGGGCTGACGACTTTCTCACCGTTTCGACATCGTCCTTGTCGAGGAAGTGAGCCCCGTAAGAGCAACAGCCCTGCTGCAGCGCTGTTGCGTCTGCGGTGAGTACCCCCTGGCAGCCGCGGCCGTAGATGCACGTCCACGAGGACAGGAGGAATGTGGCGTCAATGACCCAGGTTCGGTCTTCGGTCGGGTCCTCGAAGGAGATCCACTCGTGTAGGTCGGAGGGTTGCGGCGTCTTCGGCATCGGTGAGCGAGGGTACCTCCGCTAGGGTCTGTCGACGGTGAATGGGACGCTAATTCGTGAACTTCGTGGTGTGCTCGGCGCCGACCGGGTGCTCACTGGCGCGACAGAACTTGTGCTGTACGCACGCGATGCATCGAACATCTCGGGCTCCACCTCCGTCGTCTGCTTGCCCACCTCGACCGCTGAGGTCCAGGAATGTGTACGGGCGGCAGTTCGCCACGGTGTCCCCTTCGTCGCGCGGGGATCGGGCACCGGCCTCGCCGGTGGGGCGGTCCCGCTCGACGGTGCAGTGGTGATCGCGCTCACGAAGATGAACCAGGTACTGAGTGTGGATGTCGAGAACCGCATGGCGTGGGTGGAGCCGGGTGTGCTCAACCTCGATCTCACGAGGTTCACCGCGCCTGAGGGTCTGCACTTCGCGCCGGATCCCTCGAGTCAGCAGAGTTGTTCCATCGGCGGGAACGTGGCGAACAATTCCGGCGGACCTCATTGTCTTGCGGACGGCGTGACCAACTCCCACATCCTCGCTCTTGAGGTCGTGCTTCCGGACGGGTCCGTCACGGTGCTCGGTGGCGAGGACCCCGAACCAACGGGCTACGACCTGCGCGGCGTGTTCGTAGGCAGCGAGGGCATGCTCGGCATCACGACCAAGGTGTGTGTTCGGCTCACCCAGAACCCGCCGGCCGTGCGGACACTCCTCATGGACTTCTCGAGCGTGGACGACGGGGCCAACACCGTGTCGGCCATCATTGCCGGCGGGATCCTCCCGGCGGCGCTCGAGATGATGGACCGTCTGTGTATCCAGGCGGTCGAGGCCTTCGTGCATGCCGGTCTGCCCCTCGACGCTGCCGCGGTGCTGCTCGTGGAGGTCACCGGTCTCCCAGTGGGTCTCGATGCCGATGTACGACGGGTGATAGAGATCGGTCGGGAGCACGGCGCCCGAAGCGTCAGGGTGGCCCAGGACGAGGCGGAGCGACTCCTCCTCTGGAAGGGGCGCAAATCTGCGTTCGGGGCGATCGCGCGCATCAAGCCGAACTATTACCTGCACGACACCGTGGTGCCGCGAAGGCGCCTCACCGAGGTGCTCGCCAAGGTGTACGAGATCGCCGAGCGCCACGAACTTCTGGTCCTCAACGTTTTCCATGCAGGCGACGGAAACCTGCATCCACTGCTCGTCTTCGACCGTCGCGAGCCGGGGACGATGGAGCGGGTACACCGGGCCGGCGAGGAGATCGTGGCGGTCTCGGTCGCGGTCGGAGGGGTGCTGTCTGGGGAACACGGAATCGGTCTGGAGAAGCGTGACTACATGTCGCTCATGTTCGGCCCCGACGATCTGGAGGCGCAGGCACTGCTCCGCCGGGCGTTCGACCCGCTTGCGCTTGCGAACCCGATGAAGGTCCTTCCCTCGCCTGCCTCGTGCGGGGACGTGCACTCGGTGCCGGAGGGCGCATGGATCTGACCGCCTTTGCCGAGTCGGTCGGTGCCTCGGACCCGGTCACGGTGTCGGGCGCAGGAACGCGCGGTGGACCGATGCCAGACGCGCGCTGCGTCGCAGCACCCAGCGGCATCGTCGAGTTTGAGCCTGCTGAGATGACGGTGCGTTGTGGTGCTGGAACCACGGTGAACGAGTTGCTGTCAACGCTTGCCGAGGCGGGTCAGTCCCTCGCTCTCCCCGCCGGGGGAACGGTGGGCGGAGCACTCGCGTGCGGTCGCAGCGATGTGTACCGACTCGGTCGCGGCCCGGTTCGCGACACGCTGCTGCAGGCTCGTTACGTGGGCGCTCAGGGCCAGGTTGTGAAGGCCGGGGGTCAAACGGTGAAGAACGTGAGTGGCTTCGACCTCTGTCGGCTCCTCGTCGGCTCGTTCGGCACGCTCGGATTCCTCGGCGAGGTGATCCTGCGCACGCGGCCACGTCCGGCGGTGTCTCGCTGGTTCGCCACGACGGACGCTGACCCGTTCGCGCTGCTCGGGTCGCTCTACCGGCCGGCGTCGTTGCTGTGGGACGGCGAGACGACGTGGGTCTGTCTCGAGGGCCATGCGGAGGACGTTGAGGCCCAGGCCGGGTCGGTGAGCGGTGCACGCGAGGTCCACGGCCCACCCACGCTCCCGGTCGGCTCTCGGCGCTCGGTTGCGCCGACGTCACTCCGTTCGCTCACCGGTACGTTCGTGGCCGAGATCGGCGTCGGGGTGGTTCACCATGGCGAACCCACCCCGACGGGAACGGCGGTGTCGACCGAGGTGCGCTTGCTGCACGGACAGATCAAGGGCTTGTTCGACCCGACAGGCCGCCTCAACCCCGGCCTCGATGTGTTGGACGTGCTGGGGACGACCGGAGGGATGTCATGAGACTGCCGCTGTCCGATGACGAGCTGAGCGGGTGCGTGTCGTGCGGACTTTGTCTGCCGCACTGCCCGACGTTCCGGGTGTCGGGGGAGGAGGCGTTATCCCCCCGAGGCCGAATCACGGCGATGCGTGCCGTGCAGTGGGAGGGTCTCGAGCCCGGGGACGACTTCGTGAGATCGATGGAGACCTGCGTGCAGTGCAGGGGCTGCGAGACGGCGTGTCCCAGTGGGGTCCAGTTCGGCCACCTCATGGAAGGCACTCGGGAGGCGCTCGCTGCACTCGGTCGCATCACTCCGAAGTGGCAGCGGTTCGCGTTCCGGATGCTCCCGCATCACCGCCTCCTGCTCGTAGGGTCCACCGCGCTCGCGCTCGTCCAGCGCACCGGGCTCGTGCCCAGGCGCCTCGGGCTTCCCCGTTTGGCGTTACGCCGGGGCGCCGCCGTTCGTAGCACAGGCCAGGACGCCTGGCTCTTCACCGGTTGCGTAATGGACGCGTGGCAACGGTCCACCCACCGTTCCACTGCGGAGGTACTTGCTGCGGTGGGCACCACCGTGCAGGTGCCCCGGTCCGGCGGTGGCTGCTGCGGTGCACTGCACACGCACGCCGGTCTCACCGGCGATGCCCGTGCGCTCGCCGATTCCGTCATGGCCTCCATGCCCGGGAGCGCTCCGATCATTGTCAACTCGGCAGGTTGCGGCGCTGCGCTGAAGGACTATGGCCACCTGCTCGGCACCGAGCAGGCGCGTGTCTTTTCGGCTCGCGTCGTTGACTCGCAGGAGTTTGTTGCCGCCCGCGTTGACCGACTGCGCCCCCTCCGGCACCTCGGTCCGGTGGTGGTCCAGGATCCGTGTCACCTTCGCCACGTGCAGAAGGCCCACCAGCACACCCGCACCGTGCTCGCTGCGGTTGCCGGGGTCGTGGAGCTAGACGACGAGGGCCTGTGCTGCGGCGCAGGCGGCGCATACAGCGCTCTACAGCCCGCACTCGCCAGTGACATCCGGGACAGGAAAGTGGCGTCGATCGGGCGCGCTGCCGGTAGCAGTGGTGCAACCGTGATCGCGAGCGGGAATCCCGGTTGTGCCATGCACTTGGCCGCCGCCGGCCTCAACGTACGCCACCCGATGGACCTTGTGGCAGAGGCGCTCCGGTGACCGGTCGGGCGGACGAGATCGCGGAGCGACTCTCGGTCATCTCCGACGAGATCGCGGATCTTGCCATTGACTCGATCCGCGAGGCGCTCCGCTCGGGACCCACCGCTCGTCCGGCTGCAGAGAAGCAACTGACACAGGCTCGTCGGGCGGTGGAGAAGGCGGCGTATCTCCTGCGGGGTGTCGAGGACGAGGCAGCGAACAGCGGGTAACAGGTGTCAGGCGACGACGACTTCGTCGCCCACACCCACCGTGCCGCCGCGCAGCACACGCGCGTACACACCGAGGTTCTGGTCGAGTTCCCTCACGATGTACCGGAGGATCTCGCGATCGGCAGGGATGGACGCGTTCACCTCGCGGGTGGGCATGACGCAGCGCGGACAGCCCATCTCGATCTCGAGCAGGGCCGAACCGACCGCCAGCCGCGTGCCGCGTGCCCAACCGGCCTCCGGGTAGCCGGGGGCAGCGTCGGTATCGATCATGAGGCTCGGGCGGAACCTCAGCACGTCGACCACCGACCCCGGCAGCGCATCGCTGAGCGTGCGCATCGTCGAGGTGGTCATGATGAGAAGGGGCAGCGCGTCGTAGTACCCGCCGAGCGGCCCCTCGAACTCCAACACATCGGCCGGGAAGACCGAGAAGTCCGGCAGCGGCTCGGATCCGATCCGCCCCATCACCTCTCGGATCTCGGAGAGCGGATCGCTCCCGGCCGGTGGAGCCTCCCTGCGCCGGGGCTCAGAACCGTGGGCGGGCCGTCCGTCGAGGTGGACAGGGAACCCCGCCACCGCGCTCAGTCGGGCGTTGATATCCGGAGCGTCGGTGGAGGTCACGGTGCCGTCGGGGAGCACGATCCGTGCGGCGGGGCTGTCCGGCCCGTCCGTCGTCGCGGCGCACTGCATGAGTGCTGAAACTTTCTTGCCGGTCCGCAGGCCCCCGTTCGCTGCGTCTCGGAGCGCCCACCGCCTGTCCCCGACGATGCCGGTCTCGCCGAGCAACGCGCTCGGTGTGGTGAACCCGATCATCGACTTGACGGGGTACGTCCAGATCTCGCTGAGCCTCATGATCGGACCGTACACCGCTCCGGTCGGGTCGCGCCCGGGGTCAGCCCCGGAGTTCGGCCGCCTTTGCGTCGAGCACCTCGAGGAGATCTGTGAAGGACTTCTGGAACGACAGCACACCCTCGCGCTCGAGCTTGGCGGCAACCTCGTCGAGGTCGATACCCACCGTCGGCAGGGAGGACCACGCCTGGTGCGCGAGATCGAGCCCGGCATCCACCGTTCGTGCGAGGTTGCCGTGATCGGCGAAGGCCTCGAGCGTTGCATCCGGAAGGGTGTTCACCGTGTGCGGCCCGATCAACTCGTCGACATACAGCGTGTCGGGGTAGGCAGGGTTCTTGGTGGACGTGGACGCCCACAGCGGACGCTGCACGCGTGCACCACGTGCTGCTAGCCGCTCCCAGCGGGGGCCCGAGAACGCCTTCGTGAAGAGCTCGTACGCAAGTTTCCCCTGGGCGACGGCAGCGCGGCCTCGCAGCGCGAGTGCGTCGTCGGTCCCGATCGCATCGAGGCGTGCGTCGACTTCGCTGTCGACCCGGGAGATGAAGAAGCTTGCGACACTCGCGACGGCCGAGAGATCCACCGCCGGGTCCTTGGCAAATGTCTCGAGGCCCGAGAGATATGCCTCCATCACCCGCTCGTAGCGGTCGAGGCTGAAGATCAGGGTGACGTTGATGCTGCGGCCCTCGGAGATCATCTGCTCGATGGCCGCAAGACCCTCGACCGTCGCGGGAACCTTGACCATGAGGTTGGGCCGGTTCACGACGGTATCGAGGTGCCGCGCGGCTGAGATGGTTCCATCCGTGTCGTGCGCAAGTCCCGGGTCGACCTCCACCGACACATAGCCGTCAATCCCGGACGAACTCTTGTGGAGCGGGGCGAAGACATCGAGTGCGCCACGGATGTCGTCGAGCACCAACGCCCAGTAGCAGTCGATGGTGCTCGTGCCCGCCGCAACGAGCCCGCGGAACTGGTCGTCGTATTCGGGTGAGCCCTGTATTGCCTTCTGGAAGATCGTTGGGTTCGAGGTGAGGCCGCGCACGCCTCGGTCCCGGACGGAGGCCAGTGCTCCGGAGGTGATGAAACCTCGCTTGAGGTTGTCGAGCCAGGGGCTCTGACCGAAGTCTTCGTACAGACGCACCAGTCGGTTCATCTACTCATGCCTCCTGCAGGAGAGCGGTTGCCCGGGCAACCACGTGGTCAACGTTGATGCCGAGTTTGTCGAGCACGACCGGTCCCGGTGCGCTGGCACCGAAACGATCGATCCCGATGCACTCGTCTGCGTAGCGCTCCCAACCAAAGGTGGTGGCAGCCTCGACAGACAGCGTGGGTATCGAGGGCGGAAGCACACTGTCGCGGTACGAGCGGTCCTGCAGTGCAAACCGGTCCCACGAGGGCATCGACACCACACGTGCGGATACGCCGGCAGCGGCGAGCAGTTCCGCGGCGGCGAGCACGAGATGCACCTCAGAGCCCGTTGCGAGCAGGGTGATGCGCGCGTCCGACGGCCCGCGCAGAACCGCCGCGCCACGGTCCACGGCCGACCCGTCGGTGCACACCGGAAGGTTCTGCCTCGAGAGAACCAGCGCGGTAGGACCGTTGTAGGCGATGCCCGCGCGCAGTGCAGCGACCGTCTCGTTCGCATCCGCGGGCCGGATCACCTGCAGGCCGGGAATCGCCCGCAGCGTGGCAAGGTGCTCCACCGGTTGGTGGGTGGGACCGTCCTCGCCGACACCCACCGAGTCGTGGGTGAACACGAACCACGCCTTTGCGCCGCTGAGCGCGGCGAGACGCAGCGAGGGGCGGAGGTAGTCGGCAAACACGAAGAACGTTCCTCCGACCGGGAGCGCGCCTCCGTGGAGCGCCATGCCGACCATCGCCGCGCCCATCGCATGCTCACGGATTCCGTAATAGACCTGACGTCCTTCGGGGTTCGCAACGGATTGCACGGTAAGGCCGAGCTTGACCCCGGTGTTCCCCGTGAGGTCCGCAGCACCGGCTACCAGTCCCGGGAGTGCCGGCAGTGCGGCGACGAGCGCCTTCTGGACAGCAACGCGGGTTGCGACGCTCTCTCCCTGTTCGAAGCGGGGGAGCAGCGTCTCCAGCGCGTCGGAGGCGCCGGTGCCCCAGGCGGCGTCCCACGCCGATCGATCGAGGGAGGAGGCGGCGAATCGGGACTGCCATGCGCCTGCCTCAGCAGCACCCGCCGTCGCGACTGCCTTACGGTACGCAGCCACTGTTTCGGCAGGGGCCCAGTAGGGCTCGTCAGGGATGCCCATTACGGCCTTGGTGCGGCTCGCATCCTCCTTGGTGAAGGGGTTTCCATGTGCCTCGTGATTGTCCATGTGGTCCGGTGACGGCGCTGCGATGTGTGAACGCAGCACGATGATGCTCGGCCGGTCCTGCACCGACTTGGCACGAAGGATCGCTGACTCGAGCGCATCGACGTCGTCGGCAATCTCGCCGACGACGTCCACGTGCCAGCCATATGACTCGAAGCGCCCGGCTACGTCGTCGGAACAGGCGAGCGAGGTGGCGCCGTCGATGGTGATCTTGTTGTCGTCGAAGATGCACACGAGGTGACCGAGCCCGAGATGACCCGCAAGGGAGGCTGCCTCGTGGCTGATGCCCTCCATCAAACAGCCGTCGCCGGCGATCACGTAGATGTGGTGGTCCATCACATCGGAGCCGAAGCGCGAGCGAAGCTCACGCTCGGCGATGGCCATGCCGACAGCGTTCGCGAAACCCTGACCGAGCGGCCCGGTGGTGACCTCCACGCCAGCGGTGTGACCAACCTCGGGGTGACCGGGCGTTGCCGAACCCCACTGGCGGAACGCCTTGATGTCGTCGAGCTCGAGCCCGTACCCGTTGAGGAACAGCAACGAGTACTGCAGGATCGAAGCGTGGCCGCCGGAGAGGATGAAGCGATCGCGGTCCGGCCAGTCGGGCCTGTTCGGATCGTGCTTCATGATTCGGCTATACAGCACGTGCGCGAGGGGAGCGAGCGCCATTGCCGTCCCTTGGTGTCCACTCTTGGCGTACAGGGGCGCATCGATGGCGAGGCCCCGGATCAGCGAGATTGCGGCGGCGTCCTGAGCGGGTGTGAGGCGGGAAGGCACAACGCGAGGTTAGTGGTGCGGCACCGGGGGCCCGGCCTTTAGCGGGCCCGAGAGGCTGCAGGTTCGTCACTCCCGGAACAGGGCGAGCGACGCGGTGAATCCGTGAAGTGCGTTCCGTTGGCCGATCGGCCCGATCTCGCCGGCACAGAACATCCCCGCGACACCCTGCGGAACCGCCTCCGAGACGATCGCAGCATCGTGATCGGCACTGCCGAACATCGCCGCACCCCGGCCGTTGCACGTGAACACGAGTGCACCGTTCAAGTTGGCCTCTGCCTGCCCGAGGAGTTCCTCGAGGTCCTCACCTGCCGTGGCCGCATCGCGTACCTGAAACTGGACGGTGGTCCCGATGGGGGCTTGGTCGCCGATCACCACGGCCCGGTGTTCTTTGCTTGCCCCGAGTACGCCCCGGATCAGGAAGTCGCCCCTCCCGAAGTCGAGCTTGGAGTCGTCTACGACGATGCCGCAATGGAGCCCGAGGTCCGCGAGTGCTCGCTCGGTCGGCTCGAGGCCGGCAACTAGGTCGAGGACGGCATCAAGTGCCGGCCGTCCGGCGAGTTCGTACAGCACGTTATTGATCGACTTCGTGACGGTCATCGGCTTGCCGATGGGACGGCACCCTTGGGACACGACGGCTGGGGCGAGCAGGTCGAGCGGGACGATCACTCCAACTGCCCCGTTACGCACCACTCGACCGCCAACGACGAGACGGTTGCCGGTCGGGGCGTGTGCCGCGGAGGCCAGTCCGCCAACGATGGGCATTCCCGGTGCGGTGGTCGCCAGAAGTTCGAGGAATTCGTCCGCCGGGAACGTAAACGGGTCGGTGAGCAGAAGCAGACCGCGACCAGCGCCGATGGGTGCTTCCTCAAGCCCGTCGAACTGCCACGGTCCGTCTTTGCCTGTGGGACGGTTTGCCGTCAGGTGGAGCGGATGGATCTCGGCGGCACGCTCATGGCGGGAGGGCCATCGTGCGGCCCAGAGCGCAACGCCTGGCCTGCTCTCCACGGCCTCGGCAGCGGCGAGTACACCGCTTGCGCCCGCACCGATAAACGCGGCCGGCGCAAGCAGGGTCTGGACGGTGGCACCTGCGTGTTCCACCGCCGGCAGGTGGCTGGGGGTGAGGAACAAGACGGCGAGGTCGGGTTCGTTCCCGATTTGCTCGAGCACCGTGCCGACCACCTCGCCGATAGCAGTCGCCGTATCCGGATGTCTCGAGAGTGCGGCGACGGATGGCACGACGGGTCGTTCAGGCAGGCGGGAGAAGTGTGAACGGCACGATCGTCCACGGTCCGAGGTCCACCCTGCAGTGCGCAAAGACCTGTCCGTACTCCGTGAACTCGAGGTCGCCCTGAACGAGGCGGTACATGAACTTGCCGGGCTCCACACTGAACGTGCTGACGTTGCGAGCAACTTGTTCGGAGTCCTCGGTGAGTCCCCGCCGGAAAACCGTCTCGAACACCCCGGAAGCGCCGCCATCGGGCGGGCTATAGATGAGGGCGATGAGATGGGGATTGACGCTCACCGGTACCGGCGACGGGGCAACCATCGAGAACATGACACCGGTGAGGTCGATCCGCGTGGACGGACCGGGAGCCTGACGGATATTGAAACTCTCGACAAAGAGCGCCGAAACAATCTGCACGGCGACGAGGGTAACCGCCTAGACGGCGCTGCGTGCAGGTCGACCTGCAGCCTTTGCTCGCACCGCTGCGTCGGTGAGACGAACCTTGGCGAGCCCGATCGTCTTCATGGAGCTGATGACCCACCAGCCCGGATCGAACTCCCAGCGACGGTGCGAAAGTCGCGCGGAGGAGGGAACGGCGTGATGGTTGTTGTGGAGGCCCTCACCGGCGGTCAGCCACGCGAGCCACTGCATGTTGCCGGCACCATTCGGGTACGGCTTGCGACCGAAGTGGTGACCGGGGCCATTCACTGCTGCGCTCGTCGAGAGGTACAAGTTGACGTGCACGAAGGCTGCAATGAGTCCAGTCCAGGGTCCGAGGGACACCATGAGGATGGCGATACCTAGACCGAGGCCGAGGAGCGACTTGTCGAGGACGTAGCGATCAAGGGCATCCGGCGGCATGTCCTTGGCGTACTTCGCGACCGTCTCGGGATCCTTGGCAGACTTGCGGTAGAGCGACACGTTGGTGAGCTGCACGCGCACCCAGCCGAGCAGGACCGGCGAGTGCGGGTCGCCCTCCTCATCGGTGTAGGCATGGTGCTTGCGATGGACAGCCACCCATTCACGGGCCTTGATCCCGGTCATCAACCAGATCAACACACGGAACACGACGGCTGCTTCGGGGCGCATGGTCAGCGCCTTGTGGGCTCCAGCACGATGGAGGTACACGGTGGTGAGCACGTTGGCGACCAAGGTGACGCCGAGTCCCACGAGGGGTGCAAGCACAAGCAGTTTGAACACGCCGATATGTTACCGACCTACTGGTCGGTAGGCAGGGATTCCCGCGATATCGTCAGAATTCCTGTGACGAATGCCGGAGAGCAGGTTTCCACCCGCGAGGTGATCATCGTCGAGGCCCTGCACTGTTTTGCGGAGGCCGGGTACGAGGGCACCTCGCTGAACGACATTGCCGCTGCGGTCGGGATCCGTCGCCCCAGTCTGCTGCACCATTTCCCTTCCAAAGAAGCCCTGTACGGCGAGGTGTTCGAGCGGGTCTTGTCGGATTTCATCGGGCCGATCGAGGAAGCAGCAGCGAACGATTCGAGCGGCTGGGAGAGGGTGGAGGTTGTCCTCGTTAATGCCCTGTTGCTGTTCTCCGCCCATCCGGATCACGTTCGCCTGCTGAGGCGGGAGGCGATCGACGGTGGTACCCATCTCGGAATTGACCTAGCCGCTGCGCTCCGCCCGATGTTCGACGGTGCCGCGTTGTTCCTGGAGGGCGAGATGACGGCCGGCCGGTTCCGGTGGCACGATGCCCGTCAGTTGCTCATCACCGGCTACGGCGCCCTGCTGGGTTCGTTCAGTGACGCCCCGATCCTGGAGGGTCTTGTGGACGGGAATCCGATGGACGAGGCCGCGGTGCTCCGACGGGTGGAACACGTTGTGAGCTTCTTCCGCGCCGCACTGGTGCCCTGAGCCCCCGGGCTGTGGTCCCCGAGTCCGGCCGTCCTACTGTCGGGCAGATGGACCGAGCGGAGCAGTACGGGGAACTCGATGCAGAGCGGACCGAGCGCTGGCTCGGCTACGGCAAATGGGAGCGGGAATACTTTCCCAAGTTGCTCGGGCTGCACGCTGAGGTGGTGAAGCAGGATTTCTGCAGGATGCGTCTTGTGTTCAAGCCATCCCTTGAACAACCGGCGGGTGTGGTGCACGGCGGGGCCATCGCCTCGCTGATCGACTCGGTGGTCGTGCCCGCTATTGGCTCGGCGTACGAAGCCGGCGTCAACTTCGTGACCATTGACCTTCACATCCAGTTCCTCGGGGCGCTGGTGGGCGAGGACGCAGTCGCCGAGGGTTGGGTGGTGCAGCGCGGTCGCTCGATGGTGTTCGTCGAGGCCGAAGTGATCGGCGCCGACAGTGGTCGCCTCATTGCCCGGGGACAGATGACCTACAAGGTGTCCCTCCCGCGGCACTAGGTTTCCCCACCGTGGCTAGCGCGGGTCGGACCCTCTCAGAATCAGCATCCAAGTCGCTCCTGCGGGAGTACGGCGTGCCCCTCGCTCCCGAACGGGAGGTGCGAACGACGGCCGAGGCTGCTGCTGCAGCCGTGGAGCTCGGGTTCCCGGTGGTGGTGAAGCTGTGTGGCGACGCGATTGCACACAAGACCGAGCGGGGCCTCGTGCGCCTGCGGCTATCCGACCCGGCGTCGGTTGAGGCTGCTTCTGCTGAGTTGCTCGGTTCTGCGCGGCCCGAAGACGGCGACGTGACCCTGCTTGTTGCACCGATGATTTCCGGGAGCCGCGAGCTGATCGTCGGCATCGTACGGGACCCCCAGTTCGGGGCGAACGTCATGCTCGGTGTCGGCGGCGTACTCGCAGAGGCCATCGCGGATGTCGTCTTCAGGCCCGTGCCCCTGTCTTGGGTGGACGCGAGCGAGATGGTCGACGGTCTCGCAACCCAGAAGCTGCTTGCGGAGTTCCGTGGCGAGGCTGCTGTCGACAGGGATGTGCTGATCACGCTCCTCACCGGGCTCTCCTCCCTCGCTGTGGCGCGGCCGGATATCGCATCGGTCGACGTCAACCCGCTGATCATCGGCCGTGACGGTCGGCCGGTAGCGGTTGACGCCCTCGTGGAGCTGGCCGAGCCCGAGTCCGGTAGCACCGGCGCGGGATCGGCGCGTCGTCGACCGACCGACGCCCAGTTCCGCGCGCTGTTCGAGCCGCGAGGTGTGGTGGTTACCGGGGCGTCCACACATCCGGGCAAGTTCGGCTTCGTTGCGCTGCACAACATCATGGCGAGCGGCTACTCAGGCATCGTTGCGGGCACCAATCTCCATGGCGAGGAGGTCCTCGGTGTCCGTACCGTCGCCGACATCGACCAGCTTCCCGACGGCCTCGATCTGGTCTTCGTGTGCACGCCTGCCAGCGCGAACCCTGCACTCTTGCGGGCGTGCGCGAAAAAGGGTATCCGGGCCGCATTCCTGACCAGCGCGGGCTACGGCGAGGCGGGGGAGGAGGGTCGTGTACTCGAGGACGAGCTCATCGAACTCGCTGACGAACTCGGGATCCTGCTTGCCGGTCCGAACGGTCAGGGTGTCGTCTCCACGCCGGCCAACCTTTGCGCACAGATCGTCGCCCCGTTCCCACCGGCGGGCGCTATTGGGGTCGCGAGCCAGAGCGGGAACTTCGTGTCGAGCTTCTTGAACCTGGCGCGAGCGACCGGCGTCGGCATCAGTCGCGCGGTATCTGCCGGCAACGCCGCAGCGGTGACCGTTGCGGACTATCTGGATTGGTATGCCGATGACCCGGCTACGCGTGTCGGACTCGCCTATGTGGAGGGGATCAGCGATGGTCGGGGTCTGCTCGACCGGTTCGGCGCCGTCACCCGGCGGATGCCGCTGGTCGTGGTCAAAGGAGGGGCTACCGAGGGTGGTGCCCGTGCCGCCGCCAGCCACACCGGCGCTCTTGCGGCCAACGACAAGGTGTTCGATGGCGCGTGCCGTCAGGCTGGCGTAACGCGGGCCGCAACGGTTGAGGAAGCCTTCGAGGCGGCTGCCACGTTCGCGACGCAGCCGATCCCCGCTGGCCCGAACACGATCGTGCTCACCACCGCCGGCGGCTGGGGCGTGGTGACTGCCGATGCGATCACACGCGATCCGGACCTGCTGCTCATGGCGCTGCCCGAGTCGCTGCGGCGCGACATCGACACGAGGCTCCCACCGCGCTGGAGCCGGAACAACCCGGTTGACTGCGCGGGCGGCGAGACACGTGACACGATTCCGGAGATCATGGAACTCATCGCAGCCCACCCTGACGTGCATGCCATCGTGTATCTCGGGCTCGGCATCCAGTCGAATCAGGCCCGCCTGATGCGTGAAGGTGGCTTCTACCCGGGCTCCGGTATCGAGCGGATCGTGCAGTACCACGAGCGCCAGGACCAGCGATTCGCCGAGGCAGCCCACGAGATCTCGAGCGCAACTGGCAAGCCGATCCTGACCGCAACCGAACTGGCGATCGCCGATCCGGACAACGCCGGGCCCGCAACCGTGCGAGCCACCGGTCGGCTCTGCTACCCGTCGGGGAACCGCGCCGTCACGGCACTCGGTCATCTGTACCGGTACGGCCGATACCTCGAGCGTCGGGGTCTTTCCTGAGCCGTCGTTCGCGCCGTCGGCCCAAGCGGGTCCTCGCAGCGGTGCTTGTCGTTCCCCTGATAGCGATCATCGCGGTGCTGCTCATCGCAGGGTCTGCCGCTAGCCGATCCGGTAGGGCCCCAGGTGCCGGGATTGCCCCTGCGGGTCCGCGTGCCGTGACCCCGCTGTTTTCCCTGCGTCGCGTACCCGAACCTCTGGTTGTGGTGGTCCGGTCCTCGAAACTCTCGGACGCGTTGAAGAAGGTCACTGACGCAGTGGAGAAGTCCGCGTGTCTGGCCGTTGCCGTGGGGGGCCGGTTCGTCGTGCAGGACAACGCTTCGACGCCGTATCTGCCAGGCTCGAACGAGAAGATCATCACCGCTGCGGTGGCGCTCGACGTGCTCGGCGACGACTTCCGGTACACAACGGCGGTGCGGGGACGTGTGAAGTCCGACGGCGCAGTGAGTCGCATGGTGCTCGTCGGTGGCGGGGATCCGCTGCTCTCGACGGATCGCTATCCCCGGCTCGGCTTGAACAGGTATCCACCGATCGACATCACGCGTGTCGAGAAACTCGCCGATGACGTCGTCGCCGCAGGGGTTCGCCGGGTGGACTCCCTCGTTGCGGATGCCAGCAGGTATGACCGTAAGACCGATGCCCCGGGTTGGGTGAACGCCATCGGCCGAGGCGATGCGTCCCCGCTTTCAGCGTTGATGATCAATGACGGGTATATCGGCACGGGCTCCACCAGACGGGCGTCGAGCGCGCAGGGTGCTGTTGAGGTCTTCAGGGACCTGCTCGTGGCGCGGGGCGTCTCGGTCGGCAAGGCGACGGAGGGAAAGGGCACCGATGATCCGGTGATCGCTTCCATCAAGTCCGTCCCGATGTCCACCGTGGTGCGCGAGATGCTGACCACGAGCGACAACAACACGGCAGAACTGGTGCTCAAAGAGATCGGCCGGGAGGTCTCCGAGTCCGGTTCCACCGCGGCGGGCGCGAAAGCCCTGAAGGCCTCGCTGAAGGCGTGGGGGATCGACACCGCAGGTCACGTGTTCGCAGATGGCTCGGGGCTCAGCGAGGACGACCGAATCTCGTGCTCCACCCTTGTCCGCGTACTCGCGAGGGGCGATGAAGACGGCGCCATGTTCCTCGGCATGTCGGTTGCCGGAAAGACCGGCACCCTGAAGTCCTCGCTGAAGGGCACGCCCGGCGAAGGGGTCTTGCGGGCGAAAACGGGCACCCTCAAGAAAACCCGAGCGCTCAGCGGCTATTTCCCGACCAAGAATGGCGAGACCATCCAGTTCAGCTTCATCGTGAACGGAGATCGGGCCAAAGTTCGCGCCGAGAGTCTCTGGGACGATTTGGTGCGCGGATTCGCCACCTATCCGTCCGGCGCCGCGCCCTCAGATCTCGGACCGCTGCCCGTGGAGCTTTCCTGACCAGCACCCGACTCCCGATGTTCCCGCTCGGCCTCGTCCTCATGCCCGGTGGTGTGCTGCCGCTGCACGTCTTCGAGCCGCGCTATCAGGCGCTCGTTCATGACTGCCTCGCTGGCGAGCAGGAGTTCGGCGTGGTCCTCATCACGCGGGGCCACGAAGTGGGCGGCGGGGACCAGCGATGCAGCATTGGCGTGCGGGTTCGCATCGTGCAGTTAGCGGATCTCGGCGAGGGGCGTCTTGCACTCGTGTGCATCGCAACGGACAGGATCCGGATTGACCGTTGGCTTGCGGATGACCCGTACCCGATGGCCGAGGTATCCGCTTGGGAGGAGCCACCGCTGGACCACCAGCTTGAGCAGGGATTCCACGACGCACTCACCACCCGTGTCCGTCGGCTTGCTGCGCTGTCGCTGGAGCTCGGCGACGCGGCGGGCGACCCCTCGCAGGACCTACCAGACGACCCGCTCCTGCGCTCGTACGCCCTTGCAGACCTTGCGCCCCTCGGCCCGGTGGATCGCCAGATGCTGCTCGAAAGCCCCGACGCCACCGCCCGCTTGGCGCTCCTGTCGACGCTCCTCGACGAGGTGGAACCGGGACTGCACTTCCGGCTCGGCGAAGGATCGTCACCGTCGGATTCACCGCCGGCGTGGTAACACTATGGGTGTGACGTCAGCGTCGAATCCCCCCACCGAGAACAAGGCCGAGGGCTCCCTCGGCGACACGATCCAACTCGTCAAGGACTATGCACGACAGGAGACGCTCGGCCCGCTCCGGGGTTGGGCCCGTTACCTCGGGTTCGGGGCCTCGGGCTCTCTCGTGATCGGCATCGGGTTTGTGGTGCTGGCCGTGGGGATCCTCCGCCTGCTTCAGACCGAGACCACCGCTTTCTCGGGTCCGAGCACCTCGATCCTGGCCTACCTCATCACGCTTGCCGTGTGCGTCGTGGTCATCGGAGTCGCCGGTTGGCAGATCAGCAAGAGGACGTCCCTGCAGCGCAAGGAGAAGGGTTCATGACGACCGACACGAAGATCACCCGTCAGGACCTCGAGGACCGGTTCCGGTCCCTCCAGGACGAGATCACCCAGAAGGTGGAGGACAAGAAGCAGCCGGCAATCACCGCGGCAATCGCCGGCGGTCTGCTGCTCCTGCTCGTCTTCTACGTGCTCGGACGGCGCAGCGGCAGGAAGCGCTCTGCCCTCGTGCAGATCCGGCGGGTCTGAGCGTGGGTGTTCTCGACAGTGGCCTACGACTGATCCGGCGCCAGAGCCTTCGAAAGGGGCTCATCGGTGGCAGCCGTGTGTGGATGGTGGTCGGTGGCGTCTATTCGTTGCTGAAGGTGGTGCGTCGCATGTCGCGCGCAACCGACACCGTGATCGCCGCCGAGACGCTCAAGCCCGGCGAGTCCGTCCTCATCGAGGCGCTGCCCCGTACGTCGCGCCGTGACCGGCGCCGCGGCACCGCGTCCTGATCCGAACGGCCATGAAAGTCCTGCTCCGGAACCCGCGTCGTGAGGTAGAGATGGTCGGCCCGGTACGGGTCATCGCCCTGCTGGACCGGCTTGCGCTCAACCGTGAATCCCACCTGGTGATCGCCAATGGTGTCCTCGTTCCGGGTGACACCCTGCTCGAGGACGATGACACGGTCGAGATCCGCCCCGTGATCTCCGGGGGTTGAGATGAAATGTCGGGTGTGCCGTGGGCCGGCAATCATCGACCTGGCTCGCCACAACGCGAACTTCTGCGCAGAGCATTTCGTGCAACTGTGCCGGCGGCAGGTGGAAAAGGCAGTCAAGGACTTCTCCATGCTCTGGCCGGAGGACAGGATCCTCGTTGCGGTATCGGGTGGCAAGGACTCCCTCGCCCTGTGGGACATCTTGGTGGATCTGGGATACCGCGCAGACGGGCTGTACATCGGTCTGGGGATCGGTGAGTACAGCGACGAGAGTCTCGGCTACGCGCAACGCTTCGCGGACGCTCGCGGGCTCAACCTCCGGGTGATCTCGCTGCGCTCGGAATTGGGTTACGACATCCCCACCGCAGCGGCAGCGACCCGGCGCGTTCCGTGCTCGGCCTGTGGGCTCACCAAGCGGCATCTCTTCGACAGCGCAGCGATGGAGGGTGGTTATGACGTGGTCGCCACCGGCCACAACCTCGATGACGAGGCAGCGGTGTTGTTCGGCAACACGCTGAGGTGGGAGATCGAGTACCTAGCCCGCCAATTACCCGTGCTGCCGGCGCGCCCGGGGTTCCCCAAGAAGGTGAAGCCACTCGTCCGGCTCACCGAACGGGAGATGGCAGCTTGGTGCATCGTGCGCAACATCGATTACATCGTCGAGGAGTGCCCGATGGCGGTCGGTAACCGGCATCTCGGGTATAAGAACACACTGAACGCCATCGAGGAACAATCGCCGGGCAGCAAAGCCTCGTTCTACCTCAACTTCATCGAGCGGATGGCGCCGTTGCTCTCCGACCACACGGGAGCATCCCACGACGAACTGGGGGAGTGTTCCCGTTGTGGATCACCCACCCCGAACGAGGTGTGCTCGTTCTGTCTGCTCGTGGAGAAGTCCTCGCAACACGAGGCCGTTCCTGTGGAGTTCATGACCAAGTCCGGTCGCAAGAGGGGTCGATAATGCGCGAGTTCCAGTTCGGGGAAAAGGTGGTCCTCCTCGACAACAAACTGCGGCGGTACCTCGTCACCCTGCAGGAGGGTGCCGAGTTCCACACCCATACGGGGTTCATCCCGCACGCGAACATCCAGGGTAAGCCCGAGGGTGCGTTGCTCTGGTCCACGAAGAACTCGAAATACCGGGCGTTGCGCCCGTCCCTCGAGGACTTCGTGCTGCAGATGCCGCGTGGTGCTCAGGTGATCTATCCGAAGGACCTCGCGCCGATCTGCATGCTGGCCGATATCGGTCCCGGGATCCGGGTGTTTGAGACCGGACTCGGCTCGGGAGCGCTGAGCATGACGATGTTGCGCTACGGCGCCGAGATCCTTGGGTACGAGATCCGCGAGGACTTCTTGAACCGGGCCCGCACCAATGTGCGCGAGTTCCTCGGGGTCGATGCCCTGGAGCGGTACCACACCCATCTCCGGGACGCGTACGAGGGAATTGATGAGACTGACCTCGACCGGGTGGTGTTGGACCTTCCCGAGCCTTGGCAGGTCGTGCCTCATGCGGAGCGATCGCTGCGGGCAGGAGGCATCCTCCTCGCGTACACGCCGTCGATCACCCAGGCGGTGAGAACGAGAGAGGCGCTCTCGAGCGGACTGTGGATCGAGCAGCGAACACTCGAGGTGCTGCATCGCACCTGGCACATCGAGGGACAGGCCGTTCGCCCGGATCACCGCATGGTGGCCCACACGGCCTTTCTCACCGTGGCACGGTTCCTCGGCGACGGGTTGCCCGTCGTACTGCCGGACGCATCACCCGACTGACTGGCGCCCGGTACGCGGAACGGGGCGCCCTCAGGCGCCCCGTTTTGGTTCGTTTGACTGATCGGCCTATGGCTCGATGAAAATACACTCGCCAGGGCATTCCTCGGCGGACTCGATCACACCGTCGAGTTGGTTGTCGGGGATGTTTGCCAGCCCCTCCGCACCCTGCGGGTTACCTTTAGCGGTCGCATACACCTTTGCGCCTTCTTTGACGTAGGCGAGGCCGTCGTCGAGCAGCGTGAAGACGTCGGGTGCGATTTCCTCGCAGAGCCCGTCACCGGTGCAGAGATCTTGGTCAATCCAGACCTTCATCGTTGGCTTCTACTCCTGTCACATTGCACGGTAAGACTCGTTCACTCTACACAGCGGAGGCGTGTAGGTTCATCTTAGAATTTCCGCAATTGTGGAACGGACGAGGTGGCAGCGTGGGAGACCAACCTGAACTCGGTGACGAGGCCCTAGACGGCGGCTTGCCGGACGAGGCTGATGCCCTGCGGTTGCTCGAGGACGAGATCCTGACACTGCGCAGGAAGCTTTCCGAGGCCCCGAAGCGGATGCGGGTGCTGGAGGAGCGACTCCTCGAGAACAAGGGCCAGCTTGCTCAGGCGGTGGCCCAGAACGAGAAACTGTCCTACACCCTTCGGGAGGCCCGAGAGCACATCACTGCGCTCCGCGAGGAAGTGGACAAGCTCACCCGTCCGCCTTCGGCCTACGGGGTGGTCGTCGGGAAGAACGACGACGGAACGGTTGACATCCTCACGAGCGGCCGCAAGATGAGGGTCAGTCTTCACCCCGACGTGGAGCACGAGAGTCTCGAACGTGGCGCCGAGGTGGTGCTCAACGAGAGCTTTAACGTCGTTACGGCTCGCGGCCCGGAGATTCTGGGCGAGGTGGTCACGATCAAGGACATCCTCGAGGACGGGATCCGGGCGCTAGTCGTCGGTCGCGCCGATGAGGAGCGGGTGTGTGAACTTGCCGATGCACTCAGGGGGGTGCACCTCCGCAGCGGTGACTCCGTCCGGCTTGATGTTCGCAGTGGGCTGCTCCTTGAGAAGCTCCCGCGGCCCGAGGTGGAGGACCTTCTGCTTGAGGAGGTGCCGGACATCACCTATGAAGACATCGGGGGTCTGGACAGCCAGATCGAGCAGATCGCAGATGCGGTGGAACTTCCGTTTCTGCATGCCGATCTTTTCGCCGAGTACCGACTCCCGGCCCCGAAGGGCATTTTGCTGTACGGGCCACCCGGCTGCGGCAAGACGCTCATCGCAAAGGCGGTGGCGAACTCGCTGGCGCGCAAGGTCGCTGCGAGGACCGGCGACGAAAAGGGTCGCAGCTACTTCATCAACATCAAGGGCCCGGAACTGCTCAACAAGTACGTCGGCGAGACCGAACGCCAGATCCGGCTCGTGTTCCAGCGTGCACGCGAGAAAAGTGAGGAGGGCTGGCCCGTCATCGTTTTCTTTGACGAGATGGACTCGATGTTCCGCACCCGCGGTACGGGCATCTCCTCGGACATGGAATCGACAATCGTCCCTCAGTTGCTCGCCGAGATCGACGGGGTCGAGGGTCTGCGCAACGTGATCGTGATCGGTGCGACGAATCGCGAGGACCTCATCGACCCGGCGATCCTGCGACCCGGCCGTCTTGACGTCAAGATCAAGATCGAGCGCCCGTCCGCCGCCGCGGCACGCCAGATCTTTGCCCGCTATCTCAGCGACGACCTTCCGATCGCTGCAGGCGAGGAAATCGCGAGGATGATCGACCTGACGGTCGACGAGATGTACCGGGAGGACACTGCCAACCGGTTCCTCGAGGTGACTTACCAGAACGGTGACAAAGAAGTGCTGTATTACAAAGACTTCGCGTCGGGTGCGATGATCGAGAACATCGTGAGGCGAGCAAAGAAACTGGCGATCAAGCGCTCGATCGCCGGCGGCTCACGGGGCATCGCGACGGGCGACCTGCTTGACGGGATCAAGCAGGAGTACAAGGAACACGAGGACCTGCCGAACACCACGAACCCCGACGACTGGGCTCGCATCTCAGGCAAGAAGGGTGAACGGATCATCTTCATCCGCACCTTGGTGAACGAGAGCCGTGCGGCCGACGACGTCTCGGGCGGCAGGGCCATCGAGCGTGTGGCTACCGGTCAGTACCTGTAGGTCCGGTCATGGCCATCGCCAAGGTGTGCGGCATCGAGACCGAATACGGGATCGTGGTGCGTGGGTCGGACCTCAACCCGACCGCGGCCAGTTCGTTGCTCATCAACGCCTATATCGGGGCGATCAACCGCAGGATCACCTGGGACTTTATGGACGAGACGCCCGGCAATGATGCCCGGGGTTTCCGGCTCGAGGATGCTTTCCCTCCCGAGGTGGAGACGCACCTCGTGAATGCGGTCCTCACAAACGGCGCCCGTTATTACGTCGATCACGCCCATCCGGAGATCTCCACCCCGGAATGCTCCAATGCGCTCGAGGTTGTGCGCTTCGACCGAGCAGCGGAAGAGATCATCCGCGCATCGATGACGGCCGCCAACCGCATGGTCGGGCCCGGTGCCGAGGTGATCGTCCACAAGAACAACTCCGACGGCAAGGGAAACAGTTACGGGTGCCACGAGAACTACCTGGTTGCTCGAACCACGCCATTCGGTCGGCTGGTTCACCAGATCACCCCTCACTTCGTGACCCGTCAGGTCTTCTGCGGCGCCGGGAAAATTGGATCGGAACTCGCTGGCGTTACGTCATCCGAGGTGCCCTTCCAGTTGAGCCAGCGGGCGGACTTCTTCGAGGAGGAGGTGGGTCTCGAGACGACGCTGAAACGCCCCATCGTCAACACCCGGGACGAGCCTCACTGCGACCCGGTGAAGTATCGACGGCTTCACGTCATCGTTGGCGATGCAAACCTCAGCGAGGTAGCGACCTACCTCAAGGTGGGGACGACTGCGATCGTGCTCGCCATGATCGAGGACGACGCCTTTGATGTGGACCTCTCACTCGCCCACCCGGTGCGGGCGATCCACCGGGTCAGCCAAGATCCCTCGTTGGCACAGGTGGTCGAACTGCGCTCAGGGACCACCATGACTGCGCTTGAGGTGCAGTGGGAAATGCTTCGCTGCGCTCAACGCTATGCCGATCGCAGTGGCCTCGAGTGCGTGGACGAAGACGTCGGTCGCGACGTTCTCGCGCGCTGGGAACGTGTGCTTGAGGGCCTCGAATCGGACCGTGCCCGCGTCGCCAACTGGGTGGACTGGGTTGCCAAGGAACGCTTGATCAACGGGTACGCAGAGCGCCATGGCGTCGGTCCGGGGGATACCCGGCTCCGTGCACTTGACCTTCAATACCACGACATGCGCGCCGACCGAGGTCTTGCCAGTCGGCTCGGTTTCGAGAAACTGGTCGCAGATGCTGACGCCGTGAGTGCGATGACCGAGCCGCCCACCACTACTCGGGCATACTTCAGGGGAAGGTGTCTTCAGAAGTGGCCGGACGAGGTGGTTGCTGCGAATTGGGACTCGATGGTGTTCGATGTCGGCCGTGAGCCGCTGCGCCGGGTTCCGATGATGGAACCGCTGCGTGGGACCGCCCGACACGTGAGTAGCGTGATTGATGAGAGCAGGACTGCGGCTGAGTTACTGGCCCGCCTGGCGAACGAGGAGCGGTGATGGCGGAACAGGAGCAGAAACGCAAGGTGATCCCGGCTCGCTCGGACGATGCGGTGGTGGACGAGACCGCCCCGGCGACTGAACAGGGCGAGCGCATCAAGGCCGAACTCGATGATCTGTTGGACGAGATCGACGAGGTGCTCGAGAGCAACGCCGAGGACTTCGTGAAGTCGTACGTCCAAAAGGGCGGCCAGTAACAGACAGGGGTAGCCTGCCGGTCATGGGAATGCCGTTCTTCTCCGCGGGGACCGATCCTGGCTCGAGCCTCCCGGAGGTGTTGCGCAGGGTCGGTCACGATCCTTTTGCGATGACGGGTGTCATGGGTTCCGATCACGGTCTGGATATCCCTCACGCCACCACCTGTGTGGCCGTCAAGTACGCCGACGGTGTCGTGATGGCTGGGGACCGGCGGGCAACCTCGGGCAACCTGATCTCCCACCGGTTCATGGAGAAAGTGGTTGAGGCAGACCGTTACTCGGCGGTCGCCATCGCCGGCGCTGCCGGGCCGGCCATGGAGATGGTAAAGCTGTTCCAGCTGCAACTCGAGCACTACGAGAAGGTCGAGGGCCAGTCCTTGAGCCTCGAGGGCAAGGCGAACCAACTCTCCGGAATGGTGCGCTCCAACCTCCCGGCCGCCATGCAGGGACTCGTGGTCGTACCGATTTTCGCCGGCTACGACCTGCGCCGCCATACCGGCAGGTTGTGGACCTTTGACGTCACCGGCGGTCGCTATGAGGAGCGCGAGTACGTGGCCACCGGCTCGGGAAGTCTGCACGCGGGAACGGTGATGAAGGTTCAGCTACGCGCCGACATGGACCGTTCGACGGCGATCGATCTCGTGTGCCGGGCTCTCTGGGAAGCAGCGGACGCCGACTCAGCAACAGGTGGTCCGGACACGCTCCGCGCGATCTACCCCGTGGTTGCCGTCATCGACTCCGCTGGCTACCAGCGGATCGACGATGCAGACCTGAAGACGCGCTACGAGACCATCGCAGCGCAGTCTAACCGGTGAGGAGGCCCCTGCCATGACTACCCCGTTCTACGTCGCTCCGGAGCAGATGATGAAGGATCGGGCGGATTTCGCCCGCAAGGGCATTGCCCGCGGGCGCGCACTGGTAGCCCTGGCATTCGACGATGGCATAGCGCTCATTGCGGAAAATCCCTCGAATAATCTCCGAAAGGTCTCGGAGATCTACGACCGCATCGCCTTCGCCGGTGTGGGGCGCTTCAACGAGTTCGACACGCTTCGGGTCGCGGGTGTGCGCGCGGCGGATGTCAAGGGGTACCAGTACTCACGGGACGACGTCGATGCCCGGGGTCTGGCGAACCAGTACGGCCAGATCCTCGGACAAATCTTTACCCATGAGATGAAGCCGATGGAGGTCGAGATCCTCGTGGCAGAGGTGGGTTCCGGCACGGCTGAGGACCAGATCTTCCACATCCTGTACGACGGTACGGTCATGGACGAGCCGGGTTTCTGCGTGCTCGGGGGCGATGTCGAGCGGATCAATGCAGCCATGACCGATTCGTTCGCACGTGAGCTCGAACTCGGGGTTGCGCTCCGGATGGCGGTCGCTGCGCTTGCCGGCCCGGATCGCCAGATTCCGGCGAGTGAGCTGGAGGCCGCTGTTCTCAGCCGTTCTAACGGTCGCCGTTGCTTCAGGAGACTCCCCGACCAAGAGGTTGAGTCACTCTTGGCAAGTCCGGCCTGACGGTAGATTCCGCGCAGTGGAGCGTCGTATCTTCGGGATCGAGACGGAGTACGGAGTTACGTGCACCCTGCGCGGTCAGCGCCGCCTGAGCCCCGACGAGGTTGCCCGCTACCTGTTCCGCAAGGTGGTGTCGTGGGGACGCAGTTCCAATGTGTTCCTTCAGAACGGAGCCCGCCTCTATCTTGACGTGGGTTCGCACCCGGAGTACGCCACGCCGGAGTGCGACTCGATCTACGACCTCGTGGTGCACGACAAAGCAGGGGAACGGATCCTCGAGGAATTGCTCGAGTCCGCCGAGCAGCGCCTGCGCGAAGAGGGCATTCGCGGGACGATTTACCTGTTCAAGAACAACACGGACTCCGCCGGGAACAGCTACGGCTGCCACGAGAACTACCTGACCAACCGCGCGGACGATCTGTCCCACTATCCCGCTGTGCTCATCCCGTTCCTCGTGAGCAGACAGATCTACACCGGTGCCGGGAAGATCCTGCAGACCGCGCGCGGCCCCTCGTACTCGATTGCGCAGCGTGCCGAGCACATCTGGGAAGGGGTGTCTTCGGCGACTACCCGGAGTCGCCCGATCATCAACACCAGGGACGAACCGCATGCGGATGCCGAGCGGTACCGGCGTTTGCACGTGATCGTCGGTGACTCGAACATGAGCGAGTACACGACGTTCGTGAAGGTTGGCGCTGCGTCGATCATGCTGAAGATGCTCGAGGAGCCTTCGATCTCCCTGCGCGACATGACCCTTGAGAACCCGATCCGGGCGATCAGGGAGATCAGCCACGACATGACCTGCCGCCGCAAGATTCGCCTCGCGAGTGGGCGGGAGGTGAGCGCCCTCGACATCCAGCGAGAGTATCTCGATCGTGCCCTGCAGTTCGCCGACGCTGTTGGTCTCCCCCCTCTGGAGCAGCGCGCGCTCGAGATGTGGGAGCACTGCATCTCCACGATCGAGGTGGACCCCCTCAAGCTCGACCAAGAGGTGGACTGGGTCATCAAATATCGGCTCATCGAGGCGTACCGAGAGCGTCACGGACTTCCCCTGGGGGACGCGAGGCTGCATCTCGTGGACCTGCAGTACCACGACATCGACCGCAAGCGTGGGCTGTTCTACAAGCTGCAGGACAAGGGTCTGGTGGCGAGGATGTGCACCGACGAAGACATTGACGCCGCAGTAGACATCCCCCCTCAGACCACCCGCGCCCGGCTTCGGGGCGAGTTCATCAAGCGTGCAAAGGAACGCAAGCGGGATTACACCGTGGACTGGGTGCACCTGAAACTGAACGACCAGGCCCAGCGCACCGTGCTCTGCAAGGACCCGTTCAAGAGCAGGGACGAGCGGGTCGAGAAGCTGATCGCGTCCCTCTAGGGTGTCGACGATGCCTCGTGCGTCTGCGGGGCAGGCGTCGACACCCTGTACCGTGACGTCCCGATGGATGATGTCTCCGAGGATCGAACGGATGCAGTGCATCCGGTAGACGGGTCGATCGACGGGCTTGTCGCCGTTGTCGCCGTTGACGAGGTCGGTATTGCAGCAGGCGGCGGTCCCGATGGCGGCGACACCGAGCCGTCGGTCGATCCGAAAGTTCCGTCCTCGGGCGAGACCGCCCGGCCAGCCGCCCTGTCCGGATCCAAGAAGGTCAAGTCCCTCATCGAGTGGGTGGTGGTGATTGTCGTTGCCCTCGTCGTGGCGCTCGGCATCCGCCAGTTCGTTTTCCAACCGTTCTGGATTCCGAGCGGATCGATGGAGGACACGCTCGACATTGGCGACCGTGTGCTCGTGAACAAGGCGGCGTACCGATTCCACGGGGTTCGGCACGGTGATGTGGTGGTGTTCGAGCAGCCCGATTCCTGGCCACTGGCGGAGTCGGTGAAGGATCTCATCAAGCGGGTCATCGCCATTCCGGGTGACGAGGTCTTCATTCACGACTGCTCGGTGTGGCTCAACGGCGGCAAATTGATTGAGTCGTACACCGACGGCAAGTGCACTGAGCCGGCCGAGGCGGTGCTCGACCCCGACGGTGACGGCAAGTTCGTGGTTCCCGACAAGATGCTGTTCGTCATGGGCGACAACCGCACGGGCTCGACCGACGGGCGGTTCAACGGCTTCGTCCCGAAGAGCGACGTCGTGGGGCGTGCTTTCGTGGTGATCTGGCCGAGAAAGCACTGGGGCTGGCTCTAACAGCGCCGACTGACCGGGTTACAGACCCGGTTTGCCCAGTTCCTCGCGATAGACGTCCATCATCCGGTCGACGTGGTCGCTGTAGACGGCGTCGAGACCCATGCGATACGCGGCCTGGAAGTGACGCTCGTGCTCGATACCCCAGCCGAACGCGGTGCGCCCGAAACGGTGGGCGAGAGTGGAGAGTCCACCGGTCCATTCCGTATGGAACAAGTTGATGCCGTCGATGCCGTGCTCGGCCAGAGTGGCCAGACGTCGCTCCGGCCCCTCCTTGATGCGGTCGAGCCGGGTTGAATCGACCAACCGGATATCGGTGTCGTACCCACGAAGGGTGAGTAATTCCTGTACCAAAGGGTGACACAGCCAGACCCGAGTGAGCAGGTCCGGCCCGTAGCTCCGGACGACGTCGATGACGGGCTTTCCCGCGTCGGGGTCCTTGAGGTCGATGGAGAGGTGATAGTCGGTTCCGCAGTGTTGCAGCAGGTCAACGAGTGTGGGGAGGTGCTGGGGGAGCTGCCCAGAGGTCAGATCGCGGATTCGTCGGGTTCGCAGGCCGGTCCGCACCGACCCGTCATGGCTGATCACCGGGACCCCGTCGGCGCTGAGCCACACGTCGGTCTCGAGGCCTGTGGCACCGAGTCGCAGGGCGAGGAGGAAGGCCTCCAGGGTGTTTTCAGGGGCGTGGGCCCGCCCCCCACGGTGGGCGAAACCGATCGGACGGTCGAGGAGAGAGGGGAGTCGCTGCTGCACCAATCAACATGATGCCACCCCGCCCTGCCCCCGGGGACGGTCATGCTCGTAGTATTCGTGACCGTGTTCAACATCACGGGCGGCGAGGTCCTCATCATTGCGGTGCTCGCCCTCATCGTCCTCGGGCCTGACAAGCTTCCAGACTTCATTCGGAGGGCCGGTCGCATCTACGGAGAGGTGAAGAAGATCTCTACCGGGTTCAAGACGGAGTTCAAAGATGTGATCGAGGAGCCCGTCCGGGAGATGCAGGACACCGTCAATCTCGCCAAGGGTTGGTTCGACGAGGGCAAGACGGCAGTCGAGACGATGGACGACTCGCGCTGGGGGGCTGCGAACAACGACAACTCGGACCAGGCGGCAGTGCAAGGCGCTCCTTCCGTCGGCAAGGGTTCGGTTGACGCATTCGGAGCCGTCTCGGACGAGTCGCTGGCAATCGACGACCTCGACCGCAATGTCGACGGCGACGATGATGACGATGACGATGACGATCCCAACCTGTACCACGCTGACGGAAGCATCGTTGATGCCAGCAGTGTCCGGCGCTTTGTCGAGGAGTCTGCAGCCAACAACGGCGAAGGTGTTGCGTCGGACCCGTTCGGGTCGGTGACGGCCAAGCCGGACGCTGAAGGTCCGACCTCATGAGGATTCCCCGCCCGCGTCGCTCCCAGCTCCCGAGGTTGAAGACCCCCGACGACAAAATGACACTGCGGGATCACCTGCAGGAACTCCGCGTCCGCCTCGTGCGCTCGGTACTCGCCGTGACGCTCGGGTTCGTCATCATCATCATTTTTTACAAGTCGGTTCTCTCGTTCCTAGCGAAGCCGCTTTTCAGGCTCTGCAACAACGGCACCGTGAACCCGGAGGGCGGCAAGACCTGCGCCGAACTCATCTCGCTCAGTCCGCTTGATGCCTTCGGAGCGCGGGTAAGCATCTCGGTCTACGGTGGGCTCATCATTGCGCTTCCGGTACTCATGTGGCAGCTGTGGCGCTTCATCGCCCCCGCCCTCCACCGCAACGAGCGCAAGTACGCCGTGGGGTTTGTGCTCTCCTCGGTTGGGCTGTTCCTGATCGGATGTGCCCTCGCCTACCTGACCCTGCAGCCTGCGCTCGAGTTTCTCATCAACTTCGGGCAGGCTCAGCCCACGTATCAGATCTCGAAGTACGTCTCGTTCGTCGGTCTGATGGCGGCAGCATTCGGCGTGGGCTTCCAGTTTCCGGTTCTGCTCGTTTTTCTCCAGCTCGTCAACGTGATCAAGTGGCGTCAGCTGCTCAAGTGGTGGCGCCACGCAATCATCGTGATCGTCGTGCTTGCGGCGACAATCACGCCGAGTGGGGATCCGATCAGCCTCATCGCGCTCGCCGTACCGATGATTATCTTGTACTTCGTGTCGATCGTCGTCGGACGTTTCATCGAGCGGTCCAGGGCCAAGAAGGCCCCCGCTGCCTGACCCCGAGGTGAACGTGGACATGGCCCGGTCCGATCGACTGGCGCTGGTGTCCGCCTACTCGTTCGAGCTCGACGCGTTCCAGCTGCGGGCACTGGACGCCCTCGACCGGAACGAGTCGGTCCTCGTCGCCGCCCCGACCGGTAGCGGTAAGACCGTGGTCGCCGAGTACGCGGTTGCGTGCGCGATCGCCGACGGCAAGCGGGCGTTCTACACCGCACCCATCAAGGCACTGTCGAACCAGAAGTTCCAAGATCTCCGTCGGCGTCATGGCGAAGATCAGGTGGGGTTGCTGACGGGGGACAACTCGATCAACGGGGATGCCCCGGTGGTCGTAATGACTACTGAAGTGCTCCGGAACATGATCTACGCGCACTCGGCGGCGCTGGACGATCTCGCCTTCGTCGTGCTCGACGAGGTGCACTTCCTGCAGGACGCCTACCGGGGGCCGGTTTGGGAGGAAGTGATCACCCATCTGCGACATGACATCCAACTGGTGTGTCTGTCGGCAACGGTGAGCAATGCCGATGAGGTTGCCGAGTGGATCACGACCGTGCGCGGGCCAACGGCGTGCATCGTTGAGGACCGACGACCGGTGCGCCTCGAGAACCTGTACATGGTGGGGGACAAGACGTCGGACCGCGTGCACCTGCTTCCGACATTGCTGCGCGGGCGGCCGAACCCGGAGGCGGAACGCCTCGACGCAGATGCACACCGCGGTCAACGCCGGGGCGGCGCAAAGATGCAGCCCCGGCGTCGCCTTTTCACGCCTTCGCGGCTTGAGGTCGTGGATCGCCTCGGGGAACAGGGGCTGCTCCCCGCTATCTATTTCATCTTCAGTCGGAATGCGTGCGATGAGGCTGCGGCCCAGTGCCTGCGCGCGAACGTGACGCTCACGAATCCCGAGGAACGCACTCGGATTAGGGAGATCGCCGAGGCACGCCTCGGCGCTCTCGAGGATTCGGACCTCGAGGTGCTCGGCTTCCAGCGCTTCCTCGCTCAGCTTGAGAACGGGGTCGCCGCGCATCACGCCGGAATGGTGCCGCCGTTCAAGGAGGTAGTGGAGAACTGCTTCATCGAGGGACTCATCAAGGTGGTGTTCGCCACCGAGACCCTTGCGGTCGGGATCAACATGCCGGCACGCACGGTGGTCATCGAGAAGCTGAGCAAGTTCACCGGGGACCACCACACCTTCCTGACTGCCGGCGAGTACACGCAGCTCACCGGGCGCGCCGGGCGTAGGGGCATCGACACACTCGGCCAGGCTGTCGTGCTCTGGAGCCCATTCGTCGGATTCGATCAGGTCGCAACACTTGCGGCGAGCCGAGCGTTCCACCTCAACTCTGCATTCCGACCGACCTACAACATGGCGGCGAACCTCGTGCGGTCGTACTCCTCCGAGGAGGCCCACCACCTGTTGAACCTGTCGTTCGCGCAGTATCAGGCTGACCGTGATCTCGTGCGTCTCGAAGTCCGTTCGGACCGTCGCCAGCAGCACCTTGCGCACTTGCGCGCCTCGGCCGAGAGCCCGTTCGGCGACATCGAGGAGTACCGACGCTCACAGAAGGAGCCAGGGCAGGAATCGGCTGGCTCACGCTCGGTCGAAGCGGCGCTCGCCAGTCTTCGCCCGGGCGACATCGTCTACGTGGTCAAGGGCGACTTCTCCGGGCGTGTGTGCGTACTCACCACCGCCTCCCGGAAGGCCGGAAGGAAGCTCACAGTGCTTACCCAGCGCCGCGAGGAACTCACCGTCGTGGCGGCGGATTTCTCGTCCTCCCCTGAGGCGTTGGGCTCGGTGGAATTGCCCGTGCCGTTCGCGCCCGGTCGGCAGGACTTCAACCGCGAGGTCGTGGAGCGAATGGAGCGGGCACGGCTCACCTCGCCATCCCATGCGACCGCCACGTCCACCGAGCGGCGGCGCCACCCAGTCGAGAATGACCCGGAACTCGATCTACGCCTGAAGGCAGCCGCTCAGGCGGACCGAGTCGAGCGTGAGCTCGGGGAACTGTCGGAGCGGATGGGGAAACGCTCGAGATCGGTGGCGCGCCAGTTCGACCGGGTGCTCGACCTGCTCGAGAGCCGCGACTTCGTGCGTGGTTGGGGATTGAGCGATCGCGGTCGAGTGCTCGCTCGACTCTTCCACGAGAGCGATCTGCTGATCGCCGAGTGTCTCCATGCTGGTCTCCTCGACGGCATTGACGCCCCATCGCTCGCTGGCCTCATGTCGGTGTTCACGTATGAGCACCGGTCCTCGGAGGCGCCTCCAGCCCCGTGGTTCCCTTCGTCGACCCTGCGCCAACGGTTCATCAAGATCGCTGGGCTGAGCGCGCAACTGCGGGCGGAAGAAGAAGCAATCGGTGGATCGCTGCATCGCGCACCGGACCCCACCTTCTTCGCGATCGCGTACGCATGGGCCGCGGGCGAGGGGTTCGCTGAGGTGGTGGAGGACGAGGAACTGTCCGGCGGGGACTTCGTGCGTAACGTGAAGCAGTTGATCGACCTGCTGCGGCAGTTGGCGCTGCTCGCGCCCTCGCCGGACACCCGGGCCACGGCCGCCGAGGCCGCCGAGCGCCTGTTCCGCGGTGTCGTCGCCGCTTCGAGCACAGTCCAGGCAACCGACTCGAGTATGTCCGAGGGGACCTTCATCTCGGTGGAGGCGCCCGATGACGATCCGCAAGGGTGAGGACTGGGGCGCTATCGGCCCGCTTCCCTCCGGTACCGAGATCTGCGAGGACGACGAGTCACTGTTCGCCGCCGTGAACAGGGATCCGAGGGCCGCGTGCATCGGCCTCTTGGCGGGGGACCTCGCGCGTACGGTCTCGGCCTCCGGGGGCCTCGACCGCTTCAGCGGATCCGACGAGGTGGTGATCCTTCCCCTGGACCTCGGTCTTGCTCACTTCGATGGGGGATCCCGGCGGTTCGCGTCGCATGCGGTCGCGCGCCGGTCGTGGTGGCGTGGGCGCGTGCTGGTTGTGGCCAACGCCCAGTTCATCGGGAATTGGGACGTCGCGCCGCGCTCGCATCCGAACGACGGCTTCCTCGATGTCGTCGATGTTGCGGCGTCCATGGGGATCCGTCAGCGCCAGGCGGCGAGAAGACGGCTCCCGCTTGCCGGACATCTTCCTCATCCCAGCATCAGTACGCGCAGGGCGCGCGAGGCCGAGTGGGTATTCGAGCACCCGTTGGACCTGTGGTTGGACGGCGTGAAGGTGGCACGCACGTCCAGCCTGCGCGTCGAGTGCCTCGCGGACAGCCAGACAATCTGCATCTGAGTAACGTCGTCCCTGTGACCACCACCGCAACCACAGAGGAACTCAAGACGAGGGCGTGCGCTCACGTAGATGCCCTCTCGGACCTGTTGATCGCCGTGTCCCGCGATGTCCACGCACACCCGGAGATGAACTTCGAGGAGCGGTACGCGCACGATCTGCTGACGCAGGAGCTGGAACGGGCGGGACTCGCGCCCGAGCGTCACGCATTCGGCGTTGACACGGCGTTCCGGTCGGTCTGCGGCACGTCCGGCCCCAACGTGGGGATCCTCCTCGAGTACGACGCGCTCCCCGAGATCGGCCACGCTTGCGGGCACAACGTCATCGCAGCAGCCGGCCTCGGCGCCGGCCTCGTTCTTGCTGCGCTCGCCGCCGAGGCCGGTGGCCGGGTCACGATCCTCGGCACCCCGGCGGAGGAGGGGGGAGGAGGCAAGATCTTGATGGCACGACAGGGCGCCTTCGACGATCTCGACGCGGCGATGATGGTCCATCCGGCCGATGCCGATCTCATCAGCATGGACACCATCGCTGTGCAGCAGGTGAACGTCGAGTACACGGGTGCCGCCGCACACGCTGCGGCCGCCCCTCACCTAGGGCGCAATGCACTGGACGCCGCAGTGCTCGCCTACATCGGTGTTGCCGCGTTGCGCCAGCACATCGGTCCGAAAGAACGCGTGCACGGGATTTTTACTAAGGCGGGGGACAAACCGAGCATCGTGCCGAAGGAGGCTGCGATGCACTGGTATGTCAGGTCGGACACGATCGCCACGCTCCAGCCGTTGAAGCAGCGTGTTGCGGGTTGTCTGGAGGCGGGTGCTTCGGCCACAGGGTGTGCCTGTCGATGCGAATGGGATAGCTACACGTACTCCGACATGCGGGACAACCCGGCGCTCGTGGCAGCGTACGTCGCCAATGCAGCACAACTCGGTCGAGCGGTAGTCGACCCTCGCGTGGTTGGTCGCCGGGTGGTCGGGTCCACGGACATGGGGAATGTGAGCTATCTGGTTCCCTCCATCCACCCGATGATCAAGGTGGCCCCGGATGGTGTCGCCATCCACACCACCGAGTTCGAGCGGCACGCCGGTGGAGAGGCAGGCGACCGCGCTGTACTCGACGGCGCCAAGGCCATGGCAATGACCGCAATCGACCTCTGGACGGACTCCGCCGTACAGGAATCCTCCCGTCGTGACTTCGGCCCGGGAGGGCCGGATCGCTCCGTTTTGGCTCCGTGATGCGGAAGAAACCCACGTTCCGGGGTATGCCCGATTCCTCGTGCAGCGCCACCTACCATGACTGACGGTGATGGGAAGCAGGAGTCGACGGCGGTGACGGTGTACGTCCCGGAGGAGTACACGGCCGATGAGGCCGAGGTGCTTCGTCGCTACTTCACCAACCTCGATGGCCCTGTTTTCGCGCTCGTCAATCTCCCTGAGGTGGTGAAGGGCGCCCTGTTCGCCAGGTACTCGCGCAGCCCCAAGAGCCTGCGCAGGCTGTTCCTCGACGAATTCGTCGGCGATCTCGATATCAGCGGCGACCAGACCGTCGACGCAACCGTTGGACTGAACCGGGCCGAAGAACTGTACGAGAAGGTGTTCCTCGAGTACGGCGACGACTCGGTGGCCCAACTCGGTGGTGTTCACCTTGCGTGCGAGCAGGCTTCGAACGTGCTCACCAAGATCCTCGAGTGGGGCCGGCTGATGAGCTACCTCGAGCAGAGCACGCGGTACATCTCCTACGACGCCCGCCTCGGCGGGCGGTACCGCTTCCACCGGGATCCGCAGGTGCTCGGCAGCCGTATCGGCGCCCGCTACGTGGGCGACATGGACCGGATGTTCGACTCCTATAGCGGGCTGGTCAACCGCGTCACCGACCACGTGCGCGGCACGGTCCCCCGGGACCCGAGGGACTCTGACTTCGTCTACCGGCAGGCAACCCGCGCGAAGGCGCTCGACGCCGTACGGGGTATGCTCCCTGCGGCCAGCCTGTCCAACCTAGGCATCTACGGTTCGGGGCAGGCCTTCGAGGCGCTGCTGCTGCGCATGCGCGCTCACCCGCTGCCCGAGGCCCGCCACTACTCCGACCTCATGTTGCAGGAGATGCGCAAGGTCATCCCGAGTTTCCTCAAGCGGGTGGACATCCCGAACCGGGGTGGACGCTGGTCGGAGTACCTCGAAGCGACCCGGATCGACACGGCTGAGACCGTTCAGTGCTTGTTTGCCGATTCTGTGGTGGAGCCGGCGGAGCCGGTCGAACTCGTTGACTTCGATCCGGAGGGCGAGGACAAGGTGCTCGCCGCCATCTGCTATCCGCACACCAACCTGCCTGAGCACCAGTTGCTCGATCGTGTGCGGGCGATGTCTGCTGACGAACGGGTAGCGCTCATGAAGGCGTACGTCGGGGATCGCAGTGCCAACCGCCGCCACAAACCCGGCCGGGCCTTTGAGCGCACCGATTATCGGTTCGACGTGCTCTCGGACTACGGCGCGTTCCGAGATCTGCAGCGCCATCGCCTGCTCACCATCGAGTGGCAGCCCCTCACGCCGTACCACGGCTACACCCGCCCGGAACTGGTCGATGAGGCCGGGGCAGCGGGTGAGTTCGATGACACGATGGATCGGTCCGCCGATCTCTATGACCTCATGGTTCCGGAGTTCCCGGTGCCAGCCCAGTACGCAGTGTCGATGGCGTATCGGGTGCGGTACGCCATGCAGTTCAACGCCCGTGAGGCCATGCACCTGCTCGAACTGCGCTCGAGCCCGCAGGGCCACCCCGCATACCGGCGGGTCGTGCTCACCATGCACCAGTTGATCGCCGAAAAGGCCGGGCACCGGGCAATCGCTGCCGCCATGACCCACATGACCGACGCAGATCCGGGTTTGGAGCGCCTCGAATCGGAGCGCCGGGCGGAGGCCCGAAGGAACCAAACAACCCCCTGAACAGCGCATACGTCGTCAGCGGATCGAGGTGACGTATTGCTCAGGTGAGTTGGTTTGGTAGCCGTGTTCCTGCCCGTATGATGCGCGCCCACGCGGAGGGCACCCAGCGGAAGGAAGGCCATGGCTGACGAGGACGACGTCATCGAAGAAGAGTTCGAAGAGGGCGAGGCGATCGTCGAGGAGGATCCGGATCTTGATCCGGAGGAAATCGACGAGGATTTCGAGGAACTCGACGAAGAGGACGAGAGCTTCGAGGACGACGCCCTGACGACCGACGACGCCGAGGCAGAGGACGAGGCAGAGCCGGCCTCTCCCCGTCGACGTGCCTCGGAGGACGAGGACGAGGACGAGGACCTTCTCGCACCCGACGACGTTGAAGCAGATCTTGACACGATCCTCAAGGACCGTCTGGTTACCGCCGACGAGTCCAACGATGACGAGGAGGACGGGGCGGAAGCCGAAGAACGTGGCGGCGACAGCGACCGGCTCCAGCCCAAGCGTGCCGACGAGCAACTGTGCTCTCGTTGCTTCCTCATCGTGAGGCGAAATGCGCCGAATTGCCCCGTCGGCGACGACGCCTGTCCGCTGTTCTCGTGACCGAACCGAAGTCGCCGCTCACGACGCTCGTGGAGTTCATGCTGTTTGCTCCCCTCGGCGCGGCACTGTTGCTCCGCGAGCAGTTCCCTCAGTTCGCCGTGACGGGTCGGGAACGACTCGAGTCTCGGGTCCGTGTGGCAAAGATGGTTGGGGAGTTTGCCGTGAAGACGGGCAAGCAGGAGCTTGAACGGCGTCTCGCCGGCCGGACGACCCCAACCGCCCAGGCTTCCGCGCCGACTACCGATCCCGTGGTCCAGACCGAGGCGACCGAGGTTGCAGAGGCCTCTACCACTGCCACCGGTCGGCCCCATCTCGAGATGAACGAGCCGGCGGTGGCGGTCGCCGATCTGGCGATCCCTGGGTATGACTCCCTTGCGGCGTCTCAGGTGGTGGAGCGGCTTGGTTCGCTCGCACCCGACGAGCTTGACGCGGTTCGACGTTATGAGTTGGTCGGCAGACACCGCAGGACGATCCTCAACCGAATCGACCAGTTGGTCGCCTGATGGAGGAGTTCGTCCGTGCGGCCGTCTCGCAGGACCTCGATGAACTCGTTCGTCTCGAGGCGGAGTACCGCGGCGCAGCCCAGGACTCCCGCGGCGGCACCGCTTGGTTGCGTGACCACCCGGCGCTCGCGTCAGCGGATTGGGTCGAGCGACTCCTAGACGGATCGACGCACACGGTGGTCAGCGGGATAGACGGGGCGGTGCTCGGGGTTGCCTCGGTGCACCGGGATGCCGTAAGGGACTGTGCCTGCATCGACCGGATCTATGTCACCGAGGCTGCACGGGAGGTTGGGCTCGGGGACGCGATGCTCGACGCGCTCGTTCAGACTGCCCGTGACTGGGGCGTTCACGACATCGAGGCCGAAGCGCTTCCCGGTGACCGCGACACGAAGAATCTTTACGAGCGGGCTGGTCTGGTTGCTCGCTTGATCGTGGTGAACAAGGTACTGGGGTAACCCTGCGCCCGGAGGTGTGCGTCGGTGTCGTGGTGCGCAACTCAGGCCGATTGCTCTTGATCCAGCGGGGGAGGGGTGCGGCTGTCGGGTCCTGGAGTATCCCGGGAGGTCGCGTCGAGTTCGGCGAGACGCTTGTTGACGCGGCCCGGCGGGAACTGCTCGAGGAAACCGGACTGGTTGCAACCGAACTGCGATACCTCGGCCACGTGGAGCGGACCTCGTCGGAATGGCACTACGTAATCCACGACTTCGTCACCGAGGTTGCCGACACCGATGCCGACAGAGCCGTAGCTGGTGACGACGCTGCGGACGTCCTCTGGGTGGTGCAGGCCGACGTGCGCTACGTCAGCGGACTGGCCCCCGGGCTTGCAGAGTTCCTCGACGTCCACGGCCTACTTGCCTGAGCGAACCGTCAGCGGCCCTTCCAGTTGGGCTGACGCTTCTCGATGAAGGCCGTGAGCCCCTCCTTGAGGTCCTCGCTCGTGAGCAGCGGGGCGAACTCCTCGTCGGTCAACGCCTTCAGGGTGTCGTCGTCCTCGTAGGCAGCGGCCAGCACCACCCTGCGGCTCGCCCAGACGGCAAGCGGGGCATTCTCGGCAATCTTCTCGGCGAGACGGAAGGCCTCCGCCTCGGCCTCCCCGGGCGCTACGAGCCGGCTGACGAGACCGAGCTGGTAGGCGCGCTCGGCCGGGATCGGGTCACCGGTGAGGATCGCCTCCATTGCGGCCGCCTGACCGATGGCCCGCGGCAGGCGAAACAGGCCGCCAGCTCCCGCAATGAGGTTGCGCTTCACCTCGGCCAGACCGAACGAGGACCGAGTGGTGGCGACGACGAGATCGCATGCCAGAGTGATCTCGAGCCCCCCCGCAGTCGCGAGCCCGTCGATTGCGGCGATGACCGGCTTGCGCCGCTCGCGGTAGACAAAGCCGGCAAAGCCACCGCGCTTGGTTGACGCGCCACTGGAGCCGTCGTTGAGCGCCTTCAGGTCGGCGCCGGCACAGAACACCGGGTTGCTCTGACCCTCGGTGTTGGCGCGCAGCACGCCGATCCAGGCCTCGTCGTCGGCCTCGAGGCGGTCGACAGCGGCCTCGAGGCCCTCTGCGAGCGCCCCATTGACGGCGTTACGCGCCTCAGGACGGTTCAGTGTGATGAGGCCAACGCGGCCGCGTGATTCGTAGGTGACGATCTCGGACATGGTCCGATCGTAGGTGCCTCAGGCTTCGGGTGCCTCAGCGGGGCTCTCGGGTAGAGCGGCCTCGGGTGCAGCGGCCTCGGGTGCAGCGGCCTCGGGTGCAGCGGCCTCGGGTGCAACAGCCTCGGGTGCAACAGCCTCGGGTGCAACAGCCTCGGGTGCAACAGCCTCGGGTGCAACAGCCTCGGGTGCAGCGGCCTCGGGTGCAACAGCCTCGGGTGCTGTCCGTGTGGGTGCTTTCGGAGCGGGCTTCTTCTCGGGACGGCGGGTAATTCGCGGCGGCCTGGGCATGGCCGCGCCTTCGGGAACCACGATGCCGAAGAGTGCGGCGATCTGCGGTACGGCGGGCGCCAACTTGGTGATCGCAGCACGCAGCTCATCACTGACCTGAGTAGGAGCCGCTGGTGGCTTGACAAGCGTACGAATCGGGGAAAAGGCCACCGACTCGACCAGTGCGATCCAGCGCTCACTCGAGGCGTCTGCTGTGAGGGCTGCTGCTGCAGCCTCGGCGAGGCGCGCTCCGAGGTCGATTGGGAAACGACTGCCGGCCTTGGGGGGTTCACCTGCGAGCTTGAGGGCGCGCACCACGCGACCGATCTCGACGGCTGTGGAAATGTCCTCCAGCCAGTCCTTGGTGGCCTGCTCCTGCTTGGTGGCGAGTGCTGCCTTCAGTTCTGCAGCGATCGCCCGCGAGGTCTCGTCACGCGCAACGATCGGGTCTTCCGACGATGCCACGACCGAACGCAGGTCGCGCAGGTCTAGGTCGGCGAGGTCCTTCTTCGCAGCCTCAGCCCGGTCGAGCCACTCGGCCACACGGATCTTCGGCATGAGCTCCTCGGCCATCCGCATCACGGACTGCTCGGGCATCTCCGGCTTTCCCTCCGCCTTGAAGCGGATGTTGTCATCGCGAAGGCGCTGACGAACGGCAGCCAGACCCTGCAGCGTGAGCTCGGCAATGGCTCGCTGCTCCTCGGGGAGCGCAGCAAGGATCTCGGTTCGGTGGGTACGGCCAGGCTTGAGACGCTTGGCCTTCGGGCGCTGGGGCATCTCCGGCGGGGGATTGAAATGCGGACGCTGGTCCCTGCGGTCGCGCTGAGGGCGGTCACCATCGGTACGCGGGCCGCTATCGGTGCGAGGTCCACGCGGACCCCTGTCTCCACCGGGGCCATCGGTACGCCGTCCGCGATCGTCACCCGGACGACCCTCTCGTGGGCGTCGATCACCGCCATCACGACGCGGACCACGCCGGTCGTCGTCGCGCTTGTCACGCTTGGCGAGCTGCTGGGTGACGGGCTCGAAGGGCTTGTTCGAGGTGATGATTTCGATGAGAGCGGGCTCCTTGCGGGAGCGCGAGGACGTCAGCACCGCGAGGATTGAGGTGCCGTCGACGCCGGTATCTGCCTCCACCTTCAGCACATCGCCGACCTTGGAACCATTGGGCAACACGTCGCCGGTCATCACACCCTTGGGCTCGCGGGCACCGGCTGCACGCCAGGTCCACGTGCCGTCGGGGCGCGCGCTCGTCAACTCAATCTCGATCCTTCGGGACATAGGGACACAACGCTAGACCGAAAGCACACAGATCACCCCATGGGGGAGCAGGTTCTTCCTCCGTGTGCGCCAGATCGTTTACGGTCTCCCCGTGGCTATTTACGCGCTTGGATCCCTGGTTCCCCGTATTCACCCCGATGCCTACGTACACCCGGACGCGACCGTGATCGGTGACGTTTCGATCGGCGCAGGCAGTTCGGTCTGGCCGTCGGCAGTCATTCGCGGCGATGACGGCGCCGTCATCATCGGCGAGCGCACCTCCGTCCAGGACGGTTGTGTGCTTCACACCACGCACGACTTCCCCACGGTGGTCGGCAACGGCGTCGTGCTCGGGCACCTCGTTCATCTGGAGGGCTGCATCATTGAGGACAGTTGCCTGATCGGGGTCGGGGCCATCGTGCTCCACCGGGTTCGGGTGGGGACCGGCGCGGTCGTTGCCGCCAATGCAGTACTCCTCAACGACATGTCGGTGCCTCCGGGTGCGCTTGCGGTGGGAGCCCCCGCGACGATAAAGGAGGGCGGAAAGTCGCGCGTCGCGCTCATCGAGATGGGCGCAGCGAGCTATGTGGAGCGCTCGCAGCGCTTCAAGAACGAACTCCGTCGCCTCGATTGAGCAGCGGGACTGCGCTCAACGTCGTGTTGAGCACGCATGCAGAGGCCGCCGAACTGGCCGCCGACGCGCTCTGGGTGCTCGGGGCGGCGGCGGTCGTCGAGGAGATCGTCGGGGACCACGTGGAGCTGCGCGCCGCTCTCGGGGACGACGAGGTCCTGCTGCGCACGCTGCTCTCGCAATTCCCGTTCGCCTGGCGCCTCGAGTGGGTGGATCTGGCCGTCGCCGATACTTGGCGACAATTCGCCGAGCCGATCGAGGTGGACGCTCACATGATCATCATCCCTCAGTGGGTGGAGCCGCCCGCGACGAATCATCGGATTCGCCTGTTCATCGAGCCCGGGGCAACGTTCGGGCTCGGCAACCATCCCACCACCCTCGGTTCGCTCCGGTTGCTCGGGCGGCTCGTGCGGAGCGATGACACCGTGCTCGACGTCGGAACGGGGAGCGGGGTGCTCGCGATCTCCGCCGTATGCCGCGGCGCCCGCACTGCCCACGGCACAGACATCAACCCGGCAAGTCTCGGGATCGTTGCGCTCAACGCAGGGTTCAACGAGGTGGACGGGCGGGTAACCGTCAGCATGGAGCATCTCGATGACTTGGTCGGCCCGTATTCGATCGTTGTGGCCAACATCCTCGCCCCTGTGTTGATTGAGCTCGCGGAGCACCTCGTTCGGCTCACCGGGCGAACCCTCGTCATCAGTGGTCTGCTCGCCGATCGCTATGAGCATGTGGTTGCCGCACTGGCGCCGCTGCGCATCACAGCGATCGAGCACGTGGACGGTTGGGTCGCCATCGCCCTCGAGCGATGAGTGTGCAGGCGGCCGGTGCGACAGGCAGAAATGTCAGCTGCCCTACGGGCGGAATACCGGCGGTCGCTTCTCCCTGAAGGCCGTTACGGCCTCCTTGTGCTCGGCCGACACGTAGCACCGCTCGAGCATCGAGATCTCCCGGCGCTGGACGAGCGAGAGGTCCGCCTCGAGGGAGTTCTCCGTGAGGAGCTGCTTGATCATGCGCAGTTGCAGATCCGGGTTCGCGGCGTAGGACCGTGCGACTTCCACTGCTGTGTCGAGCAACTGATCTGGCTCAACGACCCTGTCGGCGAGCCCGATCTGGCCTCCTTCGGAACCACTGATGATGCGACCGGAAAGCACGAAGTCACTGGCACGGCCCCACCCGAGACGCTGCACGTAGAGACGGCTGCTCGCGAGTTCCGGTACGAGACCCATCTTGATGAATCCCGATCCGAACTTCGCGTTGGTGGATGCCACGATCTGGTCGCAGGGAAGGATCATGGTGATCCCGATACCCACGGCGGGACCATTCACGGCGGCGACGATTGGCTTGGACCCGCGTAGGAACTGCACCCAGTCCACCCCGCCGGTCATGGCGCCCGGCTCGTCGGCGGATGCCGTGCCGGCCTCGTCGCTGCTGATTCGGTTCTGGAACACCGCTTCGGTATCCGCACCGGCACAGAACCCGCGGCCTGCACCGGTGAGCACGATTGCGCCGATGGAGCGATCGTTGTTTGCCTCGGTGATCGCCTCCACCTGTTCCCGCGACATCTGCGGGGTCCAGGCATTCAGCCGTTCCGGGCGGTTCATCGTGATGATGAGGATCTCGCCGCGACGTTCCGTCGTGATCTGCTCGTAGCTCATGGCCCAACCGTAGTCGTTTCATGCCTGAGCGATAACCCCCAACAGGGGTTGATGATCGAACGATTCGAAGGCGAGCAGGTATCGGGTAGCTGCGTCGCGGCGGAACTCCTCGCACAGGTCCGCCCGGAAGAAGCGGGCGCCCTCTTTGACGACATAGTTGAGGATGAAGAAGCGATAGCTCTCGGGGATAAAGCGAACCTCGATCTCCGAGGGTGGGTACACCTCGTGATACGCCCCGAGGAAGCGAAGGAAGGGGTCCTCGGTGAGCGTGTGTGGGCCATACGTCCAGTGGGTCCGGTCACCGGTCCGGCTCGACACACGCAAGCAGAAGTAGAAGTAGAAGTGCAGTAGTCGTACCGAATGCGTTCAAGCTCCATGAGGAACTCGTGTGTGTGCCGACGCAGCCGGCCGATCCGCTCGGGTGGCAGTCCATAGTTGCGGGGGGCGAACGGGCTCTCGAGCAGTTCGAGCAGGTGGATGGCGTCGGACTTGATCGACTTCGAGGACGGGGGCAGGCTCGGCGCAATTGCTGCACTGGCCTTGTGGAACTCGGCCATCTCGCGCCCGAAGTTCTCCACCTCGGCGCCCGACAGCACGACGGGAGCGACTCGCGCCGTTCGACCTCGCGGTAGAAGGCCACCCACAGCGACCCGTCATACCATGTGTACGGGCGGTCATCCTTCGTCAGGATGTCAGCGAGCATCCCTTCGAAACGTGTTCCGCGCAGGCCCACCGAGCAGGCGTGCATGCGGTCGTGATCCTCAGCGAACAGAAAGTAGGAGCCGTAGTTCGACACCTTGCCGATCACGGCCTGTCCGTCGTCGAGTGTCACGCGCTACACGTGGTTGGTGGACACGAAGGCCGAGTCCTCTTGAATCAAGACGATCTTCCGTGGATCACCGAGTTCGCCCCACGCAGACACGACGGCAATCTGGTGCGGGTCGGCAGGTCGCTCCATCTCCCTCATTCTGGTGCCTGCGGGCGCGGCGCGGGACTCCGTCGCGCGTCAGGCGCGTCCGGCAAAGACCGCGCGAACGCCAGCCGCAAAGCGGTCAACGTCCTCGGGGGTCGTGTCCCACGCGGTCATCCAGCGATACCGGTTCGATGCTGCGTCCCAAGGGTAGAAGTACGCCCACGCCTGCAGCGCCTCGGCTGCGGCTGGCACCAAGGTGGGGTAGAGGCTGTTGGCCTCCGGAGTGTCGATGGCGAGGGACGGAATGTCCGCAAGCGCCTCGTACAACCGCGCTGCCATGGCGTTGCTGTGCGCAGCGGTTCGCAGCCACAGGCCGTCTTGTAGGCAGGCGCTGAACTGTGCTGCGACGTAGCGCATCTTCGAGGGAAGCTGCGTCACCTGCTTGCGGAGGTACTGCGCCCCGGATGCGAGTGCAGGGTCGAGGAAGATCACGGCCTCCCCGTACATCATCCCGTTCTTCGTGCCGCCGAAGGTGACGACGTCGACACCCGCCTCCACCGTGAACGAGCGCAGTGCCTCGACACTCCCTCCAAGTGCGCACGCCGCGTTCGCGATGCGCGCTCCGTCGAGGTGCACCTTCATGCCGTGTCGATGTGCTTCGTCGCAGATCGAGGCAACCTCGGCGGGGGAGTAGACGGTCCCGTACTCGGTTGCCTGGGTGATGGACACCGTGCACGGCTGCGCGTGATGAACAACGCCGAGAGCGGCAGCTTGTGACGCTATGTGGTGCGGGAGCAGCTTGCCGTTGGCATGGGGAACGGTGAGCAGTTTCGTGCCCACCACGCGCTCCGGGGCAGCGGTCTCGTCGACATGAAGGTGCGCAGAGTCCGTGCACACAACGGCGCCCCCTGGTCGTTGAAGGGTGGCGAGCGCGAGCACGTTGCCACCGGTTCCGTTCCACACGAACAGCGTCTCGACGCTCCGACCGAAGAGTTCATCGAAGGCCAGATGGGCAGCAGCCGTGTACGGATCGTTGCCGTACGCGAGCGCATGGCCAGCATTCGCGCGAGCGAGTGCCTCGAGGACGAGGGGATGGGCTCCCGCCGAGTTGTCTGAGGAGAATCCCGTTGCAGGCGCCGGAAGGTCGATGGCCATACCCGAGTCTGATGCACGTAGACGCGCAGCAGCATCACTATGGTTTCGTCATGACGGAACCAGCCATCTCAAGATCGGGCGGGGAGCGGCTCTGTGGCTGGTGCCGGCATCCGCTGCCCGAGGCCAAACCAACCGGTAGGCCCCGGCGGTACTGCAGCCAGGCGTGTCGCCAGTGGGACTACGTGACGCGCCGCGGGGAACGAGATGTTCGCATCACCGAGGAGCAGTTGGTTTTGGCTCGCAGTCAGGTCGATGCCCTGCACGATGCGGTGTACGTGCTTGCCTGCGCCGTGAGCGACACCGACCGGGATCTCGCTGCACTCGGTTCTCGTCCGTCTGCCAAGGATCTGCGCGAGATCCTCGACTGGCTCGTCGAGAACGCCCGACCGTTGGCAGGGCTTCGACTTCATCCGGACTAACCAAATCCGGAGTAACTCACTCGGACACAACGCCCATAATCATCGTTATGTCAAATCTTGCGTAGGTTCTCGGTCTGCATCGGGCGACCACCGCTTGAATCCGCCCGCCCGACCCAGACCGAGAATCGTGGGGGTGAGAGGGGGCAGAGCCCGGCTAGTACCGTGAGCAGGGCATGAAGCTCGATGTGCTCTACAACGCTGCAACCCATACGTGGCCAGAGCTACGGGATTCTGTGCGCCGGGCAGAGGACGAGGGCTTCGGGACGGCCTGGGTCTACGACCACCTGAGCGGTTCGGTGTTCGCCAGCGACCGGATGCTCGAATGCTTCTCGCTGGCCGGAGCGCTGGCTGCGGCCACCTCGACCATCGGGATTGGCACGCTCGTGGTCAACGCCGCCAACCGGACGGCTGGCATGACGGTGACGGCGGCGGCCTCGCTGCAGGAGATCAGCGGCGGCAGATTCGAGTTCGGCCTAGGCGCCGGCGCCGCACCGAACACCAAGTGGTCCGAGGAGCAGAGCCTGCTTGGCATTGCACTCCCCGCCTCCATGGCAGCCCGCCACGCCCGACTCGTTGAGGTGCTCGATCTCTGCGACGAACTGTGGGACCCCAACCGCGATCCCAAATGGACGGGCTTCCCCCTGCCCACGCCCCGGCCGCCCGTGCTGCTCGGGGTGAACAGCACTGCACTTGCCGAGGTGGCTGGTCGCCGCTGCGAGGCGCTCAATGTCCGCTTGGAGCACCCCCAGATCGCCGAGTTCTTCGCCGCAGCCGTCGAGGCACGGCGCACCTCAGCGCGTGCGGGTACTCCCCTCACGCTCACGGCGTGGACGCTGATGACCCCAGAGTCGCTCGACCCCGCCGGCGACATTCAGGGTGAGTTTGCAGCACTGGGTGGGCACACGCTGATCCTCGTCCGCTGACCGACCTTGCGGGCACGGCAACCAGCAACCGGTCCCGCTGCTCCCCGACCGAGTCCGCGCAAGAAGGTTTCGTCATGATGAAAGTGGGTGTGCTTCAGCGGACCGCCAAGTTCCTGTGCTACGAACGCTCATGGCCAACAGCAACCGGATGACGTTCGGCATTTTCCTGCCGCCGATGCACAAGGTGGGGTTGAACCCGCATCTCGCGATACATCGCAACCTCGAGTTGATCGAGCACCTCGACCGGCTGGGCTACCACGAGGTCTGGGTGGGCGAGCACCATTCGGCGGGCTCGGAACTGATCGCTTCCCCCGAGGTGTTCATCGCCACGGCCGCTGAACGTACCCGCACGATCAGGCTCGGCACCGGGGTGAGTTCGCTCCCCTACCACCACCCCTACATGCTTGCGGATCGCATCGTGCTGCTCGACCACCTCACGCGCGGACGCGTGATGTTCGGCGCCGGCCCCGGGCAACTCACCTCGGATGCGATGATGCTCGGCATTGAGCCTGGCACCCAGCGCCCGCGCATGGAGGAGGCGTTCGACGTGATGATGCGCCTGTTCCGCGGGGAGACCGTGACGCACCACGCCGACTGGTTCACCTGTCAGGACGCTGTGCTGCAACTGGCTCCATATAGCGATTTCGACGTGGTGGTGGCCGCCACAGCGAGCCCCAGCGGCTCCAAGACTGCAGGCCGTTACGGAACCGGTCTGCTCTCCATTGCGGCAACCGACCCCATCGGCATCGACCTGCTCTCCACCCACTGGGGCATCGTGGAGCACGAGGCAGCAACCCACGGTCACACCGTCAACCGCGACAAGTGGCGCCTCATGGGGCCGATGCACATCGCCGAGACCGAGAAGCAGGCTCGGGAGAACTGCAGGTACGGGTTGCAGTGGGTGTTCGAGTACCTCTCCCACATCATCCCGCTCGGCGACGAACCCCTGCCCACGGACTACGACGACCTAGTCACCGCGCTCAACGAGAGCGGCAGGGCCGTCATCGGCACGCCGGCTATGGCACGCGCACAGATCGAACGACTCATCGACAAGAGCGGCGGCTTCGGCACCTATCTCATGCTCGGTGCCGACTTTGCCAACTGGCCGGCGACCCTGCGCCACTACGAACTGTTTGCGGAGGAGGTCATGCCGCACTTCGACGGTCAGATGGCACCTGTTCAGGCCGCATACGACCGTGTCGTCGGCGCAGGGTCGGTGTACGTCGACGCCACGCTCAACTCCCAGGTCGCGTCGATGGTCTCGTACCAGCAGGAGCGAGAGGCCGCCGGATCGAGTTGGCGGATCCCGGGAACCTGACGCGTGCAGTGACCTACTTGTTCGCGTCGAGCGCAACCTTCGCTGACGCAACAAGGTCAACGAGTTCGGCTCGCTCGGCCGGGGTGAGCACCTCGTAGAAACGCACGAGTAAGCGATCCGTGTCGGCCTCGGCAGCGAGACGAGCCTGCTGCAACGAGGTGGTGTCCGGGTACGGCTCGGGCCAACCGAACGTCTTGGCCCGAGCGGCCCCGCCGTTCGCGTCCGTCAGGATCGACTCCAGGGCTCCGACTCCGTTCACTGTCGTTGCGATGATGTGCACGCACCCCCGCAGTTCGCGGAGGAGGTGGATATCGAAATACGCCCTTGCAGCGGCATCGGAGGGGCGAGATTCGGCGCGCCACCCGGCGAACAGGGTCAAACCCTCAACGGGCGCGCTGTCGATGACCTTGTCGGCGAGGGCGGCGAGGCGGTCGAGCCCGACTACCCCGGTCAGACGGCGCTGACCCCAGTCGGCGCAGGCCTGCGCGAAGCGGTGTCCGGCGGCCCGGGCACCCTCGACCGCGATGCCCGAGTCCCACATCTTGTGCACCAGATTGGGCTCGAAATAGGCGAAGGCCGAGACGACGACGTCTGCGTCGACGTCGCCGAGCACCCCGCCCCGACCGGCGAAGTACCAGGCGAAGCCATTGGAGTACCCGGCGTCTGCGCCGGCCTGGAGCGTCTCGGGATGGAGCATCCAGCGAGCACCGAGGTCACCAATCGGTCCTGCAAGGGCACGGACACATTCAGGAACAGTCATGTCAGCCATGGGCAGAAGGTACTCCGCCGAGCATGCTCCGCGCGGAGGCGCCGTGGGACCACTACGGTGTGTCTGCCGCACATCCCATCCGGGAGAGACCACCGGGCAGCCAGTCCGGGGGCGCCGAAGGAGCAATCACCCCAGAATCTCTCAGGCAAACGAACCGGTCGGGACAGGCAACGCTGGAGAGTGGGAACGGGGTCAACCCGAACCCCACCGAAGGGGAAAGCGGACGTGTCCGTGAAGCTCTCAGGTCACCCACAGCGGGGGAAGCAATCGAGCCACCCCGGAGGAAACCATGAGCACGCGCCCGTCTATCGACGATCTGTTCGACCCGAACGAATTCCGCCGCCGACATCTCGGTGACGACGGTGCAGACCGTCAGCGAATGCTCGACCTCGTCGGCTACGCGGACCTCGATGCGCTCCTCGACGCAGCCGTCCCCGAGGCGATCCGTACCCGGGCGCCGCTTGCGGTTGGGGCAGCCCGGAACGAGCGGGAAGTGCTCGGCGAGCTCCGTCAGCTTGCCTCCCAGAACCGGGTGCTCACCAGCATGATCGGCATGGGCTATTACGGCACGGTCTGCCCGCCCGTGGTGAAAAGGAACGTGCTCGAGAACCCGGCCTGGTACACGTCGTACACGCCGTACCAGCCCGAGATCAGCCAGGGACGCCTCGAGGCCCTGCTGAACTTCCAGACAATGGTCACCGACCTGGTGGGCCTCGGCCTCGCGAATGCGTCACTGCTCGACGAGGCCACCGCCGCTGCGGAAGCGATGACCATGGCGCGCCGCGTCACGAAGCACGCGGGCAACGCGTTCTTCGTAGACGAGGACACGCACCCGCAGACGCTCGCAGTGCTGCACACCCGGGCGGAGCCACTCGGCATCAAGGTGCTCAGCGGCCCGCTGTCGAGTCTCGACCCCTCCACCGTCTACGGCGCGCTGATCTCGTACCCGGGCTCCTCGGGAGCGGTGGTGGATCCCTCCCCCACCATCGCAGCGCTCCACGACGCAGGCGGGATCGCCGTCGTCACCACGGACCTGCTCGCGTGCGTGCTCATCACGCCGCCGGGTGAACTGGGGGCGGACATCGTTGTCGGCTCTGCGCAGCGCTTCGGCGTCCCGATGGGATTCGGCGGTCCGCACGCCGCCTTCATGGCTTGTCAGGAGCAGCACGCACGCTCCCTCCCGGGGCGTCTCGTCGGCGTCTCCACCGACACTGAGGGTCGCCCTGCGCTTCGCCTCGCCCTGCAAACGCGTGAGCAGCACATCCGGCGCGAGCGAGCAACGAGCAACATCTGCACTGCGCAGGCGCTGCTCGCCAACATCGCCGGCATGTACGCAACGTGGCACGGCCCCGACGGACTCCGGCGCATTGCCGACCGTGTCCACCGTCTCACCTCCCTCGTTGCGCACGCGCTCGGCTCCGCGGGCCACCGGGTACACGATGACGGATGGTTCGACACCCTCACCGTGTCGGTGACCGACGCGGACTGGTGCGTGACGCAAGCCGTTCGCCGCGACATCAACATCCGCCGGGTGTCGGACACCGAGATCGGTATCAGCCTCGACGAGACGACGACGCTCGCGCACGTCGAGGCGCTCCTTGCCTCGCTCGGCGTTGAGGTCGATGCCGTGGCCGCAGACCTTCAGGCTCCTGATGGGATCCCGGCCGACCTCCGCAGGACCACCGACTTCCTTGTCGAGTCGGTGTTCCACCGTCACCACACCGAGCACGAGATGCTGCGTTACCTGCGGAGACTCGCCGACAAGGACCTCGCGCTCGACCGAACGATGATCCCGCTCGGGTCCTGCACCATGAAGCTCAACGCCACGAGCGAGATGGAGCCGATCACCTGGCCGGAGTTTGCGAACATCCACCCGTTCGCCCCATCGGACCAGACCATGGGCTACCGAACGCTCATCCTGCAGCTCGAGCAGATGCTCATCGCGATCACCGGCTACGACGCTGTCTCGCTGCAACCGAATGCCGGTAGCCAGGGAGAGCTTGCCGGGCTGCTCGCAATCCGCGCCTACCACCACAGCCGGAACGATCACGGCCGCACGGTGTGCCTCATCCCCTCCTCCGCCCACGGCACGAACGCTGCGAGCGCCATCATGGCGGGCATGGACGTCGTCGTGGTGGCGTGCGACGACCGCGGCAACGTCGATCTTGCGGACCTGCGGGTGCGCGCCGCCTCGGCCGGGGACCGTCTCGCCGCGATCATGGTCACCTATCCATCCACCCATGGCGTGTACGAGGCAGCCATCACCGACGTGTGCGACATCGTTCATGCTCACGGCGGACAGGTGTACGTCGACGGCGCCAACATGAACGCGTTGGTTGGGGTGGCCCAGCCCGGGCGCTTCGGTGCCGACGTGAGCCACCTCAACCTCCACAAGACGTTCTGCATCCCGCACGGTGGCGGTGGACCCGGCGTCGGACCGGTGGCAGTCCGCGCGCACCTCGCGCAGTTCCTCCCCGGCGATCCTCTTGCGCCGATCGGCACCCAAGCGGTCGGGCCCGTCTCGGCCTCGATGTTCGGCTCTGGGGGCATCCTGCCGATCAGTTGGGTGTACATCTCGCTCATGGGCGCAGACGGACTGAGGGAGGCCACAGCTGCAGCCGTACTCTCAGCCAATTACGTCTCGAGACGCCTCGCTCCGGCCTTCCCCACGCTGTACACGGGCGACCATGGACTTGTGGCACACGAGTGCATTCTCGACCTCCGAGGGATCACCCGCGACACCGGCGTCACCGTGGACGACGTTGCCAAGCGTCTGATCGACCACGGCTTTCATGCCCCGACCGTCAGCTTCCCCGTTGCGGGCACACTCATGGTCGAACCGACGGAGAGCGAGTCGCTCGCGGAGATCGACCGTTTCTGCGAGGCCATGCTGGACATCGCTGACGAGATCGACGCGATCCGTCGCGGGACGATCTCGCACGACGACAGTCCGCTCGCCCATGCCCCCCACACCGTGGTCGATCTCGTCGGGGAATGGTCCCGCACCTACGAGCGCTCTCAGGGAGCACTGAGCAGCCGCCGAACCACCAAGGGGTACTACGCACCGGTATCGCGTATCGATGCCGCGTACGGTGATCGCAATCTCGTGTGTACCTGCGCCCCGCTGGAGGCGTACGCCAACGCCGATGCCTAATGTTCCCGTATGGCTGAGACACCCCCCGGAATAGCGGACCTCCTCAATCTCCTCGGATCCGCAAACCCACTCGGTCCACTGACCAAGAACCTCGACAGCATGAAGAAGGGCGTCGAGTCGTTATCCGCGGCGGTTCAGTCCTTCACCAGGACCATGGAAGCTCTGGAGGCAGCGACCACCCGGATCACCGCACTCCTCGACGATGTCGAAGCACCGGTGCGCTCGCTCGCCGGCCAGATCGGGGCGATGCCGCCCGACTCGCTGCCGCGAGCGGTTCAGAACTTAAACCTGCTCAGCACGAATCTCTCACAACTCGTCGCGCCGCTAACCGGTGTGGCTGGACTGGCCGGTTCGTTCCTCAGTGGCCTGCGGTCCCCGGCAGCACCGGCAGCACCTCCGGCCGCAACTGTGGCCCCAGCATCCGCCGCACCCACGGTCCGCTCACGCCGCAAAGACGCGACGCCAGCGCCAAAGGGCGACTAGCCCTACCGAGTCGCTTAGGCTTTCTTCACGAACGGGAGTCGCACGATTCGACCGGGCAACATCGTTCCGCGCACGTCTACTGACATCTCGGTGCCGTCGGCCAAATCCGGTGGCAGGAACGCAAGGGCGACGCCGTGCTCGAGAACCGGTGAGAAGTTCCCACTGGTGGTGGACCCAACAGCAACGCCAGCAACGCCAGCAACGAGCACCGGGCACTCCGCCCGGGGTGGGCGCCGACCCTCGGTGGCGATCCCACGCAGTAGCCGGTGGACCCCTTGGGTTCGCTCGCGCTCCAGCGCTTCGCGACCCCGAAACGCCGGCTTGTCCCAGCCGACCACCCAGCCGAGTCCTGCCTGGAGTGGCGTGATCCCGGGGCCGAGTTCGTGGCCATGGAGCGGAAGCCCTGCCTCGAGCCGCAGAGTGTCACGTGCACCGAGCCCTGCTGGGTGCACGCCGGCAGCGGTGATTGCGTCCCAGAGAGCCGGTGCAGCACCGACCGGCACGGCAATCTCTACCCCGTCCTCACCGGTGTAGCCGGTGCCGGCAACGGTGCACGCAACACCCTGCCAACTGAGTTCGGACACCCGGAACCTGCCGACGTTGGCCGCCTCAGGAAACGTTGTGGCGAGTAATGACCGCGCGGACGGCCCCTGCACGGCGAGGATGGCGCGCTCGTGGGTGGTTTCGCTCCCGCCGAGAGCGTCCGTCACCCGGTCCGTGTTGGAGGCGTTCGGCATCACGTCGAACACGTCGTCGCGGACCCACCACACGATGATGTCGTCGAGGACACTGCCGTCGGACTCATCGAGCAGGTGCGTGTACTGCGCCCTGCCGGGTGACACCTTCCGGAGATCGTTGGTGAGGCAGTCCTGCAGCAGTGCGAACGCGTCCGGACCCTGCACTCTCACGGTGCCGAGATGGCTCACGTCGAACACCACGGCACCACGGCGGCATTCGAGGTGTTCGGTCAGCGTGCCGCCCGCGTACTGCAGCGGCATGTCCCAGCCACCGAATGGCACCATTTTGGCGCCGAGCGAACGGTGAGTGTTGTCTAGGGGCGAGTACTGCACTCCCCTGACCGTACCTCTTGTCAGGCGCTCACTACGGCAGGCAACTCGTCCGCGACGATCGGGAGCAGCATCACCAACTGTGCGTCGATGTCGTGCTTCACACGGGCCAACGGAAGAACGTTGAGCACACCCTGACCACGGCGCACCACATCAATGAGCGCGTCACCGTCGCACAGCACGACCGTGGAGCCGTCTATCACGAGGTGGGCTGACGCCACGTCCTCGTTCAGCTGCGTGCGGAGATAGTCGAACACCACCCGCACCGACTCCAGCTTGATCCCGGCGTCGAGCAGGTTCTTGATCACCCTCAATTCGAGAAGGTCGCGGTAGGAGTACTGGCGGCGGCTGCCGCTGCCAGCGGCGTCGGTAAGCGACGGGCGTACGAGCCCGGTGCGCGCCCAGTAGTCCAGTTGGCGATAGGTGATGCCGACAACCTGGGCTGCCTTGGTTCCACTGAAACCTTGCTCTGCCACGACCAGCTCCTCAAAGACGATTAACAGCGACGTAGTTACGCCGCTGTTACCCCGCCTGCAGCGTAGGGTACGGAACTCAGCGCGCGGGGTCAAGGATGGTGACGGCGAGAGAGTCTGTCCCGGTCGCCGAGCCACTCAGGATTCGAAGAAATCCTCGGGCTTCACCGACTCGATGAAATCGTGGAACTCGTCGAGGATCTCTTCCTCGGAGTTGTCGTCCTCATCGTCGGGCGGCTCTTCCTGCCCCACCTCGTCGAGCAGCGCATCCTCTGCGTAGATCTCCGCGCCCATCCGGACGGCAAGAGCGATTGCATCAGACGGACGGGCTGAGACGGTCTGCGGGCCGGACGGCCCCGCTAGGTGGAGATTCGCGAAATAGGTGTGCTCACGAATCTCGGTGATCACCACACGCTCGAGGGTGACACCGAGTTCTCGCAGGGTGTTGCGGAATAGGTCGTGGGTGAACGGACGGGGTGGTAGCTGGCCCTCTATCGCCGAATGGATCGCCTGGGCCTCGGGGCTGCCGATCAGGATTGGCATGAGCCTGTGGCGGCCCGCAGATTCGCGAAGAAGCACGACCGGCGTGTTTGCCGGCAGTTCCACCCGCACTCCAAGGAGTTCCAGACGCTGCACGGTTTCGAGCGTATCGGCGGAGATCGTCTCTCCGCCGGGGCGCCGGCCCGCGAGAGAGGGCCTACCCGATGAGGTGTCGGAGGGCCTTGGAGGCGAGCGCTGCACGCAGTTCCTCGCCGAGACGCTCGACGTCCATGGCGACGTCTGCCGCGTGGTCCCGGGCAGCGGGATTCCGCTGGCGAAGCAGCGGCAGGACTAGTTGTTCGATGAGTGACATCTCTTTGTCCACCGACTGGCGCCACAGCCGGAGATGCCGCGGTTCGAGACCCCTCGAGCACAGTTGTGATGCGGCAATTACCGCCCGGATCGAATCGCCGTCGTAGGTGCGCCAACCCCCGGCGCGCCCGCTCGCCACCAGCCCGTAGTACTCCAGCTGATCGAGGAACGCGAGGTCCACGCCGGCCCGCGCGCAGAGCTCCTCGGCAGTGAGTCCCGCATCCTGTCGGGAGGTCGGCGCACGCGCCGCCGGGTGCGATGCAGCCGCAACACGGAACGGGCCGGTGTCGTCTGCAGCGGGGGCAGCACCAGGATCGTCTGCGGGGGGCGGCACGGTGGCGAGCACGACGGGTTGAGGACGCTCTGACGGGGGGACGCTCGTTCGCGAGCCTGCAGCGATCGGCGGAGGCGTTGTGCCTGCCGAGCGGTTGCCGGATCGGGGAAGCCGGATCGAACCGGTGGGTGTTGGGTCGGGACGCACGAGTTCGCCGGTGTCAAGGCGGTCTTTGATCACCCTGAGCGGAAGGAAGTTCTCCCGCTGTTCGCGAAGGATCACTCTCAGTCGATCGACGTCGTCGACGTAGAACTTCCGATAGCCAGAAGGTGTGCGTTCGGGGTCGATGAGGCCCTGACTCTCGAGGAATCGGATCTTGGAGATCGTGACGTCCGGGAACTCCTCCAGCAGCAGTCCGAGCACCTCCCCGATGGACAGGTATCGCCGTTCGTTCATGGAATCCGCGATCAGTCGGGACCCAGCAGGAAGAGGAAGTGGAATTTGCCCACCTGGATCTCGTCGCCGTGCTCGAGCGCGCAGGTGGTTACCCGCTGTTGGTTGACGTACGTGCCGTTGAGGGATCCGTTGTCGTGGATGGTGAACCCGTCCGGCGTCAGTTCCATTACTGCGTGTCGGCGGGAGACCGTGATGTCGTCGAGGCTGACGTCGTTCTCCACGGAGCGCCCGAGACTCGTGAGGCGGTCCGACAGGGCGAACCTCAGGCCGTCCTGATCCCCGCCCCGGACAACCAGGACACCGTGCTCCACCGCTGGGTCGAAACGATGGGCGGGCTTGGGGGCCTCGCCCTCTACCCGGGTGATCGACGCCGTGTGCTCGTCCGAGTGGTCGAGTACGTTCCCACACGCGCTGCAGAACGACGAGTGCGGTGTGTTTCGGTGCCCACAGTGGTTGCAGAAGACGTACGCCATGGGGCCTTAGGCGCCGATGAGCTCAAGGTAGGCCGCGGCGTCGAGCAGGGTGTCGGCCTCGGCCGGGTCCGACATCTCGATCACGCACACCCAACCCGTGCCGTAGGGATCGCTGTTGAGTTGTTCCGGCGTGGAGGTAAGAGCCTCGTTGACCGCTGAGACGGTTCCGCTGACGGGCGCATACACGTCGCTCACGCTCTTGGTGGACTCCACCTCAGAGAAGGAGGCGCCGGCCACCACGTTCGTACCGACCGATGGCAGTTGCACGTACACGACGTCGCCGAGCGCGTCTTGCGCATAGTCAGTAATGCCTATTGTGGCTCGGTTTCCCTCGATACGGACCCATTCGTGATCGCTCGAGTAACGCAACTGGGCAGGCACATTCATGAACTAAGCCTAGCCTTTCGGCCGCGCCCGCCGGGGCGCTTCCTGCGTCGCCGCGGGAGTCACCCTCAACGTGAGGTACAGGGTCAGCGGACCACGCGACGGATGCGCTTGGCCCACTCCTTGGCAAGGCTCTTCGCCTCTGCCACGGTGGCGGCCTCGGCCCAGACCTGGGTGACCGGTGCATCGGGGTCCGGCAGCGCGAGCACCCAACGACCATCCGGATACAGGGCCTTAACCCCGTCCACGAGCTCGAGGGGCGCGTCTGCCGTCTCGACGAGCGTGCGCATCACGGTGCCCTTGGTCTCCCACGGGGTAGAGACCGATTCCTGGGCCATCGACACGGCCGGAAGTGAGCGACGCACCTCGGACAGCGACCGATCCGTTCGGGCGAGCAGGTCGAGCAGTTTCACGAGGGCAGCAGCAGCATCGAATGCAGGAAGGAAGCCCGGGAGAATGAAGCCGCCCCGACCGTCAGCAGCGAAGCCGACCCCCCGCTCGGTCGATGCCGTCATGAGGACCGGGGCGCTGATCTTGGTGTGCACCACGGTCAGTCGCGAGCGGGCAGCGATCTCGACAGCACGCGAGGTGGTGTTCACCGGCAGCACGATCCGGTCTCCGAGGAGGTGCTCCCTCACGAGCTCGATGAACACCAACAGTGCCTCGGTATCAGAGAGCACCTCTCCCTCGTCGTCGACGATCGTGAGGCGCTCGCCGTCCGGGTCGAGCAGGGCCCCGACGTGCGCCCCTGAGGTTCGCACCAGCGCGGACACACGCTCTGCGGCGGCCTTGGGGTCGCTCGCGAGGCGACCCGCTGTCGAGGCGTACGGATTAACGCCCAGCACATCGGCCTGAAGGTTTGCCAGCACGTTCGGCATCGCATACGACGTCGGCCCATATCCGTAGTCGATGACCAGTTTGAACGTGCGGGCGTGGATCGCCTCGGGGTCGACAATCCCGCGGAGTGCCTCGGTGTATTCCTCGAGGGCGTGAATGGGGAACGAGATATCCCCGATCTCCTCGGGGAGCACCCGCCGGTAGTCCTCACGCTGGTACAGGCGCTCGACCTTGCGCTGGACGTCCTCGCTCATGTCGATCCCGCTCGTGTCGAAGAAGCGGATCGACACCCGGCGCGGATCGTTGTGTGCAAGACGGATGGTGATGCCGCCGACCGCTCGGGGGGTCTTCACCAAGAAACGGGTCAGCGGTGTCGATGCGACCTCGAGGTCGAGCACGTTCACGCCGCCTGCGTTGAGGCCAGCCATCATCGCCCGCTTCAGCATCCGAGCCGCACGACTCGTGTCACGGGAGGTGACAACGGTGACGTTCTTCTTCAGGGACGTGGCGTACGCAAGGGCGAGCTTCGTTGCAAGCTCTGGCGAGACGTCCACATTCGCCAGACCCTCGACCCCCTCGCGGCCGAACAAACTCGATGCTCCCCGGCTCTCCCAAATGATCGAGGAGTTGACCATTGCCCCCGCCTCAACGATCTTGCCCGGGTAGACCTTCACGCCGTCGGTGAGCGCTGCGTACGAGCCGATCTGGACGTTGTCGCCGATGACCACGCCCTCCTCGAGCCGGGCCCCAGCGTGGATGTTCACCCCGCGCCCGGTGACGACGCCGCGCAGGCGCGCACCGGCCCCGACAAAGGCATTGTCCTGAAGAACGCTCCGTTCGACCGACGCGTTCCGCAGCACCCGTACGTGGGACCCGAGCACCGAGTACGCGCCGAGGTGGACACCGCCTTCGATCACGCATTCGGGGCCGATCACGGCCGGACCCTCGATCACGGCGTCGGGCGAGATGTCGCTCCCCTCGCCGACCCACACCCCATCGGCCACCTGGAAGCCTGGAACTCGAAGCTGCACCATCTGGTCGAGCACGTCGGTGTGGGCACGAAGGTACGCCTCGAGCGTGCCAACGTCCTCCCAGTAGCCGGTGGCCACGGCACCGTAGAGCGGCCGCCCGTCGGCCAGCAGCGCCGGGAACACCTCGCTGCTGAAGTCCACCGAGCGCCCTTGCTCGATGTACTCGAACACGGTGGGCTCGAGCACGTAGATGCCCGTGTTGATTGTGTCCGAGAACACCTGGCCCCACGTCGGCTTCTCGAGGAAGCGCTCGATCGTGCCGTCGTCGCGCGTAATCACGATCCCAAACTCGAGCGGGTTGTCCACCGGGGTGAGGGCGATCGTCGCCATCGCACCCTTGTCGTCGTGGTACTGAACAATTGCAGACAGGTCGATGTCGGTGATCACGTCGCCCGAAATCACGACAAAGCGGTCATCTTTGAGGAGATCCATCGCATTGCGCACGCTGCCCGCCGTCCCGAGGGGTACCGGTTCGTCCACGTAGGAGATGCGCACGCCGAAGTCGCTGCCGTCCCCGAAGTACTCCTTGATGGAGTTCGCCATGAACGCAACGGTCACCACGATGTCCTCGATGCCGTGGTTGCGCAGCAGGTCGATGACGTGTTCCATCATCGGCCGGTTCGCTACCGGGAGCAGCGGCTTGGGCGTCGTCGAGGTGAGGGGGCGCAGGCGCGTACCCTCACCCCCGGCCATGATGACACCCTTCATCGGGCGACCTCTCTCTGGGATTCGGCGCGCTCGGCACGACCGGCCCGCAGGTTGTTCCTCATCTGTGGGACGTACGCGAATGCGGTGTAGTAGCTCAAGGCAAGGCCCGGCGCGGCGAACGCCCAGGCGAGGACGAGCCAGACGGTTCTGGACGACTCGAAGCCAGCGTGGGCGAGGAAGAGCGGGAAGGCGAACATCAGCGCGAAGGTTGCGCACTTGCCGAGGTACGTCACGTCGAACCGTTTCATGCCGAGGGCGGTAAGGACCACCATCGCACCGCCGATGACAGCCTCTCGCGCGACGACGAGCACGGCGAACCAACGCGGCGCAGAGCCGTCAATGATGATCCCGACGATCCCGACGATAAACAGCACGCGATCTGCCGTGGGGTCGAGCACCTTGCCCAGTTCGCTCACCTGGTTGAAGCGGCGGGCCACCCAACCATCCACCCAGTCGGTGGCGCCGAGGACGGCGAGGAGCGAGCCTGCTGCCACCCGGTTGTCCCTGCCGAACAGCAGGTAGAGGAAGACCGGGATACACCCGAGTCTGACGATCGTGATGAGGTTGGGGATCGTCCACACGCCTGCGGACTGCTGCTCACCCTGATCCGTACTGCTCACGATGTGGATGGTACCCGGCTCGGCTAGCAGCGCCGGTCGTGTCATCCGTACCATTCACCGCATGGCAACCATCTTCACGAAGATCATCAACGGCCAGATTCCCGGGACCTTCGTCTGGAGGGACGAGCACTGTGTCGCGTTCATGTCCATCAACCCCATCGCCCCGGGCCACGTCCTCGTTGTGCCGCGGGCCGAGATCGATCACTGGATCGACTGCCCGGACGATCTCGTCGCCCACCTCTACCGAGTCAGCCACGTGATCGGTCGCGCCCAGCAGGCGGCATTCCCCTGCGAACGGGTCGGGCTGATCGTTGCGGGGTTCGAGGTTCCCCACACCCACATCCACGTCATCCCCACGCGCTCGATGGCGGACCTGTCGTTCGCGAACGCTGCAGCCTCCGTCGGTCGGGAGGAACTGGGCGCTTCTGCCAACGCGATTCGTGCAGAACTGGTACGCGTGGGGCGTACTGAGGTCAGCGACTAATAGTCACCAGAACGGCCCACGGTTCCGGACGCTGTTGACCTCGGGCGAGACCGGTCGGATCTGCAACAAGCTTTCAGGTGCCGGGCGCAGCAGGCTCATCAGGCTCCTGGCATCCGAGTTGCCCGGATCGAGCCACGCCGACCACTCCTGCCGAGCGAGCAACACCGGCATCCGGTCGTGCACCGGCCTCACCGTGGCGTTCGCGTCGGTGGTAATTACGGTGCAGGTATGCCGCCACGGCGTGCTCTCGGGGCACCCTGGTGGCCTCCACGCAGACCAGAGGCCTGCAACGGCAAGCAGTTGATGATCAGCCCGCTCGATGAGAAAGGGTTGTTTCACCGGGATACCACGCGAGGTGAGCGGACCCGCTGGATCGCCGGGTCGCCATTCGTAGAAGCCCGACATCGGAACGAGGCAACGACGATG
>CAEZYY010000001.1_pt1 | contig 178140 bp, 187 predicted proteins | sample 7265861 | NCBI WGS metagenome assembly CAEZYY01 (sample SAMEA6813946, study PRJEB35770) | freshwater metagenome | biome: Freshwater; feature: Freshwater reservoir; material: water | place: Czech Republic | collected 2016-08-15 | depth 30m m | reverse complement strand
GGCGAAGCGAAAGGCGGTAGGCGCCGTCTACCGCGAATGCTTCGAGCTCTACAAGACCTGGGACGGGCGCTACATCGGCTCCATCGAGAAGGCAACGGCTGAGGAGAACGCACAACAGCAGCGCAGCGCATCCTCGGCAGACTTCCTCGGTGATCGCATGGGCGACGCCCCGGTGCTTGTCATCGCCTGCAACGCCGCCGGCGCTCGCACCGACGGCCAGAACGGGATGGTTGGCGCCTCGATGATGGGCAACATCCTTCCCGCAATGTGGAGTTTCATGCTCGCGGCCCGCGCACGCGGCCTCGGCACGGCATGGACCACGCTGCACCTCATTCAGGAGCAGGCTGTTGCCGAGATCCTCGGCATCCCGTTCGACACCGTGCAGCAGACCTGCCTGTCGCCGCTCGCCTTCACGAAGGGCACTGACTTCAAGGTGGCTGCCCGGCCGGATCCCGACACGGTGATCCACTGGGACACCTGGTGACCATTCCCGAGGCACTGCGGGCGCATGCGCTCGCTGCCAAGGGCTTCATGCCACCCGACGAGGGCGACGCGCTCTACGCCGCAGCGGTAGTTGCTGGCTCTGCCGCGCCCGGTCTGGCCTTCGTGGAGGTCGGCTCGTACTGCGGGCGTTCCACCGTGTGGCTCGGCGCCGCTGCTCGGGCCTGTGGCACCGTGCTGTTCGCCGTCGATCACCACCGCGGCTCCGAGGAGAACCAACCGGGGTGGGAATGGCACGACCTGGCGGACGTGGACCCCCGCACTGGCAGGATGGACACGCTGCCGATGTTCCGTGCCACCGTGTACGACGCCGGCCTTGAGGACGTCGTGGTCGGGGTTGTCGGGCAGTCACCCACCGTTGCGAGGCACTGGCGCACACCGCTCGGATTTTTGTTCATCGACGGCGGACACGGCGTGGAACCGGCCCGCCTCGACTACGAACTGTGGACGCCCCACGTGTCCGTCGGCGGCTACCTAGCGATCCACGACGTGTTCCCGGACCCCGCAGACGGTGGGCGCCCGCCGTACGAGCAGATCTATCTGCCGGCGCTCGCCGGCGGGGCCTTCGTCGAGGTGTCGGCCACCGGTTCGCTACGCATCCTGCGCCGGGTAGCGAAAGACTGACGACGCGGGGGAGGCCCCGGTGATCGCGTCGGCGGCAAGGATCACCGCTGCTGCGGTGTACGCCGAGCGCTCCTGGTCGGGGAACGTGATGCGCTGTGGGTACACGAGGCCGGTGAGGTAGGCGCCGTCATCGCAGCGGTGCGCTCTCGTGGTGGCCAGCAGGTCCAGCGCCGTGTCGATGTCCCCGGCAGCACTGTGAGCGATGGCGCACTCGGCCGTCTCGGCCGCGGTCACCCAGGGCTCGCTGCTCACGCAGCGCACACCACGGCCGGGGACCACGAAGCGTTCCCACTGGTCTGCGAGGCGGACCTTGGCGTCCTCGCCGCGCACCACACCGCACAGCACTGGGTAGTACCAGTCCATCGCCCACTCCGACTTGTCGGCGAAGCGGGGCGGGCCGGGCTCGTCGCGGATCGAGGTGCCGAGGATGTTGAGCGAGCGGTGCCATGCAGAGACGTCTCGCCCGAGCAACTCCCCGAGCGAGATGGAACAGTCAAGCGCGTGCCAGATCGATGACGAGCCGGTGAGGAGTGCGTAGTCCCACGGGCGCTCACCGGTGGCCTCCGTTGCCCAGAGAACCGGGCCATGGGGCAACTGCAGCGAGAGCACCCAGTTGATCGCACGCTCAAGGACCGGCCAGGCACGCTCGGCGAACGCTCGGTCCGCAGTGCACAACCAGTGGTGCCACAGGCCTGCGCCGATGTACGCGCACACATTGGTATCGAGCTTCGCGTCCTCGAGCGTGGAGTCCGGCATGTAGTAGTTGTGCCAGGCGCCATCGCTGCGCTGCGTTCGGAGCAGCCACTCGTACGCGAGTACAGCCTCGTCATGGAAGCCGGCAACGTCGAGCGCCATCGCCGTCTCGACATGGTTCCAGGGATCACAGTGTCCACCCGGGTACCACGGGATCATGCCGCTCGGCAGTTGGAGGTTGATGACGGAACGCGCCGTTGCCCGAACCTCGTCCGCAGTGATGATGCCCGGGAGATGCGGGAGCGCGGGCACGGTTAGGCCTTGCGCCCGTAGAAAACGACACTCTTGCCGAGCGCCGGGTCGAGTGCGTGCTCGAGGGTGCGCACCCACGGCGGTTGGTTGACGATGTCCCACTCGAGGAACCGCCGGTATCGCTTCACTGCCCAGTGGTCCTCGTTGCGCGGCCCAACGGCGCACTTCAGCCACCAGTACGGCGAGTGCAGCGCGTGCGCGTGGTGCGACGCGAACACGTCGAGGCCGGCAGTGGCGAGTTTTGCCCGGAGTTCCGTTGCCGAATAGATGCGGACGTGCCCGCCGAGCGACTTGGGAGCGTGGTACTCGTCGCTCAACATCCAGTTGATCTTCTCGGGGAACCATGAGGGCACGGTGACAGCGAGCACGCCACCGGGCTTGAGGACGCGTACCAGTTCGGCAACAGCGCTCACGTCGTCCTGGATGTGTTCGAGCACTTCGGAGGTGACGACGCGGTCGAACACACCGTCATCGAAGGGCAGCGCGGTTGCGTCTCCGCGCAGTACGGCCACATAGCGCTCGGGTGCGATCTCGCCGGCCTCGACCATGGCGGCAAAGGTGTTCCGGGTGCCGCGGACCTCGTCGTCCGCGTAGTCGAGCGCCACCACTCGTGCCCCGCGCCGTGCGGTCTCGAAGGCGTGACGGCCGAAGCCAGCGCCCGCGTCGAGCACGAGGTCCCCCGGTTGCAGACCCCAGGTCTCGTAGCGAACGGTCAGCATGACGGTTGGCGCCTCAGGCGATGCGTCCGTTGCGGCGGAGCTTCTCGACGTTCTGCGGGAACGACAGCACCTCGCGATACTGGTCGACGGTCAGCTTGGCGCAGTGGCGCCAGCTCCAGCGCTCCACGACGCGTCGTCGCCCTGCGTCGCCCACAGTGGCCCGCAGCGCGGCGTTGTCGAGACCACGCCGCAACGCGGCAGCAAGCGCGTCGGAGTCGCCGGCCGGGCAGGAGAGCACGGTCTCGCCATCGGTTCCGGTGACTTCGGGGAGCGCGCCGCCGGTGGTGGCGACGAGGCAGATACCCGTTGCCATCGCCTCGATCGCAGGCAGGCTGAATCCCTCGTAGAGGCTCGGCACGACAGCGAGCTCGGCCTCGGCGTACAGCTCAACGATCCGCTCGTCGGGCACGCCGGACACGAAGTCGATGTACGGCTTGAGCCCGAGCCGCTCGATGAGGTCCATGCTGTGGCCGGGCCTTGGCTTGCCGATGATGGTGAGCCGGATGTCGCGCTCGGTACGCAGCTTTGCCACGGCCTCGAGCAGGTACTGGAGGCCCTTCAGCGCAACATCGGCCGAGGCGGTGGTGATGAGCCGGTTGGGCTGCCGTTGAACGTGGGGCATCGGCTTGAACAGTTCGACGTCCACACCCACGGGAACGAGTCGCATCTTGTCGAGGTCCACGCCCATGTCGCCGTGAATGTCCTTGATGCTGTTCTCGCTGACCACGACGATGCGCGGCATCCTGCGCGCCACGCGGCCCTGCATCTCTACGAAGCGGTACCAGCGGCGGATGGCACGGCGCTTGGAGCCGCTCGGCGCGTGGTTCATCTCGAGCTCACGATCCTTGGTGATCGGATGGTGCAGCGTGGTGATGAGCGGCATCATCTGCTCGAGCCTCACGCACCCGTAACCGAGGCACTGGTTGTCGTGGATGAGGTCGAAATCGCGCACCCGCGGTCGGAGCGCCTTCACGGCCCGCAGCGAGAACGCAAGCGGCTCGCTGAAGGTGCCCGTGGAGAACTGTGCTACCTCGACGAGATCAGCGACGGACTTGAACTCCCAGTAGGCGGGGAAGCGACCGGGGTAGAGGTCGTTGAACAGGTCGAGGCTGCGCAGTTCGTGCAGCGCCACGCGGTCGTCGAGGATCGGGTAGGGCTGCCCGCCGTACACCTCCACCTCGTGGCCGAGGTCCGCAAGGGCCTTCGTGAGGTGCCGTGTGTAGACGCCCTGACCGCCAACGTGGGGCTTGCCCCGATAGGTGAGATAGGCGATCCGGAGGGGTTCGTCACTACTCAGCGAGCGCGGGAGCGGGGACGCAGCCATGGGTTCCCGAGCCTACCGGGCACCTACCGACCGGTAACCCGCCCGTGAACGGGGTGCGGGTCAGTCCCAGGCGATGACGAAGGTCCGGCTGAGCGGACGGCCCGGTTCGACGAGATGCGGAAGCAGTGTGAACCCGTTGGGCGGGCCGGACTGTGGCTCGACGCACAGCGCGTGCTCGGGTTCGTAGACCACCCAGTGGTCGCAATCCGAGGACAGCAGGAGTTCGAGGCCGTCGCGGTAACGAACGATCGGTGGATCGACGACACCGGCGAAACAGTCGTCCCACGGTCGCGCGCCCGGAGCGACCGTCCTTCCGGTGGGGATACCGCTGCGATCCCGCTCGTACATTGCCTGCGCAGCGAAACGCAGGACCGGGGGCCGGCCACCATCGCTGAACCACGGGTGCCACCCGACCTGCGCGGGGAACGGGTCCCCGAGTGTCTCCACCGACATCCAGCAGCGCGCGGCGCCCGCGCCCGCGCGGTCGGCCTGCAGCGTGATCTCCTGTGTTGCGCGGCCCGGCCACGGCCACGACGGTCCGAGGTCGGTCACAAGGCGCACGCTGCTGCGCGACGCAGACAGAACGGTCCACGGGACATCGAGCACCGTTCCGTGACCTGCGTGCGGCGGCAGGCGCAGCGGCAGGCGGTGCTCCACGCCATCGAGGACGAAGCGCCCATTGCGGACACGTCCGGCCCACGGTGTCATCGGGTATGAGCCCCACAGCAGCGGGTTCGCCCCACGCTCGCTGCGGGTCACGAGACGTTCGCACCCACGCACGATGAGTGATGCAAGCCTGCCGCCGCACTGCTCATCCACAGCAAGTGTGTTCGAGCCGTTGCGTAGTTCGATCACCGTGCCAGTATGGCCAAATGCGAGCAGTCGTCCAACGGGTTACTCGTGCTCAGGTGGTTTCCGGTGGGGAGGTGGTGGGCGCGATCGGCCCCGGCCTGTGCGTGCTTGTCGGCGTTACCCACGACGATACGGAAGCGAGCGCGAAGCGGCTTGCCGACAAACTGTGGAACCTGCGGATCATGGCCGATGCCGAGGGGGTGATGAATCTTTCGATCGCCGACACGACGCGATCCCTGCTCGTCGTCAGCCAGTTCACGCTCTACGGCGACACTGCCAAGGGACGCCGGCCGAGTTGGATCGCTGCGGCGCGTCCTAAGCACGCCGAGCCACTCGTGGATGCAGTGGTGCACGAACTCCGGTCGCTCGGCGCCACGGTGGAGACTGGACGGTTCCGTACCGACATGCAGGTGGAACTGGTGAATGACGGCCCGGTTACGTTGTTGGTGGAGACGTGACTGCTTCCGCCCCGCCGGCAGCGCCAGCCGCGGCGATCGCAGTTCGATAGCGGCGCAGGAGCCGGTCGAACAGCGGCAGCGACCAGAGCAGCAGCACGAGCAGCACCCATAGCTTGTCGCCCGTCCGCTGGTACACGGTGAGGCCACTACGCATCTCGATGTCTCGCTGCCGCCACGCCCCCACGGTCTGACCGATGCGATCGAACACCTCACCGGTCGGGGAGACGAACGCGCTGAACCCTGTCGGTGCCACCTGCACCATCCACCGGCCCGACTCAATGGCGCGGAGGCGGGATGCGGCGATTTGCTGACTCTGCAGGATGGCGCCCCGATAGCTCGAGCCGTTCGTGGGGTTGATGATGAACCCGGCGCCGTTGTGCACCGCCTCGCGCACGCGCCCCCCGAAGAAGACCTCCCACGAGATGGCGACGCCGACCGTGCCCGACGGTGTGTCGAGCACCGCGGGGTCCGTGCCGGGGACGGCATCACGGGGCACTAGCTGCGTGGGCACGCCGAGCGCCCGCAGGAACGAACGCATCGGCATGTACTCGCCGAACGGCACCCGTCGCTTCTTCTCGTAACGGCTCACGACGGATGCGTCGGGCAACACGGCGATCTGGGCGTTCCGGAAACGCCTCGGGTTGTCGTCGCGCTCGGTGATGCCCACGAGGAACGGCGCGCCAATGCGCGCTGCCTCCGCCCCGACCTCCTGGAGTTCCTTGCTCGAGGACAACTGCCTCACGTTTATGACATTCTCCGGCCACACGACGAGGTCCGCGGTGCCCGAGTACGTCCGGCTCACCTCGAGCGCCCGGTCGAGGGCGAACCGTGGCGGGGTGGTGGCCGCACGCGTTCCCTGTGGTCCCCCGCCCTGCATGATGACGATCGACGCGGTCCGGCCCGTGGCGGAACCATCTGGAGCGACGGAGCCGATCGCGATCACTGCGGGGATCAGCGCGAGCGGCCCGAGCCGCAGGCCGAGCCGCGTAGGGGTCGGGCGCGAACGGGTGACGAGGGGCAGGAGCACTCTGCGCAGGTTCGTCCCGATCAGCGCCGTGACGAAGGTGAGCAGCACCGGCCCTCCGATTCGGGCGATGCCGACGAACGGCCCACCTGCCTGACCGAGGGGGAGCGACGCGAGCGGCACACCCCCGAACGGGAAGCAGAAGCGCAACGCCTCGGCGGCCGTGAAGGCACTCGGCAGCGCGAGCCAGCGCCAGCGGTCGTCGGGCCCGTCCGGGATGGCAGCAGCGGCGAGTGCATGGAACCCGGCGAAGAGCAGGAGCACGAGGGCGAACCCGGGGATGGAGACGTACCACATCCAGGCCAGACCTGGCAGGAACCAACCGAACGAGAACAACGCAGTACGACGTGCGCGCACCGCGGAGCGCTTCCCCGCGAGCAACCACTCCCAGATGCCGAGCCCGACGAGTGCAAGCGGCCACCAGCCCCACGGCGGCAACGCTGCTGCAACGAGGACCCCGGCCCCGAGCGGGGCGAGTGCGACCGCAGCGGCCGTGCTTGACGGCCGGCGCATCAAGGCTCAGGCCACCGGCATCGAGAGATTGGGCGCATAGTCGAGGAACACGACGATGCGCTGCCTGGTGCTTCCCTTCGGGTGGCAGGCGAACAGCGTTGCGGTTTTCCCGGGTGTCTGCTCCACGATCCACAGGGCATCGGGGTACACGATCTTGGTCTCGCGAACGACGTACACGTACTTGCCGCCGTTCACCGTGAAGATGACCTGGTTGCCCTTCTTCAGCTTGTCGATGTCCCGGAACGGGTGGTTATGGCTGACGCGGTGCCCGGCGATCACCACGTTGCCAACACGACCGGGCATCGCAGAGCCGGGCCAGTGCCCGGGGCCCTTGTCGAGGGTGGGGAGCGAGACGCCCTCGAACATCGGCATGTCGATCTTGATGTCGGGGATCGACAGGGCGCCGATCTGGTCTCTCGGTACCGAGAGGTCCGGGGGCGGCGGGTCCTCTGGCTTTGGCAGCGTTTCGGCGGCCGCCTCGGTGACGGCCACCGAGGTATCCGGAACGGTCTCGGCGATTCCGAGGAGGGTGTCGAGCGTGGTGGCGGCCGCCGCCGTTGTTGGCGTTGCCGTTGTGGATACTTTGGCAGTGGTGGGGACTGCGACGGTGGCAGTTTTTGATCCTCCGCATGCTGCGAGAAGGACGAGCGCGGCGATCGACAGGGAACTCCACCGGTGCTTCACGAACACGGAGTCTGCCACCGGCAACTGCTCAAGAGACCGCGCGAGCGGCTTCACGACCCTGACGAATACAGGCGGGGACGCCAACGCCGCGGTATGCCGCTCCTGCAACCACGAGACCGGGGCAGTCTGAGGCGAGGGCCCGTTCAATCGCGTCCACCCGGTCGAGGTGATGCGGCAGGTACTGGGGAAATGCGCTCGGCCAGCGAGTGACCCGGTATCCCCTCGGGAGCACCTGGGTGCCGAGGTGTCCGCTGACCTCGTCGACCGCGGTATGAAACGCCTGCTCATCGTCAAAGTCCATCGGGACCTGATTGCCGTAGCGCCCGAGCGACACCCGGATAATGGAGCCACCCGCCGGTGGCCGCCAGTGGCTCCACTTGTACGAGGCGAGCGAGACGGCCGTGACGTGGCGCTGCACGGGTTTGGGGACGAGGTACCCGCTCCCCAGCGGTCCGACGGGCCGTGCGAGGTGAAGGGCAACCATCAGGACCCCGGCGTACGGAATGCCGAGGAGTGCCTTCGACGCGTCCGGGCTGAGACCGGCGAGGAGACGCCCGGCAGCATCGGCCGGCGTCGCCAGGATGACGGCGTCGAACTGCTGCCCGTCGACCCGCCACGTGGCGCCGTCGCGGGCGATCTCGAGCACTTGGTGGCCCTGCTCGATCGACGTTCCCGCCGAGCGCACCCGATCAGCGAGCGTTGACGCGAGTGATGCCAGACCGTTGCGCGGCGCGAGGAAGATCGGGCCCTCCGCCGGAACGGCGGACCGGTTCCTGCGCAGCGCGAGCAGCAGGCTGCGCGAGTTGATCGCAGGTTCGGCGATCTGCGGTGTGGCGGCGCGGAGGCTCAGGTGGTCGGCGTCGCCGGCGTTGATCGATCCGACGAGAGGGTCGACGAGGCGCTCGAGCACCTGTTCGCCGAATCGATCACGGATGAGACGACCGAGGCTGTCGTGATCCGCTGGGGTCGCGCCTTTGAAGAGGTCGAAGCCCGCTCGCACCACGCCGATCGGCGAGAGCAGGCGTGACTTCGCGAGACCGAGTAGACCGGCGGGCACCCCGAGTACCAACCCCTCGGGGATCCGGTGCAAGCGGCCGTTCTGCCACACGTACGCGCGCCCGGTGGAGGGAGCGACGAGATCGTCGAGGCCGAGCTCGGCGCAGAGCTGCTTGGCCCACGGAACCCGAGCGAGGAATGCGTCGGCGCCCTCGTCGATGTGGTCCATCCCCGCGAACGGGGAGGAACGCAGCTTGCCGCCCACCCGGTCGGGTTCGAAGATCGTCACGTCCGCACGGTTCGGACGGCGGGACAACTCCCACGCCGCTGCGAGCCCGGTGATCCCACCGCCGACGACCGCGATGCGCTTGGTCACGCAGTTGCCCCGATTACCCGCTCTGCGAGCGAGGCGATCACGGCAGCGTTGTCGTTCATGGAGGCCGTGCGGGCGAACGCGATGCCCTTCTGTGCAGCGTGCTGGGCAGCCTCGAGGTCGAGGTCGTAGAGCACCTCAAGGTGATCTGCCACGAAACCGCAGGGGCACACGAGCACCCCGGGGACACCCTGTGCAGCGAGGTCATCGATCGCGCTCAGGATGTCAGGCCCGAGCCACGGCTCGGGGGTGCGGCCCGCCGACTGGTACGCGATGTCCCACGAGCCCGGCGCGAGGTTTCCCGCAGCGGCAACCCACACGGCGGTCTTGCGCAGCTCCGAGGGGTACGGATCGCCGGCCGTGATGATCCGTTCGGGCAGCGAGTGGGCAGTGAACAGCACGCGCGATCCCTCGGGCAGCTTGGCGAGGCCCTTGCGGACCTCGTCAGCAAGGAATGCAACGTAGGCAGGGTCGCTGGCCCAGCTCTCGATACCACGGACATCGCAACCCGAGCCATCGACTGACGCCTTCAAGCGGTCCTGGTACTGCCCGATCGAGTACGACGAGTAGTGCGGTGCCAGCACGAGGCCGACAACGAGCTTCACCCCACGCTCGACGAGAGCGGCGCCGGTCTGCTCGATCATCGGGTGTGCGTGCTTGAGCCCGAGGACCACGTCGAAGCGACCCGGCGAGCGCCCCTCGAGCGCGGCTGCCAACGCGGTGCGCTGTGCCTCGGTGAGGGCAGCCAGCGGTGAGAGTCCGCCAATCGCTTCGTATCGGCGGATGAGGTCCGCGAGCTGCTCGGGGGTCGGCGGCCTGCCCCGGCGGATATCGGTGTAATACGGCTCGATCTCCTCGCGAGAGTGCGGCGTTCCGTAGGCCATGAGGACAACGGTGACTTCAGACATGGTTTGCTCCAGATGGCTGCGAGGTGTGTTCGTGCACGTACGACACGAGCAGGGCGAGGAGCCCCGGGTCCGTGGTGGGCATCACACCGTGCCCGAGGTTGAAGATGTGGCCCGGGTTGCCGGCATTGCGACGGAGGATGTCAGCTGCCGACTCGAGCATTGGCCGGGCACCCGCGAACACGAGCGCTGGATCCAGATTGCCCTGTACGACAGTGTCGGCACCGAGCCGAAGCCTGGCCTCGTCGATCGGCGTGCGCCAGTCGAGACCCATCACGCGCGGCCCTGCGGAGTACATCGACTCGAGCAGATGACCACAGCCGATCCCGAAGTGGATACCGGGCGTTCCCGGGTGCCGCTCCGCGAGCGTTGCGAACACTTTCGTCGAGTGCGGTAGGACGAAGCGCTCGTAGTCCGCTCGGGACAGCGCCCCCGCCCACGAGTCGAACAGCTGGAACGCACGTGCACCTGCGGCAAGCTGCGCAGAGATGAAGGTGACGGCGTGATCGGCAAGTCGGTCGAGCACGCCGTGCCAGAGCGTCTCGTCGTTGTGCATGAGCGACTTCGTGTGCACGTAGTCGCGGCTTGGCCGCCCCTCGATGAGGTAGCTCGCAACCGTGAAGGGTGCTCCGGCGAATGCAAGCAGCGGGACACTCTCGGGAAGCTCCCGGACGAGCAGCCTGCACGTCTCGATTACGTAGTCGATGTCGTCCTCGGCGAGCGGACGCAGGCGGTCGAGGTCCGATGCCGACCGGAGTGGCTCGGCTGCTACCGGCCCCGTTCCTGGCGCCACGTCGATGCCGAAGCCGACGGCATGCGCCGGGACCACGATGTCGCTGTACAGCACGGCAGCGTCCACCCCGTAGCGCCGAACCGGTTGGAGCGTGATCTCGGCCGCCACTTCAGGGCGCTTGATGGCCTGCAGGATGCTTCCCTCGCCCCTCACCGCCCGGTATTCCGGCAGATGGCGGCCTGCCTGGCGCATGAACCACACCGGTGTTCGGTGGGCGGGCTCGCGGTGGGCGGCAGCGAGAAAGGGGGCACGGGAACGATCGGGCATGTAGGTCTTACGCTACCCAGCACACCCTGTTGCGAGAGGCAGTCCCCGAGGCCCGCTCTGGTCGGGAAATGACCCGAATTTGGCCGGGGTGGTCCGGGTAAATGGGCCGGTAGAGTACATAAACCGTGCCTTGGGACACCCCCAAACCTTCGGTGCGGTAGTCGCCACGATGAGTGAACAGCACCCGGATCTCCCCGACGAACAGGCACACATAGACCATGCCTATGACTGCCTTGAGCGCAGTCGTAAAGAGGCGTGGAAGCTTCGTGACCTTTCCGAACCGGGGAGGGGTGGCACGCTCCAGGCGCGCTACGAGCGGGATGTGTTCGACGAGGCCCTCATCAAGCGTCTCATCGATCTCGACCTCGGTGACGATGCACTGGTCTTCGGCCGTATCGACCGACGTGCAGAGAGTCCGAACGGGATCGAGACGTTCCACATCGGTCGGCTGGCGGTTGCCAACGAGCATCATGAGCCCGTCGTTGTGGACTGGCGTGCCCCGGTGGCAGAACCCTTTTACCGTGCCACGGGCAAGGACGCGATGGGCCTCGTGCGACGCCGACACTTTGCGGTGCACGGGCGAAAGCTGCTCGGCATCGAGGACGAACTGTTCGGCGAGGATCATCTCGGGATCGGTTCGGACGGCACGCTCGGCATCAACGTCGGTGGCGACACGAGTATCCGCGGGTACTCCACACTGATCGCGGCGCTCGAGCGGGGCCGTACTGGGCAGCTCGGCGACATCGTGGCGACGATCCAGGCCGAGCAGGACCAGATCATTCGCTCCCCCCAGGCCGGCGTTCTCGTCGTCCAAGGTGGGCCGGGCACCGGCAAGACGGTGGTGGCACTCCACCGCGCTGCGTACCTGCTCTACACCTACCGCTTCCCGCTTGAGGACCAGGGTGTTCTCGTGATCGGCCCGAACCGCGTGTTCCTCCGTTACATCGAGAGGGTCCTCCCGTCGCTGGGAGAGGCGGGCGTGGAGCTTGCAGTTCTCGCGGACCTCGTGCCCGACGTGACGTGGGGAGGCGAGGATTCAGCGCTCGCCTCCCGGGTGAAGGGCGATGTGCGCATGGTTGACGTGCTCGAGAAGGCAGTGACGGACCGCGAACGCCCGCTCCGCGAGGACCTGGTCGTGCCCTTCCGCACCGGGTACCTCCGGCTGCGGGCCGAGGAGAGTCTGCGGATCGTCCGTGCTGCGCGCCGGCGCTATCGCCGGCACAATGCTGCACGTAAGTTTGTCGAGGGTGAGGTGTGGTCGGCGCTTGCTGCAACGAGCCGGATCGGCGACGTGTCACCCGATGCGGTGCGTGAGGAACTGCGGAACCTCGACATCGTGCGTGAGGCACTTGAGCGGATTTGGCCGGTGCTCACGGCGCCGCAGTTGCTGCACGATCTGTTCGGTTCGGTAGCGCTCCTGAAACTTGCTGGTGCGCGGGTGCTGAACCAGGCGGAGTACGAGTCGCTGCACCGGGCAAGGTCAGCGAACGTCGTCGACGTGGACTGGAGCGCTGCAGATGCGGCGCTCCTCGACGAGGCAAGGGCGCTGCTCGGTCCGAAACTTCTGCGGGGCAAGCCCGACGACACCGACGAGATCCGCACCTATGGGCACATCGTCGTGGACGAGGTGCAGGACCTCACGCCGATGGAGTTGCGTTCCGTTGCGCGGCGCTCGCTCAACGGCTCGATGACGATCGTGGGTGACCTTGCGCAGGCAACCGGTGCGCTCGCGCCCGACGACTGGGAGTCCATCCTCGAGCACCTGCCGAACCAGAAGGGCAGCCGCGTTGTCGGCCTGAGCATCGGTTACCGAATCCCGGGTCTCATCATGGAGTTGGCAACGCGTGTGATGATGGCCGCTACGCCTAACCTCCGGGCGCCCTCGTCGGTGCGGGAGGGCGGCACTGCCCCCGGTTTGGTCGAGGCAACCGCAGGCGGACTCGGTGCTTGCGTGGCCTCTGCCGTGCGCGAGCTGCTCGAGGACGTCGGCACCGGCAATGTTGCGGTGCTGAGTGCGGACTCCATGGTGGACGAGGTCTCGGCTCTCCTCGAGGCTGCGGGGATCGATCACGGCCGCGCCACCCGTGCCGGCCTAACCGCCTCGGTAACGCTCGTACCGGTGTCGGTCGCCAAGGGTCTGGAGCTTGACGGTGTCGTTGTCGTGGAACCAGCGCGAATCGTGGACGAGCAGATTCAGGGAATGAGGGCGCTGTACGTTGCACTCACGCGTTCCACGAAGCGACTCACCGTGGTGCACTCGAGGCCGCTGCCGGCCCCGATGCTGGGCTGACGCTACGCGCCCTGCAGCCCAGCGAGGCCCGCGTCCGCGATGGCGTCGAGGTGCAGTGCGGCTTTGTCCACATCCGCAGCACGCTTGCGCTCGACACCGACCCGCATGAGGTCGATCTGGTGTCCCGCGCTCTCGACAAACGTGGTTCGCGGCAACTGTGCCTTGATCGCGTCCCACAGCCGGTCGAGTTCCTCCATGACCTGCTTTCCGCGTCCGTCGATCATCGCGGGGCTGAGCAGGAATGCCGTGTCGCGGAGTTTGACCACCAACTGGGCCGCCGTTCCGGCGGGCAGCGTCGTGGTGGCATTCACCACCGTGGTGCTCGTCGTGGTGACGGCGACGATGGTGGTCTCACCACAGGCCTGGAGCGCCAGTGTGCCTGCTGCAATCGCAGCGAGCACTGCGATTCTTCGGGCGCGGATCCTCACGCGGTCACCAAGATCCGGGCGCTCGCGAACGAGCCGACGCCGACGTGGTTGCCGTTGATCTCTACCGTCATCGTGCCGTCCGGCGAGGCGCCGCGGACGAAGCCGTCGTTACCGGGGAGGATGGCCGAGTCCTCGAGGAACTCGAGGAGACCGGGTGCGAACTCGAGCTCCTCCGGGATGCGGTCGACCGTGAACCGTGCTCCGATAGCGAGGTCCGACAGGCGCACGGACTGCGGTGCCTCATAGCCGGAGCCGGGAATCGGGTTGCCGTGCGGGCAGGTGGTCGGTCCACCGAGCAATCGGTTCATCGCCAGTTCGACACGATCGCTCATCACGTGCTCCCAGCGCCCTGCTTCGTGGTGGGCATCGGCCCACGACAGGCCGAGGATGTCGGTGAGGAATCGCTCTGCGAGGCGGTGCCGACGGACCACTTGTTCCGCGAGGCGCACTCCACCGGCGGTCAGACGGATTCGACCCGAGGACTGCTCTACCAGTCCCTCCGTGTCGAGGCGTCGGATCATTTCCGAGACGGCAGGGCGGGAGACCTGAAGGCGCTCAGCGATCCGGGCCTGAATCACGTCCAAGGAGTCCTCCTGCAACTCAAAGATGCACTCGCAGTACTCTTCGAAGGCGGGGTGGTGCTCGCCGGGACCGGGCATGGTTCGAGCCTACCGACGGGTCCGCAGGTCCGTCAGGGCTGGCCTTGGTCGCGGAGGAACTGTTCGACCTCTTCGATGAGGCGTTCCGGGGTCACCTCACCGAGAGCCTCCACCGCCTCTCCGCCGACGGTGTCGTCCTCGTCCTCGTCGCTCTCGAAGTCGTCGTCCTCGTCGATGTCGAGGCCGGCGTCTGAGAGGGACTCGAGGCGACGCACGTACCCGACTAGGTCGCGGTCCTGCTCGACGAACTGGTCCACCCGGTCCTCGTACTCGCCGACCTCGTCAGCGAGAACACCGGCTGGCACGGGTGTGCCGATCACATCACACGCCCGCTCGATGAGAGCGAGTGACGCTTTGGGCGACGGGACCTGTGACGCGTAGGCGGGTACCGCGGCCCAGAAGGACATCGTGGGGAACCCGGCACTGCTGAAGGTGTGCTGCATCACGCCGACGATGCCCGTTGGCCCCTGGTAGCGGGACCGCTGGAGGTCGTACCGTTCGATGAGGTCCTGATCGGTTGCGGTACCGATGATGTTGACCGGTCGGGAGTGCGATACGTCGGCGAGCAGCGAGCCGAGGGACAGCACCATGCTCACGCCGGTCTCGGTTGCGAGTGACTGCAGTTCGTCACAGAAGGTTCGCCAGCGAAGGCTCGGCTCGGGACCGAGCACGAAGATGACGTCGCTACCGGGGAGGGACGCATACCAAGCCGAGACCGTCGGCCACACGATCTCACGGTTGCCCCCGGCGAGGCGCACGTGCGGGCGGGTGCTCGCAAAGTCGGTGAACTCCTCGGGGTCAATCGTTGCGAGCGGCGTGGCGTTCCACGCCTCGATCATCGTGCGCACTGCCGTGGACGCGGAGTCCCCGGCGTCGTTCCACCCGGTGAATGCGGCAACGAGGGTTGGTCGGTGAAGCGTGGGGCGCGCATGCCAGCGGACGTTCTCCATCACCCGAGACGCTACCCACGTTTCGGGCGGGGTGATCGGGGGCGGGTGTCACGCCCGTCAGCAGGGCGAACGCTCCCTACAGGCGGGGTTCGACGTAGTACTTGGCGCCCCCGCCACCGGCAACGACATCGTCGAGCCAATTGCCGTCGTATACCGCGTTCGGGCCCTGCATGAGGTCGTTCTCGGCCGCCCCCTCGGGGGTGGTGACGAGGGTCCACGCCTGACGTTTGTACGTCCAGTTGTCGGGGAACAAGCGGTGGGCCTCGCGCCACCAAGGAACAGCGGCATCGTGCCCGACGGTGAGCAGCAGGTGCTGGCCGAGGTCGAAGTAGGCCGCAGCGCGGGCCTGCTCGTCGCCACTCGGCTGCGAGCGGGCAACGACCTCGTCGGGAGACAGCGCAAAGCGGCTTGCGCTGCCGTTGTGCACCCAGTCGAGCAGGGCAGCGCGGTACTCGGTGGAGTGATCCGGGATGGTCCTCACCTCGCGGAACATGTTCTGGATGCGCTGCGGGAGATCGGCCGGGATCTCCCGATCACGCGATGCCGGGCGTTCGATGCTCGCCTGCTCGGCAGGGCGGACCAGCATGCCGTTCTCGTCGATCCAGACGGCCATCGGGATGTTCTGGAAGCCGAACAGTTGTCCAGTGATGTGCCGGGTGTCGATCAGGCTCGGGTGTGTCGGCGAGGCGGCGTCAATCCACGGATAGGTGTGCTGCGGGAAGATGTCGAGGGCAACGGTGACGACCGTGGCGCCGAGGGGCTCGATCTCGGCGTGCAGTGCCTGCCAACCTGGCAGGGCAAGTCTGCAGCCTCAATAGGTGGACCAGGCGACCAGTACCACCTTGTGACCCCGCAGCGACGAGAGGCGGAACGGGTTGCCGTGGCGATCCTGCAGTTCGGGGTCGGCCGCCTCGGCACTCGCGAGCGTGTGACCGGCGAGCGTGGCGGCGCCCACGGCGTAAACGCCATGTTGTTGGTCGTGGATCACCGGCATTCCGAGACGCTGTGCGGCGATGGCCACATCGAGCGTGCCGTCGGGCGACAGCGCGCCGGGTGCCGGCACGCAGATCTCGCCCTTGCAGAGTCCCTCGGGCTTGGGTGTCCAGCCGGTTGCCTCGGCGAATGCGTCGGCCGGGGCCCGGAGTTCGGTGAGGATCATGTGGCGACCGTAGCGCGGCAAGGAACGCCTTGCCGACGACGATCAGCCGAGGCTTCGCTTCTTCAGGTCGTGTGCTAACTCGCGGAAGCGTGCTCGCACTTCCTGCTCGTCCACGCCGGCCACCACCCGGTCCTCCATGAGCACCCTGCCGTTCACGATGGAGTGGCGCACATCGTCTGCGCGGGTGGAGTACACGAGCGCTGCAGCGACGTCGTACACGGGGAGCGCGTGCTCACGGTCGAGGTCGACCACGATGACGTCCGCGGCCATGCCGGCAGCGAGGCGACCGGTTTCCGGCCGATGCATGGCCTTGGCGCCCTCGCAGGTGGCGAGCTCGAGCAGTTCCCGTGTCTTCATGAACTCCACGTCGCCGGTCTTGTCCTTGTGGATGAGCCCGCAGAACTTCATCTCCTCGAAGAGGTCCTGCGTGTTCTGGCTGGCGGGGCCGTCGGTGGCGAGACCGACCGTGACCCCTGCCTCGCGGACCATGCGCATGGGCATCGTGCCCGAGCCGAGTTTCGCGTTGCACACCGGGCAGTGGGCGATCTTCACGCCGTGCTCGGCAAAGAGGTTCACGTCGGTCTGGTCGAGCTGCGAGCAGTGTGCCGCAGTGACGTCCGGGCCGAGGAAGCCCATCTCGGCGAGCCAGCGCACCGGAGTGGTGCCGTAGGTCTCCTGCATGTAGCGCATCTCCTGCATGCCCTCCGCCAAGTGGGTGTGGATGGTCACCTTGTAGGCGTCGGCCACCTCGCGCGTGAGGCGATACATCTCCTCGCCGCAGGAGTACGGCGCGTGCGGCGAGAGAGCGATGTGCAACAGGCCGTTGCGCGTGTTGTGGTGCGCGCTGACGAGCTCGCCAAAGTTGTTGAGTGTCTTCCACGAGTAGTCGGTGATGGACGCGTAGAGGCCGCGGTCCGCAAAGCCGTATCCGAGGGTGGCGCGCAGCGGGACTTCCTTGAGTGCCTCGATCTGCGGTGTGACCCGGTAGGCGTCGAAGTGCTCGTTGAACGACGTGATGCCGCTCTTCACCATCTCGACAAGGCCGCACATGTTGGCCCAGTAGAGCGTCTCGAAGTCGAAGTTCTTCTTCAGCTGCCACATCGTCTGCAGCCACTCGAAGAGGTGAACGTCCTCGAGCAGGCCGCGCAGCAACATGTTCGATGCGATGTGCGTGTGGCTGTTCGCGAAGCCGGGCATCACTGCGCAACGGCTTGCATCGATGACCTTTTTTGCGCCACGGATGTCCACCTGGTCTGCCGGGCCGACGGCACTGATGACGTCGTTGCTGATGGTGACCACACCGTTGGCGATCTCGGGACCGCCCCCCATGGGGAGGACGTAGCCGTTGATGATGGCGATATCGACTGGGCGGGGCATCAGGCCTTGCGTCCCTTCTCGGCGAGGTCGTGCGGACCGTTGGCTGGGTAACCGCGGCCGGCGCGGATGGCGGCACCCCACGGCTCGAGGATTGCGATGAGCTCGTCGAAGTCGGACCCGATCGCATCGAGCGCCGGCACCATCTGCGCGTCCGTGGTGACCTCGATGGCTTCGCGTGCCGCCTTGCCGGCGTCGGTGAGCGCCCCGTCTGCGGCCCAACCGCGCTTGACGAGCCTCGCCTCGGCGGAGTCGAACTCGTCGTTCGTCCACGCACGAGTGCGGGAGTACGTGCGCATCGGCAGGCCCCAGTACAGCTCGGACATCAGACCGATCTCCGTGGCATCGACGTTCATCGAGATCCACGCAGCGGTGTGGCAGTCACCGCGGAACTCGCGCAGCATGTCGCCCATTCGCCACATCGCGAACAGCGGTTCGTCGGGGATTCCGAGCGAGCGCAGGCCGGCGTACAGCGGGCGGCCCTCGGGGCGCAGCACGGCCACGGCGCGGCGCAGGATGGTGTTCGCCCGGTCGAGGCCCTCGGGGGAGGGGCCGAGGAGGCGCCGGAGCTGGGCCACGGCGCCGTCGTCGCGTGCCGTACAGATGGTGGCGGCGTCGGTGATGGACCAGCCGTACGTGACTGCCGGGATGACCGCTGCCGGGCTGAACACGGCGAAGGCGGCAGCAACGAGTTCGGGCGCAACCTGCCCCATCACCGAACCGCGGGAGGTGAAGTACGCCGGTCCGTCCGGGGCGGCCACTCCGTTGAACTCGCCGGCGCTCTGGGCGAAACCGAGTGCGTGGTAATTGGCGTGGCACTCGGGCGAGAAGTACACCTGACCCGTTACGGGTTCGAGTGCGGAACCGAGGCGTCGGGCGGGCGGCATGGGCGCAGTCATGTCGTGACTGTAGGGCGGCCACCCCGGCAGGGGCTACGTTCGTGCGTGAAATGAGCGTTACCGTCGACATCGCCACCGAAGCCACGCCCGACCTCGTCGGGACGATCGGCCGCATCCTGCCGCAGCTGTCCAAGAGCTCGCCGGCGCCCACCACGGCCGAGATCGCCGAGATCATCGACTCACCAGCGTCCGACCTGCTCGTTGCCCGGGTTGACGGTCGGATCGTCGGCACGCTGACGCTGGTGAGCTTCCGCATCCCCACGGGCATGCGTGCGTGGATCGAGGACGTGGTGGTGGACGACGCAGCCCGAGGTCACGGTGTGGGCGAGGCGCTCAACCGGTTCGCGCTCGACGTTGCCAAGCAGCGCGGGTGCAAGACGGTGGACCTGACGTCGAGGCCGTCTCGTGAGGCGGCGAACCGCATGTACCAGCGCATCGGTTTCCAGGCCCGCGAGACGAATGTGTATCGCTACTCATTGGAAGACTGATCCGACGGTGATGGTGGCCTAAGTGTTGTGGCTGACATTCGGGGCCGACGGGAACGCGGTGAGCCTCGGCGACTATGGAGTGCTCGCGAGTACCGCCGCCGGAACACAGGTTGCAGGAGTCGTGCAAACGGGTACGCCAGTCGCCATGCTCCAGACGGGGCTCTGCTGATCGAGCGCAGGACCAAGGTCACGCGGCCATCGTTTGCTCGATCGAGGATGAACGCTTCTTCGCCGGCGACCGGGTGGCCGTCGAGTGTTCCGTAGCTGAACCCGACCCGATTGGGTTGGTCGACGACGGCCATGATCCGGACAGGCTCACGGACCTGCATCGGGCCGATGCGGAGTACGAGGGTGTAGTTCTCTCCGACTTCTACCCGGTGCTGGCCCGGCATCGGCTCGACGGAGAAGCCACTGCGGGTCTTGATCCCCCAAGTCGTGAGGATCTGGACCAGGTCGTTCCACGCGTCCGAAGTTGCGGAGAGTTCGGCGCGACGCTCGAAGCAGCGGTAACCGTCCGATGCGGGAGACCATCGGTCGCCCGCCGGTGCTGTGCCGCCCGGCGCGTCGTAGTTCAGGCGCCTGACCGGATGCGAGTCCACGGTCACGAGGGTACGCAGCCGTGACCCGACTTCTCCCCGACAAGGGTTCTGGATCGAGTGAGGGATTCCCCGGCCTGGAGTGAGGCCGCTCTGCTCTCGGGTGCCCGCATAACGTGTTGCGTTCATAACGCGAGGCGTTATGCTCGGGTCATGTTGCAGTCGTTCGCTGACGAGGACTCCGAGAGGGTCTGGCTCCGCGAACGGGTCCGGAGGTTCCATCTGGATCTCCAGCGGGTCGCCCTGCGCAAGCTGGCGATCCTGGACGCCGCCGAGACGATCTCTGATCTCCGGGTGCCCCCGGGGAACCGGCTCGAGAAGCTCGGCGGCGACCGAGAGGGGCAGTACAGCATCCGGGTGAACGATCAGTGGAGGATCTGCTTCCGCTGGACCAAGGCCGGGCCCGAAGACGTAACGATCACCGATTACCACTGAGAGGAGCAGCGATGAAGACCACGATGCAGCCCATCCACCCCGGCGAGGTGCTCCTTGCCGATTTCCTCGAGCCGCTCGGCGTAACGCAGCACCACCTTGCTGTCTCGATCGGTGTTCCTCCTCGCCGGATCAACGAGATCGTCCACGGCAAGCGGCGCATTACCGCCGACACCGCGCTCCGGCTCGCCCGCTATTTCGGCACGAGCGACCGGTTCTGGATCAACCTGCAGTCCCGCTACGACCTCGAGATCGAGCGCGACCAGATTGGTGAAGCGCTCGACGCCATCACGCCGCTCGCCGGTGTCTGAACCGAAGGCTGTCGGCTTCGGCGTTTCTAACGCCAGGCTGTAGACGAACGTCTACCGGTACGACCTCTGACGTATCCGTCGCCGGGATCTCGATGACTTGCTGGCGGAAGAGTCGCCAGCAAGTGACCGAGGCACTCGGGTGAATTTCCAGCGGGAAATTCGGGTACGCCGGGCTGCTGCCGAACCGGTTACGTGCTGGCCGAGACAGGTCGCACGCGAGTGCTGAGCCACGACATGAGCGCTGCCTCATCCGTTTGACCTGCCGCTACCGAGAGCATCGTCTCCACGGCGTCGTCGTCTGTTACCTCGAGGGCATTGTTGTTCAGCTCGAGGAACACGACCATGGCCATCCAAGCAAGACGCTTGTTGCCATCCGGGAGCGGATGGTTTCTCGCAATGCGAACGCACAACACGGCGGCCTTCTCGACGGCTGAAGGATAGAAGTCAGTGTCGCCAAAGCCCGCCTGGGGCGCGTGGAGGGCGGAGTCGAGCAGATCGCTCCGCGAAACGCGCACGAGATTGTGTGCATCGATGCCGGTCACTGCCTCGGCGATAACAAACGCCTCGGCCAAGCCGAGATACCTCACTGCGCCAGACGGTCGAGGATCTCGTGGTCGCGCTCGACGAGTCGTTTCACCCGTGCGCGGAATTCCGCGTCCATGCGAACGCGGTCGATCTCGTTGTGGAGCGCATCAATGATGAGTTGATTCACGCTTACTCCCTGAGTGCGCGCCACAGCCTCGGCCTGGTCTGCGAGGTCGTCCGGCAGGCGAACAGTGGTCTGTTTCGGCATGACATCATGATATCGCTGCATCATGATGTCATGCCTGCACTGGCGTCCCTTGCTGCGGAGCGTCTAGCGGACCTCGCGCCGCTCCATCTTGGGGATTCCCGGCGTCGTGTCGTTGATACCCCAGCTGACGATCACCTCGGGCGTGATCCGAAAGCGTGGGCTTCCACCGGCGTCCTCGATCGCCACGCTGCCGATCACCTTGATGCCACGAGGCGACCACGGGTTCATGCTTGCCAGGTCGTCCACCACCACCGAGGCGCGGGGGTTCTTCTGCACATTCCGGTAGCGCACGGTGTGGGTCACGTCGAAGCCGGCCGAGGTGATGTCGCTGCCGTCCACCTCGAACACCACGGGTGCAACGTCGGGCCGCCCCGATGGCGATGCGGTGGCGAAACGCATCAGTGGTTGGGACTTCAGGTACTCGAGTTCAGCGGTGGTGAACGCGCTCATGGGTTGGCTCCTGTGGGTGGGTGCTTGCGAAGACAGGAACTCTCACACCTCAACAAAGGTTGAGGTCAAGGACTATCCTCGGAACATGCCCCGCGGTCACACCTCCTACGACGAGTGGTCGGTCGGCCAGCTCGCCGAGCGCAGCGGGATCTCCGTGTCCGCACTCCACTTCTACGAGCGAGAGGGGCTCATCTCCAGCAGTCGCAACGCCGGAAACCAGCGCAGGTTCGCCCGGCACACGCTGAGGAGGCTTGCTTTCATCCGCGCCTCGCAGCGCGTCGGCATCCCGCTCGCAACGATCAAGGAAGCGCTCCACGAACTGCCCGAGGGACGCACGCCGAGAGAAGCGGATTGGGCGGTGCTCGGGCGTCGATGGAGAACGGTGCTCGAGCAGCAGATCGAACAGCTCCAGCGCATGCGTGAGGACCTGTCCACCTGCATCGGCTGCGGCTGTCTGTCGTTTCAGCGCTGCCTGCTGGTGAACCCCGACGACGAGATGGCCAAGGAAGGCCCGGGGGCACGGCGACTCATGCCCGGTACACCGCGCCCCGAGCGCTAGGCCTGCTGACGCTTCGATGTGGCAGGCGATGGTGCGGCCTTCAACTGTGGCCTGTAGCGCACCGCGGATGGCAGTGTGGGCCGTCAGGAAGTGATCGTGACGGATGCCCGTGCGCTGCGGAGCCTTTGCAGTGCAGCGGTGCTGCCGATCTGGATGTCGTTGAGCACCACAATCACGTCGTAGATGCCGGGCGCCACTGCATGGCCCATCGCAGCATTGCAACTCGCCGTACCGATGAGCATGTCGACGGTGAGGTGCTCGCCCGATCACAGCGTTGCTCCCGAACCCACCCCGGCGATTTCGCTGTCGTATACGCCGACCACCGCATCGGTGTCGGGCTTGAGCAGCACGGCCGCATATGGCGTACCAGCGCTGAAGCTCACCGTCACGCCGCTTGTGTTGGTGACGGTCACCGTGCCCCGACCGTCGTGCCCAGATGGGACGGAGCCAGGAGCCCTCGGCGTCGCACGCAGGCCGCCAACCACCTCCGCTCCCATCGGGACGGACCACGTGCAAAGGTCCGGTGTCGTGATGCTCCCCGGCGACGGCAGCGGGTAGGGGTAGGCGCCGACGGTGATGGACACGAGCCCGCCGTAGCGGGCGACGAGGTCAGCGGCCAGTGCCTCCTGATCGGCCCGCAGGTGCACCTGCACGGAATCCTTCCCCTCGCCGACGGAGCGGTAGGAACCATCGCCCGGCATCTGCGCCGAAAGCGTGGTGTTCGGCTCGTGTACCCGATCCGTCCGGCTTACCGCGCCGGTGCTCGTACTCGATGGGGTCGAAGCACGGGACGAACAGCCGAGACACGCGACCGCTGTGCCGATCGCAAGGACAAACCACCCCGTGGCCCGTCTCACTTCCCGTGTGGTCGAACTCGCGCGCACTCACCGAAACGCACGCCCCTCTTACGGGGTAGGCAATGCGTCAGCGGAGCGAGCGCGAGATGCCACTAATCACGGCCTCGACCTCGTGATCGGCGTTCACGCCGGCCGGCCAGATGGACGAGGTAAGGATCGTCGAGATCCCGTGAACCCCGGACCACGCGATCATCGGCGCGTCCTTGCGCCTCGACGGCGGCACCGCGCTTGCAGTGATCATCTGCTCGATCGCGTCCACAAGCACCGACCACGCGCTCGGGTCGTCGGGCCGCTCGAGTGCAACCTCGCTGCGCGTGAACGCCGCCTCGAATACGTTCGGGTTGCTGACGGCAAACTGCACGTACGCGTGCCCGATTGCCTCGAAGCGCTCGACCGACCTGCGCTTGGTGTTGCTCCCGATGATCCCGTCCCGTGCAGCCAACAACGAGCGCGCCAGGGCCTCGCGGGAGCACTGGGACACCCTCATCACGAGGTGGTCTCTGCTCGGGAAATGGCGGTAGGTGGCCGAAGGCGAGACATCGATCGTTCGGGCAAGGTCACGCAGGGACAGAGCATCGATGCCGAACTCGCGGACGACCGCCAGAGCGGTATCGACGAGCGCCTGCTCGAGCGATCCGTGGTGGTACGGCTTGTCGGACACGTCCGTCACTCTGTCACAGATGTTGACATGGTTCACATCATCCGAAATGATGTGAACACCAGTCACATAGTGTGACGCATCAGTGGAGGTGCGCGATGGCAGCGATGAACAAGGGCCGGTACTCGGCCGACGTGGGTGCGGACGGCAAGGTGCTCTTCCTCATCGGCATGCGGATCAACCAGTTGTGGCGCTTCTGGAAGTGGCTCCCCGTGTTTGTCGCCATGCCGCGGATGCTCATCGAATTGCAGAAGAACTCGAGCCTCGGTCTCGTCGGCAAACCGCGCACCTATCTGTCGGGCCGCACCGTTCTGGTATGGCAGTACTGGGCCTCGTTCGAGCAGTTGGAGGCGTACTCGAAGTCCCAGGCTGCACAGCACCTGCCGGCGTGGCGCTCGTTCAACCGGAAGGTGCGAGACAACGGCTCGGTGGGGATCTTCCACGAGACGATCATGCTCAGCGACGCGACGGTGGAGACCGTGTACGGGAACATGCCCGCGTTCGGGCTTGCCGCGGTCACCGGCGCAGTGCCTGCGGGTCGTCGCGGCCAGACCGCCCGCACGCGGCTCACCGGTGCGGCTTCCGAAGCGCCCGCCGTCGACCCGTACTGAACCGTGAGCGCCATACGCAGCAAGGCCTCGGGAAGCGCCGAGCACGCGCCGCCCGCATAGCGTGCAGCACATGTCGTCCGCCATCCCCCTCGCACGCCGCCTCGCCGCAGCCCTGGAGCCCATTGCCGGGCAGGCCCAGTTCTCGCCCGAGTGTCACACGAACTATGCGGCGCTCGGGTTCCCGCCCAGTCCGGGGATGCGCGGCAGTGTTGCACTCCCGGAGTTCTCGTCGTTCTGGATGAGCCGCACTGCATCCATGGGCGACGCCCAGCCCGAGGTGGTGGCGAGTGCCCTTGCGGTGTTCAACCCGGTGGTCGTGCTGCCCGCGGTCCGCAGGGGACGCGAACTCTGTGAAGCCGCCACGATCTGGGCGGCTCGTGCTGATGGTGCTGCGGCGCAACTGCAACGGGTCCTCGGACCGAACCTTCCCGACATCGTTCGCGTCACGGACGCGTTGCTTGCGGCATCCGAGGACCTCCCTCTTGCCGGTCGCCCGCTCTTCGCCGGGGGCCGAGCGGTTGAGGTGCCTGACGAGCCCTTCGCGCGTCTCTGGCGCGCTACGGATCTCCTGCGCGAGTACCGCGGCGATTCACACATCCAGGTGTGGGGCGCGGCTGGATTCGACCCGGTGGAAATCGGACTGTTGAGTGACCTCTACTGGGGCCTCGCCCCGCGTGCACATACCGGTGGTCGCGGCTGGACCGATGAGCAGTTGGCGGCCGGGGAAGATCGCTTGCGCGTCTGGGGATTGCTCTCGGGAACCGCCCTCACCGAACAGGGGCGATTTGCCCGAGAGTCGATCGAGACCCAGACCGATGTTGCCATGCAGCGTGCGCTCGACGTGCTCGGCGGTGAAGCCGAGCAACTGCTCTCGATCATCGAGCCCTGGGGCGCGGCGATCCTTGAGGCCGGTGGCTACCTCACGCCGCTCGTGCGCTTCACGTTCGACCAGCGCGCCCACGGCTAGGCGGGCGGGCCGAAGAAGTGCTCCTCGATCCACCGCTTACCGTCGTCTGAGGTGATGCCCGCTGCAGCACAGGCGGAGAGGTACCCCTCGAGCCGGATACGGCGGCCCTGCTCGAACCCAAGCAATCGCAGCCGCTGAATCACGCCATGCTGTGCGAACTCGTGGAACCTGAAGCCCCGGTGAGGATGGTGTGGCCGTTGCTCGTTAAGCGCCATTGCCTCGAACAGGTTCTTCGGGGGCCTCACACCGCGGATCACCTCACCACCGTTCACCAGTCCGTGGATGCCCGGAAGGATGACTGCCAGACCGACCCGGGCGTTGAGGCCCGTTGACCACTCTCGACATGGCGGGCAGAGCACCAGGCGCCAGCGACCGTGGCCGGCGATCACGTGGAGGCCGCACACCATGCAGAGCACGCACGGGAGCGAGGCGTCTAGTGGTACCGTTCGGCGGAAGTCGTCGGACTCGCAGAGGCAGTGGTCCTCCCGGTAGTCCCTGAATCCGCACGGCGATGCAGCGAGCTGACCGCACGTGGTGCAGAGCTCGAAGGCTCCTGAGACGTCGCATAGTTTGGTGACGCTCTCGTAGCCGGTCGCGCGGACGAGCGGGCTGGACGGGCCTTCGTGATGAACGTAGCGACGGTTGTCGGCGGGCATCAGGACACTCCTCGTGGTGTGGGACGGGCCGCTCTGCATGACTGATTCGAACGTATCAACGCAGCGCGCTGAGCCGGGTGTGACATGACGCGCTTGACAGGGGACCTGATCGGCGACGGATCAGCGCTGCCTGGCCCGCGGGCCAGTACCGTTCTGGCCCGCGGGCCAGTACCGTTCTGGCCCGTCGGCCACTCCACGGAGCCTCAGTGACTACAGCCCCCGCAGCGGTTCTCGCCGTTGACAAGCGCGCACAGCGCAACATCCTCATCGCCGTGCTCACGGCGCTCATCGCTGTTATCGCCGCTGTCTCGGGCCTGAACGTGGCCCAGCAGGACCTCGCCCGCAGCCTCGGTGCCACACAGGGCGCCGTGCTCTGGATCATCAACGCCTACACCTTGGCGCTCGCAGCACTGCTCATGCCGATCGGTGCCATCGGCGACCGTTTCGGTCGCAAGCCACTCCTGCTCGGCGGGCTCGCTATCTTCGGCACGGCGAACACGGTGGCGGCCTTCGCGAACGGACCGGAGATGATGATTGCCGCCCGCATCCTCGGCGGAACCGGTGCCGCCATGATCATGCCGGTCACCCTGTCGGTCATCACCTCGAGTTTCCCGCCCGAGGACCGCGGCCGGGCGATCGGTATCTGGTCGGGGTTCGCCGGCAGCGGAGGCATGATCGGGCTGTTCGTGTCGGCGTTCATGGTGGACGTCCTCTCGTGGCGGTGGACGTTCCTGCTCCCGGTGCTGCTCGCGGTGGTCGGGTTCGCCTTCACGCTGCGCTTCGTGCCGAACTCCGCCGAGCGCCAGTCCCACCGGTTCGACACCGCCGGTTCGTTACTCTCGGCACTCGCGATCGGTGGTCTGGTGCTCGGCATCCAGGAGGGACCCGAGCGCGGCTGGGGCAGCACCGTTGCCATCGCAGGCCTCATTGTCGGCGCTGTTGCGCTGATCGGCTTCGTGATGGTCGAGTTACGCAGCGAGGCACCGTTGTTCGACCTGCGGGAGTTCCGCGACCGCGGGCTGGCGTGCGGGTCCGTGACGCTGCTCATCATCTTCGGCGCGATGTTCGGTTCGCTGCTCGTGCTGTTCCCGTTTTTCCAGGCAGTACTCGGCTGGTCCGCTCTCGGTTCTGCCGCCGGCATCCTGCCGATGGCCGCGATGATGATGCCGATGTCGACGGTGGCGCCCCGCGTGGCGACACGCCTCGGCAGCCGCCTCACGATTGCTGTTGGCGTCGGCGTGTTCGCGCTCGGGCTCGTCGTACTCGCTCTCGGGGCCTCGGTCGAGGGCGGTTACCTCTCGGTGCTCCCCGGTCTGTTGTTGTTCGGTCTCGGGCTGGGTCTCGCGATGACTCCATCCACCACCCTGATCACCGAGACGCTCCCCGCCCACAAACAGGGGGTTGCCTCTGCGCTCAACGACACCACCCGTGAACTCGGTGGCGCCATTGGCGTCGCCCTGCTCGGTTCGGTGTTCAGTTCCGGTTTCAGGACGAGCATGCGGCCGGCCCTGCAGGACCTGCCGCGCGAGATCGCCGAGCCCGCAAGTGAGGGCATCGGCAGGGCCTTTGACGTTGCCGCGCGAGCAGGCGACGACGCACCCCGCATCATCGACGCTGCCAAGCACGCGCTCGTTGATGGCTGGGTGCGCTCGATGTGGGCGGGCGCTGCATTCGGCGTTGCCGCGCTCCTGTACGTGATCCTGCGCGGCCCGCGTTCGTCGCGAGAGGCCATCGTTGTCGAGGTTCCCGCCGAGGCGACATCCTGAGCCCCCGGCTGCGGTCCGCATGATCGAACGGCTCGCGTGGGTGACCGCCGGTGAGGCGCGCGGTCGGGACCCGGACGAACCGTTGGTGCTTGCGCTTCTCACAGCGGCCGGCGTGGCAGTTAGCGTTGTGGACTGGGACGATGACGCAGTCGAGTGGCAGGGCTTCGACCGCGCCGTGATCCGCTCGCCGTGGGACTACCAGGACCGAGCCGAGGACTTTCTCCGGTGGATGACGAGGGTGGAGCACCTCACCGATCTGCGCAATCCCGTTGCGCCGATGCGGTGGAGCCTGGACAAGCGCTATCTCCGTGAGCTTTCTGAGGCCGGCATCCCGGTGATCCCCACCGACGTGATCGGTCCCGACAGCGTCCTCCGCTGTCCCGACGTCGCGTGGGTGGTCAAGCCTTCGGTGGGTGCCGGCAGCCGTGATGTGGTGGCATACCGGCCTGGTCAGGAGGAGCAGGCCGCCGTGCATGTCGCCGGCCTGCACCGTCGTGGTGTTGCGGCACTCGTGCAACCCCTGCTGGAGTCTGTTGCACGGGATGGCGAGTGGCCGATGGTGTTCTTCGGCGGCCGCTTCAGCCACACGGCGAGCAAGCGGGTGAGCCTGCCGGACCCGAGGCGACCGGGCGGCCTGTTCGCAATGGAGTCGAACGAGCCGTGCAGGGCTACACCGGACCAGATTGCTGTCGCCGAGCAGGTGATGGCCTACGTGCACCGCCTATTCGGCGCGCTCACCTACGCCCGGGTAGATCTCGTGCGCAACGACGTTGGCGGCTACCTGGTGCTGGAGGTCGAGCTCGTGGAGCCGTCTCTCTTCCTTCCCGAGGGCGGCCCGGATTCGGTCCGTCGCTGTGCCGAAGCGCTGTTGGGCTGATTGGGCCCGACGCCCCTAGCGCGAGTACCCGATCACGAGCCCGGCAATCTCAGCGCCGTGTGTGTCCTGCGGGAAGTGTGCGGCCACGGGCAGAGCGTCCCACGTGGATTGCGGGATCAACGAATGCCACTTACGGCCCCAGTCGCCGGTGAACACGGCGTCGGCGAGGCCCCAGACGAAGTGCACGGGAAGTTTGGTCGCGTTGACCGCCGCGAAGGTCCGTTGCTGACGCTCGGCGTCACCGGCAACCGGGTCGTTCAGCGGGATGCACATCGGGAACCGTCGTGCACCTGCCATGCCATCCTCGCCGAGCCCGGCGAACGGTGCGTCGTAGGCTCGCCGCACGCCGTCTGCCTCGGGGGAGAACTCGGGCAACTCACCGTTCAGCGAGCGGAACAGGGTCTCCTTCGCAGTGGCCCGACCGGTGCCCACCGCCATCAGCGTTCCCCAGAGGAACTTGCTGGGCACGTTGTCGCGGAACAGGCCGCCGAGGGAGTTCTGCGCGATCCAGTTCCGCACGCCCGGAGAGTACTCGTAGTCGTCGTGGTGCAGCCAGGTATTCATGATGACGAGCCGCTCGAAGCGCTGCGGCATGGCGGCGTACTGGGCGAGACCCGTCGGCCCGCCCCAGTCCTGCACGAACATCGTGATGCGCTGCAGGTCCAGCGACTGCACGAGGTGGGTGAGGTTCGCCGTGTGCCGGGCGATGTCGTAGTAGCCGGGATCAGTGGGCTTGTCGCTCCTGCCGAACCCGATGTGGTCGGGCGCGATGCAGCGGTACCCGGCAGCGAGCATCGACGGGATGATCGATCGGTTGAGGTACGCCCACGTGGGCATGCCGTGCAGGAGGAGCGCAACGGGTGCGTCCTTGGGCCCCTCGTCGATGTAGTGCATGCGGAGGCCATCGACTTCGACGAAGTTCGGCTCCCACGGGAACCCCGGCAGGCCGGCAAAGTTGGTGTCCTGTGTACGGACAAACGGGATCCCGTTCTCGGTACGCATGGGTCAGTAACCGCTGGTGGGGGCCGAGAGGTTCACAGTGGCGACTCTAGGTGTTCGCGTGCGGCACGTGGTGCCGGACGTAGCGTGGGGGTTCCGATGTCGTCGCACTCAAGCCTTCATGCCAAGTCTGTCGTGCTGTCGCTCGGCCCCGCGCTCGTGCTGGACGGCGTGGATCTCGACGTGACACCCGCCCGGCGGATCGGCCTCATCGGGCCGAACGGCGTCGGAAAATCAACCCTGCTGCGTGCGCTCGCCGGTCTGGTGCCGCTCGATGCCGGAAGTGTCGATGTCTCACCCCGCACGGCAACCGTCGGGTACCTGCCCCAGGAACCGGACCGCAGCGACACCGAAGCGGTGACGGAGTTCATCAGCCGGCGGACCGGTGTGACAGCAGCGAACGTGGAGCTCGAGGAAGCCACGAACGCGCTCGCAACGGGTGCGGCCGGGTCCGACGACCGCTATGCCGATGCATTCGATCGCTGGCTCGCGCTCGGTGCTGCGGACCTCGACGCCCGCCTCGGCGCGGTGTGCGACGACCTCGGGATCGATGCACGTCTGCTGGCACAGTCGATGGCCTCGCTGTCCGGCGGCGAGGCAGCCCGTGTCGGCCTCGCAGCGCTGCTGCTCGCGCGGTTCGATGCGTTCCTGCTCGACGAGCCGACGAATGACCTGGATCTCGTCGGTCTCGAGCGTCTGGAGCAGTGGGTGAATGCCCAACAGGCGGGGCTTGTCATCGTGAGCCACGACCGCGAGTTCCTCCGTCGCACGGTGACGCACGTTGCCGAATTCGACCCGTTCACGCACCGGCTGGCCCTGTTCGCCGGCGGGTGGGACGCCTTCCTGGCCGAGCGGGAGATCGCCGCTCAGCACGCCCAGGAACGCTACGACGACTTCGCCGACAAGCGCTCCACGCTGCTCGGGCGTGCCCAGCGCGAGCGGGAGTGGGCAACCCAGGGGCTCCGGCGCGCGAAGAAGCAGCCCGACGACAACGACAAGAACGCGAAGGCCTTCAAGATCAATCAGTCGGAGCAGTTAGCGGGGAAGGCAGCGCGCACCGAGCGTGCGCTGGAGCGCCTCGAGCAGGTGGACGCACCGCGGGAGGCATGGGAACTACGTCTTGCGTTCGGCGAGGTGGGCCGCAGCGGCGATCTTGCGTTTGCGCTCGACGGGGCGCAGGTCCACAAGGGTGCCTTCACCCTCGGTCCGTTGACGCTCGCTATCAGTTCGGGCGAACGCGTTGCCATCGTCGGGCACAACGGGAGCGGCAAGAGCACCCTGCTCGATGTGCTGCTCGGCCGGCAGTCGCTGGACACAGGATCTCGTCGCGTCGGGCCGGGTGTCGTGATCGGGGAACTCGAGCAGCGACGCCTCCAGATGTCCGAACGTGGATCGCTGCTTGAGTCGTTCATGGAGCGCACCGGACTGACGGTTCCGGATGCTCGGACGCTTCTCGCCAAGTTCGGCATTGGCGCCAACGAGGTTCACCGTCCGACGGCAACGCTGTCGCCCGGGGAGCGGACCCGGGCGGTGCTCGCCCTCCTCATGGCGAACGGCACGAACTGTCTCGTGCTCGACGAGCCGACGAACCATCTCGACCTCCCGGCTATCGAACAGCTCGAGGTGGCGCTCGAGGCATTCCGTGGGACGGTGCTGCTGGTGACCCACGATCGTTCGCTGCTGGACACCGTGAGGCTGAGCCGAACGATCCGCCTCGAGTCCGGGCGTGTCGTCGACGACGCTGTTGTCTAGGAACACCACAACGCAACGGGCCGCCGGGGGGGGGTTGCCCCGGCGGCCCGATCGAGAAACTGCTGTGTTGTTACGCGCTGGCTTTGCCCGCTGCGGTGGCAGCGGGAACCTCGATGAGCTTGCCGCTGCGCACGTCGTAGACGTAGCCGTAGATGGGGATGTTCTTCGGCACGAGCGGGTGCCTGCGGATGCGCTGCACGTCTTCCACCACGCTGCCGGTCTGGTCTGCGACGGTGAGCCAGTTGATGTACTTGCCCTCGGGCGAGCCGGGGCCTTTGCCGACATCGGTGAAGCCACCGGCGCCGAGTGCCGCCGTCTCGAGGCTCGACTCGAGCAGGCCGCTCATCACGTCGTTGGTGAAGAACTCCATGCCGCAATCGGTGTGGTGAACGACGAACCACTCCTGGGTGCCCAGCAACTTGTAGGAGATGACGAGCGAACGGATCGCGTCATCGCTTGCACGTCCGCCTGCATTGCGGATCACGTGGGCATCGCCCTCGGCGAGACCTGCGTACTTCGCGGGGTCGAGACGGGCATCCATGCAGGTGAGGATGGCGAAGCGGCGTGCGGGCGGGAGTGCAAGGTTGGCCTTGTCGCCGAAGGTTGCTGCGTACGACGCGTTTGCTTGAAGGACTTCGTTGAGGACGCTCATGGTGTCTCCCGGTGGGCCGGATAGCCCGAATGCCGATCAAGTTAGTCAACAATAGGGTGAAGGACAACCCCGTGGGCAGATCAGGCCGCGCGCACCCGAACACGTATCCCGCCGATGTTCAGCAGCGAGCGATCCCCGGTCTGAGCGAGTCCCCTCGCCTCGGCTCGAGCGAGCACCGCACTGAGGTCCGCTGGCCTCACGGTGACGTCGATCCCGCCGAGTCCCTCCGGGCGACCGTCCTTTGTCTGCACGAACCGCAGGGTTGCGTTATCCGCCGTCAGCGAGCGGACCGCGCCGTCGGTCGACACGGCGACAGGAACATCGAGGATCCTCGACCACTTGTCCGCTAGCGGTGCGGGGTCTGGGCTCTGGATCTCTGCGGCCGTGATGGCGACGAGGGTGTCGGTGATGTTGTCGCTCCAGTTCGGGCCCGCCGGCTCCCACTTGCCGTCCAGGGAGTCGCCACCGTGCTGGACATCGATCTCGAGGAACGTGCCACCCGTATCGGCCGGGTGCAACTGCAGGATCCAGTACTCCTTGCCCTGCTGGTCCACCACGCGCCGGATACCGAGATCATCGGCACGCGCTTTCACTGCCGGGTGGTCGTCGCACTGGAAGATCGTCATGTACCCGCCGTCGCCGTTGCGCCGGGCGAGGTAGCGGCCGCCTGCGGTGTTGTCGCGGATCGGTGAGACGATCTCGATGAACTGCCGGCCCGCGGGGATCACGGCGTTGCGAAGGCCGAACACGTCGATGTGCGGGTCGTTGAAGGCGGTTCCGAGGCCGAACACGGCCTTCAGGTCAGCCTCGACCGGGTCAAGGTCGTGGGCGACGAGTGCGATCTGGCGGAGTCGGAGCATGGTTCCCCCTGGAGTGGGTGTGGGTAAGCGATGTCTAGCGGAGGACGGCGTGCCAGTGCTCGGAGATACCGAAACCGACGCGGCCCTCGGTCTCGAAGCGGGCCAGGCCCTCGTTCACGAAGGTGACCCCGTCGCGGCGCGGGATCTTGGTGGGGCAGATGCTGAGCACGGTGCCGTCGACGGTGATGGGCGTTCCCCGCTCGTCGGTCGCGCGTAGCTGTACCCGTTGGTGCAGCAGCGGGTTGGTGGGGTCGAACTCGGTGGTCATGGTCATCGAGTCGAGCGAGAGCGTCTCGCCATCTCGCTGGATCCATCCCTTGCCGCGGAACGAGCCGTCGGCCGTCCGTCCGCAGGTTCCCCCGAGCGCGAGGTCGGGCCCGAAGTTCATGGAGAACCAGTTGATGAAGCATCCCTGCTCGACGGCGGCCGGGCCTGCAGCCTTGGAGGCACTGCCGCTCGGCGCCTGCCACGTGCGCGGCCCCCATGACTTGTCGCGAACGCCGTAGCCGTCCACCTTCCATTCCTCTCCGTCCACACGGATGTATCCGGTGGCGTGCCCGGTCTGCTCGAAGTGGCCCTGCGCCCCACCCACCGCGTAGTGCGGCTCGCTCAGCGTGTCGAACCCGACCACCATGTCGAGGTGCGCGGGCTTGGCCCAGTCCTCTGGACGGTCCTTCGTTGCGGCAAGCATTGTGGTGGGGTCCGCAACATCCTGCCCTTCACCGGAGTAGACGATCTCCCACCGCTTGAACGGCTCGCTGCGGCGGAGTGTGAGGTTGGCCACCTGAGGATCGGCGTCGCCGAACGCATTGACCGCCGCCGGGCTGAGGTCAGTGCGGCGGCCGTAGGTGAAGATCACCCGGCCGTTCGGGAGGTACACCCCGTGGAGTGCATCGGCCCAGCCGTCGTTCGGCCGGAAGCCCATGCGGGTGAACGCGCCAACGCCGGTGGTGTGGTCGATGAAGTTGAAGTAGTAGCTCTCGCTCCAGGCGCCGTGGTCGCCCACGGGGTGGAAGAACTCGTCGGCCGGATTCGCTGCGGTCATGTCACTGGTCTAGCCGCCAGCCCTGTCGGGGGGCCAATGAGCGTTACTAGAAAAAGTTGCTCAGGTTGCGCGAGAGGATCACGGTCTGCTCGAGACGGATCTCTCGCCGGGCGATGAGGAACGAGTCGTCGTGGCGGCGCAGCACGTCCCTGCGCGATCCGATCCACGAGTCCTCCTCCGACTTGAGGCGCGTACGGTAGAGGTGAAAGTTGGAGGCGATCTCGAGTTCTGCACCGTTGTCGGCCAGCACGCGAACGTTGGTGATAAGGCGGCGTGTCCGTGACGGCGGGTCCTCGCTCCACGACCTCCCTGTCAGCAGTTTGTCGACACGGACTCTGAGGAGTGCCTTGGGATCGTCGAAATAGGCCACCTGGCCGGGGCGGGTGAACTCGCGGTCGGCGTCTTTGTGCGAGACGGTTCGGCGGATCGGCATGAAGTAGTGGGTGTCGTCGCTGAAGAGGTCGAGCCAGGCGGCGTACTCGTGCGCATCGAGCAGGGCAGCCTCGTGGTAGAGGAACTGTTCCACCTCGTGCTGACGCAGCATCGCCGCGACGCGGTCATCCAGTCCGCTCACAGCACGTCCCCCGGCACGGTTGCCTCCCGTAGCTCGTCCCACGTCTCGGCGGTCATCCATTCGCGCCACGCCCGATACATCCAACGCTGCCCGTGCTCCGATGTGGTCCCCTCGATCCGGTGCAGACCCGCCTCGTGGATAACAGCGCCGCGACCGATCCCCATGCTCATGGTGTGCTTGATCCCGCGGCTCGCGGCACCGCGGCTCTGCATCGTCACCTGCACCCAGTTCTCCCCGTCATCCTGCTCGAGCAGTCCGGAGGGCCCGAAGATGCGTGTTGCGATGCGCGCCTGGAACGCCTTCTGCTCGGGCGAGAGCGCAGCGTCGACGAACGAGAACCACCAGATCTCCGTGGACGTCGCTGAGCGGGGGATGCGCAGCGAGATCTGCGACGGAGCCATCGTGACCCATGCGGTGGGGAAGATGTTGGGGTGCCCGCCCACACTTACCCCGACCGGCCCGAGCAGTGTCTGGGCGCGTTCTGTCCGGCGCCAGGAGTCGTCGAACTCGACCGCTCCGGTTGACGACGTGGTGGGGCCGCCGATGCCGTGGCCGAACTCGCCGAGCAGGACCACTTGGTCGAAGTCCGTTGCCGAGATACCGGACACTGTTGCGGCGAGGCTCTCGCCGCTCTCCATGTCGACACCGGCCATGTCGAGCGTGCGGTGCCGGCCCTGGTGGCGGTCCCGCCCGGTGGCGTCCACCATCGTTGCGGATGCGTGCGACACCTGCGGGTGGTACCAGTCGAAGACGTTGTCGACGGTGACCTTCCAGTTGCAGTCGACGACGAACTTCTGGATCCCGGGGATGACCTCCATGTCACCGCGTGCGGCGATGAGGTCGAGACCGAGGCGCCCCGTCGGACCGAGGTAGTCAACGAGCGCCGGAGCAGATGCGTCGTGGCTGCCGAAGACGAACCCGTGGTACGTGTCGAGGCGGGCGATGTGTCGCAGACCCAGTTCGGATTTGTCGAGCTGTCCGTCGTAGAACGTCTTGTACCCGGGAACGCCCTTGAGCGTTCCGTCGATGCCGTAGGACCACCCGTGATAGGTGCACAGGAAGCTGCGTGCATTGCCCTCCTCGGCCCGGCACACGGCGTTACCCCGGTGGGTGCAGGAGTTGATGAATGCCCGCACCGAGCCGTCCTTCTGGCGCACGACGAGGACGTTGTCCCGCCCCATCACCGACTCGAAGAAATCGCCCTGGGCCGGGATTTGGCTCTCGTGGCAGAGGAACAGCCAGGCCTTCCCGAAGATGCGCTCCATCTCGAGTTCAAAGATCTCGTCGTCGCTGAATATCCGACGGTCGAGCTCGCCGCGTTCGTCCGACACCAAGTGTTCGATGTCGCCCCTAGAGATCGCCATGTGTCCGCTTACCCCCGTCTGGTCCCGGTCGCTACGGCGGCGCGATGAACACCTTTACGGTAGTAGCCGCGCGGTGATTCTTCCGCTGCAAAGCGCTGCTACTTGCGCTCCGCGATGATCACCGGGATCACGCGGCTCGTCTTTGTCTGGTACTCGGCGTAGGGGGCGAACACCGCGACCGAGCGCTCCCACCACTCGCCACGCTCGGCTCCCTCGACCTCCCGGATGGATACGGCGTACGGCTCGGGGCCATCCTGCAGTAATACCTCGTCCGGGTGGCTCACGAGATTCGTGTACCAGTCAGGATTGTGGGGCGCACCGCCCCTGGAGGCGACGAGCGCGTAGGCACCCTCGTGCTCCACGCGCATCAGCGCGATCTTGCGGACGGCACCCGACTTGGCGCCGCGCATCGTCACGATGATGACGGGGATGCCCGTGTCGCGCAGGGTGTTGGCTTCCTTGCCGCCGGTTCGTTCGTACGTGTCGATCTGGTCCTTCACCCAGCCCAGGGTGCTGGGGATGTACTCGCCCTCGAGTGAAGTCATGCCCCGCACCCTAGGACCTTGACCCTGCGTCTGTGCGATGCTGGGCAGGCGCCGCAGGGTGCGGACAGGGAGGTCGGCCCGTGAACAACAAGGTCTGTGAGATGTTCGGTATCGAGTTCCCGATCTTCGCGTTCACCCACTGCCGTGACGTGGTAGCAGCCGTCAGCAAGGCCGGCGGTATGGGCGTGCTCGGAGCGGCTGCACACACGCCCGAGCAACTCGATATCGACCTCCGGTGGATCCGTGAGCAGGTGGGGAACAAGCCGTTCGGCGTGGACGTCATCGTTCCGGCCAAGTACATCGGCAAGGACGAGGGCGGCATCTCCCGCTCGGACCTCAAGGCGCTCATCCCTCAGGAGCACAAGGACTTCCTCGCGAACCTGCTCGACCGGTACGACGTGCCGCCGCTTCCGGCCGGCTGGAAGGACTACGCCGCCGGGGACAACGCTGCACCGATGAGCTACGACCAGGCCTTGCCGTTGATGGATGTGGCGTTCTCCCACGACATTGCGCTCATCGTGAACGCCCTCGGCTCACCGCCGCCGGACATGATTGAGCGGGCACACGCGAACGGCGTGAAGGTTGGCGCGCTCGCCGGAAAGGCGTCCCACGCAGTGCGTCACGTTGCCGCCGGTGTCGACCTCATTATCGCCCAGGGCGGCGAGGCGGGCGGCCACACCGGGGAGATCGGCACGATGGTGCTCGTGCCAGAGATCGTGGATGCGGTGACCCCGGTTCCGGTGCTCGCAGCCGGTGGTATCGGCAGGGGCCGCCAGATGGCAGCATCGATCGCCTTGGGCGCAGACGGGGTCTGGTGCGGTTCGGTGTGGCTCACCACCGAGGAGGCCGAGACCCACCCGCTCGTGAAGCAGAAGTTCCTCGCGGCAACGTCGTCGGACACCGTCCGCTCGCGCAGCCGTACCGGCAAGCCGGCCCGCCAGCTTCGAACGGCCTGGACCGAGGAATGGGAGAGCCCGGAGTCGCCGGGGCCGCTCCCCATGCCGCTCCAGCCGATCCTCATCGGCGAGGCGAGCATCCGCATCGACCGGGCGGCCAAGGACATGAGTTCCGGGGCGGGCAAGCTTGCCAATTACTTCGTTGGCCAGATCGTTGGGTCGATGAACGAGGTGAAGCCTGCGGGCCGCGTGGTCATCGAGATCGTCGAAGAGTTCATCGAGGCGGCACAGCGCCTCGGGGACATGATGGCCTGACGTCATGCGGCTCCCTCGCACCACCGCAGCGGTCGCCGTCGGCCTGGCTGCGCTCACCGCATCGTGTGGGGCGTCGACACCCTCTGGCTCGTCAACGACAACCTCGCCGGTAAGCGACCCCAAGGGTGTTCCTGCCCGCGACGTAAGCACCGACGCGCCGTTCGCGCTCGCTGCCACGCCGTCGCACCTGTCGCCCGGGGAGCGACTCGTCCTCAGTGTCACTGGCGACCGCTCGGGGGACTGGGTGGGCGGCGCGCAGACCAACGTCGACCTCAAGGTGGGGGAGACCTGGCGCACGCTCTGGTGGATCGCCAATGAGGAGTCCGGTTCGGTGATGCAATCGATCGGCAGCGGCACCGAGGCCACCGTTCCGGCAGTTGCGGTTCCGCTCGCAACCGATGTTGCCTTCAGAGTCCCGGCAGCGCTCACGCCACGGCAGTACCGGTTCTGCCGGGAGTACACGACATCGGGCGGGCAGACGAAGGCCTACGTGTGTGCGTTTGCCTTCGTGGTGAAGGACTAGCCCCTTCGTCAGCCCTGGCCGTCGAGGAGGCCCTGCATCTCGGCGATCTCGGCCTGCTGCGACGTGATGATGCGGTCCGCCAGTGCGATCACTCCGGCGTCCGATCCCGCTGTCTTTGCCGTTGAGGCCGCCTCGATGGCGCTGCGGTGATGCTCGATCATGAGCGAAAGCCACAGCGTGTCGAAGCCGACACCCTTGGCCCCGGCCAGTTGGGTCATCTCCTCATCGGTCATCATCCCGGTCATCTTGACCATGTCATGGCCATCGTGATCGGCCAGTGCAACGGGCCGTCCCCATCCGACGAGCCATTGCGTCATCTGCTCGATCTCGGGACTCTGTTCCGCCTTGATCCGGGTGGCGAGGGCGCGGACCGTTGGCGATGCCTTGGCGCTCGGCGAGAGAGCGAGGTCCGCCATCTCGACGGCCTGCTGATGGTGGCCGATCATGCCCCGGGCAAAGGCGACGTTGTCGTCATCGATGCCAAGCCCGGTAGCAGTCTCGGTTGTTGCGGCGGGTTGCGCACCGCCGTGCGCACCGTGACCCGAGCAGGCGGACAGTACGAGCGGCAGGAGAGCGATCGCCGGGGCGATCAGGCGTCGCAGACGCATAGGCCGTTCAGGACCCGAGGGCGGTCTCGATGGCGGCAACGACGCTCGGGTCGTCCGGCGTGGTCGTGGGGGCGAATCTCCGCACGACATTGCCCTGGCGGTCCACCAGGAACTTCTCGAAGTTCCAGAGGATCTCGGGGTCCGCGTTCGGCGTCATGCCGAAACCCTTGAGGCGCTCGCGGAACCCGTCGGGGTCACCCTCGGCTCGCGGTACCGCTGCCGTCAGCAGCTCGTAGAGCGGGTGCTTGTCCTCGCCCACCACGCTGATCTTGGCGAACAGCGGGAACTTCACGTTGAAACTGGACGAGCAGAACGACGCGATCTCCTCGTTAGTGCCGGGCTCTTGCGCACCGAAGTTGTTGGCAGGGAAGCCGAGTACCTCGAACCCCTGCTCGTGATACTGCTCGTAGACCTTCTCGAGGGCGTCGTACTGCGGCGTGAGGCCGCACTTCGAGGCGACGTTGACCACGAGCAGGACCGAGCCCGAGTAGTCGGCGAGGGAGCCATCGGAACCGTCGATGGTCTTGAGGGGGATGCTCTGCAGGGTGGACATAGAAATCTCCAAATGGGTGGGGCCCGCAACCAGAGTTCAGATCGTCTGCGGGCGTACAACGATGTACGAAACCTAGCGGCATGTGGCCGAACGCGACGTCCCGCTGCCGATATTCACGGGTACGGTCGCTGTGTGACGCCCAATGCGTTGATCGCCGACGCCGAGGGCTCGACCCCGACGGACATCCGTCCATCCTGGCGGGGCCGGGTTCATCGCTATGCGGTGATCGCGTTCGTCCCGGCATTCGTCGTGCTCGTGGCGCTGGCGGACACGACGACGTCACGACTCGCGATGGTCGTGTACGGCGCGGGTGTCGTCACCATGCTTGGCGTCTCTGCGGTGTACCACTCGGGTCGGCTCGGCGCAGTTTGGGCGGCGAGGCTCAAGCGCCTCGACCACTCCACGATCCTGTTCGGTGTGACGGGTAGCTACACCGGCATCTGTTCGCTCGCACTCAACGGCACACCCGAGGTCACGATGCTCGTCGTCGTGTGGTCGGCGGCTGTCGTGGGAACGGCGATCCGTATGTTCTGGCTCCATGCGCCGCGATGGGTAACCGCCACCGTCTATGTCGTCGTCGGGTGGAGTGCACTGATCGAGATCGGGCCCATCATGCGTGCGCTCTCCGCAGCCGATACCACCCTGCTCATGGTCGGTGGTGGGCTGTACTCCGCCGGTGCAGCGGTGTATGCAACAAAGCGCCCGAACCCGAGTATGCAGCACTTCGGCTTTCACGAGGTGTTTCACACCTTGGTGGTGGCCGCAGCGGTGCTGCACTTCATTCTCGTGGTCCGACTCATCTCGTTGGCGTAGGTGTACCTGCTCACGCGCTCGGCCCGGGAACGGGCTGCGGTTCGTTGCTATCCGCAGCGATCGAGGAAGTCGCGGATCCCCGAACGGTCGAGCAGGATCTGCATGCCGTGCTCGGGGTCTCGGGTGATGTCGAGCGAGGGGCAGAACGCCTGCACATCGCCGCAGAAGAAGTGCGGGGACCCGATTACGCCCCGCCGCTGGCCCTCGTGCCAGTCGGCGATAACCATCTCGGCGTCGGCAGCATCGGGGATCTCGGTGCCAACTCGCGCGGCGAGCCGCGCGAGCACCTCGGGGTCAGACACGTCCAGGCCCTCCTCGAAGAGCGCGTCGCGCACGGCGAGGCTCATCTGTTCCCCGATAGCGGCGCCGTGTCGGTAGGCACGTGCCACCAGCGCGAGCGCAGGGAGTGTGGTGGAGGGGAATGTTGACCGGTCGAAGCCGATGAACATGTCCGGGACAACCTGATCGCGCAGGTGACCGATGTGCTCCTCCGTCTTTAACGGATCCATCGGGGCACTGTTCACCAGTTCCAGCGGCCATGCCCGGACGATCATCGCGATGCCCTCGCGGTTGCGCTCGTTCCGCTGGGCCGTCACCGCACGGAGGCCAACGTGTGCGAAGGGGCACCAGATATCGGCAAAGACCTCGATCGTGGGGATGCTGCTGGGGCTCAATCTGTATCCATTCGCTCGGTCCGCGAGAGTATGGCCCACGTGATGTCGGGGAGTGCGTTCGGCGTTCGCTCGGGCGGTGGGGCACAATGCAGGCATGGAGCACACACCGGACCGGATCCTCGCAGAACCGGGCGCCGGGCTGCAGAGCCTCGAGCCCAGGCTGCGGAGCCTGCTGCCCGCCGAGCTGTACGCTCCGGTCTGGTTGCAGCCGGACGCGGAAGGTCTCCAGCGGGTGTTCGTGCACCTGCGGACGCTGCTGCGCATTCTCTACGACCAGATGCCGAGCCACGTCGCGGACGATCCGCCCCCCACGGCATCGACGAGGCACGAGTGGCAGTCCGGGACGCTGATGTTCACGGACCTGGCAGGTTTCACCCCCTTCATCGAGGCCAACGCCACCTCTGGTCCCGAGGGCATCGAATTGGTCCACAATGTCCTCAATCGGTATCTCTCAGCGATGATCGAGGTGTTCGGGCACGCCGGTGGCAACCTGCTCGAGTTCACCGGTGACGCTCTGCTCGTCCGCTTCGCCTCGGACGACCGCGGAGACGACACGCGGCGGGCGATCAATGCGGGACTACGGATGCAGCGAGCGATGGAGCAGTTCCGGGCGATCGAGACCCCGTCCGGCACGGCAACGTTCGGTATGCGCGTCGGCATTCATGTCGGCGAGTTCCTCGCGGCTGACGTCGGTACCCCGCGTCGTCGGGACCACGTGCTGTTTGGCGAGTCCGTTCGGTGCACGAAGGAGGCCGAGGGTGCTGGCCACGTCGGTCGCGTGTGTCTCACGATGGAGGCTTCACGTCGGGCCGGAGAGCGCTTCCGCGTCGAGCAGATCGATAACGACCATTGCCTCGTGATCGATGACCTCACCGATTCCGAACTCGGCTACTACGACCTCAATCCGCAGGTGCGCCGACCGCGCAACCCGATGCTGCTGGACCGCAGCATCCCTGCGCTCGTGGAGGAGATCGGCAACTCGCTCGACCTGGTTGAGCCACTTGCTACCTACATGCCGAGGCCCCTGCTCGAGGCGATGGTCGAGACCGCGCAGAACCGGCGCATCCCCATGGAGATGAGCGAGCCCGTCGTGATGTTCGTGAAGATCGAGGGATTCGACTCGGGTCTCGAGGCAGCGAGTGACGCCGTGGTGCACCTTCGGGTTCAGGCCTTCTCGTCGCTCTTTGCCCGTGTTGATGCTGCAGCCGCGGCCAGGGGCGGGATGCTGAGGCGCGTCACCTATCAGGCCACCGGTTCCGACATGCTGGTGTGCTTCGGGGTGCTCAACTCGCACACCGACGACCCCAAGCGTGCCGCGGCCACCGCGCTCCTCGTCGGCGAGATCGTCAGCGACGTCCTGACAGCGCTCGACGGAAGTCTTGAGACGTCGGTGACCTTCCGCATCGGTATGGCCGATGGACCGGTATTCGCCGGCGAGATGGGCGTGCACCTCGGGCGGCGTGAGTTCAACCTGGTCGGTGATCCGGTCAACGTTGCAGCCCGGCTAGCGGCCAAGGCACCCCCCGGCAGCATCTTCGTCGCTGCGGAACTCGCGCAGCGCCTCGCCAGCGGCTTTACGGTCGAGTCGAGGGGACAGATGAGCTTGAAGGGGAAGGCCGACGCGGCCGAGATCTTCGAGCTCATCGAGAACCGCACCTAACTCCAGCGCCTACCGATCCTGCGAGGTGCAGATTCACTCCTCGTTGTCGTCAGCGTCCGCAACGGCTCCGGCTTGTGCGGCGAGGCCCGACACGAGTCGGGCAAGGTCGATGTCATGGGTACTGACTCCATTGACCGCATGCGTTGAGGCAACGAGACGCACGGTCCCGGGGTACCGGAGGTCGATATCCGGGTGGTGGTCCGCTGCGTCGGCCAATTGCGCCACTTCGGCAGCGAAGGCCGCGGCAGCCGAGAACGAAGCGAATCGGAACGTTGCCCTCAAACCACTGAGCACGTATCGCCAGTCGTCGAGGCCGTCGAGCAGAGCGAATCCGCTGGCATCGACGGGCGTGTACCTCATGGGCCGACCAGGTTCAGTGCGATGCCGACATGGAGTGCTCGGCGACCGGCGCCGTCGGGGTCGTCCCCTTGGGCAGCTCAGCCCGATCGCTGCGCAGGTACGCGGCGAGTATCGGGGCGAGGTAAGCGAAGTAGGCGATCACGCGGATCCGTTCGGCAGTGGCGGACCACCCGAAGAAGCCCTTCATGAAGTCGTTGAGGTTGCCGTCGGCAAACGGGCCTGAGGACACGGTCCACGCGGGTTCCACGAGCCAGCCCGACTCGAACCCGAGCAGCTCGCGGAACTCGTGGAATGCCTTACCGAACAACCCCGCCGCGAAGAGGATCAGCAGGATCCCGGTGATGTTGAAGAACAACCGCATGTTGATCCGAGCACCACCGAGGTACGCAACCCACCCGAGCACTGCGGCGATCGCAAGGCCGATCAGGCCACCAACCACCACGTCCGAACCTGACGCCGAACTTCCTTCGGTCTGGGCGCTGAGCAGGAAGAGCACGGTCTCGAGACCCTCTCGCACCACGGCGACGAAGGCGATGAACACCACCGCCCGTGCACTCGTCGCGAGGTCGAGCTTGGCGCGCAATTCCCCGCCGAGGCTGCGGGCGTTCTTGCGCATCCAAAAGATCATCCAGGTGAGCACACCACAGGCGAGGATGGCGATGCTCCCCTCCACGGCCTGTTCGGACTTGTCGTGCAGGCCGCCCACCAGCGCATTCACGACAATGCCGATGGCGATACAGAGCCCCGCAGCCACCCCGGTGCCGACCCAGACCTGGCGGACTGCGGCTCGCCGCCCGGTTCGCACCAGGTAGGTGGCCAAGATGGCCAGCACCAACGAGATCTCGAAGCCTTCACGGAGCGTGATCAACAGAGAAGCACCCATGACTACATACGTTAGGGGTGCCTAACTTGTCTTGTCAACCCCTCCCTCGCTCTCGGGTAGAGCGCTGGTTAGGGGTCCGCCCGGCAAGACTGGCACCGTGAAGTCCCCCCGTCGCCTTACTCAGGCTCTCGCCACCGTGTGCGCAACCGTGCTGTTCACCACAACGCTCGCGTCCTGCGGGGACCCAGCCGAGAGCACGACGCTCCAGGTGGACGTTCTTCTGGAATCCGTCGCCAAGAAACTCCACAAGATCGGGCCGTCGGACCGGTCGCTCTACGGTTCCAACCATCTGATCGGCGTGGGCACCATGGGCGACGAGAAGGTGGACGTCGAGATGCAGGCAACCGTCGACTACACCGCTGGCAGCGGGGAGATCAACGGGTTCATAACGTTCACCTTTGATGACGGTTCGGTGATCGGTGTCCGCATGGTGAACGGGAGCGCGGTGGCCAAGACTGATACCACGAGCGCACGGTTCTTCAGCCTGTTGAGCGTCATCGACGGCACCGACGGCTACATCGGGATCCAGGGACGCGGCACCTTTACGGGGGAGCGCATAGATGCAATCGGCGGCGCGGTGCAGAGTCGCTTCGTGCTCCGCGTGGAGCGGTAAGGTTCGGGCGTGGCCGACAAACCCGTAATCACTATTCCTGCCGGTAATCCCCCCGGCGAACTGCTCATCGAGGACGAGATTGTCGGTGACGGCGACGAGGCAACCGTGGGCAAGCGGGTGGTTGTGCACTACGCCGGTGTCGCGTGGAGCAACGGCAAGGAGTTCGACGCCAGTTGGGACCGCGGGGACACCTTCGACTTCCGGCTCGGGGCCCGTGAGGTCATCGAGGGCTGGGACCGCGGTGTGAAGGGCATGAAAGTCGGTGGTCGACGCCGCCTCACCATCCCGCCGGATCTCGGCTACGGCAGCCGTGGTGCAGGTGGTGCAATAAAGGGCGGCGAGACCTTGGTGTTCGTCGTCGATCTCATCGCTGTTCGCTGATCGGCTATCGGCCGTTGATCCGGTCGTCCTTCTCGGCCGCCTTCACGGCGTAGCCGAGGATGATCGACGGGGCCAGCAACGCAGCCCCGATCAGCAGCGTGGCGATGACCGTGACCGAGACAGCGGCATGGAAGCCAACGCCGAACCCGATGAAAAACACAGCAAGCGCTACCGCCCAGCAGAGGTAGCCGACACGGTTTGCTAGGAGTACCCACTTGGCCACTTGGGCGCGACGTTCGCGCACGGGGTCAGGAGCTGTGGGGGAGCCGGTCATCCCGAGGAGCGTACGGGGATCAGAGGTCTGCCGGCAGCAGCCGGTTGACGTTCTGGTAGACGAAGTACAGCACGAGCAGGAAGGGCGCCGCAGCGACCGCGAGCCCGAGCCACCAACGCCGTGTGCGTCGGGCGAGCAACCATCCGGCAGCGACCACGCCTGCATTGAGGAGACCCCACCCGATCACGTGCCACCACGCCGCAGAGTCCGTCATCCAGCCCCGGGAGAGTTGCGGCGCGTCCTCGGCGAGAGGGAACCCATCACTCGGGTTCCCGGCATCAGGGCCGACTGTCGGCACGGTGTCACCCACCGTCGTCGTCGTCGTTGTTGCGACAGTAGTGGTGCTCGACCCCGCCACCGACGTGGACGTGCCAGACGAACCGGTGGTGGCAGGCGCGACGGTGGTGGACGGTGCGGGGTCGACGAAGGGCGGCTCGACGACTCCCGATCGGGACGGGTCGAGTGTGGCGACCACCACGATCCGCTCCTTGGCCGAGTACTTCGGGTGGCATGACGTGAGCGTGAGCGTTGCGACGGTGCGATTGGTGGTCTCCACGACCGATCCGGCATTGGCGGCAACCACCCGAGGACTACTCGACACGAGGTACACGTAGCGCTGGTTAGTGATCGTGTCCACGACGATCTCGTCCCCGATCGACAGTTTGTCGATGTCGAACAACGGCGCGCCGAACGTGGTCCGGTGGCCAGCAAACGCTGAGTTACCGAGTTGCCCCGGTAGCGGTGTCTTCGGGTAGTGGCCGAGGCCCTGTTTGAGGTCGTTGGAGTCCACACCGGCGACGGCGTAGACGCGCTTGTGCACCTTTGGGATGGCAATGATCGCGATGACGTCCCCGGGCGCGGGCTTGGGCCACCGCTTTTTGTTCTTGGTTCCGGGGAAGGTGGTAGGGCTGACGAGCGTGCCCGTCGCGTCGGCCGGATCGGTTGAGTCCGGGCTCGTCGAGTCGGGCGACGTCTCGTTCGAGCCGAGCAACTCGGCTTGGCGCTCGGCGAACTCCTTGGCCAGCGTGCTCTGGTGCTGTCGGTACTCGATGCCCGTGCCCCACAACTGGTAGGCGACGAACCCGAACATGAGCACGCCGATGACGAGCAGGATGCGACCGAAGCCGCCTACCCAGAAACGCCAGTCCCGGCGTGATCCGGAGGTTCCCGGTTCGTTCGGTGTCTCGGGTTCGGTGAGGTAGTTCACAGGCCTGGGGGCAGGAGTCGATTGACGTTCTGGAAGAAGAAGTAGAGCACCACGATAAACGGCGCGAAGGCGATCAGTGCACCGAGCCACCGCCTGCGAAGCCGGATCCCGAGCAGGTAGCCGCCCACCGAGATACCGGTGAGCAACAGGCCCCAGAGGATGATCTGCGGCCATGCTGCGGTCTCTTTGAACCAGCCGGCCGCCAGACCGCTGGCGTCGGTCTCGCTCACCTCGGCACCGGCGGCGATGGAGGTCGGTGCCGCCGGCGCCGGTGTCGTGGACGGACCGACTGTGCTGTCGGATGCGCTGTCCGGGGTCGCTGACTCCCCGGCAATCGTCGAGGCAATGGTCGTGGTGCTCGGTACAGCGGTAACCGCGGACGGGGTGCCGTAGTTGGCGCTCCGCGCGCCCACCTTGCTGCTGGTGGCGAAGTTCAGGTGAGCGTGCACGACGAGGCGCCGTTTGGTGGAGCGCTTCGGGTGGCACGTGGTGAGCGTGAGCAGCGCGTCGCCGGGGTTCTTGGGCTGTGACAGGACACCGACCTCGGAGGGCTGGATGATCTCTGTCGAGTCAACGATGTACTCGAAACGGGCACCGTCGGATGTCTCGATAATGATCGGGTCCCCGGGTGCGAGTCGGTCAATGTTCTCGAACGGTGCGCCGTAGGTCGTGCGGTGACCGGCGAGCGCCGCATTGCCGTACTGACCGGGGAGCGCGGTGCCCGGGTAGTGCCCGATGCCGCGCTTGAGGTCAACGAGGCGCACCCCGGCAACGACGTAGAGCTGCTTGCCGGACAGCGTCGGGAAGGTCAGGGCAGCGAGGACGTCGCCCTCGCCGACGCGAGGTGGCTCGGCGATTGACGAGGTCGTGGGGGCAACGGTGGTCGCAACGGTGGTCGTTGGTGTCGCCACGGTGTCCTGCGGGATGGTGCTCGGGGCCGTGGTTGCCGTTACCGAGTCGACGGCCCGGCGGAAGTCCTTGGCGAGCTCGGACTGGTTGGACCGGAACTCGATGCTGGTGCCCCACAACTGGTAGGCGACGAAGGCGAGGATCAGGAGACCGAGGACAATGAACGACCGACCGATGATCCCGAGTGCCCAGCGCCAGTCCCGGCGGTTGGGGAGCGGTTGCGGGTGCTGATCCTGCGCACCTCCATCGTCCACAGCGATCGAACCTATCGGGTCGGTTCGGGTGCCATCCGTCAACTCACCCAGTACTGGTGGATCACCCTCTCGACAGCGGTCGGCGCGTTCCCCTCCGGTACCGTCCAGAGTCGAATGTCTCCCGTGGAGCCCGTCCCAGCGCCCAGCACTACCGTCGCGATAGCGGCGCCGGTCGTTGCGCTCCGCCACGTGGTGGCCGTGCTCGGCCGATTCCCCGCCCTGGCCGGTGCCTCGCTCGAGGTGCAGGCCGGCGAGGTGCTGCTCCTGAAGGGGCCGAACGGTGCCGGAAAGACCACGCTGCTGCGCCTTTGTGCAGGGCTGGTGCCCCTTGTCCGGGGCGAGGCCGAGGTGCTCGGTCACGATCTAAGGACCGATCGGGCGGCGATTCGCCAGCACGTAGGCCTCCTTGGCCACCAGAACGGCCTGTATGCGGACCTCTCGGTTCGGGAGAACGTGCGCTTCTGGGGTCGCACCGCCGGGGCAAGTGACGGCGAGATCAACGCAGCGCTCACACAGTTGGGGCTCGACGGGAGGCTCGCAACCGTGCCCGCCGGCCGGTTGTCTGCGGGTCAGCGCCGCCGGACCGCGCTCGCCTGCCTCATTGCCCGTCGCGCCCGGCTCTGGCTGCTCGACGAACCGCATGCCGGCCTTGACGCTGACGGCCGTGACCTGCTTGACGACGTGATCCGTCGTGCAGTGGGTGCAGGGGCCACCGTGCTCGTTGCCTCCCACGAACTGGAGCGGGCCAAGGCTCTGGCCACGCGCATTGTCACCGTTGCCGGTGGGCTTGTCCACAACGAGTCACCCGACGATGCCGGCGCTGACCGCGGAGGTCGGGTCTGACATGTGGAGAACCGCCCGACTGGTCGCAGCGAAGGATCTGGGCATCGAGTGGCGGAGCCGTCAGGTGACGAATCAGGTGTTGCCGTTCGCGGGCCTCACGCTGGTGCTCTTCGCCTTTGCGCTCGACAGGGACGAGATCACGGCTCGCGTTGCGCCGGGCCTGTTCTGGCTCGCCACCACGTTCAGCCTCATCGTGCTCGTGCAGCGGACCTTCGCGGTGGAGACAGCGGATGGGGCACTCGACACCCTGAGGGTTGCTGGCGTCGACCCTGCGGGCATTTATTTGGGAAAGGCGCTTGCCCTCGCTGCACAACTGGTGGTGCTCGAAGCCCTGCTCCTTGTCGGTGTCATTGTCTTTTATGCCTCGCACATCCGTCCGGCGGGCATCGTGCTGGTGATCGTCACTGCGTTCCTCGCGACCTCTGGTCTCGCCTTCGTCGGTACGCTCTATGGCGGCCTCGCTGCCGGCGCAAAGGGTCGGGAAACATTGCTCCCGCTCCTGCTGCTCCCGGTGGTGGCGCCCGTCCTCATAGGGGCAACCCGAGCGTTCGAAGCGGCGTTCGGAACCCGGGGGGGCGAAGGTATTCGAGCAGGTGTCGAGATCTCCGATGGCTGGCCGTGGGTCGGCATGCTGGCGATCTTCGCCGCGGTGTTCGGTGCCGCTGGAGTGCTGGCCTTCGGGCCGCTACTGGAAGAAGCCTGATCGATGTCCACCACGGTGCCCAACCCCCAGAGCATTCCCGGCACGAACGCCAGTGCCGTGTCCCGGCGCTGGCGCGGGATCACTTCCACCGGCTTCAGCCGCGTGCTCGGTGTGGCAACGCTCGTCCTGGTTGTGTGGCTCGTCCTGTTCGGGCTGCTGTTCTCGCCGCCGGACCAGACCCAGCAGAGTTCGGTCCGAATCATGTACATCCACGTGCCGACGGCGTGGGTTGCGTACCTCGCGTTCGGTGTCACGGGGCTGTCCTCGGCCATGTACCTCTTCCGTCGGGCGCACTCGCTCGCGTGGGACAGGGTTGCGGGCGCCTCGGCCGAGATCGGTGTGATGTTCATGGCGCTCACGCTCATCACCGGCTCGCTCTGGGGTCGTCTCACCTGGGGTGTGTACTGGGCATGGGACGCCCGCCTCACCACCACCGCATTCCTGTTCGTCACCTACGTCGGCTACCTCGCGGTTCGGCGCCTCGGCGGCAGCCATCAGGCGAGGGCAAAGCGTTCGGCGGTTCTCGGTCTGCTCGCAGTGATCGAGATCCCGCTCGTGCACTTCAGCGTCGAGCTCTGGCGATCCCTGCATCAGGAGGCCTCGGTCGCCAATCCCAGCGGTGACGTCAAGATGGACGGTCTGATGCTGTTCTCGCTGTTCGTTGGGCTCATCGCGTTCTCCCTGCTCTACTTTTGGCTGGTGCTGCACCGCCAGCGGGCGATGTACCTCGAGGACCAGTACGACGATGCAGACCTTGACGTTGCCCTAGTGGAGCGCCGGGCGGAGACCAAGGAGCATTCACGTGCGTGACAACGTCTTTGTGGCCATCTGTTACGCCCTCACGCTGGGTTCGCTGCTGTCGTACGCAACCGTGTTGTTGAGGCGGGCCCGACGGGCTGGGCGCGTTGCCAAGAGCGAGGAACTTCCCTGGACGTGACGGACACCTCAGCACCCCAGCCCGAGGATGCGGACGTCGAATCCGACGTCAACGCCGGGCTGAACCTCACGCCCCGCCCGGACGTCACGCCCTCGGGGCGACGGAACCGTCGCCGTATCGGCCCGATCATCGTCCTGGCTGTCGTCGTCGTGGCCGGTGTCGTGGTGATCACCCAGTTCCTCGGCAAGTCGCTCGACTACTACTGCAACGTGGACGAGGTGAGCGTCAAGGCCGGCTGCTCCGCCGACCGGTCCCTCCGGGTGCAGGGAACCGTCGAGAGGGGATCGCTCACGAGGGACGACACCGAGACCCGATTCATCATCGCCTTCAACGGCAAGACGATGCCCGTGGTGTACGACGGTGACCCCGGTGGCAAGTTTCAGGAATGCATCCCGGTGGTCGTCCGCGGTCGGCTGTCGGGTGGCACATTCCTCGGGAACGAGGTTGAGGTCAAGCACTCGAATGAGTACGCCGCCAAGAACAAGTCGCGGATCGACACCGCCGAGTCCTCCACCTGCCCGCAGGCGGCCTGACCCATGCTCGGGTCGTTGAACGGCGACGTCGGCAACGCCGCACTCGTCCTCGGTCTCTCTGCATCGGTGTTCGGGGCCATCGCCATGGCGACGAGCGCCCGAACGCACTCCCACCGGATGGCGCGTACGGGTCTGCGGTATGCGTGGGTAGTGCTCGGTATGGCGGTGCTCGCGTTCGTGATGATCGAGCGAGCGCTCATCACCCGTGACTTCAGCCTGAAGTACATCCAGCAGGTCGGAAGCCGGGGAACACCAGCGCTCTTCAACGTCACGGCGGCCTGGAGTGCGCTGGAGGGGTCGATCCTGCTCTGGGTGCTCGTGCTCGGCGGGTTTATCGCCGCCGTGGCGATGCGGTATCGGCAGCGTCTCGACGACCCACTCGTTGCGTGGGCGCTCGCCGTGCTCTTCGGCATCTCCACGTTCTTCTTCATCCTCACGTTGTTCCCGGCGAACCCCTTCGTCGCCGGTCCCCCGGGGGTCACCGACGGACCGGGCCCGAACCCGCTGCTGCAGGACCACATCCTCGTGCTGTTCCACCCGCCTGCGCTGTACCTCGGCTACGTGGGTATGAGCGTGCCGTTCGCGTTTGCGATGGCCGCGCTCATTACCGGTCGCGTGGGCGAGGGTTGGCTCCTCGAGACACGTCGCTGGACGCTCATGTCGTGGGGCTTCCTCACGGTCGGCATCATCCTCGGCGGGTGGTGGGCGTATGAGGTGCTCGGATGGGGTGGCGTCTGGGGATGGGACCCGGTGGAGAACGCGAGTTTCATGCCGTGGCTCACCGGAACGGCGTTCATCCACTCGGTGCTCGTCCAGGAGCGGCGCGCAATGCTGCGGGTGTGGAACCTCTCGTTGCTCGTGGCCACCTTCAGCCTGACCATCTTGGGAACGTTCCTCACGCGGTCCGGGGTGCTCAACAGCGTGCATGCCTTCAGCGAGAGCGACATCGGACCGTACCTCTTGACGTTCTTCGCAATCGTGCTCGTCAGCTCGATCGGGCTCATTGCCTGGCGCGGCGATCGGCTGCGCTCGCCGGGCGCCATCGATTCACCGGTCTCGCGCGAGGGCGCATTCCTCGCCAACAATGTCTTGTTCGGCCTGTTCACGTTCGTCGTGTTGCTCGGTACCGTTTTCCCTCTGGTCGTGCAGGCGATTCAGAACCGCAAGCTGAAGGTCGGGGCACCGTACTTCGACCGTCTGACCGGCCCGCTCGGACTCTGTCTGCTGACGCTCATGGCAATCGCGCCAGTGCTGCCGTGGCGCAAGGCAAGCGAGGAACTCCTCCGCGAGCGCCTGTTCTGGCCGGCGTGGTGCGGTGTGGCCGGTCTCGCTGTCAGCGTGGCGGTCGGCGGGGACAGCGTGCAGTCCTTGCTCGCCTTCGGGCTCGGCGCGTTCGCCGCCGGCTCGGCGTTCCGCCAGCTCGCCATCGCCACGCGCCGCCAGGGCTGGCGCGGGCTGGTCGGCCGCGCCAACGGCGGCATGGTGGTGCACATCGGCGTGATCGTGATCGCAGTGGCGCTCGCCGCGTCAAACGCGTACACCCACACCCAGCGCCTCGTGCTGAACAAGGGGGAGGTTGCCGAGTTCGCGGGTCACACGTTCCGCTTCTCGGGCTCCACACAGGAGACCGATGATCGTCGGGTCACCCAGAAGGCGCAGGTGCTCATCGACAACCGTGACACGTACGAGCCCTCCGTGCATCGGTACACCCAGACCGGGATGATGATCGGCACCCCCTCGGTCAAGACGGGTGCGGTGAAAGACATCTACCTCACGCTCGACGAGATGCCGGCCGACGGCAGTCGCGCCACGATCCGAGTCGCGATCAAGCCGATGATCCTGTGGATCTGGGTGGGCGGTTTCGTCGTGATCCTCGGCACGCTGCTCGCAGCGTTCCCCGGGCGCAACCGTCGTCGCCCCACGGACCCGGTGTCCGCACCGATCCCCGTCGCGGCGGGGGAGTAGGACCTCGTCATGGCCTCGCGCCGCCGGATCGCACCATGGATCGCGCTCGCAGTTGCTGGGGTTCTTGCCGCGCTCTTCGTCGTCCTCGCTGGTGCCAAGAGCGATCAGACGGACAGTGCGGACACCCCCCTCATTGGCAAGCCTGCTCCCGCGGTCACCGGCGCAACGCTCGCTGGTGAGACGTGGGACCTCTCGAGGCGCAAGGGAAGCTGGGTCGTGCTGAACTTCTTCCAGTCCACGTGTGTGCCGTGCAAGGAGGAGCACCCCGAACTGGTCCGTTTCGCCGAGCAGCAGGCGCGCCTCGGTTCCGACGGGGCAGAGCTGTACACGATCGACTTCTCGGACGACTCGGTCGACTCCGTGCGGAAGTTCTTCGCGGACAACGGCGGGGACTGGCCGATCGTCCTCGACCCCCGTGGGTCGATTGGCGTGGCGTTTGCCGTCAACAAGGTCCCCGAGACATGGATTATCTCGCCCGCTGGACTGGTGGTGTTCCGAACGATCGCCAAGGTGACCGCCGACGCGTTGAGCGCACAGATCCAACAGTTCCGGGAGCTGTCCCGATGAATGTCGCTGTGCTGAAGCGCTGGCCTTCTTGGCTGCTCATGCTCGGCATCGCCGTTGCCCTCATCCTCGTGGGCACCCTGCGCGACGGCGGGGCGCGCAGCGAGAACGACCGGATCGATTCCATCACCAAGCGTGTGGCGTGCCCGGTGTGTTCGGGCGAGAGCGTCTTCGAGTCCCGCAACGCGGCGTCCGTGAACCTCCAGAACAGGATCGAGGACCTCGTCCGCGAGGGAAGGCTGTCCGATGCCGAGGTGATCGCGTCGGTGCAGCGTGACTCGAGCGTCCAACTCCTGCTCGTTCCCAAGCGGACGGGCTTTGATGCGATGGTGTGGGCCCTGCCGGTGGCAGCCGCTGTCGTTGCGTTTGCGGGCCTCGGCCTCGCGTTCCGCAAATGGATGGGGGCCGAGGACGGGGTGCCGAGCGAAGAGGACCGGGCACTCGTCGATGCGGCGCGGCAGACGGCTCCGGATGACGAGTCATGAGTCGACAGGGAAGAAAGCTCGACCGGCTCGCGGAACTCGAGGACGAACGACGGTTCCTGCTCGCGTCGCTCGATGATCTCGATCGAGAGCGCGCGGCAGGCGACGTGGACGAGCCCGACTATTGCGCCTTGTGCGACGGATACACCGCGCGTGCGGCAGCGGTGATCCGCGAAATCGAGTCGGGTCATGAGGAGACCATCGTCCCGCGGCGTCCCACCCGCTGGGGCAGGATCGGTGTCATCGTGATCGGTGTGCTGGCGATCGGCGCTGGATCGGGATGGCTCGTTGCCCACTACTCCGGCCAAGAGGTCCCGGATACAGGCGCAACCATCGGTGCGGACGACCAGGTCGGTCAACTCCTCGCCGAGGCACGGCAACTGGGCCCGCTCCAGGCAATCCAGAAGTTCGGTGAGGTGCTCCAGATCGAGCCGGGGAACGTGGAGGCACTCACGTACTCAGGCTGGTACGCGCGGCTCGTTGCGGTCCAGCAACCGGAGGGAGCAGGGCGCTCGGCGCTGCTCGCAGCAGCAGTGGACAAACTGAACCAGGCAGTGGAGACCGACCCGACCTATCCCGATGCCCAGTGCTTCCTCGCCATCTTGACCTTCCGCGATCTCGGCGATCCCGTGGCAGCCAAGTCACACATCGACCGGTGCACAGCGTCGAATCCGCCAGCGATGGTGAAAGGGCTCATCGAGTCCCTCTCGGCGGACCTGAACGCCGCCCTCGCCAAGAACTAGTCCCCGCCGCCGGCTCGCGGCGGGGCCCACGCCGTTGCATGCGTGAACAATTCGCCCTCCCGGGCGAGTACCCAGGTCGAACCCTTTCGCCAGTCCTCGGGGCCGTCGATCTCCATGCCGCGGCGGCAGAGCGCAGCGATCGTCTCGGGGATCGTGTCGCCGTGACTGCACAGCACGGTGTGTTCGGGGACCGACAGCAGCAGATCGATGATCGGGGCGAACGATCCCGCCTCGGCAAGCAGTTCGATCGGCTCGATGTCGACACCGCAGGCCCTCGACAGCGGCTGGACGGTCTCGACGCAGCGCACGTACGGGCTCGAGAAGATCCTCGGTACGGGCACGTGGAAAAATCGCTCGGCAAGCAGTTGCGCCTGGACGCGTCCCTTGTCGGTCAGCGGTCGCTGACGGTCATCGCCGTCCCATCTGTCCTTGCTGCCCGCCTTCGCGTGGCGAACGAGGTAGATCGGCATCAGTCCTCGCCGGTAAGGACCCGCTGCCGACGGGTGAGATTCTGCACGAGCAGTGCGTAGGTTGCAGTTGCTGCGACGCTCAACACCGTCACGAGGATCTGGAGCGAGAAGCTGCTGGTGTACATCTTGGCGACGTCGAGGTCATTGGTCTTGGTGACGTCACGCAGGCTCGACAGAGCGGTCCCTGTTGTGAGCAGTGCGCCCGCCAACGGCACGAAGCCGTAAAGCGCCCACCACACGTGAACGAGCGGGGACACTCGACGAGACTTCCAGTTCGGGTCGTTCGTCACGTTGCTCGGATCCGAACCCCGCCAGAGCTCTTTGAAGATGAGCCACGGCACCGCGTAGATCGCGCCCGGCGGCACGAACCAGCCGCCGATTGCCCAACCCGGTCCCCACTTGCTGCCGGGTCGGCCCAGCAGTCGGTGGTTGTTGATGAGCTTGCGCATCCAGATCATTGTGAGTATCGCGACGGCGATGGTGGCGCCGCCCTGGAAGCCCGCCACGTTCTGCTGGGTGCGCAGCGCACTCTCGAAGGTGTCCTTGGTAATGGAGCCGGCGAGGAACTTGGAGGCTTTGTCGTGCAGCGCAATCTGCACCGGGATCCCGATGATCTGCAGGGCCCCAACGATCCCGAGCAGGATCGTGATCACCCGCGCATTGCGCCCGACCGCTTGGAAGCCCTGGTGGTACTGGCCGACGTATCCCTGCGCGGGGCCGTGGTCGGACGACGGCGGAGCCGGGTAGCCCGACGACGGGGGTGGAACCGGGAATCCCGAGCCGTCAGACGGCGGGGGAGGCGGGGGGAGTTCGCTCACGGACTCACCGTACCCGAGCGGCTCAGCGCCCCGTCGGCGAGCGAATCGTTTGCCCGGTGCGGCAGACTGATGTTCCATGGGATTCTTCGACCGCAACCGCCAGGAACTCGTCGATCAGGGCCTCGATCCCTCGCGACTCCCGCCGGGTCAGTACCTCACCGACCGCTTCCCCGTACTGCACGTGGGCGACGTCCCGGAGTACGGGCCGGGCGAGTGGGACCTCACGATTTTCGGCCTCGTCGACAGCCCGGTCCGCCTTGGCCTCGACGACCTCAGGGCACTCCCGGCTGCCGATCTCACCTTCGATATCCACTGCGTCACCAAATGGTCGAAGTTCGACACGAAGTGGACCGGAGTGCTTGTTCGCGACCTGTTCGAGATGGCAGGTGTACAGGCCGGGGCGACCCACGTGATGGAGCACGCCGAGTTTGGCTACACAACCAACGTTCCGCTCACGGACATCACCGTCGACAACGCCATCGTTGCGTACGCCTACGAGGGCGAGGAGATCGAGCCGATCCACGGTGGACCCGTGCGCATCGTCATCCCCCACCTGTACTTCTGGAAGTCAGCGAAGTGGGTACGTGGTCTCGAACTGTGCGAAGGCGATGCCCCGGGATTCTGGGAGCGCAATGGGTACAACATGTACGGCGACCCGTTCAGGGAGCAGCGTTTCACCGGCCAGTAGCCGTGGCGAGCCCACCTGTCGGGCAGATCCGGAGCAGTGCGCCAGAACTAGAACCTGGTAACGCAGAACGTGTCGCCCTGCGGGCGGGATGACTCGAGCGAGGTGTCGATGTCCCCGTACAGGGCACCGAGCATGCCGCGCACCATGCCACGGTCCACGGCACAGATCACCGGATGGTCGATCGCGGTGTCGCCGAACGGGCAGTGCGTGTTCACGATGCGCAACTGGTTGTTGCGGTTGTCGGTGTGGGCGGCAAAGCCGTGGGCGGTCAGCGCGTCGGCTACCGAGTGGAGCGCCGAGCGAAGCGATCGCTGAGCGTGCTGGGAGTCTGCACCAACCATGCCGGCTGCCATGGCCCGCCCGTAGTCGGCCCCAACCTCCTCGGCGAGTCGTTCCGCCATGTCGGGCGGGAGCGCAGCCAGGGTCTTGCCGAGCAGTTCGAGCACGAGATCGTCAGTCCGCACCGGCATCTGCAGTTCGGCCTTCTCGCCGACCGCCCGGTAGTGCTTGGACGGCCGCCCGGCACCCGTGCCCACACTGCGTTCCACCGCAACCCCGAGGTAGCCACCGGCGGCCAGTTTGTCGAGATGGTGTCTTGCCACGTTCGGGTGCAGGCCGAACTCCTCGGCCACCTGTGCGGCGGTGGCGCCGCCCTCGTTACCCCGGGCATACAGGTAGATCGCACGGCGCGTCGGATCTCCGAACGCCGAGGTGATCGCCGAAACGGTTGCCGAGAAGGTTGCAGGGGTGGGTGCGCTTGCCGCCACGCCGATATTCTACCTATGGCGATAGTGGTAATTCGGTGTCACCCCCCGACATCGACGGACCATCTCTCGCCAAACCCGCCCGCTTTCTCGCACGGAGAGTCCATGTCGCTCACCCAGGATCAGATCATCGCCGCGTTGCGGCCCGTGGAGGACCCCGAACTCCGCCGTTCCATCGTGGACCTCGGCATGGTCCGCACCATCCAGATCGATGCCGGGGCCGTGCTGGTCCAGGTGGCCCTCACTGTGCCCGGCTGTCCGTTGCGCAACGAGATCCAGAAGCGGGTCACCGATGCCGTGCAACCGCTTGCCGAGGGTCGCTCGGTGTCGCTCGACTTCACCGTGATGACCGACGGCGAGCGCGAGAACGTCCGCCGGATGATGATGGGCGACCCGGCATCAACGGCTGGCTCACAACCCGCCCAAGGACATGCCCAGGGCCGGGTGATCCCCTTTGCCCAGCCGGGATCCCGGACGCGGCCGCTGCTGATCGCGTCGGGCAAGGGCGGTGTCGGCAAGTCGAGCGTCACGACGAACCTTGCGGTGGCGCTTGCACAGAGCGGCTACAGCGTCGGCGTCGTGGATGCCGATATCTACGGGTACTCCATTCCGCGGATGCTCGGGGCCAACGACGATCCCGTGGCGATCGACCAGATGCTCATCCCGTCCGAGGCATGGGGCGTTCGCTGCATTTCGATCGGTTACTTCGTGCCCGAGGGGCAGGCAGTCATCTGGCGTGGGCCGATGCTGCACAAGGCGCTCGAGCAGTTCCTCACCGACGTGTTCTGGGACGAGCCCGACTTCCTGCTCATCGACATGCCGCCCGGTACGGGTGATATCGCTATTTCGCTGGCGCAGTACCTGCCGCGGGGCGAGGTGTATGTGGTCACGACGCCGCAAGCAGCGGCCCAGAAGGTTGCCAAGTTGTCGGCATCGATGGCCGAGAAGGTGCACCTCCCTGTGAAGGGCATCATCGAGAACATGTCGTGGTTCACCGGTGACGACGGCAAGCGCTACGAGATCTTCGGGTCCGGTGGCGGCCAGGAACTCGCAGATGAACTGGGCATACCGCTGCTCGGCCAGATCCCGCTACTGCCGCGCCTGCGCGAGGGCGGCGACGACGGCCGCCCGATCACCGCAGTGGACCCCGACAGCGAGCCGGCACGTGCGTTCCGGGAGATCGCCGAGCGCATCGCCGTGGAGCTCAAGCCGAAGAAGGTCTTCAGCGCTCAGCTCAAGGTGAACTGAGCCGTTCTGTCGGCATCGGGCGGCAACAACGCGTCGGCGCCCGCCCTATCCTTGAGGTGTGGACGTGCGCATCGGTGTGACCCAGGCCCCTCGTGAGATCAGCATCGAGGTGCCCGACGACGAGCGGGACCAGGTGCGGGCGGCAATCGACGCGGCGCTCTCCGGGGCCAAGGACACGCTCTGGCTCCAGGACAAGCGCGGCAAGCTCACCGCCATACCGTCGGCGAAGATCGCCTACATCGAGATCGGCTCGCCCGACGGCGAGCGGCGCATCGGGTTCGGCAGCTGAACCTTCCTCCCGGTCCCGGGGGCACCCGAACGGTGCCGCTGCTGGATCGTCAGCTCGTGGTGGTCACGGGCAAGGGCGGCACTGGCAAGACCTCGGTCTCTGCCGCACTCGCGGTGCTCGCGTCGAGGCTCGGCAAGCGTGTGCTGATCTGTGAGATGGATGCCAAGGGCACCCTCGCCGCCACGTTCGACGTCGGCCCGCTGCCGTTCGAACCGATCGAGGTATCGCCCGGCATCTGGGCGATGGCGATGAACACGGAGGACTCGCTGCGCGAGTACCTGAGGCTGTTCCTGAAGATCCCACTGATCGGTCGCCTCGGTGTGCTCGCCCGGACGTTCGACTTCGTTGCGGATGCGGCTCCCGGGGTCCGGGAGATTCTCTCGCTCGGAAAGCTGTGCTACGAGGTACGCGAACGTCACTACGACATGGTCATCGTCGACGGTGTTGCCACCGGTCACGTGATCGCGCAGTTGAGGGCACCCGATGCCATCGGTGAACTCATCAAGGTGGGTCCGGTGAAGGAGCAGACGCGGTGGATGCAGGACATTCTCGAGGACCATTCGAGGTCCGGCGTGGTGCTGGTCACCACACCCGAGGAGATGCCGGTGCTCGAAACCCTCGACCTCGTCGGTCGCATCCGTGACGAGACGAACGTCGATATTGCTGCGGTCGTCGCCAATCGCGTCCTGCCGGAGCTGTTCGGGCGCTCGGAGGAAGCAGTGTTCGACGCGCTCCAGCAGCCCGAGATCGTTGACGCGCTGCGTGCCAGGGTTGGCAACGGAGTCGACGTGGTGCTCGACGGCGCCCGTCTCGCCGTAGCAATGCGTCGTGGCGGCGCAGCACACCTCGAGCACCTCCGAAACGAACTGCCGGAGGGGACTGGCGTCGTCTACGTCCCCGAACTGTTCAGCCGCTCGACGGGGCGCCGTTCTGCCGAGCTCATCGCGGACGCACTGGGCGAGGAACTGCTGTGACCGCAGGGGCAGGCCAGGAGCCGGTGACAACGCCCGGTCTCGACGCTCTCCTCGCCTCGAAGGAGATGGTGCTCGTGTGCGGCAGCGGTGGGGTGGGCAAGACCACTACTGCTGCGGCGATCGGGTTGCAGGCAGCAACCGAGCTCGGCGGGCGGGTTCTCGTGCTCACGGTGGACCCGGCCCGGCGCCTCGCGGACGCTCTTGGCCTCGGGGGTGTCGGCGTCGGCAACAGCGAGGTGCGGGTGGATCCGGCCCGGCTCCCGAACCGGCCCCAGGGCGAGCTCTGGATGGCGATGCTGGACACGAAGGCCTCCTGGGACGATCTGATCGCACGCCACGCACCGGACGCGACCACTCGCGAGGCGATCCTCGCGAACCCGCTCTACCAGAACATCACCAGTCGCTTCGTGCACAGCCACGAATACATCGCGATGGAGCGGCTGCACGATCTCCACGCATCGGGTCGCTACGACCTCGTCATCGTTGACACCCCGCCGTCGCGGCATGCGCTCGACATTCTCGACGCCCCTGCCCGGATGACCGAGTTCTTCGGGAGCCGCCTCCTCAGATGGCTCACCGTGCCGTCGCGCTCGCGTCTGCTCTCGGTGGCGAGCAAGCCCTTCTACCAAGTTGCGGATCGGATCCTGGGCAACAACTTTCTCCAGGACATCGCCGAGTTCTTCACGCTCTTCCAGAGGATGGAGACCGGGTTCGTCCGCCGGGCCGCTGAGACCGAAGCCATGCTCGCCGATGTCCGCACCACGTTCATCGTGGTGACGACGCTCGAAGCCGCTCCCGTTACCGAGGCGCGGTATCTGCTCGGGGAACTGACGCGCCGGCAATTGCCGCTCGGCGCCGTGGTGGCCAACCGGGTCCTTCCGACGGCTCTCTGTTCCCTCGATGCACGTGAGGCGGCGGCCCGACTCGTTCAGGATTCTGGGGAAATCGGGGCAGCCCTGTCCGGCGGTCTCGGGGCCCCCGCGGCGCTCGTGAGCCGCGTGCTTGCCGAGGTCGGCACCCGCTTTCATGATTTCGGGGTGGTGGCGGCACGCCAGACGGAGCGTCAGGCCGAACTGGCTTCGCTGTGCCCGCTCGTGGTGCCGGTGCCTTGGATGGAGCACGAGGTCGACGACCTCGCCACGCTCACCCGGATCGGGATGAGCACCTGGGGACGGGCATGATGGGCCAGACTCTGTGGTGTGGCGTCCCTCGCTGATCTGACCCGCCAGAACACCGTGCTCTCCAAGGAGGAGGTGGGGCACCTCCAACGGCTCGTTGCCGAGTGGGGGATGCTTGCCGATTTCTGCTTCGCGGACATGCTGCTCTACGTACGTGCACCGGACGGCCCGGGCGGGGCCCGCTGGCTTGTCGTGGATCAGGTACGTCCCGCCACGGCACAGACCCTGCACATCAAGGACTGGGTGGGCTCGTGGACCACGGACGCGGATCGTCCGCTGCTGAGCCAGGCGTACGAGTTGGGCACGGCGGTGGAGGGGACCGTTGCGGTCGAAGGCCTGTCTGAGACCGCGCACATGACCACGATCCCGGTTCGACACGGTGGTCGTGTCATTGGCGTACTCACGCGGGAATGGTCCGAGCAGAAGGGTCGCCAGCCCGGTCGCCTCGAACGAACCTACCTGTCGATCTTCGACCGATTCGCCGCCATGATTTCCGCCGGGCTGTTCCCGTTTGCCGGTCGTCAGGGACCGATCACCGCTGCCCCCCGCGTCGGTGATGGTGCCATCGTGCTCGACGCGTCGGCCCGGGTGGAGTTCGCCTCCCCCAACGCCGTGTCGGCATTGCACCGGGTCGGGATCACGGCAAACGTCATCGGCCTGAGCCTCGCCGAACTCGGCTTCAACGATGCCGCCGTGCGTTCGGCATTCGAGCGTCACGAGCCCGTGCTCGAGGAGTCGGACCAGTCCTCCGATGTCACCATGCTCGAGTACTGCATCCCGATCCTCGAGGCGGACCCTTCCGGTAGTCCGGTTGCTGCACGCGTGACGGGATGCGTGCTCCTACTGCGCGACGTGACAGAACTGCGCCGTCGCGACCGTCTGCTGCTGTCCAAGGACGCCACGATCCGCGAGATCCACCATCGCGTGAAGAACAACCTCCAGACGATCTCGTCGTTGTTGCGGCTGCAGGCGCGCAGGCTGTCGTCGGATGAGGCGAAGGCGGCGGTTAACGAGAGCGTGCGCCGCATCCGCACAATTGCGCTCGTCCACGAGACGCTGTCTCGCGAGCCCGGTGATGACGTGGCGTTCATCGAGATCGTCCGTCCGCTCCTCCGCCTTGCCGAGGAGGGCTACCAGTCGCCCGATCGCCCGGTGCGGTTCACGGTGCAGGGCGAGGGGGGCAAGCTGCCCGCCACGATCGCCACACCGCTGTCTGTCGTGCTCACCGAACTGCTGCAGAACGCAGTTGATCACGAGTTCCCGCTTGGCAGCCCCGGTGGTCAGGTCAAGGTGTTGCTCGGCAACGACGGATCCACCCTGAGCATCCGTGTGATCGACGACGGTCGGGGTGTGCCGGTTGACTTCCGTCTCGACAAGGCGACCGGTCTCGGGCTCACGATCGTCAAGACACTCGTGACGACCGAGCTCGGCGGAACGATCTCGATGCGTCAGGGGGAGCCAGCGGACTTCGAGCTGGCGGGTATTGCTCCGCCCGCACGGGGGACCGGCACGGTGGTGGACCTCGCCGTGCCGATCAAGGATTCCGAACCGCTCTAGACGGCTACCTCGTCCTCGAAGTCCTCGAAGTCCTCGAGGTCACGGAGTTCGACGGCCGGACGCTCGAAGCCGAGCAGCTCCATGGTCGGCTCGATACCCCGCTTCTGGATGGCAACGTACTCGCGGCGCAGTTTGCGGCGCTCCTCCTCGGAGGTACCGCCCCAGATTCCCGAGTCCTGATTGGTCTCAAGCGCAAACTCCAGACAGTCCACCTTCACTGTGCACTGATCGCAAACTTCCTTGGCACGGTCAATCTGCACGAGCGCCTGACCGGTGGTGCCCACCGGGAAGAACAGATCGGGGTCCGTGTCGCGGCAGATGGCGTAGCTACGCCACCCGTACTGTGCATTGGCCAGGGTGAGGCTCGAGGCAAGAATCGTCACGGTATAGCGCTCCGGGGTGTTCAAGAGGGACCAGTACGAGCAGCACGTTCAGTAGACAGACGAATACTTGCATGCTGCAGGCTTCACAAAAATACGGCGTGGGCTAGCGTGAATCAAGAGGTGTTTTTCGGCAATGTCAACGGTATGTGCGCGGAGAAGGTCACGATGACGAAGGTTCTCGCTCATCGCGGCGCGTCACGCGCTCACCGTGAGAACACCGTTGCTGCATTCCTTGCGGCCCGGCAACTGGGTGCTGACGCGGTGGAACTGGACGTGCGCCAGACAGCGGACTCCCTGCTCGTCGTCCACCACGATGCCCGAATCGCCGAGACCGGTCGTCCCCTTACCGACACGCCGTTTCGCCTGCTCCCGGACTACATCCCCACCCTCGACGAGGCACTCGACGCCTGTGAGGGCATGTGGGTGAACATCGAGATCAAAAATAACGAGAACGAACCGGACTTCGACCCGACGGACCACATTGCAGAACTCGTGGTGCTTGCGCTGGACCGCCGGAACGAGCCCGAACGGTGGCTTTTGTCCTCGTTCCGTCTCGCAACGATCAACCGCTGCCGACTGGTCGCGCCGGCCATCAGCACGGCCTGGCTCACGGTCGAGGTGCCCGAGGGCACTGCGCTGAGCGTGAGTGGCTTTGGCCACCGGGCGTTGCACCCGTACTGGGAGAACGTCGACGAGGCCCTCATCCGCGAATGCCACGATCAGGGGGTCGAGGTGAACGTGTGGACCTGTGACGACCCGGAGGCCATGAAACGACTCGCCGGTTGGGGCGTTGACGGCATCTGCACGAGCGTGCCCGACATTGCGCGCGAGGCACTGCGCACCCTCTAGCGACCCGAGTGGGCTAGAGGGGGAAACAGAGACGCACTGCGTCGGGACAGTGCTCGAAGCGCAGTCGCGACATCTCGCCGAGGTAGTCCCCGTCCACCTGGTAAGGGAACGGCTTGCCGGCGACAACGTCGAAACGGGACAGGTCGCTGCGCTCGTCCACGTACTGCGATGGCTCGATACCGCCGCCACGCAGCGCGCCGGCGAGGGACCTCAGGATTGGGCCCACCTTCATGGTGCGGAACGTGATGGCCACGAGGCCACGGTCGAGCGCGGCGTTGTGAGACAGGTCGAGCGGGTGGTTGCCCAGGTACGTGTACGGGTTGGTGTTGAGCACGATCGTGAAGTAGCCATCAGGCACGCCGGTCCCGTCGCCGAAGTCGAGCGCGAAGTGCGGCTCGCGCCGGTCATAGTGCGCCGCCCACGTCGAGACTGCGGCGTAGATGAACAGGGGATGCCCCGCCCAGCGCTTCAGCGATGCGTGACGCTCAACCCGGCGTACCACCGCTGCATCGAAGCCGATGCCGGTGTGGAAGCAGAAGTAGCGGCTGTTCACGCGACCGAGCCCGATGGGTCGGAGGTTGCCTGCGTCGAGACCCGCAACCAACCCCTTGACCGCCTCCGCCGGATCGTTCGGCATCCCGAGCGTTCGCGCGAACACGTTGGTCGAGCCGCCGGGAAGCACCCCGAGTGCGGTATCGGTTCCCGCGATGCCGGTTGCCACCTCGTTCAGGGTGCCGTCGCCGCCGTAACCCACTACGAGATCCACCCCTCGACGGGCTGCGTCCTGCGCGATCCGGGTGGCGTGACCCCGTCGGTTCGTCTCCACGACCTCGACCTCGTGGCTCCGGGAGAGCGCACGGTGCACCACGACCGTGTTGCGGGCCGTGACGGACGAGGCAAACGAGTTGACGACGAGGAGGAGCCGCAAGACTCTGCAGCCTAGTTGTGGCGGGGTTCGGACCTCCCTGGAGCGCCGTTTGATCGGTCACGCCGGGTTGGGTACCCCGATACCAGTGGGTAACAATGGGGCTCTTATGAACGTCATCGTCTGTGTGAAACAGATCCCGGACCCGGCACTGCCGGGGGCGCTGGATCCGGCCACCAACACGCTCAAGCGCGACGGCAAGCTCATCTTGGATGAGTCCGACAGTTATGGCGTCGAAATGGCGCTGCAGCTTGTCGATGCCGCTGGGGGCGGAGAGGTGAGCCTCGTGTCTATGGCTCCCAATGGAGAGGTGTCGGGCATGCGCACGGCACTCGCCATGGGGGCTGCCAGAGGTGTGCTCGTGTCGGACCCCGCACTGCAGGGTTCGGACGCACTCACCACCGCCAAAGTGCTTGCTGCTGCAGTCCGGCGGCTCGGTGGCGCTGATCTCGTGATCGCCGCAACCGAGTCGAGCGACGGCTACACCGGCACCGTGCCCGAGCAGATGGCCGAGCTGCTCGGTCTGCCGTCGGTCACCTTCGCGAAGAAGGTTGCCGTCGAGGGCACGTCGGTGAAGGTGCAGCGCCAGACCGAGGAGGGCTACGACGAGGTCACCTGCACGCTCCCGGCACTGCTCAGCGTGACGGCCGGTGTCGTCGAGCCGCGGTACCCGTCCTTCAAGGGCATCATGGCGGCGAAGAGCAAGCCGATCGACGAGGTCAAGGCTGCAGATCTCGGCATCAGCCCGGTGGGCTGGGCGGGCGCAGGCCAGCAGATCGCAAGCGTTACCCAGGCCGAGGCCAGGGCAGCAGGCGAGATCATCGAGGACGACGGCGAGGGCTTCACGAAGATCGTGGCGTACCTCGAGAACCTGAAAGTCATCTGAGGAGGCAACGACCATGGCAGTCAACAACATCTGGGTGTTTGCCCAGATCAACAACGGAGCACCCACGTCGGGCACGCTCGAACTCCTGACCAAGGCTCGCTCCCTTGGCGCCACGGTGTCGGCCTTCATGGCCGGAGACGGTGCTGCGGCTGCGGCTGCACTCGGTTCCTACGGCGCCACCAAGGTGTACGCCACGGGCGATCTGGCCGGGAAGCTTCCCGGTGTGGCCGTCGCCTCGGCGATGAAGGCCGTGATCGACGGTGGCGACGTCCCCGACCTCGTGTTGTTCCCGCAGAACTACGAGGGCCGTGACGTGGTGTCGCGCCTGTCGGTGAAGCTCGATCGCACGGTGCTCACCAACAACGTCGACGTCGAGATCAATGGCGACTTGGTGTCGGTCACGACACCGATCTTCGGCGGCAACACGCTCGTCAGCACCACCTTCACCGGGACCGGCCCGCACCTCGCAGTGTTCCGGCCGAAGTCGTTTGCAGCGGAAGCCTCGGGTGGCGGTGCTGCGTCGGTGGCCGCCGCTCCGGTTCCCGATCTTGGCGCAACCGGCGGCGCAACCATGACGGCATCGCATGTTGAGGAGTCCACCGGACCCAAACTGGACGAGGCCGACATCGTCGTGTCCGGCGGCCGTGGTCTCGGCGAGGCCGGCAACTACTCGCTAGTTGAGTCGCTTGCCAAGCAGCTCAAGGGTGCAGCAGGTGCGTCACGAGCGATCGTCGACGCCGGCTGGGTTCCGTACAGCATGCAGGTCGGCCAGACCGGCAAGGTGGTCAAGCCCAACGTGTACCTCGCTGTGGGTATCTCGGGTTCGACCCAGCACATGGTGGGTATGAAGGGCTCTAAGCACATCATTGCCATCAACAAGGACAAGGAAGCGCCGATCTTCGGGATCGCCGACCTTGGCATTGTTGGCGACGCACTGAAGGTGCTTCCGAAGTTGATCGAGGCACTTCAGGGCCGCTGATCTGGGCACACTGAACTGAACTGAACTGAACTGAACGGGCGGGGCGCACCAGCGCCCCGCCCGTTTCGCATTCTCAGCAACGAGTTGTGTGTCCTGACATGGATTTCTTCAGGCGAAATGAGACGTCGTCAGGAGAGGTCTTGTGCGCTGACGGCCCACGAGAGACCCTCGGCGGGATCGCAGGCAGCGAGCTGCAACTGCCAGCCGGTCGCTGGTTCGTAGGCATCCCACCAGAACCACTGAACGGACCGAACGAGGTCCCCGAGGTCCGCCGGCGCGATCGGCCACTCCTCGATCACGCCGCAGATCGCTGCTGCGGCCCACCATGCCCCGAAGCGACCCGCTGCGGCGCCCCTGCGCCGACCGTGGGCCCCACCCACGGCCCCGGCCCATGCGAGCCAGGCGATCGCCTCGGGAGCGGTGAGCGCAGTGATTCGCGCACGGGCAGGGCCGAGTGCAGCGATCGCCTCGAGGTGATCGCCCTCGACCACGGCAATCTCGATACGGCCGTTCGAGTGGGCGGTCCACGGGGCGACGAGTTCGCGAAAGGCCTCAACGGTGTCCGGGTCGCCAATCAGCTCGCCGGGCGGCGGGAGGGGTACCTCGATGGGCGTGCTCGGGATCGGCGGGGGGTCGAACCGGGCCTCGTTCGCTTTGTAGACCGCAAGGGGGTACGCAGGCTCCCACTGCTCGAGGAACAGCGGCAGGTCGAGCACGGGGTCGATGGTGCCGTCGTCGTCGATCACTTCGCCCCTCAGCACCCGCTCGTGGGCGATGAAGGCCCGTGCCGGTCCGGGTGCAAGGAACGGGCTGAGCTCGGCCCATGTGTGGTTCTGGGCGATCACCTCGGTGAGCGGGCCGAGCGAGAACTGGCTCGCCTCGTCGGAGATCACCCGGGCGGCCCACTCTGGCGGGGCAAGGAGCGCGGTGCGGTACTCGGCCAGGGTCGCTGCGGGCCAGAGCTGGCGCCCCGTGAGCACTGCAGCACGCGAGGAGTTCCTGATGTTCGCGAGCCGGTCCCAGTCCTTGGCATCGCACGCACTGTCGATGAGACGAACTAGGCCGTCGAGGTCGGCCCGACTCACGAGGAGATCGAGTTGTTCGTCGTGCGGGTAGTTCATACGAGCGGCCAGGGGTACCGACGGCCGCTGTCGTCGACGGGGAGGACACCATCGGTGATCAACTCTTCCGCCCGTTCGGAGATGGCAGCCACCTCCTCGTCGTCGAGCAGCGCAGCCACTCGCAGTGGTACGGCTTCCACGAGCCGGCGCAACGATGCAACGTGCTCGTTGGCGAGTGGATCGCCACCGAACTCCCAGATGACCGTGCGCAGCTTGAACTCCGACGAGAAGCACAGTCCGTGGTCGATCCCCCAGACTCGGTCCCTCGCGTCCAGGAGGCAGTGCCCACTCTTGCGGTCCGTGTTGTTCGCGACGTAGTCGAACACCACCATGCCGCGGAATTGGTCGTGCAGGTCGGTACGAGACTCGTGCAGCGAGAAGTAGTGCTGTTTGAAGTCGGCTTCGACGAACCACTGGACCGAGCCCTCGCCGAAGGGGCCGTCCCGCAGAACGGTTGTTGGGACGATGTGGAGCCCCATCGACTCGGACAGTTCGTAGGCAGCCACCTCGCGACGGTACAGCCCGGAGGGGAAGTCCCAGAGCGGTCGCTCGCCCCGGTGCGGCTTGTAGATGGCCCTCGCCTCGATGCCGTCGCGGTGTAGCGCAACGAGGTACGTGGCGTTCGAGCTCCACGGCATGCGCCCCAGCACCTCGATCTCGCCCTCGAGCAGGATCGCGACCTCGTCGGTCCCCTCGGGTGCTGGCTGGGTGAGTTCGGCCTCGTCCTCGGGCATCAGTTCATCCGGGGGCAGGGGTGGCCGTCGGGATCCATGGGGAACCCGCACCACGTACACGAGGGACGGCCCGCTGCAACGATCTCCTCGCTGCGCTCGGCGAACGCCAGCGCCTGGCCGCGGGTGAGGCGGAAGCGAATCCGCCCGGCGTCGCTAGCGTCCTCGGGATCCGGTTCGCCGGTGTCTGGGTCCAGGGCGACGAACTCCTCGAGCATCAGCACGAAGCGGTCCAGACCTTGGTCGAATGCCAGACCGATGGCGCCGATCGTGAACGACGGTGGCTCGACTGGGGCGACGAGGTCGAGCGAACGCTCGAGGGGCCGATCACCGGGGGAGGGAAGGTCCTCGAGGAGCTTCTGCAGGTACTGGCCGAGCGCGGCTACCTGTTGCTTCTCGCACTTGAGCGTGACCCGGTTCCCGTCTGCACGAACCTGCACGAAGAACGTTCGCTGGCCGGGAACACCGACCGTGCCGACCCCGAAGGCATCCACGTCGTCGAACTCGTAGAGGTCACCCATGAGGCAACGCCATGGTGCTCACGACGGGCGCAGGTCGCCCAGCGACCCGCCGGTTGAGTTGACGGTGAGCACCACCGGCCCGCCGCCGTGATACGCGATAGCGGTGACCGAGCACGGGGAGATAACGATCCGCTGGAACAGGTCGAGGTGGGTGCCCATAGCGTGTGCAACCGCTGCCTTGATGGGATCGGCATGGGACACGGCGATCACCACACCGCCGGGGTGGCGTTCGCGGAGTCGATCGAGCGCGCCAACGATCCGTGTCTGCATCTCGAGGAAGCTCTCGCCTGAGGGGAAGCGGAACGTCGAGGGAGCACGCTGCACCGTGTTCCACTCCGGCAGCTTCATCAAGTCCTTGAGTTCCCTACCGGTCCAGTCGCCGAAGTCCGCCTCGAGCAGACCGCGGTCTGCCTTCACCGGGAGCCCGAGGGCCTTGCTGATCGGTGCTGCGGTCTCGCGGGTGCGCTCGAGCGGCGAGGCGTAGATCGCGTCCACCTTGGTGAGCTTCGAGAGACGTTCGGCCGCTGTACGGGCCTGTTCGAGACCCTGCTCGGCAAGATGGAGTCCGGGTGCGCGTCCCGGCAGCACCTTGCCGGTTGTTGGGGTCTGCCCGTGCCGAACGAGGATGAGCAGCGTGGGCGGGGGAGCCGACGGCTTGGCGGGCTTCTTGGGGGCAGATGACGGAGAAGGCATACCGGTTCCCAACCTACTGGGGGGAATTGCGGAACGCCCGGAGCGGCGGCGGCGGGGGGTTACCAGCGCCTGCGTCTCTGGCCTGACCCGTCCAGCGCGTGTGGAACGACTCGGCGAGGAGCCGGCCGTCCGGTCGAAGATGGTCAGGGCTCGCTCCTCGTGCCCACGGTAATCATCACAGCGCATCGGGTGCCCACAATCCAGAAGTGGCATCGACAGGGTCCCTAGGGTGGGGAACAGCAGCGGCGGACCGTAGGGGATATGCGAGAGCACGAGATGGGGTTCCCGGAGGAGCGCATGGGCCGTGTCGACGCCGACCCCGATCCCCGTTCGGCATCCGGGCTGAGGCGCACCCCCGTGAGCGCTCGCTGGAGATGGTTCGTTGCACTCTGGGCACTCTCGCTGCTGTTTCACCTCGCGAATGCGGGCCTGACCACCCGGATGTTCGTGAGCCCAACCAGTGCGTCGTGGTGGGGCGGCGGTATCGCAGCGTTCGCGCTCTTGCTCATGGTGCGGCCGGACCGTCTGCTCCCGCTGGTCCTCGTATCGCTGGCCGTTCCGGTACTTGCGTGGCTGGAGTCGCCGGTCATGGGAAATCACTGGCTCGTGGTCACCTTTGTGTCCCTCGGCATCGTCGGCGCAACCGTGCACTCGGCGGTTCGTGGCCGTTCGCCCGCACTACTCGACACCACGCGTGTGCTCGAACCCGTGGCGCGCGGTGTGTTCTTCGTCTTCTACTCGTTCACCACGTTGTCGAAGGTGAATCGGGGGTTCCTCGACCCGATCGTGAGTTGCGGCACGTACTTCACCGACGAAACGGCGCGCTCGATCGGGTTGGACTTCGTGAACACCGCCGGGTCGCCGTTCTGGGGCCGCGTGGTCGTCATTGCCGTCATCGTCGTCGAACTCTCGGTGGTCGCCCTGCTCATCATTCGTCGCACTCGGGTACTCGGCGTGTTCGTCGCCGTCGGGTTCCACGGGATCATCGGCCTCGACGGTCTGCACTCGTTCGCGGACTTTTCATCCCTCGTGTATGCGTTGCTGCTGCTGTTCCTGCCGGCGGAGTTCTTCACGGCAGTCTCCGCGCGTCTCGGCAGGCTCGAGCGGATTACGAGTCGCGCTGTCCGTTACGCGTGCGCGACAGCGATGGGGGTGGTGCTGGTGATGCGTGGCTCGTCGTTGTCGGGCGGCTGGGCAGGCTTCCCCGCCGACGCGCGCGACACGGTCTGGCGAGTGTTCAGTCTTGGTCTCGCCACGGTCGTTGGTTGGTACATGGTGAGCCGTCGCCGCATGGGCGTTGACCGCGACGAGAGCATCACGGTGATCCCCGCAACGCGTTGGTTGCTGGCTGTCGTGCTCCTCGCATTCCTGAACGGGCTGACGCCGTACGTGGGGGTGAAGACGACGTACTCCTGGAACATGTACAGCAACCTTGTGACGGCACCCGGGTACGAGAACGGGCTGTTGATACCGACGGCCTGGCGATGGACGGACCGCCAGGGTGACCTCGTCACCGTGCTGTCGTCGTCGGACCCGGGCCTGAATGTCTACGCGGAACAGCGTTATCTCCTCACGTTCACGGCATTGCGTGCCTACACGTCGACGCACCCTGATGCTCGGCTTGTCTACGCACGCGGTCGGACGATCAGCGAGATCCCGAGCACCCGGGTGGATCCGGAGCTCTCGCGACCGGTGGGTGGTTGGGAGAAGCGGTTGTTCGCCTACCGGGCGGTGGACTCGGGGGCACCCGCACGCTGCCAGCCGTACTTCATGCCCGCGGCCTGAGGCCGTGCGCGCGGCCGGTAAGGTCGGAACATGCGCGATTCCGTGACCGTACACATGGCAACAGCACCCGAGAAGGTCTGGGCACTGGTCAGCGATGTCACCCGTATCGGCGAGTTCAGCCCGGAGACCTTCGAGGCCGAATGGCTCGAGGGTGCTACCGGTCCGGTGGTGGGGGCCCGCTTCCGTGGACACGTCCGTCGCAACGGCCGCGGTCCCGTCTACTGGACCACGTGCAAGGTGCTTGAGTGCGAGGCAAACCGGCGGTTCACCTTCGGTGTGGTCATGGGTGACAAGGTGGTCAACACCTGGGGGTACGAGCTCGACCCGAAGGGTGATGGCACCGACGTCACCGAGTTCTACGACCTCGCCGAGAACCTGCCAATGAAGCTCTACTGGGCAGTCATGGGCAAGGCCCGTGGCCGGACGAATCGCAACGGCATGCAGGCAACGCTCGACCGGATCAAGGTCGTCGTCGAGCGCCAGTAGCGTTACACCTTTCCGAGCGCGACCCGGATGATGTCTGCCGTCGCGTCGTAGAACTCGAAGCGCGGCCACAGGTGCTCGATGTCGTCCAATACAACCAGTCGCACGAAGGTGGACGAGCTGCACCGCCTCCAGGTCGCGATGTGCGCGGCGCCATAAGTTTCCTTGGTCGGATTGTCAGGGCACTGCACAACGAATTGTCGCCAGGTCTTGGCCATCTGCTTGGGCTTGTTCCTGCCGACGACGTCATCCTTGGTGCCTCCGATTGCGAGGAGCGAGACCGAGGTGTTCCGGCACGACACGGGCATCCATCCCGCAACGCTCACCGCAGCGGAGAACACCTTTGGTCGCTTGCACGCAACGCTCACGGCCATCCCTGCACCGTTGGAGACCCCAGCGGTGATTATCCGAGCGGGCGAGAGCCCAGCAGATCGGACTGCTTCAAGTGCGGCATCGATGTACGCCATGTCGTCGACGCGATGTGTGCTCGCCGGGTCGCAACAACGGTTGTTGGTATTCCACGACCGCTTTGGCAGCGGTTTGCCCGACAGCCAGAGCACGGCAACGCCTGCTGCCGGACCGTCGAGATGCAGGCCAGATCGCTTCTGGATGTTCTCGATGCTTCCGCGACTGCCGTGGAAGACGACGACGAGGGGCGAGTTGGCGTCTGGTCCCCGCTGGAGGAGCGTGGGGCGGTCCTCGTAGTCGGGGAGGCGGATTTCCTCCCCGACCGGGAGCGAGGGTGTGGAGGTTGGTGCCGTCGTTGTCGATGTGCTGGACGACGTCGTGTTGCTCGAGTTGGGTGGTGTCGTGCGCGCCATGGTCGACGAGGAGATGGAGCGGGTTGTTCCCGGGGACAGGGAACGAGACGGTGAGGACGGGGAGGACCCACACGCGGCCACCAGTAGCAGCAGGATGACAGGGTGAGCAAAGGCCACTCGACTTGTTGTTCTCCTGATGGTCATTGCGTAACTATCCCACGCAACGACTGCACCGGATCATGGCGCGGACGAGTTGTCTAGTGTTCGGGCATGAGTAAGCCCGACCCGAGACATCTCGAACAGTTCCTGCGCGACGAGCTACCAGAGGGTTGGATCGAGGCGGCACGGTCAGGTGACGAAGCACGGCTCGACCGCCTGAAGGATTCGTTGGACAACCCGGGTTTTGTGCGTCGTCTCGGTGCGGCCGGATGGGTTGCCCCGCACTGGGCACCGGAGCACGGTGGACGGGGCCTCTCTATCGATGACGCCCAGGGAGCGCTGGAGGTACTTGATTCGCTGGAGGTGCCGCGGGTGCCGCGCGGTTCGGGATTCGTGCTTGCGGCGCCGACGATCCTGCAGTGGTCATCGGAGGAGACCAAGCGCCGCCTGCTCCCGCCCATCGCGACCGGTGAGGAACGCTGGTGCCAGTTGTTCTCGGAGCCGGGTGCCGGTTCGGACCTTGCGTCGCTTGCGACGAGTGCGGTGCGCGATGGCGACGAGTGGTTGGTGAATGGGCAGAAGGTGTGGACCACGTTCGGGCACGAGTCGGAGTTCGCGATGCTGCTCGCACGCACCGATACCGGCGTTGCGAAGCACCAGGGCATCACCTACTTCGGGGTGGACATGCGAAGCCCCGGGGTCGAGGTGCGCCCGCTGATCAACATGGCCGGTCAGGTCGAGTTCAACGAGGTGTTCCTCACCAATGTCCGGGTACCGGATCTCTATCGGATCAGCCTGCCCGGCAAGGGTTGGGGTGCTGCGCTCACCACGCTCGGCGCCGAACGCTTCGCCCTGTCGGGTATGCGCAAGAAGCGCAAGGCAAGCGACGAGATCCTCGGCGGAAAGACGATCGAGCAAGTGATCGCGGCAGCACGCGAGGCCGGCTTGACTGACGATCCCGTGGTGCGCCAACGGATAGCGAGGGAGTGGACCCGGGGCAGGCTGCTCGCGCTCACCTCTCAGCGTGCGAGGGCCGCGGCCACTGCCGGGCGCGCCCCGGGGCCAGAGGGTTCGATCAGCAAGATCGCGAAGGCGGTTTCGAACCAGTCGCTGCAGGTGCTGGCGATGGAGATCCTCGGGGCGCGTGCGACAGCATGGGGCGGCGTCGACGCCGAACCGGGTGACTTCGTGGAACAGTTCCTCCGCACTCGCGCTAACTCCATCGAGGGCGGAACCTCGGAGATTCAGCGAAACATTGTCGGCGAGCGGGTCCTCGGTCTTCCTCGCGAGCCGGACCCCTGGCTCGGCCAACCGTGGAGCATCGTGCCGCGCTGAGTGCGCCACGGTTTCGCCGAAAAACTCAGAAGCCCCGTCACTCGGTCGAGTGACGGGGCTTCTGTATCGGTTCTTGTGCGAGAACGCCTTAGCGCTTCTTGGCAGGTGCTGCCTTCTTGACCGGGGCCTTCTTGGCAGGTGCTGCCTTCTTGACCGGGGCCTTCTTGGCAGGTGCTGCCTTCTTAGCCGGGGCTTTCTTGGCAGGTGCTGCCTTCTTAGCCGGGGCTTTCTTGGCAGGTGCTGCCTTCTTAGCCGGGACAATGGGCTTGGGTGCCGAGGTGTTCAGCTTCGGTGCCGCTGCCACCCCGAGAGCGATGTCCTTGAAGCCCTTGAGTGCCGTGATCTTCGCGACGGTCTTGGCCTTCACCCGCACCTGCGCACCTGTGGCTGGGTTCCGTGCCATGCGAGCCGGACGCTTGATCTTCGCAAACTTGGCGAAGCCAGTGATATTGACGATTTCGCCCTTCGCAACGTTGGCGAGGATGACATCAATGGTCCCCACGACAACCATGCCCGCCGTCTTGTTATCGACGCCGGTGTGAAGAGCAACTGCTTGGATGAGATCACGTTTCTTCATGGGCCCTTTTTAGTCGCACCGGATGGGGCAACTGGGTGATACCCCCGGAAATACCGCATCTTTTTCGACCCGCCCCAAACTGGCGGACACCCCCCCCAGAACCGACTGGCCCGGATTTCGGGGGCCGGAATTCTGGACCCGGGTGCCCGGGGGGTGGGGTTTCAGGGCTTGGTTGGGGTAGCCGGCGCTGGGCCGCCATTTTGACGCTGGATTAGATTGGTCCAGGAGGCGGCCCCTGGCCGTCGGCGAAACGGGGTGTAGCCATGGGAACTCGTCCGGCAACGGCAGCGGGTGAGGAATACCACGACTTCTTGGTCATTGGCGCCGGCATCTGCGGGATCTACCAGTTGATCAAGCTTCGGGAGATCGGCGCGGACGCGCTCGTGATCGAGAAGAACGCGGACGTTGGTGGCACATGGTTCAACAACCGGTACCCGGGTTGCCGTTTCGACTCGGAGAGTTACACCTACGGCCTGTCGTTCTCGGATGAGGTGCTGCAGGAATGGGACTGGACGGAACACTTCTCGCCCCAGCCCGAAACGTTGCGTTACCTCAACTTCCTCACGGACAAGTTCAACCTGCGCAAGGACATGCAGTTCGGGTGCACGGTCTCCTCGATGCGGTGGGAGGAGTCCAGCCGTACCTGGGGTGTAGCGCTGGAGGACGGCCGCACGTACCGTTCGCGCTTTCTCGTCACCGCACTCGGGCTCCTGTCGGCAAAGACGCCGCCGCGCTATCCCGGCATGGAGCGGTTCCGGGGTCTGTCGTTCCACACCTACGACTGGCCGCACGACCCCCCGTCGCTCGCGGGCAAGCGCGTTGCGGTCATCGGCACCGGCGCGACCGGCGTGCAGGTCATCTCCGCCATCGCCGATCAAGTGGGCGAACTGTACGTGTACCAGCGCAGGCCCAACTGGTGCGCACCGCTGCACAACCGCAAGATCACCCCGGAGGAAATGGCCGACATCCGCTCTCGGTACGACGAGATCTTCGAGAAGTGTGCGAAGACCCCCGGTGGGTTCGTGCACGGTCCGGACCCTCGTTCGTTCTTCGAGGTGCCCGCAGAGGAGCGCCAAGCGTTCTGGGAGCACCTCTACAGCACGCCCGGCTTCGAGAAGTGGGTGGGCAACTTCCGCGAAGTGCTCATGGACGAGCACGCGAACGCGGAGTTCACCGAGTTCATCGCGAACAAGATCCGCGAGCGTGTCAAGGATCCCGAACTCGCGGAGAAGCTCATCCCGCGAGACCACGGCTTCGGTGTCCAGCGTGTGCCGCTCGAGACGCGGTACTTCGAGGCGTACAACCGGGACAACGTCCACCTCATCGAGATCGAGAAGACACCGATCGTCGAGATCACCGAGAACGGGATCCTCTGCTCGGATGGCGAGCGGGAGTTCGACATCATCGTGTACGCCACCGGTTTCGATGCCGTGACGGGTGCGTTCGACCGCATCGAGATCACCGGTGTGGGTGGCCAGAGGCTCAAGGACCTCTGGGACGACGACCCGCACACGTATCTCGGCGTGTTCGTGCACGGGTTCCCAAACCTCTTCATGCTCGCGGGCCCGCAGGGGGCATCGAACTCCACGAACTTCCCGCGTGCGATCGAGACGGGCGTGAACTGGACAACCGATCTCTACCGCTACGTGCTCGACCACGGGTACGAACGTGTGGAGGCAACGCTCGACGCGCAGTCGCAGTGGGCCGATGAGGTGCGCGCCATGTATTCGATGCTGCTCCTGCGGAACGCGAAGTCCTGGTTCACCGGGTACAACGAGAACGTCGACGGTCACAACCGCAGCCGCAACCTCATCTACAACGGTGGTGCACCGCGGTATCGCAAGACGATCGAGAAGGTCGCAGACGCCGGATACACTGGCGTCGATTTCGCCTAACCGCCGTGTAGCGCTACCTGCGTTGTTGTCGCCCGGTTGGACAACGACGTAAATGGGCGGCCAACATCGACCGGTCGACCACGACGTAGCGCTGTTCCCCGGGCCGGAGAGCAACGAATCGTCAACGGACGCGCCACCCCCCAAGTAGTTGCAGGAGTTCCCATGTCTACGTTGGCCATTCCGCTCACTTTGAGCGATGTTGTTCCTGTTCGGCGGTGGCGCACCGCAACCCTCGTTTTCGGTGGTGCTCTGCTCACAACCGCCGCAGCACAGGTGCGCATCCCCCTCGGCTTCACCCCGGTACCCCTCACCGGCCAGACCTTCGCGGTGCTGCTCGTCGGCGCCACGCTCGGTGCCCGTCGTGCTGCCGCCAGTCAGACGCTCTACTGGGTGATGGCGCTCATCGGCCTTCCGGTTCTGTCGAACGGGCAAGGAGGTTGGAGCGTTGCTACGGGGGCGACTGCCGGCTACGTCGTCGGATTCATCGCTGCCGCGGCACTCGTCGGCTATCTGTCCGAGCGCGGTCAGGATCGCTCCCTCGCCACCTCGATCCCGCAGATGCTGCTCGGTTCAGTCGTCATCTACGTGACGGGCGTGTCGTGGCTGGCGCACTCGTTGAACGTGCCGTTCTACAGCAAGACCGGCAAGGACGCCTTCACCTATGGTCTTACGCCGTTCATCGTCGGAGACCTGCTGAAGATGCTGCTCGCCGCGGCGATCACACCTGCTGCTTGGGCACTCGTGTCGCGCCGCACCCGCAACGATGGGGCCTAGCGGCCCTGCTCGCCTGCGTGCAGCATTCGCCCGGGCCGTGCTTCGGTGAGCACGCCACCCTGCTGGGTGATCTCGCCGGATACCACCGTGGCCCGGTAGCCACCCTCGGGGCGTGAGAAGCGCTTGTAGCCGCCCGGCACGTCCATCACGATCTTCTCGGTGTCGTAGTGGAGTTCGTCGAGGTTGAAGATCGTCAGGTCGCCGGCGAGGCCGGGTGCGATGAGCCCCCGGTCGGTGATGCCCATCGCCTCGGCGTTCAGACCGGTGAGCTTGCGGACGCCCTGCTCGATCGTGAGGTCGTGACGTTCGCGGACGTGACGCTGCAGGAACAGGGTCGTGTCACCCGCACCGCAGAACAGCAGCAGGTGCGCACCGGCATCGCTGGCTCCGAGCAGGACATCGTCGGCGGCGAGCAGGGATCCGAGGAAGTCGCGGTCCTCGTCGGCTGATCCGGGAACTACGAGGTTTGGTTCGAGGTCGCAGTCGAGGATCCACTGCGCGAGCACGTCGGAGGGATGACCGCCGCGAGCCTCGAGCACCGACTCGAACAGCTTGCTCTCGAACTGCTTGAGGTGCGGCTGAAGGACCTCGCCGATAAGTAGCTTGCCCACGGCCTTGCGCGGGAACAGCACGAATACCGGGCTGTCCCACTCCTGGCGGGCCTTCTCGCGCCACGCCGGATCGGCGAGCATGGCTACTTTGTCCGCCCCTTGTGCCATGCACATCGAGGCCCACGAAGGCATTGCCCCGAACGACAGCGAGGAGCCGTCGAACACCATGCGGCTGTCGAACCCGGAGCGGGGCGATACCTGAGGCCAGAGTCTCCCACCGGCTGCGCGCACCGCACGCGTGTGGGCAAGCACCTCCTCGGCCATCGGACGGTTGCGCCGGCCGGCAACGAGGGGGGCATAGGTGTGCGGGACACCGAGCCCCTTGCACATCGCATCGACACGGTCGATGTCCTTGATGTAGGACTCGGCGCGCATGAAACGCGGCACGTACTGGAGGAGGCCGTAGCCGACCTCGTTCATCGCGATAGCGAGGTCGCGGTACTCCTCGGCCGAGGCAAGGCGGCTCGGGACGCGACGCCCCTTGCTGTCGCTGTCCACGAAGCTCAGCGAGACGCCGTAGGCCCCTGCCCGCATGCAATCGAGGGTGAGGTCGTAGATCCGCTGACGCTCCTCGTCGGTGGCGGCCCGCTCGAAGGACTCCTGACCCATGACCGCGAGCCGAATGTTGTTGTGCCCGACGAGCGGTGTGATGTTGCAGCTCGCGCCCAGATTGTTGAACACGTCGCGCTGCTCGGCCCATGACTCCCATGCCCACGGCACCGACTTCATGACGGCCGGGACCGGCACGTCCTCGATAAAGCAGAACATGTCGACGAGAGCATCCCTGCCGCCCGGCGCTACCGGTGCGAGCGAGACGGCGCAGTTGCCGGTGAGCACCGTTGTGACACCGTGCTGCGGCGACGGGTCCATTGTCTGGTCCCACCACATCGAGCCGTCGTAATGCGTGTGGATGTCGATGAAACCCGGTGCCACGATGGCCCCGTCTGCGTCGAGTTCCTGCTCGCCCTCGGGCCGCAGGTTCTCGCCCACCTCGGCGATCTTGCCGTTGCGAACACGGACGTCACCACGTCGTGCCGGGGCACCGGTCCCGTCAATGATTGTCCCACCGCGAACCAGCAGATCGCCCATGTGCTCCGTCTCCCCGTCTCCGTACGTGTGTATTCAGTGTCTCACCGATGCAAGGGGCTCACAAACCCCGAGTGGCTCAGCGGTTGACGTTAACGACCCAACGCCCGGCGACGTGGCCCTGCAGGATCGCCTCCGCAGCATCGGGGAGTTCGGCAAGGCCGATCTCGGTGGTCATCGCGTCCAGCATGGCGAGATCCATCGTGCTCGCGGCCCGCTGCCACACCTCCTGGCGACCCTCGATCGGCCGCATCACAGAGTCGATGCCAAACAGATTGTTGCCGCGCAGCAGGAAGGGGATGACCGTGCTCGTGATCTTGTCGCCCCCGGCGAGTCCGCAGGCCGCAACACCCGCCCCGTATTTCAGTTCGGCAAGCACGTGCGAGAGCGTGGAGCCGCCCACGGCGTCCACCACACCGGCCCAACGCTCGGTGAGCAGCGGGCGCTCGGGGACGTCCGCGATGGTGTCACGCTCGATCACGTCGCTCGCGCCGAAGCGAATGAGGTCGTCCCGGCGCTCGGCAGCCCGTCCCGTCGACGCAACGACTTCGTAGCCGAGGCGTGCGAGCAGGTGCACGGCGGTGCTGCCGACGCCTCCTGACGCGCCAGTGACGAGCACCGGTCCGTGGCTGGGGCGCAGGCCGGCCTGCTCAAGCTGGTCGATGGCGAGCATTGCCGTGAAGCCGGCGGTGCCGATGGCCATCACTTGTCGGGTGGTGACGCCAGAAGGCACCTCGCAGAGCCACTCGCCCTTGACGCGCGCCTTCGTGGCGTAGCCGCCCCACCAGATCTCGCCGACCCGGAAGCCGGTGAGGACGACGCGCTGGCCGGCGCGCCAGCGCGCGGACGCCGAATCGGTGACGGTGCCGGCAAGGTCGATGCCGCCGACGTGCGGGTACTCCTTCACGAGGCGCCCGCGTCCGGTCAGCACAAGGCCGTCCTTGTAGTTGAGCGACGAGTAGTCGACCGCAACGGTGACGTCCCCGTCGGGCAGGCGGGAGTCATCGAGCTCGACGACCTCGTGACTGATCGTCTTGTCGGTCTGACTGCTGAGCAGTGCGCGCAAGGTCATGATGGGTTGTCTCCTCGGGAGGGGGGGGGGGTTATTCGGCGTTGCTGGTGATATCGGCGCCGGGGCGCCACTCGTGCTGCCGCCGGCGGCAGCAACAGTTCGGGGGAGTCGATTGTCTCTCACCTCGACGAGTGGTGCTCGCCGACCCAGCGCTCGTCATAACCGTGGTCGGCGAGCTGCTGAGAAAGGTCGATGTCGCAACGGAACGGCAGTGTGGGTGACTCGCCGAGCGGGTGGTGCGGCGCGGCGAAGGCGCCGAAGCGGAGGCGTTCCATGTCCGGAACCTAGTCTGTGACCGGGATCGAGCGGGGAGTCAACCATGCGTGTCGTCGGGGCAAAAGAATTTGGTGGGCCGGGGGCACTCCGGGTGTTCGAGGTAGCCGAACCGCATGCCGGGCCGGGCGAGGTCCGTATCAACGTTCGGGCGGCGGCCGTGAATCCCACGGACACCTACACGCGCAACGGTTCGCGAGCGGGCGTGCCCCACAGCGACATCCCGCACGTGCCGGGGATGGACGTTGCTGGCCTGGTCGACGAGATCGGCGACGGTGTCACGACGGTCAGTATTGGAGACGACGTGATGGCGATGGTCATTCCGTCCGAGGGCTATGGCGGGTACTCCGAGTACGTCGTGGTGCCACAGCGGTCCGTCACCCGGATGCCGCGCGGGACCTCCTACGCCGAGGCGTCCACCCTGCCGATGAACGCGCTGACGGCGCGCCTGTCGCTGGACCTCCTCGGGCTCGCGCCCGGCGACACGCTGGCGGTCACAGGCGCTGCAGGCACCTATGGCGCGTACGTCGTCGAACTGGCGAAGGCGGACGGCCTGCGCGTGATCGCAGACTCCTCCGAGGCCGACGAGGCCCTCGTGCGGTCACTCGGCGCCGACGTCATCGTGCGCCGTGGGCCCGAGGTCGCCCAGCGCATCCTCGAGCACGCTCCCGGCGGGGTTCATGGTCTGGCCGACGGTTCGGTGCAGAACGAGGTGGCCACACCAGCGGTCCGCAGCGGCGGGGGATTCGCAACCGTGCGCGGCTGGTCGGGCAACGAGAACCCCGACGTCACGGTGCACCACGTGTGGGTTCGTTCGTACGTGGAGGAGTGGGAGAAACTCGACCGGTTGCGTCAGCTTGTCGAGTCCGGAGCCGTATCGCTGCGTGTGGCCGGCACGTTCCCCGCTGCCGAGGCCTCCGAGGCACATCGACTCCTCGAGCGCGGCGGCACTCGCGGCCGCTTCGTGATCGAGTTCTAGATCCGCTCGACGGGCGGCTTCGGGCTCGAGTCCCACACCACCCGGAAGATGTCGGGACGCGAGTAGTTGCCGACACCGTTGGACCACCACTTCACGTCAATGAGGTCCGGCACGTTGATGGTTCCGGTGACGATGGTCTCCACGTCGAACACGGGCTCGGTGACGTACACCGCGCCAGGGGCCACGATTGAGCTGCCACCGTGTGCCTCCCACGCGTTGGGGTGGTTCCCAAAGGGTGTTCCGGCAGGGAGCAGTTCCCTGCTCATCACCTCACGCGCCGAGATGACGAAGCAGGCGTTCTCCATCGAGAGACTGCGGATCACCGAGTCGACGATCGGGTCCATGAACCGGTAGCCGGGCCACACGGCGATGTGAACCTGTACGCCGAGGTCGCAGCAGATGTAGCGCGCCGGCGCCATGAGATGCTCGTAGCAGATCATCCCGCCAAGGCGGCCGAGAGGTGTGTCGTATGCAGCGAGGTCCGAGCCGTCCCAGTTGGTCCACACGAGTTTCTCGGTGATCGTTGCGACCATCTTGCGGTGTTTGCCGAGCAGCGAGCCGTCGGGGCCGATGAACGCAATGGTGTTGTAGACGGCCTGATGGATCGGGTTGCGCTCGTTGAGGCCCATCACGACGTAGACACCGTGGTCCGCAGCGCACGCGCGGATGGCCTGCATCTCGGGCCCGTCAATCACGACCGCCTGGTCGACGAAGTCCCGGTAGATACGGCGGTACTCGGCTCCCGGGCCGAGGCCCTCGAAGTACGGGTATCCGGTGAGCCACGCCTCCGGGAACACGACCAGTCGGGCCCCGTGCTGCGTAGCGGCCTCGGCGATGGCCTCACAGGCGCGTGCAGTGCCCCGGGCCGCATCGTTGACGGAGGGGGACCACTGCACGACGGCAGCGGTGAACGGATCGGGGAACGACCTCATGCGCGACAGCATCGCACGACGTTGCCTTGACGGTCCATGCGCAGCACGCGTCGCGCTGCGCACGGACCAACGGCGGTGGGGCCCTCAGCGTGTCAGTGCGTCAGCGGGAGCCACGCGAAGCGCCGCGCTGGTTCTGGGAACCGCTGTGCTGACCCTGCGAGGAGCCGCCGCGACGGGGCTGGCCCGAACCGGAGGGGGCCCCGGTGCGCTGCTGGGCCTGGCCACCGGGGCGACCGGACTGCTGCCCACGCGCCGACGACGGCTTGCGTGTGCTCGACCTGGTGGGGGCCGGCGGTGCCTCGTACGTGACGGTCCGTGTCGACGGCGGCGCGGGCGGACCGGTGAGCTCCGAGATGAGCGGGTGGCCCGGCGCGACCTGGGTGATCTTCGGTCGGATCCCCGCACGGCGGGTGAGCGTGTCAACGTCCCGGCGCTGGTCCGGGGTGACGACGGTGACGACGATTCCCGACGCACCGGCGCGGGCGGTACGACCCGAGCGGTGGAGGAACGCCTTGTGCTCCTCCGGCGGGTCCACGTGCACCACGAGTGCGATGTCGTCCACGTGGATGCCGCGGGCGGCGATGTCGGTTGCGACGAGCACCCGGGCCTCGCCCGAGGTGAACAGGTCGAGGTTGCGGGTGCGGGCATTCTGCGACAGGTTGCCGTGCAGTTCCACGCTGAAGATGCCGCTCTTGGTTAGCTGCTGGGCAAGCTTCTTCGCTCCGTGCTTGGTGCGGGTGAACAGCAGGCTGCGGTCCATGCCGGACGCGAGGTCGCGCACGAGGGTGCCCTTGTCCGCAGCGGTCACCATCAGCTGGTGGTGTTCCATGTCCGGTACCGGCGACTCGGCGGAATCGACCGAGTGGGTGACCGGGTTGTGGAGGTAACGCTTGACGAGTACATCCACGCCGTTGTCGAGCGTGGCCGAGAACAGCAGGCGCTGGCCGTCCTTGGGTGTCTGGTCCATGAGGCGCTTCACCGACGGGAGGAAGCCGAGGTCAGCCATGTGGTCGGCCTCGTCGAGCACGGTGACGAGCACCTTGTCGAGGCGGCACTGGCGCTGCTGGATGAGGTCCTCGAGGCGACCGGGGCAGGCAACCACGATGTCCACACCGCGGCCGAGTGCCTTGATCTGCGGGGCCGCGCTCACGCCGCCGTGGATGACCGAGACGTGCAGCCCGAGCGCAGTGGCGAGCGGGACGAGGGCCTCGGCGACCTGGGCTGCGAGCTCACGGGTGGGCACGAGGATGAGGCCACGCGGGCTCTTCGGCTGGCGATCAGCGCGGCTTGCGGCGATGGCCATGACGGTCGGCACGGCGAAGGCGATGGTCTTGCCACTGCCGGTACGGCCACGGCCGATGACGTCCCTGCCTGCGAGCGAATCGGGAAGCGTTGCGGTCTGAATGGGGAATGCCGAGGTGATGCCACGGCTGTTGAGGGACTGCACGACACGCTCGGCAACACCGAGTTGGTCGAACGAAACGACGTCATCGCTCACTGCGGGCGTGGCAGGGCGAAGTGCATCAAGGGTGGGGGACAACGTGGGGGGTTTCCTTTATGTATGTAGGGGTGGCCGAAAATGCTTGGACCCCTACTGGAGGAAACCTCGCCGGTTCACAATGACCGACGGTGCACAATTGACCGAGAGCGGCGCCGAATGCGCGCTCACGGAACCAGTATGCCCCGGGAAACGGCAAAAGCGTGGCGCGGCCTCAGACGGCGTCGTCGGCGCCACAGTTGGCGATCGCGTACCGCGGGTCGCGGTTCGGGTCGCCAATGGCATTCAATGAACCGCGGAAAGCGGACAGCGCTCGGTGGCGCTGGGGCTCGCTCAGCTCCGCGTCGAGGATCCGCTGGACCGACGGTGCGAGGTCGCCGAACGTTGAGGTGATCTCGTACGCGATCTCCTCGCTCGGTGTGCGCGGCTCCTGGGGGGCGGACTTCGATCTCGACGACTTCTTGGTCGGCTTGCTGGCGGTGGTCATGGGGTCCTCGTCACTCTCGGATTCATCAGGTTCGTGCTGCTTCAGGCCGCGAGCGGGCGGCGGCCCATGTCCATGAGCCAGCGCGTGTGTGAGCACAACGCTGCCCAGACCCCCGGGTGGAGGCGGACGCTAATGCCCGCATCGTTGCACAGGGCGTGGAAGCGGCGGGCGACCAGCGGATAAACGGTGTGGGGCAGGCGGGGTGCCATGTGGTGCTCGATCTGGTGGTCGAGCCCGCCGACCATCCAGCGGAAGGCGTGGCCGAACACCGGCATCGGGGAAGCAATATCCACGGTGGTCAGCAACTGGTGCTCGAGGAAGTCGGCGCCACGGCGTCCCGCGCCCTCGTCGGGGAAGCCGGCGATGTCCACGCAGTGGGCCAGTTGGAAGACCACGGCAAGCGCGAAGCCGACGAGCCACGAGCAGGTGACGTAGAACAGCACGACTTTCCACCACGGGTTGAAGAGCATGGGAACGACGACGGCCCAGCTGATGTGGACGAACTTGCCGACGACGAGGCGCACGACGGTGGAGCGACGCATGTCTGCAGGCAGGGGCTGCTTGCCGATGCGATTGTCCACGAGGTTGCGCACGTCGCCGAAGATCACGTTCTTCAGCGCGAAGAATCCGTAGAGGAACCAGAGGTAGACGTGCTGCCACTGGTGCCACGGGCGCCACTGCTGACACGGTGCGAGGCGGGCGAAGGGCTCTTGGGCGATATCGCTGTCGAAGGCGTCCACGTTGGTGTTGCCGTGGTGCAGGCGGTTGTGCTTGAAGCGCCACAGCCACGAGCTAGCGCCCAGGAAGTCGGCAGAACACGATGCGACACGGTTGATCCAGCGGCGGCTCGAGAACGCGCCGTGGTTGGCGTCGTGCATGATGCTCGTGCCGGTTGCGACGAGCGCCGCAACGAGGGCGGCGGCTGCCGGGACCCGTGCCCAGAGCGCGAAGTCGGCGATCACGAGCACCCAATAGGAGGCTGCGATCGTGATGACGATTGAGGCGGCCTTGGCCTGCAGGCGAAGGCGGCCCCGGCGAATCTCCTGCTCGGACGGCAGTGAGGCCTGCCAGAGGGCTGCCAGGATGGACGCAGACGTGCCGGGCACAGCCTCGACGGTCTCGATGGTGGTCATTGCTCTCCTGAAATCAGGCGTCAGTAGAGAGCGGGACCACACCGGGGGGTAATGGCCAGTCCTGCACCAAGGCATCTGCGGGAAACCTACACCGGTCCCAACCCAAAGCGGGGTCGCCCGCAAGCGAATACGGGAGGTTCGTTGCGGGAGCCAGCGACACAGCGATCGCGGGGCGAAGTTCTTCGTCGTCCCGGGGGCCGGCCGCGAATTTTCTTGGCGACTTCTGAGGAAGTTTTGTGCGGTTGCCGAGGATTAGGCGCACATTGCTCGTAAGGTCGGTCAACGAGTCGACCACGAGGGTCTGCTCGAAAAAGAGAGTAGATACCAAAATGCAAGGCACCGTAAAGTTCTTCAACAGCGAGAAGGGCTACGGCTTCATCTCACGTGACGGTGGGTCGGACGTATTCGTCCACCACACCAACATCCTTGGCACGGGGTACAAGTCCCTGGCCGAGGGGCAGAAGGTGGAGTTCGACGTCGGCCCCGGCCGCAAGGGCGATGAGGCCCTGAACGTAAAAGCACTCTGACGCTCAGTTCGAACAGGTGCCGCCGGCCCATTGGGTCGGCGGCTCTTGTCGTTTTGGGGCACGGTTTTCGGGCGCGGCTCCTGCCCGTGATGCCCAGAGCGGCAAAGCCGGTAATCCCGGATGGTCAGGGCCGCAGTCCCACGAGCCCGGGATTCACCGACGGCGACAGTTCGGCAACGGTGTTCACCCCGAGCAATTGCATGGAGCGGCGCACGTCCTGTGCGAGCAGGTCGAAGGCCCGCTGTACACCCGCCTCGCCTCCGGCCATCAGGCCGTAGAGGTAGGCGCGTCCGACGAGAACACCCCTCGCCCCGAGCGCCATCGCCGCCACCACGTCGGCACCGCTGCGCACGCCGCCGTCCACGAGCACCTCGGTGCGGCCGCCCACGGCAGCAACCACGTCAGGCAGCAGGTCCAGCGTGGCAACGGCCCGGTCCAGCTGGCGGCCACCGTGATTGGACACGACGATCCCCTCGACGCCGAGATCCGCGCAGCGGATGGCGTCGTCGACGCGCTGCACCCCTTTCACCACCACCTTGCCCTGCCAGACCTCGCGAAACCAGGCAACGTCCTCGTAGCCGACGGAGGAGTCGAACGCAGCCGCGGAGGTGGTGCCGAGCTGCACCGTGGTCATCGGCAGACCGTCACCGGTTCCCATCGTCTCGAAGTTCGGCGGGGGTGTGGTGAGAAAGTCGAATAGCCACGCCGGGTGCATCGCTCCGTTGAGGAACGTGCGCCAGGTGAGCGACGGCGGGATGGAGATTCCGGACCGTGCATCGCGCAGTCGGGCACCACTCACCGGCACGTCAACCGTGAGCATCAGCACGTCGAAGCCGTGGCGTCGGGCGCGCTGCAGCATCTCGCGGCTGCGCTCGCGGTCCTTCACGACGTACAGCTGGAACCAGCGCCTGCCGTCACCCGAGGCATGGGCAACGTCCTCGATCGTGGTCGTGCCCACCGTGGAGAGCGCGTACGGGATTCCGTTGCGCGCCGCCACCCGGGCAACAGCGGCTTCGCCTTCGGTGTGCATCATGCGCGTGAACCCCGTTGGCCCGAACGCGAACGGCATGGATGACGGCAGGCCGAGGATGGTGGTCTCGGTATCCACCGTCTCCACATCACGCAGCACCCTTGGGTGGAACTCCACGCGCCCGAATGCCTCCGCGTTGCGCGCCTTGGTCACCTCGCCGCTCGCGGCCCCGTCGACGTAGTCGAACACCGCCTTGGGTGCACGCCGGTATGCGAGGCGCGACAGGTCCGCAATGTCTGCGGCACCATCGAGCCTGCGCTGAAGTCGCGACGAGCCGGTGCGGCGCTGGAGGAGTGGGGCGAACGTGCTCCAGCGGGGGACGGTGCGGTTCGTCATGGCCTGACGCTAGCCCTGCCCGGCTGCGGGCGAGAGGGGGGCGCACCCAGCCCGTAGGTGCTTCACTGGCACCATGACTGCAGCAGGGGAAACCCGGATCGACCGTCTTACCTTCGTGTACGACGCCGACGGCACCGTTGTGGGCGAGCTGAGATACTGGTTCGGGACGCTGCTTGGGGCGCCGCACTGCACGCTGTGCGACGTCACCCACAGTCGCTGGCGCCGCAAGCCCTCGTTCCGGGCGTGCGCCGATCGCGTCGGCCTCTCGATCGAGTACCTGCATCGTGACGATCTCGATGATGGGCTGCGGTCGATCGCAGGCCCGCTCCCCGTGGTGATCGGCCACTCGGGGCGCGATCGGGTCCGGTTGCTCGGACCGGAGGATCTCCGTGACCTACACGGTGATGTTGGTTCGTTTGAGGCAATCCTGCGTTCGGCCATCGCGAAGGCGGAACACGCGTCGGGCTAGCCCGAGAAGTTCTGCACAGGACCAAACCGGACCGCCGCGGCGGACGTGTCTTCCACAGACACGAACCTGGGGCCACCCGCATCGCGGGCCGGTCAACAGACAGAGGGGTTTACACATGGCACGAACATTGAGGTTTCGCAAGGGGGCCGGGGCGCTCGGGGCACTGGTTGCTCTCGCCGCGCCGATGCTGGTTACCGGGGCCGCGCACGCACTGACACTGCCTGCGGTTGATCCGGTACCCACGTCGATCACCCTCCCGCTCTTCGGTGCTCCGCTCACGGTGGACGTCACTACTGATGCAACGGGATCACTGACGAACGTGGCGGTGAACCCGGCAGACGGGCTGACCGCAATCGCTCTGAAGCCGAACCGTGTGGTGTTCGAGAACGCTGCAGGAACCGGCACCGTCACCGTCACCAATCGGAACGGGCGTCAGTCCGTCACCGTGCGCGCCGGGAGCCTCGCGGACGTCAGCGGCGCAGGCCACTGGAGCGGTGACCTCTTCGGCACGGGGAGTGCCACGTCGGTCGACTTCACGGTGTCGGCAAAGGGCGATGGATCGCCCGACATCACCGGGGTGACCACCAGCGACGCCACTGCCGAGATCGGTGCCACTCAATACTCGAGCGACGATGGCGAACAGGGGGCCAAGACAGTCATCAAGTTCGTCTCCGGAGCCGAGTCCCGCACAGTGGGGATTCGGGTCGAGGTGTCCAACGAGGACGGCGTGCAGCAGGCATCGTTGCGGGTCACGCTCGGCCGGACCCGCGGCGTGGCCCAACCGGCTGCTGATGTAGCCGGCCCGCATGCGTGGGACGGCCAACTCTGCAACGGCACCCCCGCCCACATCGACTACGTCGTCGGTCTCGACGGGACCATCTCGGGCGTGAGCGCTACGCCAGCCCCCGATTCGGTCCGCGGTGGCGACCACAGCACCCAGGTCCGGTTCGCAACCGGGGAGCGGGTACACCTGCGTGCCGAGCTGGAGGGTGGACTGATCACGCTCGATGTCTCGGAATCCTTCCGCTGCGCAACGGTGCCGGGCACGAATGCCGATGTGGCGCTCGAGGCCGGTGACGACCACGGCCGTGATGGTGGCGGCGAGGACGACGACCACTCGACGGGCCCGCGCGGCAACAGCGGGAGCGAGGGCGAGCACGAGGACGGCCAGGAGCACGAGGACGAGCAGGAGCACGAGGACGAGGAGGGCTCAGGGTCCGGTCGTGACTCCGGCCCCCGTGGGGAGAGTGGCCGTAGCCGTGGCAACGATGACTGACCGCCGCGGTCGCCTGATTGCTGCGGCTGCAGCAGGCCTCCTGACGGTTGCGCTCGGTGCCTGTGGTGGGGGTTCCCAGGCCGCACCCACCACCACTGAGCCGTCGGTCACCAGCACCTCGGCTGCGGGTGAGCCCGTTGCCACCCAGGCGCCCACGGCAGCCGACGCCGATGCACTGGGCAAGGCCCTCGAGCAACTCGGCACGAGCTACCACTTCACGACGACGGCCGAAGTCAACGGTGTCCGGGTGCTCTCCGCGGAGGGCGACCGTGTCGGCACCGGGGCCCGGATCACCCTCACCTCTGACGCTGGTCTGGTTTCCTACGTGATCACGGAGGCGGGAAGTTGGGCCAAGCCGGAGAACGGGGACTGGGCCGAACTCGACATCCCGCCAGCCAGTGCGGACCCGATCAGCGCACTCGCCCGGCCATCGGTCGTTGCGAAGGTGCCGAACCCGGTTGAGGGCGTGGAGTACGCCGCTGTCGTGTCGCTCGCAGACCTCGGCGTGGCCGGTACGGGCACGGCAACGCTTGTCGTGACGCTCGTGGACGGCCGGATCACCAAGGTCACGTACACCACGACGGAATCGGGCCAGGTTGCCCAGGTGTCGTCCGTGCTCGGCGTCGTCAAGGACCCGGGAGCGGTCGTCGCACCCATCTGACAACCCGACTCGCAGGTAGCGCCTAGAGTCCGTGCCATGCTCCTCGCACATGAGGTACTTGGCTCTGGTCCGCTGACGGTTGTGATCCACGGGATCACCGAGTCCCGCAAGATCACGCGACCGCTCACCGAGGCACTCGCTGCCAACCGCACCGTGCTCGCCGTGGACCTCCGGGGCCACGGCGAGTCCGCGCTTGGCGACACGTACCGCATGGAGGAGGCGGCCACCGACATCCACGAAACCCTGTTGGCCACCGGGTTCACCGATGCGGACCTCCCCCTGATCATCGGCCACTCCCTCGGTGGCGTGGTCGCCACCGCATACGGCGCCCTGTTCCCCACACGTGGCGTAATCAACATCGATCAGGTACTGACTCTCGGGGGCTTCAAGGCGAACCTCGAGGCTGTCGAACCGATGTTGCGAGGACCTGATGAGGGCTTCCAGCAGGTGATGCTGGCCCTCTTCGACCCGCTGTACGGCGCCCTCGGGCTGCCGGATCGGCAGCGGCTCGAGGCCCTCCGCCGCCCCGTGCAGTCGGTGGTGCTCGGCTACTGGGCGGTGATCTTCGAGCAATCCGTCGAGACGATCAACGAACAGCTCGGGCAGTTCGCGTCCCGAATTCAGGTGCCATACCTCGCCCTGTTCGGCTCGGACCCCGGACCCTCGTACGCCGACTGGTTGGCCTCGTACTGCTCTGTCGCATCGACTGAGGTGTGGGCCGACCACGGCCACTACCCCCATCTGGTCGATCTCCCTCGGTTCGTGAACCGGGTGAACGCCTTCGACCCGGTCTGAGACTCGCCCGGTGGCGGCATCCCGACGTACGCTGACCAAAACGGGGAATCGAGCCTGCGTGTGGCGGGCACAGGAGGATTCATCATGCCGAACGCGATCAACATCGATCCGGTGACGGGGCTGAAGACTTTCAACACCCGCGCCGCGAAGGCCACGGAACGTATCCAGGGCAAGGGTTACGCCGTGATCAACGACGAGTCGCTCAAGGCGATGCCGGAACAGCCTGCCGGCGCCCGGTTCGACGCGGACGAGCAGGCCAAGTATCAGGCGTTCAAGGAGGCCCGCCGTGGCGCGGCCGAGTACATGGCGATGGAGGGCGAGTTCGCGAAGTACCTCGAGGACGTGTACTCCGCGCCGCCGGTGGAGCGCGACGCTCTCACCGACTCGTGCGAGATCCTCGTGGTCGGCGCCGGCTTCGCGGGACTGTTGCTCTGGCACCGCCTGCGCGAGGCCGGTTTCACCGATGTCCGGTTCTGTGAGAAGGGTGGCGACGTTGGGGGCACCTGGTACTGGAACCGATATCCGGGCGTTGCCTGCGACGTCGAGTCGTACAGCTATTTCCCGTTGCTCGAGGAGATGGGCTACTTCCCGAGCATGAAGTTCGCCTCGGGCTTCGAGATCCTTGAGTACTGCCAGGCGATGGCCACCAAGTTCGGGTTCTACGACCACTGCCTATTTCACACGACAGTGGAGCGCACCGACTGGGACGAGGACTCGGCAACGTGGACCGTCCGCACCAACCGCGGTGACGCCGTGCGGGCGAAGTACGTCATCCTCGCCAACGGCATCCTCACGACCCCCAAGCTTGCCCGAATCGACGGCATGGAGAAGTTCCGCGGCGAGACCTTCCACACGTCACGTTGGAACTATCACGTGGACCTCGAGGGCAAGCGCATCGGCATCATCGGCACCGGCGCAACAGCCGTACAGGTGATCCCGGAGCTCGCGAAGGTTGCTGGGCACCTGTACGTCTTCCAGCGCACGCCATCCACGATCGATGTGCGTGACCAGCGCGCCACCACCGAGGAGCAGGTGGAGGAGTGGTCCCACGAGCCCGGCTGGGCTCGCGCCCGGCGCGAACGTTTCGCGCGCATCTCGTCGGGCCGCACGGCCATCCAGGGTAACGACGACTACCTGGCCGGCAAGGTGCAGGACTTCAAGGAGCGCAAGGAGTACGAGCGGAAGCTGACGCCCGAGGAGCTTCTCCAGAAGCAACTCGAGACCAACTTTCGCATCATGGAACAAGTTCGTGCGCGCGTCGACGCGATCGTGACGGACCCGATTACTGCTGCAGCCCTGAAGCCGTACTACCCGTACGGCTGCAAGCGGCCAACGTTCCACGACGAGTACCTCCCGTGCTTCAACCAGCCGAACGTGACGCTTGTGGACGTTGCCCCGATGGGGGTCAAGGAGATCAACGAGGGCGGTGTGGTGCACGACGGCACCCAGTACGACCTGGACGTGCTCATCTACGCGACAGGCTTCCAGTGGATGGCAACCTCGACGTTCAACATGATCACTGGGCGGGGTGGGCAGACCCTCAGCCAGAAGTGGAAGGACCGGGGCACACGCACGTTCCTCGGCCTGCACAGCAACGGCTTCCCGAACCTGTTCATCATGACCGGCCCGCAGGGCGGTGGCGGCACCTTCAACTTCACGGACGCCATCGAGGCGCACGTGAGCTACGCCGTCTGGATGCTCACCACCATGCGCGACCGTGAACTGTCCACCGTGGACGTCACCGAGGAGTCAGAGGAGCGTTACGCCGAGCACTGCCGCGACGCGGACATCGCCACGGCCCCGCTGCGCGACTGCCTCAGCTACTACAACGGTCACGGCGACGCCGAGCCGGGGAGCCTGTCGTACTACGGCGGGAACCAGTGGCACCGCATCCGTAAGAGTGCCCAGGAAAGTCTGGACCCGTACCTGTTCGAGCCGCTGCGCACCACGAGTTAGGTCGGGCCACCCGGCCTGGTCGTTAGGGGGCAGTGCCCCCAACCGGACGGCCCGGGTTCGCGGCCCGAGCAGCGGCCGGTCAGCGCTGGGTGCCGACCTTGAGGTCCTTGAACGGCATGTCCTTGTCGACCATGGGCTCACGCGGCAGGCCGAGCACACGGTCGCCAATGATGTTCTTCTGGATCTCGTCCGTGCCGCCTGCGATGTTGGCCGAGAAGCTCGTGAGCATGATGGTGCCCCACAGCTCGGCCTTGTCGCCCTCGGTGTTGGCCACGAGGTCCGGGCCGAATACCTCGCCGATAACGGTGCGCAGCAGGCGGGAGATGATGGCGCCGTGCAGCTTGCCGAGCGAGCCGCCGGGACCGGGCGTGCGGCCGGCCTTCATCTCGGCGCGGGTGCGCATGGAGACGAGGGACTTGGTGGTCTCCTCGCTGTAGATCTTCATGAGCTGCTGGCGAAGGTTCGGGTCGTTGATGAGCCCGCGACGCTTGGCCTCCTCGATGAGGCGGTCCGCGTTCTGGTGGGTGACGCCGCTCGTGGAGCCGGTGCCGATGGCAACGCGCTCGTACATGAGCATCGCAGTGGCCTGGTTCCAGCCGTTGTTCAGCTCTCCCACGAGCCAGTCGGCCGGGATGCGTACGTCGGTGAAGAAGATCTCGTTGAAGTGCTTGCCGCCGTCGATCTGGTGGATCGGGCGCATGTCCACGCCCGGGAGGTTCATGTCCATGATGAACATTGAGATGCCGGCGTGCTTGGGCGCCTCAGGATTCGTGCGGGCGATGATGATGCCGTACTGCGAGTGGTGGGCGAGGGTGGTCCACACCTTCTGGCCGTTGATGATCCACTCGTCACCATCGCGCTCGGCCTTGGTCTGAAGGCTGGCGACGTCTGAGCCGGCGCCGGGCTCGGAGAACATCTGACACCACACCGTGCGGCCGGCGATGTTGTCGGGGAGGAAGCGCTTCTTCTGCTCCTCGCTGCCGAACTGGTTGAGTACCGGCAGGCACATGCCGTGGCTGATGGTGAGCTCGCCCGTCATGTCGGGGAAGTTCGCGTACTCCTCGCGCCAAATGAGGTCGTGCGCCTTGGTGAGGCCAGCACCGCCGTAGGCCTTTTCGTAAGTGAGGCCCGCGAGGTTCGCGTCCGCAAGAGCATTCTGGAACTCCTTGGCAGCAGCCATCATCGACGCACCACGGTCGTTGGCGCGCTCCGCACGGGACAGGCCCGTGGCGTGCTGCTGCAGGAAGTCACGGCACTTTTGGCGGAAGGCATCGGCGTCGGCTGCAGGCAGGCTGTCGTTGTCGCTCATTGGGGTCCCCTCAACGTAGTTAGTTGCAATGTAATCGGGTGACCGGGTGGCCGTGCGAGTCGGATCCAACCGCTGGCGGCGGTACCCGTGGCGCCCGGGCGGCGGGTCCGTTACGTTGGCGGTAACGACCGACTCGGGGGAGGTGGTGGGCGGGATGGATACCGATCTGGGCACCTTCAACCCCTTCGACCCGGCTGCGCTGCAGTGCCCGTTCCCGGCCTACGCCCGAATGCGCTCCGACGCCCCGGTCCTGCACCTTCCCGCACTGGGCATGTACCTCGTTACCCGCCACGACCTCGTGCTGCAGGTGCTGCGGGACACCGTCACCTACTCGTCGAGGTTCGTGGTAACCAACGTGCCGGGCAATCCCGAGTCCCGCAAGCGCCTGCTCGAGGTGTTCGAGCAGGGGTATCCCAGGGTGAGCACGATGTTGACCGCCGACCAGCCCGAGCACACCCGGTACCGCAGCCTTGTGGCCCGGGCATTCCACCCGCGGGCGATTGCCGAACTGGAGCCGGCCATCCGGTCGATCGCAAGCCGTCTGATCGACTCCTGGATCGACCGGGGCAGCATCGAGTTCGTGGAGGACTTCGCCGTGCCACTGCCTGTCGAGGTGATCGCCCGGGCGCTCAATGTTCCCGACAGCCGGCTCGCGGACTTCAAGCGGTGGTCGGATGACTCGGTGGCCGGTATCGGCACGAACGTGTCGATCGACGAGCGGGTGCGCGCGGAGATGGGCGTGAATGAGTTCCAGCGTTACTTCGCGGAGCAGATCGAGATGCGCCGCGCCGCGCCGCAGGACGACCTGCTCACCAACCTGCTGAACGCGCGTATCGACGACAACGACGCTGAGGTGCCCGACCGTCGGCCGCTCGACATGGCCGAGATGCTCAGCATTGTGCAGCAACTCCTCGTGGCCGGCAACGAGACCACCACCAAGATGCTCACCGAGATGATGCGGTTGCTTGGCGAGCACCCGGAGCAGTGGCAAATGCTGAAGGGCGACCCGGCCCGCATCGAGCGGATTGTGGAGGAAACCCTCCGGCTGTCCACGCCAACACAAGGCATGTTCCGCGTGGTGACCACCGATACCGAGCTCGGCGGCTGTCCGCTCCCGAAGGGTTCGCGCATCGTCGTGGTGTTCGCCTCCGCCAATCGGGACGAGCGCCTGTTCGCGGACCCAGACGGGTTCGATCCCGACCGGGAGCACCTCAGGGATCACCTCGCCTTCGGCAAGGGCATCCACTTCTGTATCGGTGCGAACCTCTCACGGCTGGAGGGCAGGGTGGCACTCGAGGAACTGTCGAAGCGCATCGACAGTTTCACGCTTCCGGGTTCGAACACCTTCGAGTACTTCCCCAGCTTCATCTTGCGCGGCCTCACCCGGCTCGATGTCGACTTCGAACCGACAGCGAACCGTCAGTAGTCGACGCGCTTCAGGAAGCCACCGTCGACGGTGACGTTGGCACCGTTGATGTGCTTGGCCTTGTTGCTCGCGAGGAACGCAACGGCATTCGCCACGTCGAGCGGGTCGCCCATCTGCCCACCGGGGTGTGTCTTCAGGGTGGCCTCGAAGAACGGGGCCATGTGGGTCTTGATCATGTCCCACGCGCCGTTCTCGAAAAAGATCGGGCCGGGGGACACCACGTTGCAGCGGATGCCCTGTGCGCCGAGCACCTGTGCCTGGCCGAGCGTCCAGTTGGTCATGGCCGCCTTGAGCGCGCTGTAGCTACCCGAACCGGTGGCAAAGTGCTCGACGTTGGAGATGGTGCCGATGCTGATGAGCGTGCCGTTGGCGGCGGCGAGGTGCGCAGTGGCGGCCTCGGTTCCGTGCACGAGGGCCATGAGATCCACGTTGAAGTTGTTGATCCAGCCGTCGAGCTTCCGTGCCGGCATGGCGGAGGTGTTGTGCACGTAGATGTCGATGCCGCCGAGTTGCTCGGCCGACGACGCCACCCAGGCACGCAGTGCTTCGGCGTTGCCGACGTCCACGGACGCGCCCACCACCTTGCCCTTCTTCGACATCTCGGCAACTGCTGCAGTCACTTCGTCGGTGTTGCGTGCACAGATGGCCACTGAGGCGCCCTCGTCGAGCAGCACCTCAGCAATCGCGCGACCGATGCCCTTGGTGGAGCCGGTAACGAGTGCCTTCTTGCCCTTCAGCCCGAGATCCATGTTGTTCCCCCAATGATCAGCCGGTCACCCGGTCCCCGAGGAGACACTACTGAAACAGGCCGTGCGGCGACGAGGGTGGGGCCGTGCGGCGGTGGGTGGCGCACAAAGCGAAGGGGGCCGGCGCCTGCGCGCCGACCCCCTCGTGTTCTCAGAGAGCCCCTAGACTACACCGATGTCGAGAAGTAAATATCCTTCATGTAGCAGCTAGGACAACCGTTCGTCGTTATGCGAATTTTAACGGATGCCGAACCGCCATAGTCCGTGGATCCGGCACCCCAGCTCAGAGTTGCCGTGCCGGAGCCGTCAACGTAGTAGTCGGCTGCGGTTAAATCTCCACTTCCCGTGCCTTGGAATTTCAGGCTGAATGAGCCGGTCGGTGTCGCCGCTCCCCAGTCCGACGTAAACGAGAGCGTCGCGTTGAGTTTATACTTGCCGGCGTCACTCCCGATCTTCCAACTTCCTTCGTCGGTGGTGTAGCTGAACGACCCGTTCATCGTGAAGGTCGCACTGTCGTACTTGAAATACATCGAAGTGGTCTTGGTTGTTCCTCCGACGCTGTGGCTGAAGGTGAAGTCGAAGAGGAACTTCTGAAGTCCGTTACAGCCGATCTTCAGCTCAAACCCATTCAGGGCATATACCTTGGACTTCATCTTCAGGCTGCCCGTGGCGGACGTGTCGATGTAACCGCACCCAGACGAGTCCGCAAGGAAGGAACCACCGAACGCCACGTTCGACAGCGCGAAGTCTGCGTCGTTCGACGTCAACGTCGGCAACTTGGCATACAGCGATGCCTGAATGCCACCGGTGCTGCTGGCGCCCATGTCTGCATCGACCGACATGGTGCCAACCTTCGGTACCGTCCACTGACCGTAGAAGCTTGTCTTCGTTCCGCCGCTGTTGGTGATATCGCTCCCGACGGAATTCTTGCCGCATGTAGCGCTTGAGCCCGTCGGCACCATCGACACGCTGAGGTTCACCTGGTTGTAGGTAACGCCGAGCAGGGTCAGGTTTCCGATGTTCTGGGCGTAACAGAACCCCTTGGTTACCGAGTAGGTAAGTGTCAGGTCGAGACTCGTCGACCCGATGGTGGTCGAGAACTTGAGACCTGCGAAGCCAGCGGGAAGGGTGATCCCGCCCACCGTGCAGCCCGATGCCGACGCGCCCAACGCGAACTTTGAGGTCTTGATCACGCCACCGTTGAGGCTCAAGGTGGCGGCGCCCCCGCTCGGGTCTGTTCCGTCGAAGGTGTACGCGAAGCAGGTGTTGTCTACGCCAGCACTGACGATGACCGTGCTGACCATCCAGTCCGCATCTCCACAGGTGCTGGTGCTGCACTTGATGAACTGTTGCGTGGTGGCGCCGGTGGGGTTGAGGTACGTGCTCGTCGTATAACTCATCGTGGGCAACCCGTCGGAACCCCAGCCGATACTGCCGGTGAGGCTCCACAGGTTGAGTCCGTCGATGCCCATCCACTTCGTGGACAGGTACTGCGCCTGGCTGGGGCGAGCAAGCCTCGTGGCCGGCGTGAGCCCGTCGGTGGTGTCGCCCGCCGCCTTCGTGCCGAGGGCAGTCAGGGTGAGGGAGACACCGGTGCGCGAGAACTGGAGGGCGACACCCGCTGTCGCCGTAGACGTGTTCGGACTGGTTCCGAATGTGAGTTCCGACTGCCCGCCGATCGTCAGATTGCCCCAGCCGTCGACGTTGTCCCACCTGATGGTGGCATAGATCGAAGTCACCTTGACTGCAACCGGTGGCGAGTTGGTGATCGAAAAATTCACGGGAACCGAGCCGGTGACCGTGAAGCCTGTTGCCGAGAACGTTCCGCTGACGTTGACAAGGAAGTCTTCCGACGGCTTGCCGAGGGCGGCCATCACGACACCCGGGAGCGTACTGACGCCACCCATCGAGATGGTGCTTGGGAAGGTAGGTGTGGGCACGCCGCTAAACGAGACGGTAGCGATGCCACCGACACCGGTATACGTGCTGGGAAGGTTGGTCCAGGCAACACCCTTGACGTTGGTGTTCACCGTCGCGGAACTGTTGGCAGTAGTGCTTGCTTGATTCAGGTTCTTGGACTGGGCAAGGACGATGCCCTCCGGCGACCACTCGGCGCAGCCACTCGTTGCCTGGTCGCCGGTGATCGGCGTGGCGATCTGGAAGGTGCCACAGAACTCCACGTTCAGGCCGTTGGTGATGCTCGATAGATCGGGCATCACCAGGTCGCTGCTCGGCGCATTCGGATTGCTCTGGTGGGTAGCGGTCTTCCAGATGGTGAGCGTGGGGCTGTTGATCGTGATGCTGCTGGTTCCCATGCTGAACGAGAGCGCCGTCGGGTTTGAGGTCGTGGTCTGGAGCAGCGCCCATCCGTCGCCGAGGCGCACTGCGCCGGTGACGTTGAGGCTCGGCAGCCCGGTAACGACGAGTGTCCCGTTCGTGGACAGGTACGCAGCCCGATCATTGCCGCTTGGGCAACTCAGGCCGGCCGGGCAGGAGTTCGCGATCGTCGGCGTCGTGGTGAGCGTTGCGCCAGTTGCGAGCGTCCAAATCTTCGAGGCGCCGGTGAGCGTCCAAGTGGCGGTGCCGTTCACTACGGTGATCGAGCCGGTAAAGGTGCTCGGGTCGAGCGTGAGCCCGGCAGCAACTGTGGTTGTCGACGAAGCGCTCGTGGCCACATTGAGCGTGAAGTTTTTGCAGTCCGTGACCGACATGGACATGTTCAACTGAAGTTTCCTGCCAACGGTCACTACAGCGGTGCCCGAGTAGGGGGCAGACGTGCTGTCGACGACCACCGAGTTGACAACAAAGCCCGGGGCGAACGAGAAGGGGCCGGTGGGGATCACGTTGGTGCGAAGCAGTGCTCTGTTGAACTCAACGGCTCCGGCACCCTTGATCCTGTCGTACTGCGAAGTTGTCACGAGCCCGGACACCGGGGCCGCATCTAAACACGTGGAGGTGTAATCCTTCGCTGCAGCGCTTGGCACCGTGGTGGTCGTTGGGCCGATCAGCGTTCCCGAGCGACTGCCGCCGGCCGACGCGAGGATCGCGACAACGGCGCCGACCGCAACGAGGCCACCGACCACCGATCCGACGATTAGGTTCTTGCGCCGTTTGGCCTTTCGGTTCGAGGCAGTGCCCGGTGAACCGAGTGCCTCCCCGGGGATCCGTCCTTGATCACTCACGGTTGTTCCTTCTTTTTGGGCCATCACGCATGGCGCACGGTTCGCGTTCGCTGGCCGACCGAGCCTGCGGTACATGCGTACTGTGGGTGCAGTATATGCATACGATGGATGCAGTGAGCGCCTCCCGCCGCCCGATTCACCGCTGGCAGACCGTCCTTCCCACGCGACTGCGGGTGATGCTCCTGAGCAGGGACTACTCTCGCTCCGGTGCCGTTACTCGGGCGGACACGGACTCCTGACGGCTCATAAACCGATGGCTGAGCACACCGACAGCAACGAATCAGTGGCCCGGCCTCCACGGCCGCAGGTTCGGGCAGAGCAGGCTCGGGAATTGCTGGTTGAGGCGACGATCGCTCTGCTCCGGTCCCACCCGTTCGACGAGGTGACCACCCGTAGGGTTTCGGCGGCATCCGGGCTCAACGTAAGCGTCATCGTGCGCAATTTCGGCACGATGCACCGATTGCTCCGGGGGTGTTGCGAGCGACTGGTGCACGATGCTGTCGCCCGAACGGGTCAGATCGGGAACCCGGCGATCTTCCTCGACCCGGACATCGTGTTACGAAACCGATTGCTTGCCTGGATGCTTGGCGAGGGCTACGACCCCAGCGAGGACGGCATTGCTCAGCAGCAGATGATCGACCGTCTCGTCGAGCAATTCCGTTCCGTGAACCCGGTGAGCGAACAGGCGGCCAGAGTCTGGATGCTGTTCATCACGACGACACTGGCCGGGTACACGCTGTTCGGTGAATTGAGTGGCATCACCCCCGACGATTTCAACCACATCGTCCGGCTCGCTGTCGCCTTCCGAGAGCGCCTTCCCGAAATCGCCCTCGAACTCGGCCTCTAGGTTCCTAGCGGCGGAAACCGGTGAACTGGGTCTCGTCGTGGTTGCCCGGGTACCAGCGGATCGGCAGCACGTCCAAGAGTTCTACGTAGGCCATCGTGTTCATGTCCCACGAAATCCGCCCGGTTCGTCGGGTACGCAGGGTGGCGACGGTCTTCACCGTGTCGGCGAGCGGTTCGAGGAGTTGACGCGGCGCCATCCAACACGATCCGGCAAATCGCCAGTGGGCGCTGCGGTCGTTGATCGGTGATTTGTTCCAGATCCCGGGCAGCGTGATCGCATCGACAGGCAACTGCTCGAGAGCATCCACAAAGGCACGGAGCACCGACTCGGTGACGTTGCGCTGTTTCAGCACCGTGTATTCGATCCAAGCGAACACGTCAACATCCGGATGCTGCTCGGCCGCAAGACGCATCCACTCGTACCGCTGGAGCAGCACGATGTTCGAACGCGCAGCATCTTGAGGCTCCGCGTACCGGTCGGCCGGCGGACTCTCATCGGTGGGCAGCAGGTTGGGGTTCTCCTCGAGCAAGTGATGGGCCCAGCAGTCCGACAGTTCCCAACCCTCGTCGAAGGCATGGACTCGACCGTTGAGCGCCCCCTTCAGGCGGTTCCCGTAGTCACGCGCCTGGCCCTGCGTGAGGTGTCTCGCCGGAAACGCATTGTCAACGAACCCAGTAACCGCCATCACCCGGCGTGTCGCCGGCCGGCGTGCCAGCACGGTGAGACCGTGGTTGTTGCGGTAATGCGCACTGATGAACCACGACGGGCTCTCCTGCAGGAATTGGGCGACCGCCGGTTTCAGGCCCTGAGAGGTGCGGTCCTCACCGATCTCTCCGAAGACCTCGGTGTCGTGCAGAACGATGTACTTGTTGGTGAACGGGGCGAAGCGACGCAACTCGGCGAGCAGTTGTTCGTAAACGTGGAAGGTGTCGATGAAGGTGAGATCCACCTCGTGCAGGGCGACGTCGAGCGTGCTTGCCTGCACGAAACGAAAGTCTTTCCCGGCTTCTGCTGCGGCGAGTTCGGCTGTCTCGAAAGCGGTGCCGAAAACCGAGGGGTGAACGAGATCCACGGAGGTGAGCGAACGCAGCGACGACGCAAGGAAGGCCCACGTGGTTACCACTCGCTGAACACCCAATTCGAACGCGGACTCACATTCGTCGGCAAGTGCCCTCAGCGTAGGAAGGTGTTCGCGAATGCTCCAGGACTCCGCGAAGGTGGTCTGGCACCGGAGGTTGAACTGTTCGACAGCGATTGTCATCGTGGGTGGTCCAATCGTTTGATTGTCTTGGGTTCAGCCGTTGTTGGGGACAGCGGTCTGGCGCGTGTCGAGGTACTCCTCGAGGCGGGTGTTGCTGAACGAACCCTCAGGAGAAGGGAAGCGCCGGATCTCGGTGTACTGCAGGTTCTGGGCCCTGGTGTGTAGGAAGGCGAGCGTGAGGGCATTGTCCTCGGTACTCAGGTCTGCCATGGCCCGACCCTAGCCCTGCACGCCACGCCCCGACCGGGCTACGGTGCGACCAATGAAACCCGTAGGGGAAGGGGAACTCACCATGGCCACAGCAGCAGAAGTCGTCGGTATGAGCACGTCGAGGCTCAACCGCATCAATCCGGTAATGCAGGGGTACGTAGATCGCGGCACGCTCAGCGGCATCAACGTACGCATCAACCGGCACGGCGAGACCGTGTTCGACGCGCAGTACGGCAATCGTGATGCCGAGGCCGGCCTCCCGATGACGGCCGACACCATCTTCCGCATCTATTCGATGACCAAGCCCATCGTGAGCACGGCGCTCATGCTGCTTCTCGAGGAGGGAAAGTTCCGCCTCACCGACCCGGTGGCGGCGTACATCCCAGCGTTCGCCGCGACCAAGGTGATGGGCCCCGGAGGCACCCTCGTGGACCAGGCGCGCCCGATGCAGGTGCGCGACGTGCTCAGCCACACGAGCGGCCTCACCTACGACTTCCTGCCGGACTTCGAGAGCGGCGAGCTGTACCGCAAGGCGCGGCTGATGAACGACCCGAAGCGCACGCTCGAGAGCCTCATCGACGAGCTGGCAACCATCCCGCTCGCGTTCCAGCCCGGCACCCGTTGGCACTACAGCGTGGGCATCGACGTGGCCGCCCGCTTGGTGGAGGTGATCTCCGGCCAGCCCCTCGGCAAGTTCCTCCAGGACCGCATGTTCGGCCCGCTCGGCATGACCGACACCGGCTTCGGTGTTGCCGCGGCGAAGGTTTCCCGTCTCGCCGCAATGTACGGACACCCGGACCTCTGCGCGCAGGATCAGACGCTGCTGAAGATCTTCTCCCCGGGTTCGATGGGGGTGTATGCCCGCCACGACGTGTCGGACACCTACCCCACCGACATCCCCGACCTGTTCGTGCGCGGTGGGCACGGCCTGTTCTCCACGATCGGTGACTACACGCGTTTCGGGCAGATGCTCTGCAATGGGGGCGAGCTCGGCAGCGAGCGAATCATCGGGCGCAAGACCCTCGAGCTGATGCACACGAACCACCTGCCGGCCGCACTGCTGCCCTACGAGCTTGCTGGTTTGCCGAACCCCGGTTGGGGCTTTGGACTTGGCTCGCGCGTGATGATGAACGTCGCCGAGCAGGGTGGACCGGGTTCGGTGGGCGAGTACGGCTGGGCCGGTGCTGCCAAGACCTACTTCTGGGTGGATCCGCAGGAGGATCTCGTCGGCGTGCTCATGACGCAGTGCATGGTGGGGATCGAGCTGCCCGAGCAGGACCTGCGGGCGCTCGCCTATCAGGCGATCATCGACTGAGGCAACGCCCGCCGGATCACCCCTGCAGTCGCTGCAGAGCGATCTGGCGCTGCAGGCTTGCGGATTTCTCGAGTTCTGCAGCGGAGAGGGGCTCGCTCTCTCCGCTATGGACGAACCAGACCCCCGCAGCGCGATGCGCGTGGTCCCAGAGCGACTCGAAAACTCCGCGGCCGTAGTCGTACTCGCCCTGCGTGTTGACGAGGTGCTGCGATGACGAGCGGGGAACCGATGGGTCGAGCGACGGATGTCGGTGGTCGAGAACGAGGTGTCTGCCGTCGATGATGCGGCTAAGCCAGAGTGCCCGTTGCGTGAGGTCGTCGTCGCAGTACACGCCGCGAAAGGCGGCGTTGAATAATCCAAACTCGGCGTAGAAGGCCCGTGAGATCACGGGGTGGCGCAGGAGCAGACGCTGGTCGTCGGGAGCGTCCGTGGTCTTCACCGCGAAGTGGGTCGTTGTTGGGTCGAGCCCACGGATGACGTTCTGCAGAGCCGTGTCCCATCCGGGAGGTGGGAAGAGATCGTCGGCGATCACAACGAGGAGATCGCCCGTCGCGATCGCGGCTGCGGCGTTCCAGTTCCGGACACTGGTCACCGATCCGGGGGTTGCTGGACTGACGACGCACAACATGCCTGCTGTCTCTGCGATCGCACGCGTGTCGTCGCTGTCCATCGCCACGACGTATTCGATCCGATCGGGGCTGTCGGCCCGCACCACCCACGTATCGCGAAGCGCTAGCGGTCCGCCATCGCGGTGGTACGTGGCATGAAGCAACGAGATCCTCATGTTGCCCAACCCGCGCTGCACCCCACTGAAGGGAGGGTAGTTCGGTTCGTTCGAGAGCACCCCACCAACTACTGCGATGGCAACGACAAGCGGACTACGCATGAATGGAGACCCCCGCTCTCCGGGAACAGCGAAACTCGCCTCCCTGCAGGGGTGGCCTAGGCTCCGCCCATGAGCGATGCGGAGCACGTTGCGGTGGACACTGGCGACGTACCGCCGCGCCTGCTCTGCGTGTTCGCTACGGACCCGTTCGCGGACGTGGTCTACCGCTTCCCGGGGAAGGAAACATCGCTGTGACAACAGAGGCTATTGATCGGGGCGCGCGCCCATGGCAGCAGCGGTCGGGCACCCTCGACCGGGTTGATGCAGCGGTGATCACGGTGATCGGCGCACTGACGCTGGTGATCGGTGGAGTGCGCGCCACACGGAACTCGTTCTGGGTTGATGAGGCCGCAACTGGGGTGTTCATGCGGTCGTCGTTCCGCGGCATGCTCAGCCTGCTGTGGAACAAGCACGGAATGGGCCCGTATTACGCCTGCCTCTGGTTCTGGACGAGGCTGGGGCACTCCGACTGGTGGCTCCGAGGTTTCTCGATCCTCGGCGGCACCCTCGCTGCGGTAGCGCTCTACTACCTCGCGCGCCTGTTCTGCACCCGAGCAGTGGCGGTGATAGCGGCGGGCCTGTTCCTGTGTCATCCACAGTTCCTGATGAACCTGACGAATGCGCGCGACTACTCCTGGCTGATGTTTGTCGCGGTGCTCGGTGTTGTCTGCGTAATGAAACAGGTGGAGTCCCCAACCGTTGCTCGAGCCATTTGGTGCGGGGTGGTCAACGGGACACTGTTGGCGCTGAATCCCCTCACGGCGCCCCTCCTCGCGATGGAGTGGCTCTGGGGAATGCGGGAGTCGAGCGGACGCGCTGCCCGTCAGAAGATGTTCGGGTCGGCGGTGCTGTCCATGTTGCTGTTCCTTCCGTTCGTGCACGGCTTGTTCACCGAAGAGGGCCTCGACTGGATTCCGGGCCTAACAACGACAACCTTCTGGTCGGACACGCTTGACTTCATGGGCGGCGCATGGTGGGCATCAGTGCTCGCAGCAGGAAACCTCGCGCTCGTGGTGCTCTTCGTCGCTCGCCGGCTCCCTCGCTCTGCTTCCTCCCGTTCGGTGCTCCTCGTTGCGGGTTGGGTTGTGACGCCCCTCGCGCTCGCGGTCGTCTCGACAGTCAAGCCACTGTTTATTTCCCGGTACATGCTCCACGCCTTGCCGCTACTCGTTCTCGGGGCGGCGGCCGGGTTCGGAGCCCTCACGGTCGCTGCTCGTTCGGCACAGCCGTCCCTGCGCCGTGTCGCTTCCGTCACGCTTGCCGCTGCTGTTGTCGCGGCGGTGCTGTCGTTCCCGTACGCGCGATTCGGTGCCTACGGGAACATCCAGGACCTGCGTGGGGTGGCACGCGTGTTGGAGGCTGACCAGCAGCCGGGGGACCGGTACCTGTTCTCCCCGGGTTGGTCGTACTGGCTTGTCGGCTATTACTGGCCCGCGCCGGACGGATCAGTGGTGACGACGATCGACGGGCTTGCCCCAGCCACGCGCGTCTGGCTCATTGACCTTGACCGCGCGGGCAGGGATGCCGTGGAAGACGGAGTTGTGGTGTCGCGGCACCCGTTGGCGAACGCCGATGTTGTGGAGCTGCGCGTCGGCTAGGCGCTTCATTTTGTCGTTCCAGCGATCCACATGTGTTAATTTTGGGCACAAGTGAGTGTACTGGGCGCAAAAAAGGCGACCAGATGTTTCTACGAGGTTCGATTCGCCCGGGTCGAACCATATTCTTTTGCCCTTCGGAGGGCTCATGGCAGCCAAAAAGCGAACCGCGAGGCCTTGGGTCCCCGGCGAACTGGCAGTGCAACGTTTGGTGAGTGCCACGATCGAGTTACTCGGCGAGCGCCGGTTCTCCGAGGTGAGCACGCGCGAAATAGCCGCTCGCGCGGGGCTGTACAAGCAGTTGATCACCCGACACTTCGGGACGATCGACGGACTGTTTATCGAGGTGGTGCACGAACTGCTCGGCCGTGGCCTTGCCGGCTTCGACGGCACACAGGCCTCGCTGGAGGCAAGCCAGGTCGCTCTGGAAATGCGCTCTCGGTTGATTGCCTGGCTCGTGACCAGCGGCGTTGAGCCCCTGTCGATCGTGCCCCGGGAGGATCAGGAGATGATTCGTGACCTCCTGAGGAGCAGAGTTCCTGCTCTGGCGGACGACGTTCCGGAGCGGGCGACCCGGGCACTGTCATCGATCGTTGCGCTGCTCAATCAGGCCCACGCGGTGTTCGTCCCGACCATCCATAACGTCACACCCCAGGATGTCCTTGACGTCCAGTTACTCGTTGCCTACCTGCTTCAACAGCTCAACGATGTCTCCCGGCTGTACGGCTGGGACGTGGAAGGGTAGAGGCGGGGCACCGTCGACGCCGTGCCGCTCACCCACCCCGGACAACGCGTGGGTTTCCGTCAGCCCACGTGGCGACAAGACGACGATGGGTGATCCGCCGGCCCGTCGGGGTGCGGACGAGATCGTCGTCGTACCTGCCGGCCATCGTGCTCTCGGTGCCGTAGAGCGCGTCAGGGAGCTCCCGGTAGAACCACACGAGGGTGCCCCGGTCGTCGTGTACCACGCACGTTCCCTTCCACGTGATCGCCTTGTTGCGCGGGAGCAGTGAGCCAGTGGACGCCACCACGACGCACACCAGCGGATCCCGACGGGCCAACCCTCCCGGTCGCTCCAGATGAAGGTGCACTCGTTGTGGGCGAGGAACAGTTGTTCCTCCCCCCACAGCGTTGCGACTCGGTAGCCCATGTGCACCACCGTGTGAGGGGTGGCGGTAACGGTGATCCACTCCTTGGCGGAACCAGCAAAGCGCTGGGTCACCTCCGCCACGATCACGAAGTCAGGAGTGTCGGCGTCGTACAGCACGGCGTAGGTGCGCGGTGTAATGGCGAACCCCTCGTTCGCGCCGGTGTGTCCGGTGCCGATGTAGCCGACGAATTCCACGCCGGTGACACGGGCGTTGCGGGTGACCCCGGCAGATTCCATGACGCCGGTACCCACGCTGCATCCATTAGCTCTGGTGTGCTGCGGATGTCGAGCCCAACGGTTCCTCCTGCCGGTGGCAACTTCCCCAGGTGCCTACCAGACACGGGCGACAGTACCCAGACGGGGCACCGCCGACTGGTGCCTGGGGCGGGGCGGCACGCCAGAAGCGGCTGGGATACAGTCCGGCTCTGCCGACCGGAAGGGGAACTCGTCGTGCTCTCGCCCTATCGCGTACTTGACCTCACCAACGAACGGGGACAACTGGCCGGCGCCGTGCTCGCCATGCTCGGTGCGGAGGTCATCGCTGTCGAACCGCCCGGTGGTTCGACGAGTCGCACGCTTGCACCGTTTGCGGGTGGTCTCGAGGGGCCGAACGCGAGCCTGCATCATTGGGCCTACAACCGCGGCAAGCGATCCGTGGTGCTCGACCTCGCAGGCTCACCGGCTGACCGTAAGACATTCCTCGACCTGGTGCGGGGTGCGGACGTGCTCATCGAGTCGGCACTGCCGGGCGAGTGGGCAGCGCTCGGGCTCGGCTACGAGAACCTGAAGCAGGTGAACCCTGCGCTGGTGTACGCGTCGTTGAGCGCGTTCGGGCAGGCCGGGCCGAAGGCCACTTGGGCCGCTACCGACCTCACGGTGTGGGCTGCTGCAGGGCCGATGGCGATCACCGGTGACAACGACCGTGCCCCCGTGCGCGTGCCGAGCAACCCGGCATGGGCGCAGGGCGCTACCGAACTGGCCGGTGCGATTGTCGCGGCCCTCTATGAGCGTGCGCGCTCTGGGCACGGCCAGCATCTCGATGTGTCTGCGCAGGTGTCGGCCATGCAGTCGTCGCAATCAAACGTGCTCGCTGTGCCGAACAATGCAGACCAGCACACGCGCGGTGCCGGTGGGGCACAGGCCGGCTCGTTCTTCATCAGGTTGTTCTGGCCGTGTGCAGACGGGTTCGTGTCGGTGCTCTTCCTGTTCGGCAGCGCCATCGGTCCGGCAACACGTCGACTCATGGAGTGGGTACACGAGGAGGGGTTCTGCGACGAGGTGATGCTCAACAAAGACTGGATCGCCTACACCGAACTGCTCTTTGGGGGAATCGAACCACCCGAGGAATACGAGCGGGTGAAGCAAGCTGTCGGGAAATTCTGCATGTCAAAGACCAAACTGGAACTGCTCGACGGAGCCATGGCGCGCCGCTGCCTCATCGCGCCGGTGAAGACGATGGCCGAGGTGTACGAGATCGACCAGTTGTCGTACCGGGGATACTGGCAGGAGGTGGACAGCGTCCGCTATCCCGGTGCGTGGGCGCACATGAGTGAAACCCCGCTGCGCAATCTCGGACCGGCACCACTGCTCGGCGCGGACACCGCAGCAGTGCTCGCCGAGCCACGGCGAACGCCCGCTGCGCCACCAGCGGTGAGCCCTGCTCCGTCGGCACGGCCGCTCGAGGGCCTGAAGGTGCTCGACTTCTGCTGGGTGGTTGCGGGGCCGACGGCCACGAGAATCCTCACTGATCTCGGTGCAACGGTGGTGCGTGTGGAGTCGAGCCGGCGGATCGACACGGCGCGAACGCTCGGCCCGTACAAGGACGGCGTCACCGACCTCGAGCGGTCTGCGCAGTTCAGCAGCCTCAACGCCGGCAAACTCGGCCTCTCCGTGGACCCGTCAACGCCCGAGGGTCGATCCGTGATCCACGACCTCGTGCGTTGGGCCGACGTGGTGACCGAGAGCTTCTCGCCGAAGGCGATGAAGGCGTGGGGTCTGGACTACGAGAACCTGCGCCAGGTGAACCCGTCGATCGTCATGCTGTCTAGCTGCCTGTTCGGCCAGGAAGGGCCGCTGGCCGGTTTTGCCGGATTCGGCACCATGGCCGCAGCGATGGCTGGCTTCTTCGGGATCACCGGGTGGGCAGACCGTCCGCCATGCGGTCCGTATGGCGCGTTCACCGACTACGTCTCGCCGCGCTTCGCCGTGGCAACGCTGCTCGCAGCACTCGATCACCGCCGGCGCACCGGTGTGGGTCAGTACATCGACTTCGCCCAGGCGGAGGCGGCGACACACCTGCTTGCGCCCGCCTTGCTGGACTGCGACGTGAACCACAACGTGTGGCAGCGCGAGGGCAACGCAGACCCGCACCACCACCCGCACGGCGTGTTCCGGTCGGCTGGCGAGGATCGGTGGGTCGCGATTGCTTGCTCGACCGACGCCCAGCGTGCTGCTCTCGCAGCGGTGGTGGGCGAGCTCGACGAGGTGGCCATTGAGGAGTGGACGTCGAAGCGCTCGCCCGACGAGGCAACTGAACTGCTGCAGTCGCTCGGCGTGCCCAGCCACGGCGTTCAGAACAGTGTCGAGGCTGTTGTGGACCCGCAGTTGCTGCACCGCAACCACTTCCGGCAGTTCGATCATCCGATGATGGAGACCGTGGTGATCGAGGGGCCGCGCATGGCGTTCTCGCGCTCGAATGCTGATGTGCTGGCTCGCGGACCGATGCTCGGCGAGCACACGGTGGACGTCCTCACGGGAATCCTCGGCTATGACGAGGACCGATTGGTGGACCTGCTGACGTCGGGAGCGATGGAGTAGGTAAGGGTGTGCCCTCTGGCTTGCTAGTCTCGGGAAAATCAGGCGAGGAAGACAACGACGATGAACCAGAGACGTCAGGTGAGACCGTGGGTGCCGGGCGATCTGGCTGCCCAGCGCATGGTCAATGCGACGATCGAATTGTTGCGCGAACGTCGCTTCTCCGACGTAAGCACCCGGGAGATCGCAGACCGGGCGGGGCTCTACAAGCAGTTGATCAGCCGTCACTTCGGTTCCCTCGATGGTCTGTTCATCGATGTCGTGCACGAGTTGCTCGTTCGTGGGCTCGGGGGGTTCGACGGCACGCAGGCGTCGCTGGAGGCGTCTCGGGAGGACCTCGAGATGCGTTCGCGGTTGATCGCCTGGCTGGTTACCAGCGGTGTCGATCCGCTGTCGATCGTGCCCGAGGCGGATCAGGACATGTTCCGTGAACTCATGCGGAGCCGCGTACCGGCCTTAGCCACAGACATTCCGGAACGCGCCACCAACGCGCTGTCCTCCATCGTCGGCCTGCTCAACCAGGCACGGGCAGTGTTCGTCCCGACAATCCACGGGGTCACACCGCAGGACGCCGACGACGTACAAATGCTCCTCGCGTATCTGCTCAGCCATCTCGGCGAAGCAGCAGAACAGCTCGGCTGGAAGTAGCTCGACCCGGGAGAGCCGAGCGGAGTGGCCCGGCCGGCGCCCGCTATCGGTAGGAGTTGTTGCTGGTGTGATCGCCGGCGAGCCAGCGGCGCAGTGTCTCGTGAGCGTCCTGCGCCCGATCGGCGGCGATGTCGCCGGCGTGCGGCACATCGACGGTGAACTCGAGCAGCATGCCGTTCGGGTCCTCGGTGTACAGCGAGCGGCAGTACCCGTGCTCGAGCACGTACGTCCCCTCGGGCTTCCAGTTCGCCGCCGCGAGGCGCCCCTGCAGTTCTGCCTGCCCTGCCGCATCAACCTTCAGCGCAATGTGGCGAAAGGGCGAGGCCAAGAGGGCGGGGTCGAACAGGTCCTGATCCGCCTTGTCGGCGAACTGGAAGAAGGCGAGCGCGCTGCCGTCTGCCAGACCGAAGAACGTGTGGCAGTAGACGCGGAGCGCACCGAACAGTTCGTCGGCCTCGGACCACGTGGCGAGCAGTGGGAAGCCGAGAATGTCCTCATAGAACGCGCGCGTGGCTTCCTGGTCCTTGGTGACGTACGCAGTGTGGTGCAGGCGCTGGGCAGGAGGGGTTGCTCGGCTGGCCATAGGGGCTCCTCGTGGGGTGAGCGGTTCTCGCGCTTCTCGCGTGACGCGTTCGGATCGTACCTCCGTCGTCGGTGCGGCTCAGCGGAAGGATGCCGGCAAGGTTGACATCACGGATGAGACGAACTCCGACGGCAGCACCAAGGCCAATTCCGCGGGCGCGTCAGTTGTAGGTGTTGTTGCTCGTCTGGTTGTCCGCGGGAAGCGGTGCAGGCGGTGGGCGATGGGGGCACGACGGCGAGTGCGGTGTGGCTAGAACAGGCGGCGTGCCAGCAGGCGGCCGAGAACGTGGCTACCGCTAGCTGCCATGTGCTCTTGCACCTTCGGGTCGGCGAAGTTCTTGGTGGCGGCGGCGAGGAGACCGTCGAGCGAGTCTGTCCACGCAAGCACGATTCCTGAGAACGGAACGGGCCCGGCGGCTACCGGCTGCAGAACGGTCAGTCCGTTGGCGCCCCGCTTGATGTGGCCCCAGTTCACCCGGAAGTTGGAGAGCGTTGTCTTGTCATCAACCGGCCTGCCTCCGAGCTGAAGGATCGATGCGAACTGGCCATCTCTTGCACCGAACTCAGCCTGCACGCGCATGAGGCTCCTGCGGTGAATCTTTACCTCCTGCTCGCGGATCAACGTGACGTATTTCTTGTCGGCGTAGAGCGCAGCGAAGCCAGCCATCGCAGCGTCCGCCGTCTCGTACTCGAAGTTGACGTACACCAGACCCGCACTCTCGCCGCCCATCACGATCTGCATAGCGCTGGAGGAGAGGGCGCCGAACTTCGTGCGAGCGCGCTGCTCGGCCCATGTCTTGCCGGCGGCCGCGAACGCATCCGGATCCTTCATCGAAACCACAGCGGTGTAGATGTACGACATTGGTAGTTTCCCCAGTTCTCGTTGCGCGGAATGAAAAAAGCCGCTTAACGCCTCAGCGTACGAGACATTCAGCGCGGATTCCAGAGCAGTCACGTTGAGTTACTCCCCCGGCTGCAGGAACGATGCGGCGCAGTGTGGACTCGGAATCGGAATCGGCGTCTGGCTCGGGTGGACTGGTTGTGCTTCGACTGTCGTCGGTACAACAGGCTCGAACCCGGGGACGTCACTCACCTCAGCCCAGCTAAAAATAGATGTCCGTGATCCGAGGTCAACTCCAGCGGCAGGTTCGATCAGACGATTGTCCGCAAACGTCGCCGTTACCGCGGTGGGTGGAGGGTCGGTTCGGTCAGGCGAATGGCGAACTGTTCGAATGGTTCGTTTGCGTCGACGGTGAGCCGCCGAAAGAGTTCGATGAGATGCGCAACCGGTTCGGCCACAACCACCGGGTCGTGCCAGGCCTGGCTGGGTACGGTGGGGTTGTTGGAGTGGAGCTCGAGGATCCCGCTGTGGGAGAACGCCACCGTGACCTTGGTGGCTGTGTCCGAGGCCGCGGCTGAGGTGACCGAGAGTTCGATCATCCAGTCGTGCTCGATGATGAGGCGGCACAGTATCCCCGCGAGTTCGATGTTCAGGGTCTCGTAGTTGCTGGCGGTCGTGTGGAGTCCATCGGTGGGGAGTGTGCGCCGTTCCCCAAATGGCGCGACGAGCACGATGACGGCGGCGCGCTCGGTGAGGGCGATGGCGTCGTTGCCCGCAAGGAACGTGGTGACCCCGAGACACAGCTGAGCCAGACGTCTGGTCCAGAGTTGCGTATCGGCGCACCGTTGCTCACATTCGGACAAGGCGCGGCGGACCGCGGCGACAGTGCCGGTATCGAGTAGCTGTTCGAGCAGGGTGAAGATGCGGTCGGCGGCAGAGGTGGAGTCCATTGCGGCTCGTGTTGCTTCTTCGAGTGCCTGTTCGAGCCCGGGTGCCGGGATCGGGATGCTGTCGGTGGTCCAGCGAAGTGCCTCGATCTCGGTGGCGAGTCCGCTGGCGACTAGCCACGCCTGTGAGGCTGCCGCCGCGTACTGGTTGGCAGCTTCCTTGGCTCGGTTCTTGTCGAGTGCTGATGACTTCTTCGCAGGCATGGGGGTCTTCCTGTTCTTCGCGATGGCGTACTGGACGGTTGGGTGTTGTTGGCCGAATCGGATGGTGTCGACGGCAGGTGTCGTGACGTTCAGTTCGGTTTCACAATGCGGTTTGTCGGGTATCCGAGTTGGTGGTCGCCGTCGAAGTGACTCGTGAAGACCTTCAGCGGTTCGCCCTTGCTGAGACCGTGAACTCGTTCGAGTACCTGGGCGATGAGGACGGGGATCTCGGTGAGTGACACCCCCGGTGTCGCGAGGTGCCAGTTGCGTTCGTGCCGTCGGCGGGTGGGTGCAGCAAAGCCGAACCCGACGAGGGTCTTCTTCTGAGCAGCAGTGAGCCTGTCGGTCTTGTCGAGCCCGGCATCGCCAACGCTCTCCAGTTGCCCCGTACCGTCGGGGAGCACGATGAACCGCACGAAACGTCGGGGTCGAGCAACCGGGAACACGGTCATCATCGCCGGCGCCTGAGCCTGGAGATGGGTCACAACACCGACCAACGACATGAGCATCGCCCTCGCCGACCTTGTTGGGACCGGGGCGTGCCGTACGAGTGAGGTCGAGCCAGTAGCGAGTAGGCGTGCCGCGTCGGCGAACAGTTCCTCGAGCACATCAGCAGGCATGTCCTCTCCGGGGCTTCGGGCGGCAACAGACCCGCCCTCGGCGGGTGTTGGTTGAGTCTTCCGGTACGCCTGGTGGGCGAGCGCGTCGAACGCGAGCGAAGTGGCGCGTCGCGCGACCGGTACGGCCGAACCGGTCAGGCGGTCCCAACGGTCGTTGATCCGTGCGACATGGCGTACGGCGCTGCTCCACTGGCTCCCGTATCCAGACAGTGCGCTATCGAAGGCCGCTGCCTGCAAGTACGCCGGTGCGAGTGATGCTGCCGCGGTGGCATCGCTCTCCATACGTGTCACCAACGATGTCGCTCGCCCGACCGCTGCGCGGTAACGGTGCATTTCGGCCTCAGGTAGGCCCAGACCGGCGAGGCAATCCACAACCGACGCGAAAACATCGGCGACGTAACCGGCGGTGTCGGTGGTGCACATTGCCGCGTACACAAACTCCATGAACATGTCGACGACTTCGACCCCCAGGGCCTCACCCTCGATCGGCTCAACATCCATCGCAGCCTCCTTGACGTTGTCTGGCGAACTTGTTCGCTGCTACTAACAACGCACAAAGCACATGCATTCGTGACCGAACGAGCACGGTGGCTCTCTCGTAGAAGGTGTCCTGCCAGGGCTATTCGCAGTCCCGGGCGGGGGCTTGTGACTCGCGGCTACGGGAGTCGCGCTGCTCCAGGTAGCGCAGTCAGGGCTGCCGCGGAACCGCGACACGACGGGCGAGACTGAGCAACTGTTTGCGCACCATGATCCCGTCGCCGGGTTCGAGGAAGAGGCGCTCGAGAAGCACCCCGCCGGGCATGTCGATCCTGGCGCGGGCGCGCGTGACGAGCCGGGTTCCGCCCCCGGCCGGGCGGAGGTCATAGGCGAGGGTGAAGCCGATCCGGCGGCCGATCCGACCGCGGGCCGCAAGGCGGATCACGAGCGAGTGGGGCGGATCGACGATGGTCGCCTCGAACTCGACCGGTCCACCGGGTATCGAGTCGCCCGCCGACACGTGCTGCCATTCGTCGACGATGGACCGAGCACTACGCCGACCGAGATTGTCCAGCAGGTCGTAGCTGTACCAACCGGCACGTCCGAATCCCATCTGGCGCAACCAGGGGAAGACGTGTTCGGGAGCAGACGCGAGGCTGATGGATCGGGTTGCGACGATGCGGGCGCCCGGGCACAACTCGTCTCCGGGAAGGGCACTGGCAATCTCGTCGGGTGTCGAGCCCCAGTTCCGCAGCATCACCAGGCGACGGTACCGCAGAAGGTTTCCGTGCGGCTCGGGTTGCCGCCACCGGCTCAGTTCCGGAGTGCGTAGCCGACCGACACCGAGGCGGCCAACGCCACCCACACGTTGTACGGCAGCAGGATCGCGCCCGCCCAGGTGCGAGTGTTCCAGGCGGCCACCACGATGGGCGCGGTCAACACGGCTGCGGCGATGAGGGCGATGGCGGCCGGCCACAACGAATGGCCGACGAAGAACAGGCGCGCCCAGGCGAGCGCCGCGGCGACGCTGAGCGCCAGGCCCACCAGCCACACCGTTCGGGCAGCGGCCGATCCGCTGAGTGCCACGGCGATACCGGCGGCGATGAGCGCGGCGAAGTTGTACGGCCAGATGATGCCGAACACGGCGCTGGGTGGTTGCCAGGGCGGTTGCTCGAGCGAGCGGTACCAGACATCGCCCGTGGTCACCCACAGGCCCGAGGCGACGGCGTAGCCGACAACCAGAACCGTGCTGGCAACTGCTGCCGAGATACGGGCGATTTCCATACGTCACTGTGCCATGGCGAGCACCTGCGGTCGTACCGGCCCCTTCGTGGTGGTTCAGAACTGACATTGGAGGCGGCGCGTGTAACTGCTGACAGAGCCGAAGCAACGACCACTCCCACAACGCCGAACGTCCGCCGCCTGACTTGATCAGCCGCCACAACGCCTGCCCGGCACGCACCTGAGCCGCCCCGAGCCCCCTCGACCGTCCTCGCCAGCCACCGGAGCGTGCCGATACCCTCTCTCACCGAGTGCGACGAGCCCTTCGCTGACATGGCCCAACCATTTCGGAAGAGGAATCGGAACACTCCCCGCCTCCGTGGGGAGTCTTCCGAAATGCTCCCGCCCTGCTCTCGGTAGGCGTGCCAGCGGCGGTTTGGAATGCGAAACGCCGATTCCTGGAATGCAACGCCAACTCTGCCCTGGCGAGCCATCTGCCGATTCGGCCCGGCTAGGGCTAAAGCGAGTTCTTCACGGCGATCGACGGACGATGCGTGGAGCTTGCGACAGTTAACGCAGTCCGAGGTGAGATGATTTGCTGTCAATCATCGGTCGTCCTTAGGGCACAGAAGAGCCTCCACGGAACCCGGGTCTGCCCCAAGTGAACAGATACGATTGGCACCGAGTAACGTCATTACCAGTAAAGACCAAGCGAGGCGTCAACACTTTCCACGCCCCTGAGCAGACTCTTCAATGTGATTTCCTAATGGAATTTCGCTCCCAAGGAGGGCGCAATATGGCTCTAAATACGTCTCATGAGCGACTAGGTGCGTCGCCTTCAACCCCAATTCGACGAGGCGTGCGCCCGACGGTGATGATGTTGGTGATGTGCCTCCTTACTCTCGTCGTAGCAGGAAGTCCGGCACGGCAAGCCTCAGCTTCGCCAGCTGGCCAAGCGGTGACGACAGTGACTGCGGGTCGGAGCTTCACTTGTGCTGTCACTCTCGACGGACGCCTCGCCTGCTGGGGCGCCAATACATATGGCCAACTCGGCGATGGCTCGAACACGAACCGTTCAATTCCCGTTCTCGTGCTGGGTGGCGCTCTGTCCGGAGCATCGGTTCGCCAGGTCTCAGCAGGCCAGGACCACACGTGCGCCCTAACCACCGCCGGCGCTGTCGCCTGCAGTGGGAGCAACTACTGGGGCCAGTTGGGCGATGGCACCCAGACGTTTCGAAACACGTTCGTGTCAGCATCCGGCGGCGTTCTGACGGGACAGACCTCATCGCAAGTCTCAGTTGGCGCAGCGCACGGCTGCGTCATCGCTGCTACAAGCTGGGCATCGTGCTGGGGCTTCAATAACACCGGCCAAGTTGGAGACGGTTCCACCGACAACGCGATCACCAGCCCTCGTTGGGTAGCAACGCAGGGCTACACCTCGATCGAAGCGGGCGAAATGCACACCTGTGCCATCACCACAACGAAGCTCACCTCGTGCTGGGGCTACAACAGCGTCGGTCAAGTCGGTGACAGCTCGACAACCAACCGGGCGACGCCGGTACTCATCACAGGCGGCGCTCTTGCGGGCACCCAGGTAGTTGCGATCAGCGCCGGGCTCAATCACACGTGCGCCATCACCATCGTCCAAACGCTTGCGTGTTGGGGGGGGAACACTGATGGGCAGCTCGGCGATGGCACCACGACGAATCGCAGCGTTCCCGTGGCAGTCACCGGTGGGGCCTTGGCCGGCCAGACTGTTGTCGCGGTATCGGCAGGGAACGCATTCACTTGCGTCCTCACAGGTTCGGGCAATGTCGCATGCTGGGGCCGCAACACGTCAGGCCAGCTAGGTGACAACACGACGACTAGCCGAACACTCCCCGTGAGCGTTGACGACCAGATGTTTGGGTCCGAAACCATTTCGGCCTTGGCAGCGGGATACGACCATGCATGCGCTGTGTCCGCGACCGGCACCCTCGGCTGCTGGGGTGAGAACCAGTGGGGCCAGCTCGGCGACGGAACAACCACAGATCGCCTTAGGCCAGTGTCAATCGCCGTCGTGCCGGCAACAGTTCCGCTAGCCCCGACACAGCTCGCTGCGACCTCGAACCCCGACGCAACGATCGGAATCACTTGGACGGCCCCAGCGGACGGCGGTCGGCCAATCGTCGACTACGTCGTCCAAAGCTCAATCGGTGGTACCACTTGGACAACGTTCGCCGACGGTACCTCGACCTCAACTCGTGCAACGGTGACCGGCCTGAAGCAGGGAACGACGTACACCTTCAGAGTTGCAGCTGTGAACGGCGAAGGCAGAAGTTCATTCAGCAGTCAGGCAACGGCGATCTCAGCGAGGCCCCCCGGATCCCCGTCATCGCTCGCGCTGACCGCTCAGGTCGGGAAGATCGTCGCGACGTGGAAGACCCCGACGAGCAACGGCGGTGCTCCAATCACCGACTACGTCATTCAGATCTCCACCGACGGCAAGGCCTGGTCGACAATCGCCGACGGAGTGTCAACGAGCCTGACCTACACGTGTACCGGACTCACCTCCGGACGGCGCTACTACATCCGGGTCGCGGCCACCAACGCTGCCGGAACAGGTGGGTTCACGGGATCGAAATACAGGAACGTGTTGTAGCACCGCGATCATTCGCGCGCGAGCCGCCCGATCAAGGCCCCCCGAGGGCGCGGTCAGAAAAGTTGGCCGCAGGGCGAGACCTTTTGACCTACACCTAGGGGGTCTGTTGCGTTGGCTGCGGCACCCACACCTGGGGGAGTCTGTGGGGATGAGGCGTCGTCGTTTCCCGGTGTGTCGTCAGGCGAGTGTGTCGTTCGTCGGGTTCCAATTCCCGCCCGAGGTGATCCTGCTGGCGGTGCGCTGGTATCTGCGGTACGGCCTCTCGTACCGCGATCTCGAGGAACTGCTCGCTGAACGCGGGATCGACGTTGATCACGTCACCTTGTTCCGGTGGGTGCAACGGTTCACGCCGGTGGTCATCGACGCGGCCCGGCCGTGTCGGCACGCGGTGGGTTACCGCTGGTTCGTTGACGAGACCTACGTCAAGGTCGCCGGTGTGTGGCGCTACGTGTACCGCGCCGTGGACCAACACCGCCAGGTCATCGACGTGTTGGTGTCATCCAGGCGCGACACCCAGGCTGCGAAGCGGTTCTTCACGGCGGCGATCGGTGCCCATGGCGTACCGGGGGTGGTGACGACGGATCGGTCGCCAGCGTTGGGGCGAGCGATCGTCGAGGTGGTGCCCGATGCCGCGCACGACACCACCCAGTACGCGAACAACCGGGTGGAAGCCGACCATGTACGCCTCAAGGCGCGGCTGAGGCCGATGCGCGGTTTGAAACAGGATCGGACGGCGACTGTTGTGATCCGCGGTCACGCGTTCTTCCAGAACCTGCGGCGGGACCACTACGAACTCGGCGTTCACGCCTAACCGAAGGTGATCGTCGCGGCAGCGTTCGACGAGCTTCTCAGAGCGGTCTGAACTCGACGGAGCCACCACCGGTCGCTCAGCGCGCCTCGCGATCCGCCAACGCAACAGAGCCGTTTGCGCCACTTGTAGAACGCCTGGGTAGAGAAGCCGAGCACCCCACAGGTCAACCGCACCGGGATTGCTTCGGCGGCCAGTTCACGGACCAGCGGGTAACTCATTTTGGGAGGTGATCGCGGGCGAAGAACGCTGTCGCCCGCCGAAGGATCTCGACTTTCATCTCCAGGCGCCGCTTGTCACGACGCAGCTGGACGACCTCGGACTGCTCGGCCGTGGTGAGCCCGTCCTTGATGCCGTCATCGATGTCGGCCTGGCGCATCTGAATCCCACTGGCTTTGATGGAGGTTCTCTACCTTTGAAGTGAGGAGAGTGCCATGTCATCGAAGAAGGTTCTGCTGAAGAATCGGCGGTACACGCAGCAGCAGAAGGAACAGGCTGTGCGGTTGGTCCTGTTGGCTCGCGAGGAGGGCCGCGGATACGCGGCGGTGCAACGGATCGCGGACCAGTTGGGCTACGGGGTCGAGTCGGTTCGCCAGTGGGTGCGCCAGGCCGACATCGACGCCGGCGAGAAGGCCGGCCTGACGACCGAGGACCGGCAGCGGATGCGCGAGCTGGAGGCCGAGAACCGCGAGTTGCGACGGGTGAACGGGATCTTGGAAGCCGCAGCGTCTTTCTTCGGGGCGGAGCTCGACCGCCGCTCGAAGCGATAGTCGAGTTCATCGACGTCAACAAGGAACGGTTCGGGGTCGAGCCGATCTGTCGTGTGCTCACCGCGCATGACTGCAAGATCGCCCCTTCCACCTACTACGCACGCAAGACCCGTCCACTGTCCGCGAGAGCGATCCAGGACGCCGTGTGGCAGCCGGTCCTGCTCGCGTTGTGGACGGTCAACTACCGGGTCTACGGGGCGCACAAACTGTGGAAGGCCGCGCTGCGCGACGGCCATCAGATCGGCCGGGATCAGGTCGCCCGCCTGATGCGGGCCATGCAGATCAAGGGTGCCACGAGGATGCGTCGGGTGCGGACCACGATCCGCGACGACAGCGCGGCGCGGGCACCGGATCTGGTGAAACGTGACTTCACCGCGGATCGCCCGAACCGTCTGTGGCTCACCGACATCACCTACGTGGCGACCTGGTCGGGTGTCGCGTACGTCTGTTTCATCACCGACGCCTACAGCCGGATGATCGTCGGTTGGCGCGTCGCGGCGCACATGCGCACCGACATGGTCCTCGACGCACTGTCGATGGCGTCATGGTCACGCGGCACCCGACTCGAAGGGTTGGTGACACATTCCGACGCCGGGTCGCAATTCACCAGCGTGCGTTTCGGTGAACGACTCGCGGAGCTCGGCGCGGTTCCGTCGATCGGCACCGTCGGCGATTCGTATGACAACGCGCTGGCCGAGACGGTCAACGGCTACTACAAAACCGAACTCATCCGCGGCCCCCAGCAAGGCCCATGGGAGACGGTCGAGGACGTCGAACTGGGCACCCTCGCCTGGGTCCACTGGCACAACACGACACGCCTCCACGGCCACTGCGGCGACGTCCCACCCGCCGAATTCGAAGCAGCGTTCTATGCTGCACCACACCCCGACCAACTGGTTGGAATCCAATAACCCGAGCTTCTACAAAGGCCAGGGGGATTCAGGCACGGTCACCCTGGGCTTGCGGCACCGCCGTACGAACCCGCTGACCCCGTGGGGAATCGAGGTGGTCGGCGAGTACCTCACAGCCAAGCGTCCGGGGCCGCACGACCTGCTTTGTGTGATCGGCGGTAAACCTGCCCACCGGCTCGCGCATGCGGTGACCGTCAGCCTGCGAGAAGCACTCGTCGCTGCCCGCATTGCCGGTCGCCCGCGGGTGACGGCCCGCTCGATCGCGTTGGCCTCCGCCGTCCAGGTGTTCGAGCGCGAAGGCATCGTTGCTGCTACCCGTTTCCTCGGATCGAACTCGCTCGACGCGACGGCTGCATCGTTGGGTTTCGACTGGCAGGCCGACTGATGGGCGCGTCGAAGGGCCGGATCAAGGAACGGCGCGAACGTGTCGCGCTTGACGTGTCGCAGCCAATCTTGCTGTCCGACCTCGGCTCGCTTGGCAGCGACAGCACGGTCGAAGAGCGCGAGGACGGGATCAAGGGTGTGGGCCAGGTGTCGGCATTGCGTCCGGGTCGCAAGACCAAGCGGCCGTTCACCGCTTCGTCGCTTCAGAACCTCGAGGCTGCCGCGGTGTGGGGGCCGGACTGGGAACGCGCCGCCGCGATCGATGTGCAGATGCAGCACGACGGCCCGGGTCGGCGCATGGAAACGAACGCGATGTCGATGATCGTGTTTGGGGAAGCGATCCTCGAGTGCGGAAGCCGGGCATTGAAGGCCGAACACGAGCTTGCCGATCCGGCGAACTGGTCGCGTCTGTGCCGTGCGGTCGAACTCGCGTACCCGAACGACCCGACACGTCGCCTCAACCCGAAGCCGCCGACATACAAGCAGTGGTGGCGGTTCCGCAAGGAGTACCTCGGCGACATCGAGAACTTGCGGTTCGCCAAGCGCGCCGAAGCGATCAAGGTCGCACGACATATGGGTCTGCTCGACCCTGAGAACGGGTCGCTCACGAACCCGTCGCGGGACAACGTCGGCGTCGGCGACGGGAAGGTGCTCAACGGCATGTTCAACACCCCACCGACCGACCCCGAGACCGGCTTGCCGAGCACCCGCCGCCACGACCCCGACATGGACACCTACCACAAGGGTGACAAGCGCACCGGCCGGCGGATGGTGTCGGTGACGACGCGCAGTGACTACGTCAACGAACGCGTGATGCTCGACGTGACCACGATGCATGTGACCGAAGGCAGCGACGGCACACGGTTCACCGACATGGTGCTGGAGCTCAACGAGGTGCTCGGGTATCCAGTCCCGGTCGCCGCGTATGACATGGCCCTCTACGCGGCGAATCATGACCGGCTGATGGCGGGCGGGACAGCGTCGGTCGGCAAGACCCATCGCAACGCGAAGGGCCAACCGAAGTCGCTGCAACTCGGTGAGCACACGTTCAACCTGGTCGACGGCGCAAAGCAGCAGCACCCGGTCCTCGTGGTCGACGGATGGCCCGGAATCACCATCGCAACCGTTGACGGTAAGAAATGGGTGGCGCTCGAGCCGGTGCAGGTACGCAACGCGCGCAACAAAGACAACAGTTGGCGTTGGTGGCAGTACTGGGCGGTGCGCGATCTGCCCGAGATCGACCGGAGCCTGCGCGGCGCAGTCGTGCACATCCGACACTCGTACTCGGCCAAAGAGGACAGCGACGAGTCGCGCAGCCAGGTGCTCCGTCTGTTCCCCGAGGGCTCACCGGGCTACAACGCGATCTTCCCGAAGCGAAACGACATCGAGTCGATGCACCGCCACCTGAAGGACCTGATGTTCAACGACCGGGTGTCGACCGTCGGTGACCGCAGCCTGCGGATCTGGCTGCACACCTACCAGACCCGACTGAATCGCACCGCGCTCATCGCGTGGCACTACCGCACCGGTGGAGACATCAGTGAATGGTTCGGCGAATGGAAACCGCCGCCACAGCGCAAACCGCTCGACGCCTGACCTGATCAGCCGACACCACGCCGGCCCGCCGCGGACCTCAACACCCTCGAGCCGCCCCGAGTCCCCTCGACCGGCCTCGCCAGCCACCGGAGCGTGCCGATACCCTCTCTCACCGAGTGCACTGACCCTCCCCGACCATTTCGGAAGGGGATTCGGAACACTCCCCGCCTCCGTAGCTCAGTGGATAGAGCAACGGTTTCCTAAACCGCAGGTCGTAGGTTCGATTCCTACCGGGGGCGCCAAGAAAGTAGTCTTGAGCAGGCAATATGAAGTATCTCGGATAGATTCTCATCGGGACCGTGTGGTTTGATTGACGGCCATTCCTCGCCCTGATTGGGAAGGCTGGGGAAGAGGGCCGCCAAGGATGACGATCGCCTCAGCCAACTCGAGGCACTGACGGGGTCCTCAACTGGAGAGGGCGGACCGACGCGCCGCCGGTGGCACCAGAGAGCAATCAGGCGAGTCGTCGGAGAAGTTGGTCGATGACGAGTTCAGCTGCGTCGTCGATGTCATACGCGAACTGGCGTGTGCTACTGAGTTGGTCGAGGTCGTGGCGGAAGCTGAGGTCGGCGAGTTTGGCCCGAAGGTTCTGTTCGGCGAGCGCTGCTGTGTGCTTGTCGGGTCGGTACGGGGCGAAGCACTCGATGATGTCGGCTGGTGGAACGGCGAGTTCGGTCAGCGCGAGCCAGAGGTCGAAGAGGTCGCGGCCTTTGGATCGTTGGAACAGCGCACGGATCTTGGTTGCGACGAGTTCGGCGACGGCAAAGGTCTGCACTTCGGCGCTTCCTTGGTACCACTGGCTGTTCACCGTGTACGGCACCTGAACGAGTTCACGCGCCGGCGAGCGTTCGTAGGTGTTCACCTCGATCTTCACGCTCATCGTCCCGTTGCCTGATGTGAACGGGGCGCGCAGTCGAAGCTTGGGAAACGACGTGATGTTCGTCGTGACGCTCATGTCGAGACGGTCGGCGATCGCTCGGACGGCGTCGAGGAGCACGCCGATGCCGCCCTCGCTGCGGCGTACGTAGTCGAGGTCCTCGCTGTAACGCCGCGCCCGGTTGAGATGCAGTTTGTGGAGGCATGTGCCGCCTCTGAACATCAACTCGTTGCCGAGGTAGGCGTCGTTGGCGATTTCGATGATCAGCCGGGAGAGCACAAGGTCTTGCTCGACCTGATCGACGGTCGGCCAACCAACCGTGTTGCCCCACTCGGTGACGTACGCGGCGGGGATCACAGGTCGGGCTCGACGTCGGTGTTGACAACAATGTTCCAGCGCTCGTTGAACGGTCCGGTCCGTGAGCCGGCGGCCGCCAACGGCGTCGGCTTGAGACGGGCCCGTGCGATGGCGTCGAGCGGAGCAAGATCGACCTCGACGCCGACTTCAGTTGCGACGCGCTCGACTAGCCACCCAGTGCGCTGTGACACGGCGGCCGGGTAGTCCGTGGCGAGCTGGGCAAGGCGTGCAACGTCGAGCAGTCCATCACCGAGCAGTCCACCCAGAACTGTGGCGATGTTGGACAGGCCACCGCCATGCGCGGGGCTGGCCACGAGGTCGAGCACCGTGATCTCAGGGACAGAGACCTTTATCGTGCCGGTCGGTGTGTTGACGGTGGTGGTCGGGCGCGTGCCGGTTTTCGCTGATGTTGTGAACTCAATGGTCACTCGGTCGAAGCTGCGGTCGTTCAGACGGGCGTCGGTGATCACCTGGAAGACCTGCGGTCGTTGGTGGGCTGCGCCGTGGACCTCGGCAGCGGACAGATACCCGACGTAGTACTCGTGGCCGAGGTACCGCATCATCGAATCGATGAAGTGGCTCGCCGGCACCGCACGCCACGACCGGTACTCGGCCGGGATCGGTACGTACCCACCACGCGTAGGAGAGAACATCCGGCCGGCACGTCGTAGCCGCGCGACGATGGGTGGAACCTGTTCCACCGCGATCGCGAGGGTCGCCGCGATCTCATCGGTCGTGATCCAGTGTCTGCCGTGCGAGATCAACCAGTCCGGCAGATCCCGCGGAACCGTCGACCTACGTTTGTCGGTTGTCCGAGGTGCTCCTACGATGCGCTCAGGATAGCCCGGTTCGCTATGTTGGATGCGCAATAGGTTTCCAAGGGTGCAGCCCACTACCCGAGGATGGACATCTGTCCGGTGCCGGGTTATCGAGTCTGTTGGTGCAGTGGTTTGGCGCGGCGATCGAGTGCCCGCTTGGCGCTCCTCGAAGTCCCCTGGACTCAGGAGCGTTGCGACATGTCGGAACTTGAGATGCGTGGCTACGCCGTTCTGCTCGAACGAGTGAACCGGAACTACGGTGGAAGTGCAATCGGCGCGGACGCGAGCCGCGCTTGCGGTCAACCGAGAATTGGTGGAGCTGTACTGGCGGGCACGGCCGGCGGAATCTGCACTACATGCGCTCGTTCGCCGAGGCGTGGCCTGACGTCGAGGTTGTGCAACGACTCATTGCACAACTTCCGTGGGGTCACAACGTGGAGTTGCTCTCGGCCCTCGACGCTCCGTCTGACCGGGTCTGGTACGCAGACCAGGCGATCACCTATGGATGGTCGCGCAACGTGCTCGCTGCCCAGATCATGTCGAAGTTGCACCTTCGCAGTGGTGCAGCCCCTTCGACCTGTCGACCCAGGCGACGGAGCGGATGTTGGAGAACGCGTTGATCGAACAGGTCGAGCGCTTCCTCCTCGAGCTCGGACAGGGGTTTGCATTTGTCGGACGCCAGTACGCGCTCCTCGTCGGCGACGACGACTTCTTCATCGACCTGCTCTTCTTCCACATCCCGACGAAGCGATACGTGGTGGTCAAGTTGAAGCGTTCGGTGTTCACGCCGGAGGCAGCCGGCAAGCTGAACTTCTACGTCAACGTCGTAGACGACCAACTTCGCACGGAGCACGAGGCGGCCACGATCGGGCTGTTGCTGTGCCGAACGCGAAGCGATGTCGTGGTGAGATACGCGCTGTCGGGCGTCGCCACACCGATGGCGGTCGCCGGCTACACCTTGGCCGACCTTCCCCGTGACGCTCAGTCAGCTCTTCCGGTCGAGCGGCTCCTCCTCGACGTCGTCGCAGCTGCCGTCGATCACGACGCGAGCGGCGAGGAGTAGAACATGGCCGGTTCACTTCGCCAGCGGTGGCGTGCTGAGCGGCACTCAACGCTGACCTACAGCCGTGCAGTGAGCAAGGAAGCAGTGAGCAAGGAAGCAGGCTGACGGGTGCCTCCCGCATAGTCTGGACGAGATGTCAGCGAAGGAACTCGGCGATTTCGCCTACTGGAACGCGGTGCTCGCCCGGAGGGCCAAGGTGCTCTTCGTGCCGACACCCAAGGTGGCCTGTACGACGATTAAGTGGGCGCTGGCGTCGGCCGAGTCGACCTTGTCGAGCGGGATCTCCGTGTCCCCCGAGCCGACTACGGACCTGACGATTCACGACCCGAGCGTCCACGGTCTGGGCGTGCTCGGGCTCGTGAGTGAGGACGAGCGCCGCGAGGCGTTGACGAGCCCGGACTGGATCCGCTTCTGCGTGACCCGGTCCCCCTACGAACGAATCGTGAGTGCGTGGCTGAACCGGGTGGTGTTCGGCATGCCGAGTGCCCTGAGCCCCATTCTTGATGAGCAGTTCGGCAGCGATCGGGACTACGGAAGTGCGTTCCGGCGTTTCGTGCGGCGGTTGGAGGACGACCCGGCGGTGCTGGCGGACCTGCACTTCAGCGCGCAGGGTGACGTGCTGGAGATCGACACGATGCCCTACACGCACGTGCTGGACCTTGCCGGCCTCAACGACTTCCTCGTGTTCCTCCGGTCCAGCGGGCCACACCGCGAACGCATTGTCCTCGGTCGGTCACGGAACTCGAGCCCTCGACTCGACGCGGAGCGGTTGTACGACAGCGAGACTGCCGCGATCGTTGACCGCGTATACACAAGCGACTTCCGGCGCTTCTCGTACCCCGCCAGGGTGTTCGCCGACGTTGCACCGCCTTACCCGATCGCACCGAACGAGTTCAGCCTGATCGAGATGATGCGTGACCGGGCGGACCGATTCTCGGACGTGTTCTGCCTCGTTGACCAGCAGCACCGGCAGATCTCACTGCAGCGCGGCGGACGATACGGCGCCGGGCAACTCGCTGCTGCCGCAGTACGACGGGTGAAGCAGATTCGCCCCGTTCGCTAGGCCGTGCCCGCCTCCGGGAAGCCGGAGAATGCCCGCAACATCCGTGCGTCGGCAGTGCGGTTTCCCGCCAGGTCCCTCGGTGTGAGCACTCGGTCGAGCACCAGCAACTCGGTTGGCGTCTTGCGCAGACACCACACGGAGAACAGCGGCGGTCGGCCCGAGCGGGGGACGAAGACCACCCTTCCCCAGAGGTACAGCCCGTGCTCCACCGCTGCGCCGTGCAGCCGAGTATCCGCGTCCGAGTCGCCACACAGCACCAGCCAACCGTCGTCGGCCATCAACGCCGCCCCCGCCCCCACGTACGCCTCGATGCCGCCGCGTGTTTCCATTCGGGCGCGCATGCGCTGCTCGTCGGCAGCGTCGCTCGCCGTGCCCGCCGGGAAATACGGCGGGGTTCCGGTGACGAGCCCGAACCCACTGCCCGCAGCGAGCCGCACGGTTGGGTCCTGGAAGTCACCGAGGTGCACTGTGACGCGATGTGCGAGTGAGTTGTGGGCCACGTTGCGCTCGAGTAAATCGAACGACACCTCCTGTGCCTCGATGCCCACGAGGGTCGCGGCTGGCACCGACCACGCAAGGTGCAGAAGCACCGAGCCGAGCCCGCACCCGAGGTCCAGCGCGCGGGCAGGTGTCGGGCACACCTGCAGGGCGGTCCACGCCGTCACCATGTCGTCCGACGAGAAGCGATGACCTTTCTTGCGCTGGAAAACCGAGACGTCTGCGGTGAGCCTGTCGAGGCTCAGATCGTCGTCGGTCACCCATCCGAGCGTACCGAGAGCGTCGTGATGCCCCCGGTACAGTGCCCGATCATGAAGCGCAGTGCCCGGACACTCAGCCGCCTCGGTCTCCTCGGGGCGCTCGTCGGGATGGTTATCCCGGTTGCACCGAACGTTGTCGAGGCTGCGGCGATCCCCGACGGGAACGGTGCCGTGATCGCCATCGTGATCGACGACGTCGTGGACGGCAGGAATCTCGAGGCGTTCCTAAGGTTGCTGGATGCACCGATCACCTATGCGGTTTTCCCGTTCTCCGACGGCAGTGCGCGCGCGTCGGCGAAGGTGATCGCAGCAGGTGGGGAGTCGATCATCCATCTGCCGATCCGTGTCCGGCGATCGCGGCCCGGGGGTTGGTTCCTCTCCCCGGGGTGGAAGCAGGAACAGATGGATGACTGGGTGGACCGCGCGGTGGCGTCGGTGCCCGGCGCAGTCGGCGCGAATAACCATATGGGCAGCACCACCAACGTGCGGGCGATGAGGGCAGTGATGGCCCGGCTGAACCTCCACCGACTCTTCTTCATGGACAGCATCACCGTGCCGGACACTGTGGGCTACGCCGCTGCGCTCGAGGCAGGGATGCCTTCGCGCATCAACAACAGTTTCCTCGACAGCACCGCAGACGTGAAGTACACCCGGGGTCGCATCCTCGGGCTGGCCAAGACCGCGCGCACGAGGGGCTCAGCAATCGGGATCGGGCACCTGCAGCGCAGGACCACGTTGCAGGCACTGCGAGAGGCGATTCCGATCCTGCTCGCGCACGGGTACCGCATCGTGCCGCTCTCCGCGCTCACGAATGTGCCGAACAGCCGGCGGACGCGTACGGCACTGCCCCCGTTGCCCACGACCACGACGACCACCACCACGACGACCACAACGACGACCACAACCACAACCACAACCACATCGGTGGCGCCGTAGGGAATCGGGGCGATCACCCGCCGGTACGCTGCGCCGGGTGGCCCGATGTCGCAACCCCCTCCTGGCAGTAGCGCTCGTTGCAGCGCTCTGCTCCTGCGGTGCGGTGCGGAACACCCGGGACCAGACGCGGGATCGATGGGTGCGCACGTATGTCAGCGAACTCGGGCTCACGCAGCGGGAGGCTGGCTGTGTCATCGACCGGTTCTTCGGCGAACTGAGTGACGATGCACTCGAACCGCTGACGAGAGGAAACGAGTTGAGTGACGCCCAGGCCGCGCGGGTGGGCGAGATCGCCATTGCCTGTGGTGTCGGACGCACCGCCCAGCCGACTACATCCTCGGCCTGAACGGATTCCGGGCGGGCACACACCGGGCCCGATGCGTCAGTGAGCGGCGGGCGCCGTGCCGTCTGCCTTCTTCTTCGGCGGCGGGACGCCGACCGACGGTGCCTTGTCGGCCCACTCGGGCCAGCGGCGGCGGCTCACGATCGACAGGGTGCGCAGCAGTTTCATCGCCACCTCGTCCTCCTGGGCGGGCTTCGCGATGATGACCCCGTCGGCGATCATCCGGTTGATGACTTCCTCGCCGAGTTCGGTGCGCACGATCGTGAGCGTCCAGTTGTTGTCCTTGCCGATGCCACCCGTTGCGATGTCGGAATGCTCGGCGGCGAAGTCCGGGCAACTCTTGCAGCCCTCCCGCGTCCACTTGTGGCACTCCTTGAGGTCAATCTCGTGGAACGAGCCGTCTTTCATCCAGATCTGGAAGGCGCCCTTGATGTTCATCTTCACCATGTCCTGCTTCTTCAGGCCGTACTTGGCCTCGAAGAGCTCGGGGAAGATCGCATCGTCGAAGGTCTTCGAGCAGAGCAGGCCGATGGTGAAGTGGAATGGCTTGGACACCTTGCCGGCCTTGCGGTCCCACATCGTCGGCGGCGACGAGGTCTGGCAGCCCATACCCACCAGGGCGAGGCGGTTCAGCCCGGCCTCCTTGGCTTCCCGGAGCGCAAGCGGGTTGGCGCAGTAGGTGTAGCGACTGCCTGCCGTTGCCATCACGTCCTCGGGGGTGCGGGCAAGCACCGGCTTGGCCTTCCACGCATCGTCGGCTTCCACGCCGCTCACGAGCGCTCCGTCGATGTAGTCGTTCTTCATGAGCCACAGAAGCATTGCGGAGACGAAGCCGCCGTCTTGGCCGACCTCGTTCACGCTGTCGTCGGCCGCCTTGGTAAGCAGCAGTTGGCGCCAGATGCCCGCCATCTCGTCGGGCTCACGAAGACGCCCGTACAGGTGCATGTCCGCCGCCGGCTCCCACGCGCGGAAGCGGGGGCACGCACGGGTGCACGTGGTGCAGCCCTTCTCGCCGTGGATGCAGTTGTCGAAGCCGAGTTCTTCCTCGAGGTGGAAGGGAATGTATTTGCCCTCCTCGTGCTCGTAGCCGATGACGTCGTGCGGACAGGTGACCACACACCCTGCGCACCCGGTGCACAACCCGGTCGTGATGACCTCTGCGTACAGTTCTTTCCACTGGGCAGTCCAGCGCTCGGCCTTGGGTGCGGCGGTTTCCGTCGTCGTCATGAACGGAACTCTACTCAGACGGCGTCGGGACCCTCTTCTCCAGTGCGGATGCGAACGATTCGCTCCACGTTGGTGATCCAGATCTTCCCGTCGCCGATCTTGCCGGTTGCGGCGCTTGCCTTCAGGGTCTCGATCACCCCATCTACCTCACTGTCGTCCACCACGATCTCGAGACGGGACTTCGGGACGAAGTCGATCTTGTACTCGGTACCCCGGTAGGTCTCGGTATGACCGCCCTGACGGCCGAAGCCGCGCGCCTCGCTCACGGTGATTCCCGTGATACCGGCTGCCTTGAGGGCGTCCTTGATGTCGTCGAGCTTGAAGGGCTTGACGATGGCCGTGATGAGTTTCATGGTGAGTTCACCCTACTGAGGATTGGTGGGACAGGATTTCGGTGTGGTCAGGACTGGTATGCGGCTTCGGCGTGCTGGGACTGGTCGAGCCCCACCAACTCGTCCTCTACCGAGACCCGCAGCCCGATCGTCTTGTCGATGCCGAAGGCGATGATCCACGTCACCACACCGGAGAACACGATCACGGCGGCAGCTGCTACGGCCTGATCGGCGAGGAGGCCCCAGCCACCGCCGAAGAACACGCCGTCCGTGCCGAACCCGGTGGCCGACTTGTCGCCGAAGAATCCGAGCAGCAGGGAGCCCAGCAGCCCACCTACGAGGTGGACGGCGATGACGTCGAGGCTGTCGTCGAGTTTCAGCGCGAACTTGAGCTTCAGGCAGAGGAAGCAGACGATCCCGGCGATCGCCCCGATCGCCACGGCGGACATCGAGTTGACGTACCCGGCGCAGGGGGTGATTGCCACGAGACCGGCAACAGCACCGGATGCGGCTCCGAGGGTGGTCGCGTGTTTCGCCATCAGTCTCTCGACGAGGAGCCACGTGAGCATCGCCGCTGCAGCCGCGAGGTGGGTGTTGACGAGCGCCTGTGCGGGCAGGCCGTCCGCAGTGAGTGCGGAGCCGGCATTGAACCCGAACCAGCCGAACCACAGGATGCCCATACCGAGCACCGTGTACGGGAGGTTGTGGGGTGGCATCGCTTCCTTCATCCACCCACGACGCGGCCCGAGCACCATCGTGAGCACGAGTGCCGCAATGCCCGCGTTGATGTGAATTGCAGAACCGCCGGCGAAGTCGAGGGCGCCTCGGCGGAACAGCCAGCCGGTCGGGCTGAACACCCAGTGCGCAACCGGGCTGTAGACGAGTACCGACCACAGGCCGATGAACACGGCGTACGAACCGAACTTCAGCCGGTCCGCTGTCGCCCCACTGATGAGGGCCGGCGTGATGACGGCGAACATCATCTGAAAGGCCATGAAGGCAAGGCCCGGGACCACGAGCGTTCCTGCGTAGCCGGGCAGATCAGCCGCCTTCGTCACGTCACCGACGACACCGCGGAGGAATGCGAAGTCGAAGTTGCCGATGTACCGGTTCGTCCCGCCGAAGGCGAGGCTGAAGCCCACGAACACCCAGAGGATGCTGATGAGGCCCATGGCGAACACGTTCTGCATCAGCATTCCGAGCACGTTCTTCGAGCGGACCATGCCGGCGTAGAAGAACGCCAGACCTGGTGTCATGAAGAGTACGAGTCCTGCCGAGATCAGCACCCAGGCGGTGGCTCCAGCATTGATGTCCATGTCGATCCTCGAGGTGCGGGGGAAGGGGCAACGGCAAACTACGAAGGAAGTGTTTCCGGGTTGTTTCGGGAACGTGTGCGAAAAATGAATCACCGGGTTGCCTGACGCTTTGTCTGGCAACCCGGTGACCTGCCCCTACCGGAATGCTTCCGGAGGACTGGGGGGAGACCTCGCCGGTGCGAGGTCTCCCGAGTGGTTCAGATGGCTTCCACGCCTTCCTCGCCGGTGCGGACGCGAACCATGCGCTCCACATCGACGATCCAGATCTTGCCGTCGCCAATCTTGCCGGTGTGGGCCGCGCCCTTGATCGCATCCACGATGGCGTCAACGGAGCCGTCATCGCAGATGATCTCCATCTTCACCTTCGGGACGAAGTCGATCTTGTACTCGGTGCCCCGATAGGTCTCGGTGTGCCCGCCCTGGCGGCCGAAGCCCCGGGCCTCGCTGACCGTGATGCCGACGGCACCGGCACCTTGGAGTGCGGTCTTGACGTCATCGAGCTTGAACGGCTTGACGATTGCGGTGATGAGTTTCATGGTGTTGGTGGCTCCGTTCCTACTTGGTGAACTCTGGGTAGGCCTGGACACCCATCTCCGGAAGGTCGAGACCCATGATCTCGTCCTCTTCCGCTGAGCGGATGCCTCCCTTGCCCCTTGCCTTGGAGATCGTGTCCTGGATCTTGAAGAAGGCGAAGGCGACTCCGAGGATGACCGTCCAGATCACCGCAGCGCCGAGGGCCTGGGCACCCAACTGGCCCCAGTCGCCCTTGATGATGCCCTTCACGCCGGTTGTGGGCGAGCCGTTCCAGCCGCCGCCGTAGCTGCCGTTGGCGAAGATGCCTACGCAGAGGACACCGAAGGTGCCGCAGACACCGTGCACGCTGATAGCGCCAACCGGGTCGTCGAGCTTCAGCTTGCGCTCCACGAAGAACACGGACTCGATCACGAGGATGCCGGCGATACCGCCGATGATTGCGGAAACCCAGGGCGTGACGAACGCGCACGGGGCGGTGATCGCAACGAGACCGCCAAGCATGCCGTTGGCCATCATGCCGGGATCGGGCTTGCCCGTCCGCTTGGTGATCCAGAACATCGCCACCACTGCACCGAACGCTGCGGCAATTGCCGTGTTCGTAGCAACCGTGGCGAACTGCACATCAGTGGCAGCAAAGGTGGAGGCGGCGTTGAAGCCGAACCAACCGAACAGCAGGATCAGCGTGCCGAGCATTGCCATCGGGATGTGGTGGCCAGGCATGGCCCGAGGCTTGCCGTCGGGGCCGAACTTACCGATGCGTGGACCGAGCACGATCGCTCCGGCGAGTGCAGCGACACCGCCGACGGCGTGCACCACACCCGAGCCGGCGAAGTCGACGTAGCCGGCGCCGAGGTGCATCGAGCGCCACGACTGGGCAAGCCAGCCTCCGCCCCAGGTCCAGGCAGCCATGATCGGGTAGTAGATGGCTCCGCAGAAGAAGCCCCACACCACGAACGAGCCCCACTTCCACCGCTCGGCCATCGCCCCGGTGGGGATCGTGGCCACGGTGTCCATGAAGGCCACCATGTACAGGAAGAAGCCGAGCAGGGCCGGGGTGATGCCGCCGCCGGAGAGCGCCCACCCGCCTTTGAAGAACAGCGCAGTGCTGCCGTGGCCGATGAGGTTCCCCCCGATCGCCTTGTCGATGCCGAGGGCGCCGTACGAGAACCCGCCGAAGGCCAGAGGGAACCCGACGAAGAAGAAGCCGATGAACCCGAGACCGAAGATCGCGAAGTTCGTCGTCATCACGTGCGCTGCGTGCTTGGCCCGGCAGAAGCCGGTCTCGACGAGAGCGAAGCCCGCCTGCATGAAGATGACGAGGGTTGCGCCGATGACCACCCAGAGCAGGTTGACCTGCTTGCCGAGGACCGTCACCGCCTCGCCCGCGTCCTGGGCGAACGCCGAGTTGGAGCCGAAGCCGACAACGGCTGCGGCGACACTCAGGCTGATCGCGAGTTTCAGTGCTTTCTTTCGCACGGTGCGGAACCTTTCTCACGTAGGGGCAGTTGTTGTGGGCCGGCACAACGCTGGACCGCCCGATGAACAAGGTACGTGGGGGGTATTTCCCCGAGGTCTTGGCTCTGTTTCCAGTACGTGAAGCGATGGTTCGGGGGAGCGCCTCAACGCGTCCCGCGTCGTCCCCGCAGTGACCCGCCGGCGAGTGCCTTGCGGATCCTCTCCTGCGCTGCCTCGTCGAGCTTGCGCCCGTCGGTATCGGTCAGCGAGAAGCGGTCTACCACGGCGCCGCGAAGCGTGGCGATGCGTGCCGAGTGGACCTCCACACCGGCGAGGGCAAACGCAGCGGTGATACCCGCAAGCACCCCCGGGGCGTCGTCAGCCTCGACGGTGCAGGCCGTGAACCAGGGGAGCACGTCGTTGTCGAACCGCGCGCTCGCGCCGGCAACGGCCACCGGTGGGACCGATTGGCGCAGACCCGCCTCGATCGCGGTGGAGAGATCCCTCGCGGCCGGGCGGGTGTTGCTCACTACAACGAAGCTGTCGACCACCACGCCGTCTGCCCACGTGGCGACCGAGGCATTGAGGATGTCCATCCTCGCGTCGGTGAGCACACGCGTGATCGTTGCGAGGAGTCCCTGCTGGTCACGGCTCGCGACATCGACCTGCCAGTGCCGGGCGAGTTCGTGGCCGGTGACGGCAACGCGGGCGGTCCCCGAACGCGGCGGGGGCTCGGCGAGGCGGGCCTGGCGGACGAGTTCCTCGGGTTCGTTGGCGAGGATGTACGAGCGTGGCGCGTGCGCAATCCGCTCCGAAGCCGGTTCATCGCCAGCGAGCCGCTGCGCGGTGTCCCGTCTCGCATCACAGAGGTCGGTCCCGTCACGGCCACCCAGTTCGGCTCCGATGCGGTCGTTCAGTTCGTCGAGTACCGCCCGCTCGAACGCATCGAGATCGGTGCTCGCGATGGACAGCAGGTACAGCCGTCGGCGTCGGTCCTCGGACCCGATGTGTGTGGCTAGCTGCTTGATCATCAGCGAGTCGAGGGCATCGGGGTCGTGTAGCGAGGCGAGGAGAAGCGAAGCGTCCTGAACGAGCGCCGCCGTTTCGCGTTCGTCATCGGAGGGGATCGAGAGTTGGTCCAGCACAGACCGGGCTACGTCGTTGTTGTCGCCCGAGAGGTCAACTAGGTCGAGGACCAGCGCACCGAGCAGCAGGGGGTCCACGCGCTCGAGCAGGCCCCACTCGCCGGCGAACTCGTCATCTGCACCGCCCGGAGCCAGTTCGATGAGTCTGTCGACGGTGGGGAAGCGCAGGACCCGCAGGGGGTCGAGCTCGGAGGGGTCCGCACGTCTGGCCCGGAGGGCTGCGGAGACCTCGGGGATCGCTCGCTCGAGGATGCCGAGCGTCTCGAGGAACCTCCAGGACCGTGGGTTCCCGGCTCGGAGCAGCGCAATGAAGCGTTGCGTGCTCGGCGAGTCCCACGCAACCGGTTGTGTTCGGTGCAGGGAGAACCACTCGAGCAGGCGCTCGCTCGGTCGATTCTCGGCGGCGAGTGCTGCCGCCTCGAGCGCGAGTGCCAACAAGTCGCTCACTGGGGGTTCTGCGCTCAGGTCGACTGATCCGTTGCGGACAACGAACCAACCGCCCTCGGGGGCGACGGTGGGCACTTGCGCGGCGATCGGGGAGGGGGCGGTCTTCGTACGGGTTGCCTTCCAGCGCAGCAGAGGCGGTGTCATCACTGTGGTCACGAGCACCACGACGATGAGGGCTGCATAGAGATCGGCGTCCAATACACCGGTACTCAGCCCGAGCGTCGCGAAGATCAAGCCCACCTCGCCACGGGGGATCATGCCGATACCGATCGTCCATTTGTCGCTGCGCGTTCCGAACGCGCCGACTGCTGCAACCAACTTGCCGGCGATTGCGATGACGGTCAGCACCGCTGCAGTGCCGAGCACGGCGGGGCGAGCGATGGCAGCGATATCGGTCTTGATTCCGATCGACAAAAAGAAGACCGGGATGAACACGTGACCGATCGGCGTGAGTTCGCGCTCGATTCGCTTGGCCTGCTTGCTCCGGTTGAGTGCCAGCCCGGCCATGAATGCGCCGATGATGGGAGCAAGTCGAGCGACGTCCGCGAGGGACGAGAAGCCCATCGCGATGGCGAAGGCAACGGCAACGAGGGTGGCCGAGGACTTCGAGAACCTGGAGACGGCACCGAGGAATGGTGGGACGATCTTGGCGCCGATGACCCCGGTGATGAGGAGGAACCCGACGGCGAGCCCGGTGGTCCCGAGGATCGATGCTGCGCTCACGCTGCCGTCCACGACGACGCGCGTCACGATCGTGAGGATGATGAGACCGAGCACGTCGTCGGCAACAGCGGCGCCGAGGACGATGCGCGACTCGGTGGACGACAGCACGCCGAGGTCGCCGAAGACGCGTGCGGTGATGCCGACGCTCGTTGCGGTTAGTGCTGCGCCGAGGAACACGGACGTCTTCACGTCCCGTCCGAGCGCCAGACCGGCACCGATCCCGCCGAGGAAGGGGGCGGCCACGCCGAGCACTGCGACAGCAAAAGAAGCCCTGCCCACTCTAGCCAGCTCTCTCACGTCCATTTCGAGCCCGACGTTGAGGAGCAGGAGGATCACGCCGATCTCTCCGAGCAGGCGCAGGGCGTCATCAGCCTGCACGAGGTTCAGTACGGACGGGCCGATCAGGATCCCGGCGAGGATCTCGCCGAGAACGGCGGGTACCTTCACTCGTTCGGCAAGCTCAGCGACCAGTTTTGCGGCCGCCAGCACGATGAACACGTGGAACAGGATCGTCCCGATGTCGAATCCGTCGGTGCCCTCCGTTGCCGCAAGCAGCGATATTGCGGCCTGCATTAGGTGACGAGGGTTCTGGCAGTGTCAGCCGCTTCCGCGATGAGCATCCATCCCCGCGACCGCACGGTGCGGATCGACTCGGGCCCCAGCCTTCTGCGGATCTCCACGAGGATCGCGTCGCACCGGCGAGCGCTCCGGTCGCCGAGGCCGCTCTGGCGCGCAAGCTCGGCTCGGCTCACTACCCGCCCCGAGAACCCGACGAGAACCCGGAGTACTGCAAGTTCCTGTTCGTTCAGGTAGTTCGGGCGGACCGTGTCGGGAACGACGGTGGTTGCCATGAACCAGACGGTAGGTGTGGCCAGTTTCGGTCCTGTTCTGGCTCTGTGAACGGGCTGTAAACAGGTCACGTTGTCGTCGGGTTACCGGCCGGTAATACTCCCCGACCATGGACATGTCGTACCCCGCCGATGCGGAAGCCTTCCGCTCCGAGATCCGGGCCTGGCTCGGCAACAACCTCCCGAAGGGCTGGTTCGAGCCCGGTTTCGAACTGTCTGGCGAGGAGCGCCGGGCGTTCAACGAGACCTGGCCGACCAAGCTGTACGAGGGCGGGTGGATCTGTGCGACGTGGCCCCAGGAGTACGGCGGCCGTGGTCTTTCCGTGATGCAAGGCGTGGTGCTCTCCGAGGAGTTCGCTCGTGCCAAGGCACCCCTGCGCGCCGACTTCTTCGGCGACACGCTCGTCGGGCCGACGATCCTGCAGTGGGGCACTGAGGAGCAGAAGAAGACGTTCCTTCCGCAGATCCTCAAGGGTGAGGTTCGCTGGTGCCAGGGGTTCAGCGAACCGAACTCTGGATCCGACCTCGCCTCGCTGAAGACGACTGCGGTCCTCGACGGCGACGAATGGGTGATCAATGGCCAGAAGGTGTGGACCACCCAGGGCCACCACGCCGACTACTGCTTCCTGCTCACGCGCACCGATCCCGACTCGCCCAAGCACAAGGGCATCTCGTACCTGCTCGTGCCGATGCGCCAGCCGGGGGTCGAGGTGCGCGGCATCGTGCAGCCCGACGGCACTGCGGAGTTCTGTGAGGTGTTCTTCGACAACGCCCGTTGCCCGAAGGACAACGTGGTCGGCGGGGTCAACGAGGGTTGGAAGGTGGCCAACTCCACGCTCGCGTTCGAGCGTGGGATGAGCGCCACCACGAGCTATCGGCGCTTCGAAGACGAGTATCACCTGCTGGTCGCCGAGGCCGGGGAACGGGGCCTGCTCTGCGACCTCGTGATCCGTCAGCGCCTCATGAAGTACTACACGAAGATCCAGTTGCTCCGGGTGAACGGACTGCGCTCGCTCACGTCGACGCTCAACAAGACAAAAGACCCCGGTGTTGCCGCACTCGGTGCCACGAACAAGATGTTCTGGACCGAGATGCACAAAGAGGCCATGGAACTCTGCCTCGACATCTACGGCGCGGACTCGATGTTGATCAACACGGGACCCTCCGCCGGGTCGTGGCCGGGAACGGGTCGTGACAAGCGCCGCGAGGGGTACCCGGTGAGCGCAATGCTCTCGGCGTTCTTCTTCAGCCGCTCGGAGACGATCTGGGGCGGAACCTCCCAGATCCAGCGCAACATCGTTGGCGAGCGCGTGCTCGGCCTGCCCAAGGAGCCGTCCTGATTTCGCCGACATAGCCGCCGCTTCGCTTCGGCATAGTTCGGCGTGTAGCTCGTCGCTGGCGCTTCCCTCGCTACCGTCCTGTTTTCGCCGACATAGCCGCCGCTTCGCTTCGGCATAGTTCGGCGTGTAGCTCGTCGCTGGCGCTTCCCTCGCTACCGTCCTGATTTCGCCGACATAGCCGCCGCTTCGCTTCGGCATAGTTCGGCGTGTAGCTCAGAGCGTGGCGCACTCGGCGGCGAGGCTGCCGAGTGCGGTCGTGCGCCGCGGCTCCCGGATCTCGTGCTGATCCAGACCGTTCGTGCAGTACCCGAAGGAGAGACCGGTCACGGGGTCGCCCCACGCGATCTGGCCCTTCGCTCCGTTGTGGCCGACCGTGCCTACATGCGCCGTGCGACCGAACCCGCGGAAGTGGTCCTTGCCGTCGCCTGCGGCCCGGACGAGTCCAAGCGTGCGGTTGGCGGGTACGCCGGTCAGCGGATCGGGGAACGCGTTGCGAACGTTGTTCCTTGCATCGGCGATCACGTCCGGGCGCCACATGTCGCCCGGGTTGTTCAGCACCGCCTGGTAGTAGAGGGCAAGGTCGCAGGCCCGCATCACCCCGCCGCCACCGGGAACGCCAACGTCTTGGACACCGGGGGAGTCGAACGCCGTCAGCGCCTCGATCGTGACCTCGGTGGCCGGTAGTTCGGGAACACCGAAGACGGACTGGATCTCGGGGGATGTGGCCGGGCTACCGGTCACCTGGAGCGCTGCCGCCCGGAACGGGAGGAGACCGAGCACCTTGGGCAGCCCAGCGGGCGCGGTGACCCGCTGCTCGACCACGTCGCGGAAGTCGGTGCCCGTCAGGGTCTCGATGAGTTCGGCGAGCACCCAGTGCGCCGACGTGGGGTGGTACTCGAACCTCGTGCCAGGCGCCCAACTGGTGCGCCACTTCAAGAACGCCGCGCGGCGTCCGGCCGAGGTGCCACCGTCTAGGGCCTTGAGCGGCGCTGAGGGGAAGCCCGAGGTGTGGAGCATCACCTGCTCCACGGTGATGAGGTCCTTGCCGTTGCCTGCGAACTCGGGGATGTAGTCAGCCACCCGCTTCGAGACGTCGATGAGCCCATCGCCGATCAGCGCCCACATCGCGCCAGCAACGAAGGTCTTCGTCGCGGAGTAGACGACGTACCGGGTGTCGTCGGTGGCGTCGCCGTAGGTCTCGAAGGCCACGAGCTCACCCTGGTAGGCCAGCGCGAACTGGCACGACGGCAGCAGACCCTCGTCGATCTCGCGCCGGGCGCGTGTTCGGAGCCGGTCGATCGCTGTCTGGTCGAGTCCCATAGATGGACCTTATGCGCAATGCCGGGCCACTGCGGGCCCGTCGATGTGACACGGTGGGACGTATGACTACGTACACCGCCACGGTCGCATCGCCCGTCGGGCCGCTCACGCTCGTGGCGACAGGAGAGGCCCTGTGCGAACTGTCGTGGGCCGGGGACCGCCCCGCCACCCGGGGTTCTCTCGCCGCCGTCTCGGTGCCGGACGCATTGCACCCGGTCGTCGTCCGGGCGACGCGAGAGCTTGAGGAGTACTTCGCCGGCGAGCGGCGGTCGTTCGGGGTTCCCGTGATCGCAGCGGGAACCGGGTTCCAGCAGTCGGCCTGGGGGGTGCTACGCCAGATCCCCTATGGCGAGACGATCACCTACGGCGAGCAGGCACGCCGCGTGGGGAATCCGCGTGCGGTGCGCGCCGTGGGTGGTGCGAACGGGAGGAATCCGGTCGGGATTATCGTGCCGTGCCACCGCGTGATCGGGGCGGACGGCTCGCTGACGGGGTTTGGCGGCGGTGTAGACGTGAAAGCATGGTTGCTCTCCCACGAGCGACAAGTCGCCGCCGGATAGAAACTGTCACCTGCCCGTAATGAAATCCGGGCAACCGATACGCTCAGTGCGTGTCCAGGAGCCAGTCCTCGCTCGGTGGTGCCCGAGGTACCCAGTCCTCGGTCGTCGAGCGACTTGCCGCGCTGTACGCGCCGCCGAAGAAGTCACGCGGCTTCGGGCCCATTCGCGTGAGTCGTCCCCGCCGTTCACGCCGGTTCGGTGGCAATGGGTTCATAGGATCGGTGCGCTCCGGTGGACCGGGACGCTGGCTCGTGGCCCTCGTCGTCCTCGTGCTCCTGCTCGTCACTGCGGTGCTCATCGTTACGCAGACAGCCTGGATCGCTGTTGCGACCAGCGGAGTCCAGGACGGGGACGTCATCCGAGGTGACCAGGCATCGCGGCTTGCGTTCCGCATCAAGTCCGCCGGCCCCGCGGCGGGCAAGGTCATGGTCATGTTCAACGGCATGGAGGTCTCCACCGAGACCGAGGCCGACGGCACCCTCGTCGCGTCGCTCACGAATGCCGCGCCCGGTGACAACCGGATCAACTATCGGGTGAAAAGCAAGTACCCGTGGGCGAGGGACAAGACCGGCCAGGTGAGTTTCACCGTGCGCTTCGGCCCGACGCTGAGCCTGCCGCGTGCCGTGCCGCCGCCCACCGCGAAACGTGCGGCCCTCATCCGCGGTCTGGCGGACGACGACGTCATTGTGACGGTGAACGGCAAGCCTGCCTCACGGGAGTCCGGCATGTTCCAGGCGTACGTCCCCTTCGGGTCGAGGGACGCCACCGTGATCGCTACTGCGCCGGACGGATCGCTTACGAAGGCTGTCGTCAAGTTCGATTCGACTCCGGTGGTCGCCGAGCCGATTCAGGCGTTCCACATCACCGAACCTGCTTGGCGGTATGCCAATCTCGACAAGACCCTGGCCCGCTTGGCCAGGGAGAAGAAGATCAACGCAGTCGTGCTGACCATCAAGGACGAGAACGGCATCATCGGGTACGACACCGGGGTGCCGCTCGCCAAGCGCATCGGTGCGGTCGGCAAGGACTGGCGCGTGAAGAATGGCGAGCTCACCGTGGGCTTCTACGAAGCGCGTCAGGCGATCGATCGCTTGCACGAGCTCGGCCTCAAGGCGATTGGTCGCATCACCTGCTTCCTCGACCCGCAGCTCGCCGAGTGGGCGCTGAAGAACGGTCAGACCGACATGATCGTGCAGGACAAGAATGGCGATGCCATCCGCACCGCGTACGGCACGGCTGTGTTCACCAACTTTGCGAACGAGCAGGTGCGTCAGTACAACATCCAGCTCGCCGTCGAGGCGGCCAAGCTCGGGTTCGACGACATCATGTTCGACTACGTGCGCCGTCCTGAGGGGCTCATGGAGAACCTGCACTTCCCCGGGCTCACCACCTCGCCCGCTGTCGGCATCGCCAATTTCGTTCGTGAGGCCCGCCAGGCACTTCCGCCCGGCACCACACTCGGGGTAGCGGTGTTCGGCGTGTCAGCCTCGAGGCCGTACCTCGTCGGCCAGGACATCCGGCTCCTTGCGCCGCTCGTCGACTACATCGCCCCGATGGTGTACCCGTCGCACTGGGTGGAGGGCGAGTTCAAGGTGCCGTTGCCGATTGCCGAGCCGGGCACCATCGTGGAACGGTCGGTGGCCGAATTCGTGCGCCAGGCATCCACAGGCGGCGCATACACCGTGCCGTGGCTGCAGGACTTCGGGGCCAAGAGCTACCAGTACGGCACACCCCAAGTGCTCGCGCAGATCGAGGGTGGCTATCGGTCGAAGGCATCGGGCTTCTTCATGTGGAACTCGAAGGTCGAGTACCACCTCGAGGCCTTTGAGCCGGTTGGCACCTACAACCTCGAGGACGAGGCCGGCAGCAACGTCACCGCGGTGCGGAACACCACGCCGAAGAAGTCGAAGGGCTAGGCGATCGTCGCTGTCGTCGTCGGCGGCGTTGTCGTCGATGACGTGGTGGTCGATGACGTCGTCGGTGTCGTGGTAACCGGCGGCTGGGACCGGGCGATCTTCACGGTTCGTACCATGGCATCAGCGAGGTAGCGATTCCGGGCGATGGCGCCCTTCATCGTGTAGTGGACCCCGCCCTTGTTGTGCCAGCGCACGTTGCGGCGGGCCACGGCTGCCCAGTCCATGATGTGGAGGTTCGGCCAGTGCTTGGTCGCATCGCGCAGGGCTGCGTTGAACTTGGGTGCCGAACTCTGGTGCACGGTGTAGAGCGTGAGGAAGCCAACCGTTCGGTCCGGGCCGATCTCGTTCATGATCGCGTCGATCATCGCCGGGGCGGAGTTCTTCTTCCGTTTGACCACCCAGAGGTCGTTGCTGCCGAGCGCAAGCAGATAGCACGGGGGGTCGAACCCAGCGGCCCGCGCGGTGCGAATCGCAGAGATTGCCGAGGGGAAACGCTTGGAGACGCGATTGATCGAGCGGGCGCCCTGGATGTCGCAGCGGAACGGTCCGATGTCCTTGGACCGGAGGGTTCGCCGGAGCCCATTGAGGTATCCCCCCGACGTCGAGTCGCCGATCTGCATGACGGGGCCCCAGCCGCGCACTCGAGAGTCGGCGAGCACGAACGGCCGAGCGTCGGCCGAGTTCACGTCGATGAGTGCAGCCGCCGGTACGACGGCAGCAGCAAGCAGCAATTGCCGACGCGAGAGCACGGCAGAAGTATGCCGGTGCGGGTCGTCCGAGTCGACCACGATCCGTACCGATCGGTGCACCAGCGGACGCGAACTGGCGCGTTCAGCGGGGTTCCCCGTCGTAGTCTGGACACTTCGAGGACGTCGTCGCACGCGGAGGTGGGTTTCGGTGTTCAACAGGGGAAACGATGTGCTGGTCCATCTCATGGGCGGTCTGGGCAATCAGCTGTTCCAGTACACGGCGGGTCTCCAGGTGGCGAGCGAGACTGGCGGCCGCCTCTACATCGACTCCTCTGCCCCGGAGGGCGTGTCCCTCGCCGACGTCCTCGCGCCGGACACGATTGCCTTTGCATCAACCCGTGTTCGTCGCTCGTTTGGGCTGTCCGCCGGCTCGGATGCTGCCCCTGCGAGGATCGCCATCCGACTCCAGCGTGAGTGGGCCACCCGGCTCGGCCGCCTTACCATCATGCGCGAGCGCCCCGGATCGGGTCTCCATCACGACGGCCCATCCAGCGGGAGGTGTCTCCTCATTGGCTGGTTCATGCATCCCTCTTGGTACGCGAACACCATGGGCGCGGTGGGTGCGCAACTGCTCGAGCGCCTTCGAGAACACCCGGCGTACCGACTTGCGTCGACCGACAACGCAACGGTGATCTCGTTTCGCCGTGGCGACTTCGTCCGCTGGGGCATGGATCTCTCGTCCGGGTATTACGAGAATGCCCTCGACCGACTCGGCGCCACCGACGCGCCCTGCTTTGTGGTGGGCGACGACTCGCTGTTCCTCGACTTCGCCCGTCACTGGCTGGTGAGCCGCGGCATCGCGGCACAGCGAGTGCCGTCGTTCGAGGGCTCGCCGGGGATCACCGATCTCGCAGTGCTCGCCGGTGCAGGTTCGGTCATCATGTCGAACTCGTCGTTCTGCTGGTGGGGCGTCACCGCCGGCGATGTCGAGGTTCGACCTGGCCGGACGGTGTTCGTCCCCGAGCCGTGGAACCGCAAGAGGCAGTTCAAGGCGGGCCTCACATCAGCGCCCAAGCCTCTGGCCTGGATTCCCGTACCGTCAACCTTCGGCCGCGGGCCCGAATGACGAACGGGTCAGTGCCCTCGGCAGGATTCGAACCTGCGGCCTACTGCGCCGGAGGCAGTTGCTCTATCCCCTGAGCTACGAAGGCGGGCGGAGCAATGATACCGCGGCTGGGGGAATGACAGCCGGGCGGAGGGGGTCTGACGGTTACCCTTTCCCCAATGGCCGATCCGCTGCATACCGTTTCCGCGCTTCTCGAGCCGGTATTCCGCGCCGTGACCGGGGTCGATGCCGATCCGGTGGTGCGAGCGAGCGACCGGGCAGATGCGCAGGTGAACGGCGCGCTTGCCGCGGCCAAGCAGGTGGGCCGCAACCCCCGTGAGGTGGCGGCGGAGATTGTTGCCGCTGCTGCAGAGCCGCTCCGGGGGGTGGCCACCATGGAGATCGCCGGTCCGGGCTTCATCAATCTCACCTTCTCCGACTCGTTCGTCGCTGGCGAACTCGCCAGCGCCGCGCGCGATCCCCACCTCGGTGTGCGACCGACCCCCGCTGCTGAGCGCATCATTGTCGACTACTCGGCCCCGAATGTCGCGAAGGAGATGCACGTCGGGCACCTGCGCACCACAATCATCGGTGACGCGCTCGTCCGCATGCTGGAGTTCGTCGGCCACGAGGTGATCCGCGAGAACCACATCGGTGATTGGGGAACCCCGTTCGGCATGCTCATCGAGCACCTGCTGGACCTCGGCGAGACCGAAGCGGCTAACGAGCTCTCCGTCGGCGACCTCGACGGCTTCTACCGCCAGGCGCGCGTCAAGTTCGATAGCGACGACGAGTTCAAGCAGCGCAGCCGGTTGCGCGTCGTGGCGCTCCAGTCCGGCGACGGCGAGACGCTCCGCCTCTGGCAGGAGCTGGTGGACGCGAGCGCCGCCTACTTCAATATCGTCTACCGCAAGCTCGGTGTGCTGCTCACGAGCGCGGACCTCGCGGGCGAGTCGAGTTACCACGGCCTGCTTGACGAGGTGATCCAGCGACTCGACCGCTCCGGGTTGCTGCAGCAATCCGACGGCGCCGACGTGGTGTTCGCGCCCGGCTTCGTGAACCGCGAGGGCGAGCCCCTGCCACTCATCGTCCGCAAGGGCAACGGCGGGTTCAACTACGCAACGAGCGACCTCGCCTGCGTGGTCGACCGCGTCGAGCGCCTCCGGGCCACGCTCATGCTCTACGTGGTCGGCGCCCCGCAGGCCCAGCACTTCGAGATGGTCTGGAAGGTGTGCGAGATGGCCGGCTGGCTCCCTCCGCCTGCCCGGTGCGTGCACGTGCAGTTCGGGTCGGTGCTCGGCTCGGATCGCAAGATGTTCAAGACCCGGAGCGGGGACACCGTCAAGCTGGTCGAACTGATCGACGAGGCGGTGGAGCGCGGCATTGCCCAGGTGCGTGAGCGCAGCCCCGAACTGTCGCCAGCGGAACAGGATTCCGTCGGCAGGATGATCGGGATCGGCGCCGTCAAGTACGCGGACCTGTCGACCGACCGGATCAAGGATTACGTCTTCGACTGGGACCGGATGCTGTCCTTCGACGGGAACACTGCCCCGTACCTGCAGTACGCCCACGCAAGGATCCGCTCGATCTTCCGCCGGGTGGGTGTCGACGGCCAGACGCACCTCGGGGAGGTCATCCTCGGTGATCCCAAGGAACGGGCGCTCGCACTGCGCCTGCTCGGGTTCGACCAAGCCGTGAACGAGTCGCTCGAGCGCTTCGTCCCGCACCGCCTGTGTACCTATCTCTTCGACCTCGCACAGGACTTCACGGGCTTCTACGAGGCCTGTCCCGTGCTGCGCGCCGAGGACGAGCGTGTGCGCCAGAGCCGGCTTGCGCTCTGCGACCTCACTGCGCAGGTCCTCGACCGCGGGCTCGGGCTCCTCGGTATCGACGTTCCCGACCGGATGTAGGCCCCGATGAGCAAGCTGCCCCTCCATCTCCTGCCCGACACCGCCACGGAACTCGCCGATGGCTCGGTCGCCATCGGCGGTGTGCCGCTGCTCGAACTGGCCTCCCGCTACGGCACCCCCGTGTTCGTGTACGACGAGCAGCACCTGCGCAACCGCTGTCGCGAGGCAGTGGACTCCTTCGGAGCGAACCGCGTCGTGTACGCAACCAAGGCGTTCCTCTGCAGAGCGATGGCGCGGCTCGTGCACGAGGAGGGGCTCATGCTGGACGTTGCCACCTCGGGGGAGCTGTTCGTCGCGCTGTCGGCGGGGGTGCCGGCAGACCGCTGTGTCCTCCACGGGAACAACAAGTCGCTCGAGGAACTGCGTTACGCGATCACCGCCGGCGTTCACCACATCAACGTGGACAGCTTCGACGAACTCGACCGACTCGAGGCGCTTTCTGCCGAGGGCCTCGCAACCCCGAAGGTGGCGCTGCGCATCACGCCCGGTGTCGAGGCACACACGCACGAGTTCATCGCCACCGGCCAGGATGACTCGAAGTTCGGCTTCAACCTCGGCAACGGGGACGCACTCCGTGCCGTGTCCCGGGCGCAGCGGTCCGCTGCTGTCGAGCTGATCGGTCTCCACTGCCACATCGGGTCAAACGTGTTCGCCGCCTCGTCGTTCGCCCGGGCCGCCGAGGTGATGGCGGGCTTTGCCGCACCGTTCGATCTTCCCGAGCTCACACTCGGGGGCGGTCTCGGCGTGGCCTATGTCGCTGGCGAGGAGGCGCCGCCGATCGCGGAGTGGGCACGGGTGCTGCTCGATGCCTGCCGCTCGCTCGGGGTGCGCAGTGCGGTGAACGTGGAGCCCGGTCGCTCGATCGTCGCGGGTGCGGCCGTGACGCTGTACACGGTCGGCACCGTGAAGGACATCCCGGGGGTGCGCACCTACGTTGCGGTGGACGGCGGCATGAGCGACAACCCGAGGCCGATCATGTACGGCAGCGGCTACGAGGCCTTCCTGCCACGGGCACTGCAGGCCGAGCGGAACCGTCGTGTGCGGCTCGTGGGCAAGCACTGCGAGAGTGGCGACGTCCTCATCAACGACGCACAGGTCCCCGAGGACCTCCATGTTGGCGACGTGCTCGCGACGCCGGTCACCGGGGCGTACGGCTACTCAATGTCATCGAACTACAACATGGTCACGAGGCCGCCGGTCGTCTTCGTGCGCAACGGCGAGAGCAGGCTGGTGGTCCGTCGCCAGGTGCTCGAGGACCTCGTAACCCTCGACCTCGACTGAGTCGCAGGACCCAAAGAGGCGGGATCCGCTTTCCGATCCGTTCCTGTCGTGCACCCAGTAGGGGCATGCAGCACTCCTCACTCACCGATCTCGCCCTCCGACACGGGTCGCTCGTCCGCGACAGCGTGGTCCCTTCCCGCATGAGCCTCGCCGCCTGGTACCGCGCGCACTCGTCGGGAAGGCTCGTGCGCCTGCACCCGGGGGTGGCGCGCCTCGCCGGCACGCAACCCACGCCGAGGCTGCGGATCGAGGCTGCGATCGCCGCGTCCATGCCGGGATCAATCGCCGGTGGGCTGACGGCAGCGTGGTTGTGGGGATCCCCCTCGGCGGCCGGGCCCGTTGTCGAACTGCTCGCTCCGCCGTACCGGCATCCCGGGCGGCTCGATGGGGTGGAATTCCACCGGCCGACGGCGGTCCCGTACCCGCGGTCCTGCACCGTCAGCGGGTTGCGCACGTGTGACCCGCTGCGCTCGGTGCTCGACGTGGCGGCGTGGAACCCCACGCGGCTCGACGCCGTGCTGGCAGAGTTGGTGGGGGCCGGATGCTTCGGCATCGACGCCGTGCACGACATGCTCGGGAGGGAACGGCGACAGGGCCGCCCTGGGGTCACTGCTCTCGCCGGGGCGTTGTCGCGGTGGTCCGGCGACCGCCTCCCCGCTCTGGCCTGACCGAAAGTCCGGTGAGGTCAAGGGGTGAGCAGTTAGCCTCCCATCACTGTGAGCAACGGCAAGCGCGTCCGAATCGGGGTCCTGGGGTGCGGCAACGTCGGTGCGGCATTTATCGAACTGGTCGGCCGTCAGGCTGACACCATCGAGATGCGCACGGGCGTGCGTCTCGAGGTCACGAGGGTGGCGGTGCGGAACCTCTCGGGGGACCGCACGGTGCACCTTCCCGACGGAGTGCTCACCCGGGATGCACAGGCACTCGTCGCGGACCCGGAGATCGACCTCGTCGTCGAGGTCATCGGCGGCATCGAGCCGGCGCGGGAACTCATCACCACGGCGCTCGACGCGGGCAAGCCGGTGGTCACTGCGAACAAGGAGTTGCTCGCGAACGTTGGCGCAGAACTGTTCGCGAAAGCGGACGCGAACGGCGTGGACCTCCTGTTCGAGGCAGCGGTTGCCGGTGGCATCCCGTTCATCCGACCCCTGCGCGAGAGCCTGCGCGGCGAGCCGATCGTCCGGGTGCTCGGCATCGTCAACGGCACCACGAACTTCATCCTCACGAGGATGACCGAGGACGGACAGGAGTACGCCGTCGCCCTCGCCGAGGCGCAGCGACTCGGCTACGCAGAACGGGACCCAACGGCGGACGTCGACGGGTTCGATGCGGGCGCGAAGGCCGCAATCATCGCAAGCATTGCCTTCGGCGTGCGCGTGGTGGCGGGCGACGTGTATCACGAGGGCATCCGCAACATCTCGGCGTCCGACATCAAGATGGCGCGGCGTCTCGGGTACGTAATCAAGTTGCTTGCGATCGCCGAGGTCGAGCCGAGCGACGGGTCGGTCAGCGTGCGTGTTCACCCGGCTATGGTGCCGGTGCACCACCCGCTTGCCAGCGTGCGGGACTCGTACAACGCCGTGTTCGTCGAGGGCGATTCGGTCGGTTCGTTAATGTTCTACGGACGTGGCGCGGGTGGGTATCCCACCGCTAGCTCGGTGCTCGGCGACGTAATCGACGCGGCGGTCAACCTCAAGATGGGAACGCACGGCACGATCGGCACGCTTGGGAAGGCGCAGATCCGCCCGATTGACGAGACGAGTGCCGAGTACCTCGTGAGCATGGAGGTCACCGACCGTCCGGGCGTGCTGCATGCGGTCACCGGCGTGTTCGCGAGGAACAACGTGAGTATTCGCGCCGCCGAGCAGGAGGGCATCGGCGACGATGCACGACTGGTGTTCATCACCCACGTGGCAAAAGAGGCGTCGGTGCGGTCCACGCTGCGCGAGCTCAAGGAACTCGATTCGGTGCGCAAGGTCGGCGGCCTGCTGCGCGTCATCGGTGCATAAGGACTGTTGATGCGTTACGTCTCTACCCGCGGTCGCGCCCCCGAGCTGGGTTTTGCCGATGTTCTGCTCGCCGGTCTCGCCCCGGACGGCGGCCTCTACGTGCCGGTCGACTGGCCCAGCCTTCCGGAGCACCTCCCTTCCGGGTCGTACCAGGAACTCGCGACGGTGGTCATGGCCCCGTTCGTCGGTGATGACATCCCGGCAGACGTCTTCGCTCGACTCGTCGACGAGGCGTACGCGTCGTTCCGGCACGAGGCCGTCACCCCACTGCGCCAGTTGGCAGCCGACGATTGGCTGCTCGATCTCTCCCAGGGCCCGACCCTTGCGTTCAAAGATGTCGCGCTGCAGTTGGTGGGCAGGATGTTCGACTACGTCCTTGGGGTGCGCAACGAGCGCGTGATGATCGTCGGCGCCACGTCGGGCGACACGGGCAGCGCCGCGATCGATGGCGTGAAGTCCTGCTCCAACGTCGACATCGTGATCCTCTACCCGCACGGGCGGACCAGCGACGTCCAACGCAAGCAGATGACGACCGTTGACTCCCCAAACGTCCACGCCGTGGCCGTCGAGGGAACGTTCGACGACTGTCAGGACCTCGTGAAGGCAATGTTCAACGACGCGCCGTTCCGTGATCGGATGCGGCTGTCGGCAGTCAACTCCATCAACTGGGCACGCGTCATGGCCCAGACCGTCTACTACGTGTACGCCACGCAGCAACTGGGCTGGCGGCCAACCTCGTTCAGCGTGCCGACGGGAAACTTTGGCAACGTGCTGGCAGGCTGGATCGCGCGGCGGATGGGTGCGCCGATCCGTTCGCTCGTCGTGGGCTCGAACCAGAACGACATCCTCACCCGGTTCTTCGAGACCCGTTCGATGGTCGCCGACACCGTGGTGCCGACGCTGAGCCCCAGCATGGACATTCAGGTCTCGTCGAACTTCGAGCGACTGTTGTTCGAGATGAACAATCGTGACGGGGGAGTGACTGCGGAGCAACTGCAGCGGTTCAGGTCGGTGGGTCGACTGGACGTCGAAACCGACCAGTTCGAGCGATGGATTGCCCCGGTGTTCCGGGCCGCCCGTTTCGACGACAGCGAGACACTGCGCATCATCGGTGAGGTTCGCTCGGCAACGGGAGAGATCATCGATCCGCACACTGCCGTCGGCATCGGTGCGGCGCGACTCCACCGCTCGCCGGGTATCCCGATGGTCACCACCCTGACGGCCCACGCGGCAAAGTTTCCCGACGCGGTCGAGCAGGCCACTGGCAGTCGCCCTGCGCTGCCCCCGCACCTCGCTGACCTGCTCGAACGGCCGGAACGCACCCAGACCCTCCCGAACGATCTCGGCGCGGTGCAGCGATTCGTGGAGTCCGTTGCGCGCTGAACGGTTGGCAACGTTGCACGCCTGTCATTCGCTCGCTAGGGTACGTGCTGCCTGGGGTTCCAGGTCCTTCCCAGTGGAAACGCCGCCTCACAGGCTTGCGCACACGGGGATCCAATCTCACCGGTGGTGGGGCTCCGCTTCGTCAGTGCAGCGCAGCCGTCTCGGACACGTGTCCATCCCCCGGTGACCGAACCACCCGGCCGGCACCATGCCGGTCGTGAGAGGGGTATCGAGTGAGCAGTCAGACGATGGGTCGAGACGTGCTGGAGAACAAGGACAAAGAGCAACTGGTGACGATCGCCCAGGCGCTCGGCATCAAGTCCGTGTCCCGCCTCAAGAAGGCCGAACTGGTCGACAGGATTCTGGAGCAGACGGGCCCCAACGATGGGCCCGATGCCGCTCCGGCCGCAGCAGCGACGTCCCCCGCAGGGCAGAGGGCAACACCGGCAAGGGCGTCCAGAGCTGCCGCGCCCACCAACAATAGGGTCGTACTCGGGCCCGACGGTGAGCCGCTCGCCGATTGGGAGATCGACCTCATGAAGTCAGGCGAGACCGCAGCGCCGGCCGCTCGCACCGACGCGGACGGCGATGATTCCGATGGCGACGACGGTGACGATGGCGACGACGGCTCGTCCTCACAGGGTGAGGGTGGGGCGGGGCGCAAGCGCCGTCGACGCCGCAACCGCAACCGCAACCGCGGTGACGACGGTGGCGCGGGTGAGGGTGGTGAGGCCGGCGCAGGGGAAGAGCGCCAGGCCGGAGCGGAGCGCCAGCCTGCTGGTGAGCGTCAGGGTGGCGGCGACCGTCAGCCCGTCGGCGACCGTCAGCGTCAGGGCGAGGGTCCGCAACAGCGTGATCACCGGGGCAAGGACCGGGATCGCGACCGGGATCGCGACCGCGGACGCCGCGGCGAACGCGGTGAGCGCGACCGTTTCGGGCCGCGCGACGCCGATGCCGGTGTGGAGACCGAGGCCCCGTTGTCCACCGAGCCCGTGCGGGTGTCCGGTTACCTGGACCTTCACGATCAGGGCTACGGCTTCCTGCGCGTCGGCGGTTACCTTGCCACACGCGAGGATGCCTACATCTCGGTTCGCCAGACACGCCAGTACGGTCTGCGCAAGGGTGACTTCGTCGAAGGGATGTCGCGCCCGGCCGGTCGCAACGAGAAGAACCCCGGGCTGGCCGAGATCTACACGATCAACGGCAAGGACCCCGATCAGCTGAAGGGTCGTCCCCGTTTCGAGGACCTCACCCCGCTGTTCCCGGACACCAAACTGCGCCTCGAAGACCCGAGCGACCCGACGAACATGACGGCTCGGATCATCGACCTCATCTCGCCGATCGGTATGGGCCAGCGCGGCATCATCGTGTCACCCCCCAAGGCGGGCAAGACCACGGTCATGAAGACGATCGCCAACTCGATCGAGAAAAACAACCCGAACGTGAAGCTCATCGTGCTGTTGATTGACGAGCGTCCCGAGGAGGTTACGGACTTCAGGCGGACGGTCAAGGGCGAAGTCATTGCCTCCACATTCGACCGCCCGAGCGACGAGCACACGCACGTCGCCGAACTGGTCATCGAGAAGGCGAAGCGTCTCGTGGAAATGGGTGAGGACGTTGTCATCATCCTTGACGGCATCACCCGGCTCTCGCGTGCCTACAACCTGGCCGCCCCCGCAACCGGTCGCATCATGTCCGGTGGTATCGACGCCGGTGCGCTGTACCCGCCGAAGAAGTTCTTCGGCGCCGCGCGCAACGTCGAGGAGGGTGGCTCGCTCACCATCCTCGCCACGGCACTCGTCGAGACGAACAGCCGGATGGACGAGGCGATCTTCGAGGAGTTCAAGGGCACGGGCAACATGGAGCTTCGCCTCGACCGCAGGCTCGCCGAGCGCCGTATCTATCCGGCAATCGACGTTGATACCTCGAGCACACGCCACGAGGAACTGCTTTTCGACCGTAAGCAGTTGCAGATGGTCTGGAAGCTTCGCCGTGTCCTTTCCGGACTGGCGGCCGACGGCAACGCTGCCCCTGGGCTCGAGTTGCTCATCGATCGCCTCAAGACCTTCCGCACGAACGACCACTTCCTTGAGGAGATCTCCAAGCAACCGTCCATGTGACGGTGCAGAGCGGTGCGTCCGGGGCCGGCCGTTGGTTAGGAGTCAGCATTGCGCAGACCGTACGGTTGACTCACGATGACCCAAGAAGTCACCCAGCACGACGATCCATTTGCCATCTCCGAGGCACGCATACGCGCCGGACGCGCCATCCGGGACATCAGCCACGCGGTGGTGGGCCGCCACGCTCCTGATGCGCTGCTCGACGAGGTTGCAGAGTCGCTCAACGCGTTGTCCTCGCGGCTCACCGGTCTCACGCCCCGCACGCGTGCGTCGGAAAACTTTCAGCAGCGCAACAACGAAGCGCAGGTGCAGGACGGTGGTACGTTCACCACGTATCCCGACCGGCCCTACTCGGGAACGGCGAGCCCGTTGGGTCTCGACCTGCGCGTGGTTCGCGACGGCGACGAGGTGGTGGCGTACTTCGAACTGCGTGCGGCGCACGAGGGTGCGCCCACCCGCAGCCACGGTGGCATCGTGTCGGCCGTGATCGATGACGTGTTCGGCTTCGTGCTGCAGCTCAACCACGTGATGGGCTTCACGGGCGAACTGACCGTTCGCTATGAGGCGGGAACGCCGATCGGCCGTCCGCTGCAACTGCGTGCCCGAATGGAGCGCAAGGAGGGTCGCAAGATCTTCATGACCGGCGAGATCCTCGACGGTGAGACGCGTACGGCCACGGCTCGCGCGATCTTCATTGAGCGCACCAACGTCTAGCGCTAGCCGAAGAGACCGTCACCCATGCCGAGGGCGACGTCTTCGTCGGTCATGCCGGATAGCTCGGTGAAGATCTCGAAGTTGTGCTCGCCCAGATAGCCGGGTGACAGCAAGTACGGCTCGAGGTCCGTTCCGCTCCAGAGTCCGGGGAAGCGGTCATAGGGTCGCTCACCAAACACCTGGTGCTCGCCCGAACGGAACAGGTTGCGGCTGACGTGCTGCGGATCCTTCATGAGGTCCTCGCCGTTCTGCACATAACCAGACGGGATGCCGATGCTCTGCAGGGAATCCACCGCAACGCGTGCGATGCGGTTCTGAGACCATTCACACAGTGCGGCGTCGATCTCGTGGCGGCGCGCAAAGCGACCGGCAACGGTGTCGCACTCGGGGTCCTTGGCCAACGTGGAGAGCAGCGGACCCACCATGTTGCAGAGTCTTCGCCACTCGTCGTCCGTGCGGACGGTGAGAGCAATCTCCCGGAGGTCTCCGCAGCGGTACACCTCGTTCGGGCAGTGGTGACCGAACGGATCCACGTTGCCATTGGGCTGCGCCTCGCGACCGTTGCTCAGGTAATCGAGCATCGCCGACCCGATGAGATACGTGCCGGTCTCCATCTGTGCGATGTCGACTCGTTGGCCTGTGCCGCTTGAACGACGCGCCTCAATCGCCGACAGCACACCGAGTGCGCCGAGGAATCCTGCAGCGTGGTCGTTCAGCGAGAAACCTGGGCCGACGTCAAGACGGTCGGCAGGGTTCGAGAGGTGCGTGAGGCCACAGAGCGCGTGGATGGTTGGCGCGTAGGTGATCATGTTCTTCCACGGACCCTCGTGGCCCGGGCCGCTCATGGTCACGTAGATGATGCCCGGGTTCCATTCCTTCACCTGCTCGTAGCCGATACCCCAACGGGCAAGCACTCCGGCCGAGAAGTTCTCGATGATGACATCGGACTGCTCGATCATCGGCTTGATGATGGCGAGTGCCTGTTCGTGCTTCATGTTGAGGCTTGCCGAGCGCTTCGAACGGTTCCACACGTAGTAGTACGGGAAGTCCGGGGAGTTGACGAGTGTCGCCCGCTCGGCGGTCTGGAACTTCAGGATGTCTGCGCCGAGGTCACCGAGGATGCGGCAGCACATCGGTCCGGCGAGCACCCACGTGAAGTCGACAACGCGGATTCCCTCGAGTGGCTTGCCGCCGGAGTACGGGCCAGAACGCTTTGGGTGAGTGCTCGGTTCCAGGGTCGGGTACGCGCCCCACTCGCGCAGAATGTCGTCGACGGACGTCGGTGCCGCTGCCGGTGGCTGCTGGTCGGGAACCTTCGTACCGCTGAACACTGCGTAGGGCCCGGGGGAGCGCACCTCGGAGTGCCCCTCGGTGGGCCGGAACGTGCCGCGGAATTCGTACTGCGGGTTCTCGGCCACCTGGGCCACGGTCTGCACCTCGCCGAAAGCGACATGCAGTTCTTGCGCCTTGTGGAACAGCGTTCCCGAGTCGACGGTCTTCGCAAAGTTCTTGAAAGCGGTCATTCCGCGCTCGACCTGGGCGAGGTATTCCTCCGGGGCCATGGCGCTGAGTGCAGTGCCTTCCTCGTCTCCCTGCTCTCCCATCCACTGATACATCGCGATCGGTAGGGGAGACACGGTCACCATGCACGCGCCCGTCTTCGCGGGCGTGACCGCGTACGCGCCAAGCCAGTGGCGCGACGCCATGCGTAGCGCGTGCTTGGGCATGCCGAGCATCGGCTCGAGGATGTCGTCGAACCAGTGCTGGAAGAAGATCTGCTCGACCGTGGTGGACACCACCTCGTGCATGGAGAGGTCGACAAGCTGGCCGGTACCGGTCTCTCGAGCGCTGTACACGCCGGCAACCGCACAGATGGCCGCCATCATCGAGGCGAAGTGGTTGTTCTGACGCCCCCACGGGTTCACGGCCTGCTCGGCAGTGCCCGACACGCTGAGCACGCCGCCCATTGCGGCTGCCACGAGGTCGCTCGACTGCCAGTCCTTGCGCGGTCCGGTGAGCCCATAGGGGGTGAGCGAGATCTGGACGAGTTTTGGGTTCGACACCTGGAGATCGGCGTGGGCGAGGCCGAGCGCTGCGAGCCGTCCGGGTGGCTCGGTGTCGATGATGAGATCTGCCACCGCTGCGAGTCGTCGATAGGCATCTCGTCCGGCCTCCGTATCGAGGTCGAGGTCGAGGCGGTGCTTCCCGCCGTCGTACCACCAGTCGAGTACGCCGCCCCGTGCTGCTGTCTCGGGGTCCCGCATCGGCGGCCCGGAATCTCCCCGTCCGGCGCGCACAATTGAGGCACCGGTCTCGGCGAGCAGCTTGGTAGCAAAGCGTCCTGAGTCATCGGTGAGATCGACGACCCGAAGGCCGTGCAGTGGTCCGGTACTCATGGTGGTAACCCCCTGTGCCCAGCTCGACAACCCAATCGAGTGGCGGAAGTCACAGTAGTGGGTGGCGTGAGCGCCCCAAAAGGGGAGGTCGTTCGCGGAGATTTCCAGCGGGAAATCAGCCCTTCTTGGCGGCCTGCTCCATCGCCCGCATGAGCTCGGCGATCATCTGGGCGCGGGGAGGCATACCCGGGAGTTGCTTCGGGGGCTCGGGATTGATGCGCTCGCCGATGCGGTCCCAGCGGGCGATCGCGATGTCGAGGAAGTCCTGGTGCGGGAAGACCCAGAACTGGTCCTCCTGCACTGCGTCGAGCACCATCGACGCAACGGCAGCGGGGGTCATACCCTCACTAATCGCCTTGCGGCCGTAGTCAAGGATTGATTGGGCGGCGGGGTCGCTGACCGGCTTGTCACCCAGTTCCTCGGGCCAGTTGCGGTCCGAGTCGACGATGCCGGTGCGCACCCAGCCCGGGCACAGGCAGCTGACTCCGATGGGCAGGCCGGCCTCCTTCATCGACCAGGAGAGGCTGTCGCTGATGGCGACGACGGCGTGTTTGCTGGCGTCGTAGATCGGCGAGAAGCCAGTCATGCAGCCGGCGATCGATGCTGTGTTCACGATGTAGCCGCCGCCGTTCGCGGCGAAGTGTGGGACGAACGCACGGATGCCGTGCATGACGCCCCAGAAGTTGACGTCGATGACCCACTCCAACACCGAGAGCGGCCCAGTCCACGGGTCCACGTTTGCACCGCCGACTCCTGCGTTGTTGCAGACGATGTGAACGCGTCCGAACTTCGCCACCGATGCGGCGAGCAGGGCCTCTACGGACTCCACCTTGCGCACGTCGGTGGTGACGGCGAGTGTCTCAACACTATGGGCCTTGATCTTGGCCTCGGCGACGGCGAGGGCGCCCTCCTCGACATCGGCGAGGACGATGTTCACGCCCTCCTTGGCGAATGCTTCGGCAAGGGCGAAACCAATGCCGCTGGCTGCACCGGTGACGACAGCGACTTGACCACGTTCGAGTTTCATGTGCCGGACATTAGGCCCAAAGCGGGAATCGTGCTTGAGGTACGTCACCCAGCGCTGGGCGACCATCCTGCGGGGCCCCAGACCTCTTGGGCCTTGGCGTACACGCCCTGGTCGTAGGAGAACTCGACCACGTTGCCGTCGGGGTCCGTCACCGCACAGATGTAACCGATGGGCGGAGGCAACTGCGTGGCCGGCCAGTGGAGGAAGCCGTCGTGTGCGGCCAGCTCGGCGATGGCATCAACCTCGTCGCGGCTCGTGACCTCAATGCCGATGTGGGCGAACGGGGCCAGCGTCGGCTGCGGGCCGTGCCCGGCATCCCGGTGGAACGACACCAGCACCAAGATGAACGGCTTGTCCGCATTGTCTGGTTGGCCGAGCCAGGCGCCGAAACCGTCCGCGTCCTCCCGCTTGTCGAGGAGGCGCATTGGTGTGTACCGCTCATAGAAGGCGATGGAGGCGTCGATATCGCTGCACGGGAGCGCGATGTGTGTCCATCTCCACGCAGGTGGGTGCACGACGAAACGGTCCTCGGGGCTGCTCACCGTGGCCGCTTGGCGGTACTGGTAGTTGTGATGGTTGACATCGTTGGTGGCGGATCCGTTCGCGTTCAGGCCGCGATGAGGGCCTGGAGGTCGGTCGGTATGGCGATCTCGGACCCCTGCGGGTGCAGGACTGTTACGCCGCCGTTCCTCCACCAGTACAGGTCGGGGCTCGCCGGATTGTTCAGGTCGTTGAAGTCCTCGGCGATCCGCGAGACGAGCAGGTTGATCGTTGCGATCGTGAGGTCTGCATCTACACGGACGGCGAGGAACTGGTCGATGCTCGGGATGGAGACGAGGAACCCATCCGGCGGTGAGGACTTCATCACCATGCTCGGGTCGAGGATGCGCGACGAGGCGAACTGGTCGCCCGTGACAACGGTGAAGGGGCCCGCCTGCTCGGTCCTGATCGGGCGGCCGAGTGTCTGGGAGATCGCCAGCGCGACGATTTCCTCCGGGCTCTTGCCCCACACCGCCACCTGCGCGGGCGTGAGGAACGTGGTTGAGGTGGACTGCTCCACACAGACGGCTACGACGAGGTCATCGGCGATCGGCTGAACGACACCCTGGTCCACCGAGAGCCCGAGCGATCCGAGGGTGCCGACACGGACGCGCAGGAGCGACTGGGCGATCTCGAACGTGAATGCCGTGTCGGCCCGATCGGGGCTGAGCATGGTGCCGAGGTAGGTCGAGACCGTCTTCTGCCACATCGACCCTGGCACGAGCGTGAGCTCAGCCGCGAGCAGTGTGAGGTCCAGCGACGTGCCGTTGTCGAGCGTTGCGATCCCGTTTGTGCTGTCCATGGTGTGTTCGGTCCCGAGGTCGGTCAGCGCAGACTCGACCATCGCCAGGAAGACACGGATCTGCGGGATTGTCCAGCCGACCGGTGACCAGTACGGCACGACGGCGGTCACTGGCGGGATTGTCGGGTACGCAGTGACCATCGGGGTGGTGGGTGGAGCAGCGGTCTCGGGCGTGATGCGGATCAGCGTCGTCTGCGGGATCGTGGTGTCCGGACCGATGGACAAATTGGTGGGCGTGCAGGCACTTGCCCCGACGGCGAGCGCGATGGGCAGCAAGACACGGCGCGTCGCGGACATCACCGGGAACGCTAGATCAGCGTCCTGCCGTATTCGGCGCAGGTGGCGGTTGGGGACGCGGGCGACGTTCCCGGACGGGGTGCGCCCGACGGTGCGCCGCGGGCCGGCGGGTGGGCCCACTACCCGCTTGCGTCGTGCTGAGGGGTAACTTCGTGTCCATGTCTCAGCCCGATGGAACCCCGGTGAACATGAAGCCCAGGTCGCACGATGTGACGACCGGTATGCAGAAAGCGCCCGCGAGGTCCATGCTGCGCGCTGTCGGCCTGACCGACGCCGACTGGTCTAAGCCACAGATCGGAATAGCGAACGCCTGGAACGAGGTGACGCCCTGCAACATGACGCTGCGCAAGCTCGCCGAGCGCGCCAAGGAGGGCGTCCGCACCGCTGGCGGCGTGCCGCTCGAGTTCGGGACCATCACGGTGTCCGACGGCATCTCGATGGGCCACGAGGGCATGCGCGCCTCGTTGGTGAGCCGGGAGATCATCACCGACTCGGTGGAGTGCGTGGTGCACGCCGAGCGGATGGACGGGTTCGTCGGACTGGCCGGCTGCGACAAGAGCATTCCGGCGATGCTTATGGCGGCGGCCCGGCTCGACCTCCCGAGTGTGTTCGTCTACAACGGGTCGATCCTCCCGGGTAACCACAACGGCAAGTCACTGGACATCACGAGCGTCTTCGAGGCCGTGGGCGCCTGTGCGCTCGGCCACATCACCGAGGAAGAACTCGGCGAGATCGAGCGCAAGGCCTGTCCGGGTGAGGGCGCCTGCGGCGGCATGTTCACCGCCAACACGATGTCCTCGATTGCCGAGGCGCTCGGCATGAGTCTGCCAGGCTCGGCGTCGCCGCCGGCCGTGGACCGTCGTCGTGAGGACGATGCCCGGCTCGCCGGCGAGGCGGTTGTCAACATGCTCCGCCTCGGTCTCACACCGCGCAAGATCATGACCAAGCAGGCATTCGAGAACGCGATCGCTGTCACGTCGGCACTCGGCGGGTCGACCAACGCCGTTCTCCACCTGCTCGCACTCGCGAACGAGGCCGGCGTGGCGCTCGAGCTCGAGGACTTCAACCGGGTTGCGGCGCGTGTCCCCCACATCGCGGACATGAAGCCGGGCGGCAAGTTCCACATGAGCGATCTCGACCGCATCGGTGGTGTGCCGGTCGTGTTGAAGCACCTGCTCGACGCCGGCCTGCTGCACGGCGACGTTCTCACCGTCACCGGCCTCACGATGGCCGAGAACCTCGCGCGACTCGACCCGCCGGCACCCGATGGCGTTGTGGTCTACACGATCGACAACCCCATCGACGTCGAGGGCGGCATCAACATCCTGACCGGCTCGCTCGCGCCGAAGGGTTCGGTGGTCAAGGTTGCCGGCCTCTCGCACGAGCAGCGCACGTTCGAGGGCGCCGCCCGCGTGTTCGATGGCGAGGAACTTGCGATGGCGGAGATCCTTGGCGGCAAGATCCAGCCCGGCACCGTGCTCGTCATCCGGTACGAGGGCCCCAAGGGTGGCCCGGGCATGCGCGAGATGCTCGCCATCACCGGAGCACTCAAGGGAGCCGGCCGCGGGGCGGACTGTGCGCTCATCACCGACGGCCGCTTCAGCGGCGGCACCTGGGGCTTCTGCATTGGGCACGTCGCGCCGGAGGCCACGGACGGCGGCCCCATTGCATTCGTGAAGGACGGCGACCGCATCCGCGTCGACGTGCACGCCAAGCGACTGGACCTGCTCGTCGATGAGGCGGAACTTTCCCGCCGCCGTGACGGCTGGACCCCCAACCCGGCGCGCTATACATCGGGGATGCTCGGAAAGTACGCGAAGTTGGTGCAGGGCGCGGAGACGGGCGCAATCACCAACGTTCTCTGATGCAGGCAGTCCGGTGGGAGACCCTCGCCGCCGAGCGGTGGAGACTTGCTCGCTGGACAGCACTCTCGCTGTACCTCAGCTTGTTCGTCTACCAATACGTCCACGGCATGCCGTGGACCACCAAGGGACTCCCGCTCGAGCGCGAACAATTCATCGCGTGGATGGCGCTGGGTGCCTCAATCTGGTCCCTCGGCCGTGATCGCAGGGAGATCCTGCTCGCCATCGGAGGGTTTGGCGCGCTGGCGGCGTGCTTCGTGCTCTATGACTACACCCGGGGCGCGATCGACAACGTCTGGGGAAACCCCACGTTCATCCCGCAGACGCCAGTCAGTGCGCCGGTGCAGGCGATTCACAACGCGAAGCGGCTGATCACGGCCGAGCGGGCACTCTTCTTCGGTCGTCTACCCACCGAGTGGCTGCAGGATCATCTCTACCTGCCGAGCAACCAGAACCCGCCGAAGTGGGAGGTCCTGACGGGTCTCACCTACCTCACACACTTCTTCACGGTGTACCTCATCGCCCTGTTCATGTGGTTCCGGGACAAGGCGCGGTGGCTCAACTGGGTTCGCTCGCTGATCCTGCTCATCGCCCTCGGCGTGACCGGATATCTGCTCTACCCGACGGCACCGCCGTGGATGGCTGCCAAGTTCAACCTGATGGGCAGCACTGTCCGTCCGGGCACGAGGGCGCTCAAGTACATCCACCTGAACTACGCCGATCGACTGTGGAACAAGGGCCAAAACTTGGTGAACCTCGTCGCCGCGATGCCCTCGCTGCACATGGCGTTCACTGTGCTGATCGGTGTGTTTTTCTGGCGTGGGGCGAGGCCCTGGCTACGGGTAATTCTCGTTGCGTACCCGGCAATCATGCTGTTCACCCTCGTCTACGGCGGGGAGCACTACGTCTTGGACTGTTTGGTCGGGGGACTCCTCGCCTGGCTGGCCGTGTGGCTCAACCGCCGGTACGTCGGTTGGCGTGAGGGTGCGACTTCCGCGGCCAAAACGGAAACGGCCGGCGAGCCCGGTGAGGGGCTGCCGGCCGTCGAGCAGGTGGAGGCGGTGGGCGCCTACTCCTCCTCGTAGTACTCGCGGCCGAGGTGTGTGATCTGGTCCTCGCCCATCATCCAGCGCAGTGTGTTCTTCAACTTGGTGTGCTGGATGAACAGGTCGTGCTCGGGGTACAGGCCCGGAGCGGTCTGCGGTGCCTTGTAGTAGAAGCTCAGCCATTCCTGGATGCCACCGAGGCCAGCGCGGTGGGCGAGGTCGGCGAACAGGATGAGGTCGAGCGCAAGCGGTGCGGCGAGGATCGAGTCTCGGCAGAGGAAGTCGATCTTCATCTGCATCGGATAGCCGAGCCAACCGAAGATATCGATCGCGTCCCAGCCCTCCTTGTTGTCACCGCGGGGCGGGTAATAGTTGATGCGCACCTTGTGGTACACGTCGCCATAGAGGGTGGGGTACTTCTCGGGCTCGAGGATGTTCTCGAGCACACCGAGCTTGGACTCCTCTTTGGTCTTGAAGTTCTCCGGGTCGTCGAGCACCTCGCCGTCACGGTTGCCGAGGATGTTGGTGGAGTACCAGCCGGCGAGTCCGAGCATGCGGACCTTGAGCATCGGGCCGATGACGGTCTTGACGAGGGTCTGGCCGGTCTTGAAGTCCTTGCCGGAGATCGGCACGTTGAGATCGGTTGCGAGCTTGCGCAGCACCGGCGTGTCCACGGCGAGGTTCGGTGCACCGTTGTTGAACGCGCAGTTCTCGAGGAGCGCGGCGTAGGCATAGAGCATCGAGGGGGCGATTGTCGGGTCGTTGGCATCGATGGCCTTCTCGAAGGACTCGAGATCCATGTGCGCCGGGCCTGGCTCGATGAAGATCTCGGTGGATCCACACCACATCATCACGACGCGGGACAGGCCGTGCTGCTCCCGGAAGCGCTGGATGTCCTCGCGGATGCGGTTGAGCATCGTGCGCTTGTCCACGGTGCCCATGGTGTTGTCGGCATCGATGTTCTTGCAGTAGTGACGGTCGAAGGCGGCCGGCATCGGGCGCACGGCCCGCAGCGCGTCGGCAACGCCCTCGATGTGCTTGTTGCCCTCGAGCACGCCGGCGCGCTGTGCGGCTACGTAGCAGTCGTCCGGGAACGGATCCCAGGCGCCCCACACGATGTCCTCGAGCTTGGCGAGCGGCACGAAGTCCTTGATGAGCGGCGACCGGCCATCGGTGCGCTTGCCGAGGCGGATGTGCCCCATCTGGGTGAGTGAGCCGACCGGCTCGGCGAGGCCGCGCTTCACCAGTTCCACACCGGCGATGAGCGTCGAGGCCACGGCGCCGAGGCCGACAGTAAGCACACCGAGCTTGCCGTCGGCCGGCTGGATCTTCGGAGTCGGGGGAGTCGTCAACATGACCTCATTTATTGGTTCCTGGAGACGGCGATGTCCCAGATCCATTTCGGACAACGCAAGGCTAGCCAGTAGCAGGGGTCTGGGTGGGTTTGGCCAGATCTGGGGCTCGGACTCGTTCACGTTGCGCGAAACCGAACGGGATGGCAAAATGCAGCCCTTATGTACCCTGCCCAAACGCTGATCACGGCCCTCGTCGTCGTTATCTAGGCGCCCCGGCAGGAGCCGCGACCGCCTGATTGACCTCCCCGGCGGGAGGTCGATTGCTTTTTCCACCCGAACCATCCAGAACCCTGACCCGTACCCCGACCGAAGCCCGAGTAGAAGAGAAGTAGGAGGTCCCGTGAAACTGACCGGAGCCCAAGCGCTCATCAAGGCGCTCGAGATGGAGAACGTCGAGGTCATGTTCGGCCTGCCCGGCGGCTGCATCCTGCCTGCGTACGACCCACTTCTCGATTCCTCGATCCGCCACATCCTCGTGCGTCACGAACAGGGTGCCGGACACATGGCCGAGGGATACGCCCACGTCACGGGCCGTCCCGGGGTGGCGATGGTGACGTCGGGGCCGGCGGCCACCAACATGGTTACGCCCCTGTGTGACGCGTTCATGGACTCGATCCCGATGGTCTGCATCACCGGTCAGGTACCCACCACGGCGATCGGCACCGACGCGTTCCAGGAGTGCGACACCGTCGGCATCACCCGCAGCGTCACCAAGCACAACGAACTGGTGATGAGTGCCCAGGACCTCCCCATGGTGATCCGTCAGGCCTTCTACCTCGCAAGCACGGGTCGCCCCGGCCCGGTGCTCGTCGACGTCCCCAAGGACGTTCTCACCAACACCATGGACTGGTACTGGCCCACGGACGCCGAGGTGGTGGACTCGCTCCCCGGCTACCGGCCGGTCACCAAGGGGCACCCAAAGATGATCAAGGAGGCAGCCAAGCTCCTCCTGTCCTGCGAGCGCCCGGTGCTCTACGTGGGTGGTGGCATCCTCAAGGCTCGCGCCGCTGAGGCGCTCCGGGAGCTGGCCGAACTCACCCAGATTCCGGTCGTCACCACGCTGATGGCGCGCGGCGCCTTCCCCGACAGCCACCCGCTGAACCTCGGCATGCCCGGTATGCACGGCACGGCCGCGGCCATCACCGCGATGCAGAAGAGTGACCTTCTCATTGCGCTCGGCGCCCGGTTCGACGACCGCATCACCGGCAAGGTGTCGACGTTTGCCCCCGAGGCCAAGATCATCCACGTCGATATCGACCCGGCAGAGCAGGGCAAGGTGCGTCGCCCGGACGTGCCGATCGTCGGTGACTGCCGCCTCGTCATCGAGGAACTCATCAAGGTGATCAAGGACCTGCTCGGTGCCGGTGAGGTGCAGGCCGACGTGGGGCCGTGGCGCAGCCGGGTCTCGGGCTGGCGGGAGCAGTTCCCGCTCGCGTACGAGCCGAGCGAGCCCGGTGAGGCTCTCAAGCCGCAGTTCTGCCTGGAAAAGCTCCGCGACCTCGCCCCGAAGGGCACGATCCTCGTGTCCGGTGTGGGCCAGCACCAGATGTGGTCATCGCAGTACTGGCAGTTCGAGGAGCCCTACACCTGGGTGAACTCCGGCGGGCTCGGCACGATGGGCTTCTCGATCCCGGCCGCTATCGGTGCCAAGGTCGGTCACCCCGAAAAGACGGTGTGGGCCATCGACGGAGACGGCTGTTTCCAGATGACCGCCCAGGAGCTCGTCACCGCCTCGGTCGAGCGGATCCCGATCAAGGTCGCCATCCTCAACAACTCGTATCTCGGCATGGTCCGCCAGTGGCAGGAGATGTTCTACGAGGAGCGCTACAGCGAGGTGTACCTGTCTCCGGAGGTCCCCGACTTCGTGAAGTGGGCCGAGGCAATGGGTTGTGTCGGTATCCGCGTGGACTCACCCGAGGAGGTTGAGCCCGCGATCGAGAAGGCGAACTCCATCAACGACCGCTCGGTGGTCGTCGACTTCCGTGTCGATGCGCGCGAGAAGGTGTTCCCGATGGTGCCTGCCGGCTTCAGCAACGATGACCTCCTGCTGCCGCCGTCCCAGAACGAAACCCGCCGGTTCCTCGGATGAGCGAGCTCCAGCACCACATCCTCTCGGTCCTCGTGGAGAACCGGCCCGGGGTCCTCGCCCGGGTTGCCTCGCTCTTCGCCCGGCGCGGTTTCAACATCTTCTCCCTCGCGGTCGCCCCGGCCGAGGAGGACACGATGTCGCGCATCACCATCGTCGTCGACGTGGAGCGGACCCCCCTTGAGCAGATCGTGAAACAGCTGTTCAAGCTGGTTGAGGTCATCAAGATCAGCGAGCTGGACCCCCGCCAGGCGGTGGAACGGGAATTGATCCTCGCTACGGTTCGGGCTGGCGCAGCCGACCGCGGACACGTGGTCGAACTGATCCAGATCTTGGAGGGCAAGATCGTGGCGGTCGGTTCGGACGCCATCACCGTGTCGCTCGAGGGTCATCCTGACAAGCTGGATGACTTCGAGGATCTCATCCGGCCATACGGAATCCTGGAATTGCAGCGCACCGGCCGGATTGCGCTGCCCAAATTGGATCGAGATGTGCGCACCAGCGCCGTCAAGGGCAACATCGGCTGAGTGCCGAACTTACGGAAAGGACGGCCGCTCACATGGCAGCCAAGGTGTATTACGAAAAGGACGCAGACCCGTCCATCATCCGCGGTCGCAAGGTTGCGATCATCGGCTACGGCTCCCAGGGACACGCTCACGCGCTGAACCTCAAGGAGTCCGGTGTGGAGGTCGTCGTCGGCCTGCGTGAGGGCTCGTCGTCAATGGCCAAGGCCGAGGCGGCCGGGCTCAAGGTGATGGGGATCGGCGAGGCCGCCAAGTGGGCAAACGTGATCATGCTCACGATGCCCGACACGGAGCAGAAGGCGACGTACGACGAGTTCATCAAGCCGCACATGCGCAAGGGCAAGGCACTTGCGTTCGCCCACGGCTTCAACATCCGCTTCAAGCGCATCCGCCCGTCGAAGACCGTCGACGTGATCATGATCGCCCCCAAGGGCCCGGGTCACCTCGTGCGCCGCACCTACACCGAGGGCGGCGGCGTGCCGGCACTCATCGCGGTGGAGCAGGACGCATCGGGTCAGGCGCGCGATCTAGCGCTGTCATACGCGGACGCAATCGGCGGCACCCGCGCGGGTGTCATCGAGACCACGTTCGCCGAGGAGACCGAGACCGACCTGTTCGGTGAGCAGGTCGTGCTCTGCGGTGGCCTCACGGCACTCGTGCAGGCGGGCTTCGAGACGCTCACCGAGGCTGGCTACCAGCCCGAGATGGCGTACTTCGAGTGCCTCCACGAGGTGAAGCTCATCGTCGACCTCATGTACGAAGAGGGAATCGCCGGGATGCGCTATTCCATCTCCGACACCGCCGAGTACGGCGACGTCACGCGTGGCCCGCGCATCATCACGCCGGCCACCAAGAAGATGATGCAGAAGATCCTCAAGGAGATCCAGACCGGCAAGTTCGCCAAGGAATGGATTGCCGAGAGCGAGGCCGGCCGGGCCAACTTCAACGCACTGCGCAAGGCGGGCCGCGAGCACTCCATCGAGAAGGTCGGCTCGGAACTCCGCGCCATGATGCCGTGGATTTCGGCCGGCAAGCAGAAGGTTTCCGAGGCCTCCGGAGGCTGAGGATGAGCCAACTGACCGTCATCGGTGGCAACGGGGTTCGCCTCATTGCTGACACCTATGGGGACCGCGGCGCACCAGCCGTGCTGCTCCTCCATGGCGGCGGTCAGACACGACATTCCTGGCGCAACACGGCGAGGGACCTGGCGGATGCCGGGTTCTTCGCCGTGAGCGCAGACCACCGCGGTCACGGCGACAGCGGTTGGGATCCCGACGGTAGCTATGACTGGCCCCTGTTCCGTCTGGATGTCGAGGCCTGGTGCAACGAACTCGACACGCCCGCCGTTGTTGGGGCCTCGCTCGGCGGAATGGCCGCGCTCACCACGGCGGGTAGTCGAATCCTCGAGGGCCTGCACCCCGCCATGCGGGCGATCGTGCTCGTGGACATCGCGCCGAAGGTCGAGATGGAGGGGTCGGACAAGATCCTCGGGTTCATGTCCGCCCGCCCGGACGGGTTCGCGTCGCTCGACGAAGCCGCCGACGTGATCGCCGAGTACCTGCCGCACCGGCCGAGACCCAAAGACACCAGCGGACTCGCCAAGAACCTGCGCCTCCACGAGGATGGTCGCTACCGCTGGCACTGGGACCCGGCATGGATCGTGGATGTGGAGTCCCGTCGTTCGGCCCGGAACGATGGCCGCCTCGAGGAGTACGCGAGGGCACTGAACTTCCCGGCACTGCTGGTGCGCGGTCGCCAGAGCGATCTGCTCTCCGAGGACGGCGCCCGCAACTTCCTCGAGCTCGTGCCGCACGCCGAGTACGTGGACGTGGCCGGCGCAGGCCACATGGTGGCGGGCGACAAGAACGACGCCTTCACCGTTGGTGTGGCCGAATTCCTCACCCGCCGCTACGCCCAGGCCTGATCGCCCAACCTCGGCCCCATCGCCCGATCGTGGAACGCGAAGTTTGAACCCACAGTGCGGTTCTCTGCATCCTGAGCTCAAACTTCGGCCACAGTGCGGGCGATGTGCTTGTTGACCGAGGAGAATAGGGGCGTGGACCTGACCTCGACGCCGGAGTGGCGACGCCTGTTGGCGCTCGGCACGCCGCCACCCCTGCGCGAACTGTTTGCGTCGGATCCCGATCGTGCACGGCGTTACCGCTTCGGGTGCGCAGACCTCACCGTTGACCTCTCGAAGAACTGGCTCACCGACGACATACTGCGCGCACTCGTCGACGTTGCGGACGCAAGCGCATTGTCAGAGCGCCGGACCGCGATGTTCGCCGGCGAGCGCATTAACTCCACGGAGGACCGTGCGGTGTTGCACGTTGCCCTGCGTCTGCCCCGCGCGAGCTCGCTCATTGTCGATGGGCACGACGTTGTGCCCGACATCCACCGTGTGCTCGACCGGATGTCAGCCTTCGCCGACGCCGTTCGTGACGGTACGCACCTGGGCCACACCGGAAAGCCGATCGAGGTGGTGGTGAACATCGGCATCGGTGGCAGCGACCTCGGCCCGGCCATGGTCTACGACGCGCTACACCGCTTCGCTGACGGCCCGCGATGCCGCTTCGTGTCAAACGTCGATGGCGCTGATATTGCGGGCGCGCTCGCAGGCCTCGATCCGGAGACGACGCTGTTCGTGGTGTGCTCGAAAACGTTCACCACTATCGAGACACTGACCAACGCGCGGACGGCGCGGGATTGGCTGGTCGGCAGGCTCGGCGACGATCAAGCGGTGAGCCGGCACTTCGTGGCCGTGTCCACTGATGCTGCGGCGGTGGGCGCGTTCGGTATCGACCCCCAGAACATGTTCGGGTTCTGGGACTGGGTCGGTGGTCGCTACTCGGTCGATTCGGCGGTCGGCCTGTCGGTGATGCTGGCGATCGGTCCCGCCCGGTTCGGCCAGTTCCTCTCGGGCTTCCATTCGGTGGACAAGGACTTCGTCTCGGTGCCGCACGCGCAGAACGCTGCTGTCGTCATGGCGCTGCTCGGCATGTGGTACTCGAACGTCCACGGCGCGCAGACCAAGGCGGTGCTGCCGTACTCGCACAACCTGCGTCGCTTTCCCGCGTACCTGCAACAGCTCGACATGGAGAGCAACGGCAAGACAGTCGGGCTCGACGGCCGGGCGGTGGCAACTACCACCGGCCCCGTGGTGTGGGGTGAGCCCGGCACGAATGGCCAGCACGCGTTCTACCAACTGCTCCATCAGGGCTCGTGGCTCATCCCGTGCGACTTCATCGGGTTCGCTCGTCCCGGTGCAGGGCCACAGCACCACCACGACCTGCTGATGAGCAATCTGTTCGCGCAGGCCGAGGCCCTCGCGTTCGGCAGGACGCCGGCCGAGGTCGCTGCCGAAGGTGTGCCCGAGCAGCAGATCGACCACCGGGTGTTCCTCGGCAACCGGCCGAGCACGATGATCTTGGCCGACGAGCTGTCGCCGAAGGTCCTCGGCGAGTTGATTGCGCTGTATGAACACATCGTGTTCGTGCAGGGCGCCATCTGGGGCATCAATCCCTTCGACCAGTGGGGCGTCGAGCTCGGCAAGGTACTCGCCAACCGGATCACCCCTGAACTCGTGGATGCTTCGGCTGTGCCAGCCCACGACCCGTCGACCAACGCACTCATCGCGTGGTACCGGGCCCGCCGCAGCGGTTAGCGCAGGAGCAGGTCCTTGAGGGCCTTCGGGTCCGGGACCTTGAAGCCAATCGCCTGGCGCTGCTTGTTCTCCGCCCAGCGGATGACGATGGCGGGGTCGTCGCCCGGCCGGTAGTCGCCCGGGTTCGGGAACTGTTCGAGGGTCACGCTCAGCTTGCGGCGTGGGATCGACAACTGTCGCCTCGGTGTGGCGATGAGGAAGCGGATCTCGTCGCCGAGAACAGCGAGTGTCCCGGTGCCCAACATCTGGCGGTCCATCCCCTCGGTACCCAGACAGTTGGCGAGCGTCGTGAAGCCGGCGCCCTGCACCCATGGGTCCGCTTTCGAGCGCCGCACCAGCAGGAACGACAGGAGCATGACGACACCGGCAATCACCGCAACGGACGCAGCGACGATCACGAGGACGAGCAACCAACCGGGCACCTCGCTGGTCTAGCAGACTGCCCCGTAGCGAGGGTCAGGAAGCGTCGCCGCTCCGGGCGATCCGCTCGGTCACCTCGTCGGAGACCGTGATTGCCCCGGTCGAGGAGTCGACGAAACGCGACGCAGTGGTCCAGCGTCCGGGGGTGACGATGTGTTGCCACCACAAGGGGGCGGTTTCGTCTGCGGCGGTTGCCCCGAGCAGCACGATGTTGTCGATCGGTCGACTCAAGAGCAGTTTCTCGGCGCGTTCGCCGATGGATGCATCCCCACGGAAGGACACGGCATGCCAGATCGCATTGGTGCGGCCGGGCCCTCGGAGCAGCCACCGCTCCTGCTCCCGTCCGAGCAGGGAGCGTCCGGACCCGTCGACACGCGGTTGCAGCGCGATGAGGTCGAGGAGGCTCCCCACGGAACAGTTTCGGTACGTCGGGAAGGGCTCACCCGGCTCCGGCGGCGGCAGGCGGACCGGCATGTGCTCCCACCACGCCCGCGCAGCAGCATCGGACACCCCATCGGGACCGAGGCCGCCCAGGAGCCAGGCGCACGAGGCGTGTGCGGCCTGCACCTCGGTGCTCGTTCTCGCAGAGGTGTACAGCGCCCGGATGCGCTCGAGGTCGTTGTCGTCGGTGCCGATGTCGACGTAGTCCCCGTGGAATACGAGCAGATCGACCGGGTTCCCGGCGATGTCGCGATACAGCACAGCGGCCTGTGCCTGGTTGATCGGGCACGAGGTGTCGGCGAGCGTGTAGGTCTCGGCGAGGGTGTGCAGCGGGAGCGTGGCCATGCGGCCGACAGGGCTGGTGTGCGATCCGCACCGAAATCGGTACCAGAACGACACAGCCGGCTCGAGTTCAGCGACATCGACGTGAACGCTGTGTGCCGCGCCCGCCTCGGCGACGGTGGCGCCGCTGAAGGTCACCTCGGAGAATTCCTCGTCGAGTGCCACCTCCCACGTGAGGATGAACGAGCGGCCGTCGAGACCGCCCCCCGGGGCTCCGGGCACGGGTGCGAGACGTGTCCAGATCACGACGCGGTGTGGGCCCGGGTCCCCTGCGGCGACGCCGAGCGTGAAGGGGTTCGTCGTTCCCGTGTACTCGACCGCGTCGGACAGCGGTGGCCGGGGAATCGGGTCGTACTCGGTGGTGGCCGTTGGCTGATCCTCCCCGTCGAACCCGCTGCACGCCCCGAGGAACACGGAGACGCCAAGGGCAAGGAGGGATCGTCGGGAGAGGTGCATGGGTCGTCGGGGGGCTGCTGATGTCGTTGCTGGCTCATACTCTGTCAGGTGCCCGGCCGTCGGATGCCTCGGCGTGTCCTTCTGCCCCGCTGACGAGTAGCGTTTCGGACATCATGAGCACGATTGAGCGCGTTGGTGTTGTTGGCTGCGGTCTGATGGGCTCGGGTATCGCCGAAGTGTGTGCCCGCGCTGGTCTAGACGTGATCGTCCGGGAGGTGGATGCTGCGGCCGCCGAGGCGGGTCGCAAGCGCATCCTGAACTCCCTGGACCGTGCCGTCCGGGCGAACAAGTTGACCGAGGAGGACCGGGACGGTGCGGTGTCACGCATCGGCTTCACTACCGACTTCCACGACCTCTCGGACCGTCAGCTTCTCGTCGAGGCCGTCATCGAGGACGAGGGCCTGAAGACCGAGGTGTTCAATGCCCTCGACAAGGTGGTCGTCGACGAGGGAGCGATCCTCGCCTCGAACACGAGCTCCATCCCGATCATGAAGCTCGGCATGTCCACCAGTCGCCCGGGCCAGGTGGTCGGTATCCACTTCTTCAACCCGGTCCCCATCCTGCGCCTCGTCGAGGTGGTGCCCTCGCTGCTCACGGCGCCGAGCACGGTGGCAACAGCTTCGGAGTTTGCCGACCAGATCCTGCACAAGCGGGTGATCCGATGTCAGGACCGCGCCGGCTTCGTGGTGAACGCGTTGCTCGTGCCGTACATCCTCTCGGCGATCCGGATGATGGAGAGCGGGTTCGCCACCGCCGACGACATCGACACCGGCATGGTCGAGGGCTGCAACCACCCGATGGGCCCATTGCGTCTCGCCGACCTCATCGGCCTCGACACATGTCTGGCGATCGCCGACAGTCTGTACGCGGAGTTCCGCGAGCAGCTGTACGCGCCGCCGCCGCTGCTCTCGCGCATGGTCGAGGCAGGTCTGCTCGGTCGTAAGGCCGGCCGAGGGTTCTACCAGTACGGAGGATGACAAGAAATGGACGCTGATCGCGTACTCGTCGCCAAGGTCGGCCTCGACGGCCACGACCGTGGGGTAAAGATCGTCGCGCGGACCCTGCGCGATGCCGGGTTCGAGGTGATCTACACCGGGCTCTTCCAGACTCCGGAGAAGGTCGCGGCCGCTGCCGTGGACGAAGACGTTGACGCAATCGGCCTGTCGATGCTCTCGGGTGCCCACATGACCCTCGCGCCGCTCGTCGTCGAGCGCGTGCGCGCACGTGGGCTCGAGATCCCGGTCATCGTGGGTGGGATCATCCCGGACCAGGACGTCATCAAGCTGAAGGAGCTCGGTGTTGCCGCCGTGCTCGGGCCGGGAGCGACGGCCGCCGATGTGGTGGCCACGGTCCGCAACGCCATCGAGGCAAGCCGCGCCTCGGCCTGATGACCGACCAGCTCGAGCGACTCACCAGTCTGGTTGCGCTCCTGCTCGAGACACGCGTCCCGCTGACGCTGCGCCAGATCCACCAGAAGCTCGCTGGTCAGTACCCGGAGGCTGATCAGGCGCGTCGAGCGTCGTTCGAGCGGGACAAGGCTGTCATCCGCTCGGTCGGCATTCTGATCGAGCAGAAGGTGCACGGTGGCGACGAGGCCGGACAGACCGGCTACTGGATCGACCGAGCGAAGTATGAATTGCAGGACCTCGGGCTGGATGATGACGAACGCCGGGCGCTGCAGGTGGCACTCGCGGCGGTCCACCTCGGTCCGGGTTGGGCCGATGACGCGATGGTGAAGCTGGGTGGGAGCCTCGAGGCGTCCTCCAACCTGTGGGCCGCAACCCTGGACTCGTCGGAGAACCTGCCGGCGCTCTACGAGGCGAGCACCGAACAGCGGGTGGCCTACTTCACCTATCGGTCCCGGCCGCGCCGGATCGAGCCGTGGGGTCTCCTGTCCCGTCATGGCTTCTGGTACGTGATCGGTCGGGACGTCGACGCAAACGAGCGCCGCACCTATCGGGTAGACCGCATCGAGGACGAGGTCGAGAGCGGCGAGCCCGGCGGGTACACGATCCCCGAGGAGTACGACCCCGTGGCGGCCTTCGCAGAGAGTCTCCAGTCAATTGGGGACGACGACGGCCCGTCGCACGCGACGGTCCTGATCGACGCCGACCGTGCACCCGCAGTCCTCGTGGAACTGGACCCGGGTGCGCTCGAGGAGACCCGTCCGGACGGGTCGATCGTGGTGCGTGTTCCCTGCAGGAACCGGCTCATCTTCCGGTCATGGGTGCTGGGCTTCGTCGATCATGCCGAGGCGCTCGCTCCGGAGTCGGTGCGCGCCGAGGTCGTCGAGTGGTTGCAGACGATGGTGACCCGTGGCTGAAGCCCCGAAGAGGCGCGGTCCGAGGCCCGCAGCGGAGCGCCTCCGTCGCCTGCTCGTGATGCTTCCCTGGCTCATGGAGCGCGGCGAGGTGTCGGTTGCCGAGATGGCGGCGCATTTCGGCGTGACCGAGGCCGACCTCGTGAGCGACCTGACGCTGGCTTCGATGTGCGGCGTCGGTCCGTACGCGGACGAGCAGATCGAGCTGTATATCGACGACGGGATGATCGTGCCGGGTACGCCCCGGTTCTTCCAGCGTCCCCTGAGGCTCCTGCGTCACGAGGCATTCGCGCTGCTTGCTGCTGCCGAGGCGGCCTCGACGCTGCTGGGGGCGGGCAGCAGGGGGGCATTGGGGCGCGCGCTGCAGAAGGTGAGCGAGAAGCTCGGAGGCGCTGTGGAGGTGGTTGCCACACCGCCACCGTTCACCGACGCCGTGCAGGACGCGGTGAGGCGCTGCGAGAGGCTCGACATCCGTTACTGGACGGCGTCACGTGACGAGCTCACCTCAAGACGGATCATCCCGCGTCTGGTGTTCACCGAACACGGTGACTTCTATGTGGTTGCGGACGACGAGCGCTCCGGGGAGGAGCGCGTTTTCCGCATCGACCGGATCTGGGCACTCACCGCAACGGGGGAGTACGAGGACCCGCGTGAGGTTGCGCCGCGGCAGGGTGACTGGTTCGCGGACGCGAACGATGTGCAGACAGCGGTGATCCGGCTCGCCCCGGACGCCCGCTGGGTGGCCGAGCGGTACCCCGTTCGCAACGTGACCGAGCGAGACGACGGCGGCTGCGACGTGCAGGTGATCGTGATGAGCGAGCAGTGGTTGGCGCGGCTGCTGCTTCGTCTGGGGACCAGCGGACAGGTGGTGTCGCCCGGTCGCTGGGAACATCTCGGGGCGGAGACGGCCGGCCGGTTGCTCGAGCGCTACGGGCGGCGCTGAGCGGGTCTCCGCCGACCATTGGGTGCCGCGGCCGCGTAGAGCTCCGCCGGGGAAGCAACTCGCGACTCGTCGATGAGGTGAGCAAGGACGCCGGCGGTGGCCCGTGCGTCCTCGAGGGCATCGTGGGCACGCCCGAGGACGACGCCATAGCGGTCGCAGAGATCGGTAAGGCGGTGGGAGCGGGACGCGGAGCGGTCGAGCGATCGCGACAGGGCGAGTGTGCACACCACCGGTCCGGTGGGGAGGCGCACGCCGAGCCGGCCGGCATGGTGCTGGAGGAACGGGAGGTCGAACTCCACGTTGTGGGCGGTGAACACGCGACCCTCGAGGTACGGGGCGAGCGCCTGCAGCGCGGTGGCCGCGGTGGGAGCCCGCCGCAGGGCGAGGCGCGAGATGCCGTGCACATGCCGCGGGCCGAGCGTGGAGAACGGCCAGCGCGGGGGCTTCACGTAGGTGACCCACGTGCCCTCGACCGTGCCCGAGGAGTCGCAGAGAACAGCGGCGATCTGGAGGATGTGGCTCTCGCTGGGCTCGAGCCCCGTGGTCTCGATGTCCACCACGGCGAACCGGAGGTCGTTGATGCCGCTCGTCACGGGTGCGTCCTCATGACGATCACGCTAGGGCAGGGGTGTGACAGGTCAGTCAGCCGGAGACCGCTTGGGTGAACTGGGCCTGGTCGAAGTAGTCCCGCCACACAGCGATCTTCCCGTCACGCAGCACGAAGAGCCCCGCAACTCGCAGTTCCGCCCAGCGGCCTGACATCTCGAACCGATCCGTGCGCTCGTTCATCACGACGTCGCCCGACTCGACCTGGTGATGAACGACCCAGTCCACACCGCCGCACCTGTCAAGAAACGGTTCGAGCACACTGCGGAGGCCCTCGGGCCCGTGCACCTTCGCGAATGGGACGTTGTGGTACTCGCAGTCGTCGGTGATGAGGCTGCAGGCGGTCCCGAAATCCTTGAGCTCGAGTGCGCGGATAAAGGTTGTGACAGTGTCCCCTGAGGTCATGGGGACATCATCTCATGTCAATTGAGGCCGTCGAGCAGGTCGGTGACGAGAGCGGCAATGGCGCTGCGCTCGGACCGGGTGAGCGTCACGTGCGCGAAGAGCGGGTGGCCCTTGAGCGCCTCGATCACCGCAACGACACCGTCGTGGCGCCCGACCCGGAGGTTGTCCCGCTGGGCGACGTCGTGGGTGAGGACCACCCTGCTGCCGCGGCCGAGGCGCGAGAGCGCAGTGAGCAGGACACCGCGCTCGAGGTTCTGGGCCTCGTCGACGATGACGAAACTGTCCGTGAGGCTGCGCCCGCGAATATGGGTGAGCGGGAGCACCTCGAGCAGTTCCCGATCCTGGATCTCGTCGATGACGTTCGGGCCGACGATCGACTCGAGGGCATCGAAGACCGCTGCGGCCCAGGGGGCCATCTTGTCGGATTCCGAACCGGGTAGATAACCGAGATCCTGTCCGCCGACTGCGAAGAGGGGGCGGAACACGGTGACGCGCTGGTGTGTGCGCCGCTCGAGGACGGCTTCGAGCCCGGCCGCGACGGCGAGCACACTCTTGCCCGTCCCGGCGTTGCCGCCGAGGCTCACGATCCCGATTTCGTTGTCCGCGAGGAGTTCGAGAGCGACCTTCTGCTCGGCGGAGCGACCGCGCAGGCCGAACAGTTCGCGGTCGGCGCGCACGAGGTGCACGCGCTTGTCTGCAGAGACGCGCCCGATGGCCGATTGACTGCCGGCCTGGAGCACCAGACCGGTGTGGCAGGGAAGGTTCCGGGCCTCCAACAGGTCGATGACCTTCGCATCGAAGAGTTCGTCGATAGTGCGGCTGTCGACGTCCAGTTCCGCCATGCCGGTCCAGCCGGAGTCCACGGCGAGCTCGTTGCGGTACTCCTCGGCAGCGAGCCCGAGCACGCTCGCCTTGAGGCGCAGCGGGAGGTCCTTGGAGACGACGACCACGCTGGATCCCTCGGCAGCGAGGTTGACCGCCACGGCGAGGATGCGGTGGTCGTTGCTGTCGCCGCCGAACGCGTCGGGGAGCAGCGAGCGGTCCTGATGGTTCACCTCAACCCGCAGCGTGCCGCCGACCTCGTTCGCCGGGATCGCGGTGGTGAGCGATCCGTGCTTGATCCGCAGGTCCTCGATGAGGCGGAGGCTCTGTCGAGCCGCCCATCCCAATTCCGGGTGGTGTCGCTTGGCCTCGAGTTCGGTGAGGACGACGAGGGGGATGACCACTTGGTGTTCCTCGAAGCGCTGGACGGACCGAGGGTCCGAGAGCAGCACGGAGGTGTCGAGCACGTACACCCGTCGCTGCCCCGTGCCACCTCCATCTGCGGGCGCAGGCACGGCGTGCCGGGAGCGAGGTGTCGTCACTCGGTAATCCTTGGGGTCTCGAGGGCTGGGTGATCGTGGGCCATCACCTCCTTTCGTAGCGCGTCGCCCCGTCCGCGCGGTGGATGGCGGTCCATCGGCAAGAATGCGGTGATGGGTGATGGGTGATGGGTGATGGGTGATGCGATGGCGCGGGCAGCGGTAGTGATTGCGATCCTGATGGTGGGCACCTGGCTCCTCAGCCTGATTTTCCGGAACGCCTCGATCGTGGACGTCACGTGGGGTCTCGGCTTTGTGGCCATTGCGTGGGCGGGCCGGATCGCCACCCACGGCAACTCCGCCCGGCAGTGGCTGCTCACGGCGCTCGTGAGCGTGTGGGGGCTCCGACTTGCCGGCTACCTGTTCTGGAGGAATCACGGCAAGGGCGAGGACTTCCGGTACCGGGCGATGCGCGAGCGATGGGGACAGCGCTTCGGGCTGATCAGCCTGTTCACCGTGTTCGCGTTCCAGGGAACGCTCATGTGGCTCGTCTCGCTGTCGGTACAGCTCGCGCAGACGAGAGGCACCCGCATCGGGGCACTCGCTTACCTCGGCGTTGCCATCTGGTTGGTCGGATTGTTGTTCGAGACCGTTGGTGACCTGCAGCTCGCACGGTTCAAGGCAGATCCGGGGAGTGCCGGCAAGGTGATGGACCGGGGACTGTGGAGGTACACGCGTCACCCCAACTACTTCGGCGATGCGTGCGTGTGGTGGGGTATCGCGCTTATTGCGGCAGAGACAGGGGCAGGCGCGTGGGGTCTGATCGGGGCAGCGGTCATGAACGCGCTGCTCCTCAAGGTGTCGGGTGTGGCGCTCCTCGAGAAGTCATTGGTGAGGCGGAGGGAGGGTTATCGGGAGTACATCGCCCGAACGAGCTCGTTCTTCCCACTGCCCCCCCGTCGCACCTGACCGGCCTGCGCCTCTGGCCTCAGGATCCAATCGTCAGGATCCAATCGTCAGGAAGGGAACGTGACGTCGGGGACACCGGGGTCGAGCGGCACGCGCAACGAGTTCAGGAACATGGCCACCAGGTGGTACTGGCCCACTGTCGCAACCGTGTCGAGCATCTGCTCGGCGGTGTTGCGGGCAGCGAGCGCCGCCCAGGTCGCGTCGCTCAGGCCAAAGTCCACGTTCAGTTCGTCGGCTGCCCGAAGCAGCAGCGCATCCCACTCGGACCAGCGCGGATGGGTCGGACCGGCCTTGACCGCCTCGATCTCCTCGGCGGAGACCTGGCACTCGAGGGCAATGAGCACGTGCTGGCCCCACTCGTACCTCGACCGGCAGTTCCAGCCGGTGCGCAGGATCAGAAGCTCGCGGTCCCGAGCCGACAGTGTGTTCTTCGACATGACGTGACCGGCGAACACCAGCCAGCGCTTCATCATGTCGGGGTGGTTGCCGAGCGCCCCGAAGATGTTGATGATCTCGCCGTTGGGGCCGCGCAAGCCCTTGGCGAAGGCCTCGGCCAGACGCGGATCGTCGGCGGGCGTGCGGATCGGGAGGCGGGGTGTCTCGTTCATGGTTACATACTGCCGCGTCGAGGCGTTCGCGTGCTCGGCCGGGCGGCGACACCCGAGTCAGACGACGATCCGCATCGGCAGTCCGCACTCGTCGACGCTGCCGTCGCCGAGCGTCTCATGGACGCCGCGCACGAAGCGCAGGGTGCTCCACAGCACCGCCTGAGCGTCGAGGACGTCGTCCGTCTTGGCTCCTTCGAGGGCCACGCAAGCCCTACCGAGGTGTTTTTCGAGAATCTTTTTGCGAATATTTTTACCGGCTTCACCGTGCTTCGTCGGCAGCACCCTGCCGGCCATCCGGGCGAATGAGCACTCGGGATGAACCTCGACAAACCGTGATGGATAACGCTGCGCGAGGACGTCCAGCAGACGGATCCTCGGCCAGATCGCAAAGGCCTGACGGGGTACCCCGCGACCGAAGCGTTCCTTGGACTGCTGATTGGCGCGGGCGTAGTCGTCGATGTCGATGAGCGACCGTGGCGGGACTGGAAATACGGTGGAACCCCTACTGGGTAAGGCTTTTCTCGCCTCGGTGTCGCACGCGCGTCGTCCGTCCGCGGACATGCCGATCGGCATGTCGATCCCGATGATGTCGAACATCGGGATGAGGTAAGCGAGGTCCTGGGTCACGAACTCGCCGTTCGCGCTGGCGACGACCCAGCCGCCCCGACATCCGTCGACACCGCAGACCCGAACCTCGATCTCGGAGTCGTTCACGGTCCCGAGACTACGCGGAGTGCGGTTGTCGTCGGACCCATCGCCAGTGATCGTTGCATAATCAATTGCGGTAATGCTTGGTTTCTCGCGGGAAACGTTGTTTCATATTGCCGTCTCGCGTTAGTTCGCAACAAGGAGAGACCGACGACATGACCAAGAGTAAGTTGATCGACGAAGTAGCCAAGGCCGCAGGCACGACGAAGGCAGATGCCGAGTCGGTGTTGGAAGCGTTCTTTGCGACAGTCACAGCCGACGTGGTAGCCGGCGGGAAGGTTGCGTGGCCGGGCTTCGGTTCGTTCAGTGCAACCAGATCCGAGGAGCGAATGGGCCGTAACCCGCGCACCGGCGAGACGGTGAAGATTGCGGCGACAACGCGGATGAAGTTCTCCGCTAGCTCGACGCTTAAAGCAGCACTGAATCCCACCAAGTAATACTTAGGAAGGACATCACCATGGCAGCAAAGAAGGCAGCCGCGAAGAAGGCTCCGGCCAAGAAGGCCGCAGCCAAGAAGGCTCCGGCCAAGAAGGCAGCAGCCAAGAAGGCTCCGGCAAAGAAGGCCGCAGCCAAGAAGGCTCCGGCAAAGAAGGCCGCCGCCAAGAAGGCAGCACCGAAGAAGGCTGTTGCCAAGAAGGCAGCACCGAAGAAGGCTGTTGCCAAGAAGGCTCCGGCACGCAAGGCCGCCGCCAAGAAGGCAGCACCGAAGAAGGCTGTTGCCAAGAAGGCAGCACCGAAGAAGGCTGTTGCCAAGAAGGCTCCGGCACGGAAGGCCG